>Ga0075163_10011233_pt1 | contig 11675 bp, 8 predicted proteins | sample JI1023141ADNA_FD_71478 | JGI IMG/M metagenome (GOLD analysis project Ga0075163, IMG submission 71478) | Wastewater effluent complex algal communities from Wisconsin, to seasonally profile nutrient transformation and Carbon sequestration -... | ecosystem: Engineered > WWTP > Effluent > Algae... | reverse complement strand
CGGTGATCGCGACCCTGGCGCTGCTCGGCCGGGCCGGCGCCGGCGACGACGATCCCGAGCTGCTGGCGGCGGTCGGCTGTCTGCCGGCGGCGCTGGCCGAGCTCGACTACCCGGCGCGCCACGCGCTGTACCTGGCGGCGCACGCGGCCGGCGCCGGCGTCTTGCGCGGCATGATCTTGAACGCCTCGCCGCCGACGGCCGATGCCGCCGAGATCGATCGACAGCTTCGCCCCGAGCGGCCGCTGCGCAACCGCGGTCGGCCGCTGACGCTGGGGGAGCGCAAGGCGCTGGCGCGCCGGCCGCGCGGCGACGCGCTGACCGAGCTGTTGCGCGATCCGCACCCCGACGTGGTGGCGATCCTCCTCGACAACCCCCAGCTCACCGAGCGCGAGGTGGTGCGGGTCGCGGCGACGCGCCCGGCGGTGCCGGCGGCGCTGGTGCTGGTGGCCGAGCACCGGCGCTGGTCGACGCGCCCCGGCGTGCGGCGCGCGCTGGTGCTCAACCCGCACACGCCGGTGCACGTGGCGCTGCGGCTGGTGGTGACGCTGTCGCCCGCCGACTGGAGCGAGATCGCCGAGGCCCACGGCCTGGCAGATCCGGTGCGGGCCAGCGCGCGCGAGCTGCACGCGCGGCGCCGCCAGGTGCGCTAGCTCTCCTTCTTGACCCGCCGCCGCACGACCACCTCTTCGACCTCGCCGTCGTCGTCCGCGCCCGACGCCAGCTCCTTGGCGTTCTTGCCGTCGAGCGCCTTCTTCGAGACCTCGATCTCGTCGTCGCCCGCGGCGGCGCGCTTGAAGTTCTTGATGGCCGAACCGAGCCCATGGCCGATCTGCGGCAGCTTGCTGGCGCCGAAGACCACCATGACGATGAGTAGGATGATGAGCAATTCGCCCATGCCGGGCATAGCGGACTCCTGCGCCGGCTCAAGCCGACTGCGCGCACCCTAGCACGCGCCGCGCGACGGTGGCGACTGCGACGTCGGGACGCGCCGCGCGTCGATGGCAACCCTGCGCAACCGTTGGCGGATGTCGCAAAAGTGGATCGCGCCCACCGCATTCTTTACATTCGGTCCATGTCGGTGCGGCTCTGTCTTTCGGCCCTGGCCAGCTTGCTCCTGTCCACCGCCGCGGCCCGCGCCGACGAGCCCACCGTCCACGCCGCCGGCGTCGAGGGCCAGGTCGCCGCGGCCCCGCCCACCGTCCGCGCGCCGCTGACGGCGCAGCCCGACGAGCGCGCCGCGGTGCGCGGCTGCCCGATGGGCCAGACCTGCCGGCCGTGGCAGGACGAGCTGCGCGAGTTCGAGCTCGAGGCGTTCTCCCAGGCCGCGGGGCCGTGGGTCGAGGGGGCCGAGCCGCGGCGCGCGACGTCGCCGACCGCGCTGCGTCCGGATCTGCCGTGGCTCGCCAACCTGACGATGCCCGACCTGCCGGTGACGTGGGACCGCCGCGTCATCGATTACCTGGTGTTCTACAAGGACGACCCGCGCGGCCGCCGCATCATGCGCGGCTGGCTCGAGCGCCAGGGCCGGTACCGCGACGTGATCGTGGCCGCGCTGCGCAAGGCCAAGCTGCCCGAGGACCTGTTGTACCTGGCGATGATCGAGTCGAGCTACGACTCGACCGAGCGGTCGCGGGTGGGCGCCAGCGGGCTGTGGCAGTTCATGCCCGGCTCGGGCCGCATCTACGGCCTGACGATCGATCGCTGGGTCGACGAGCGCAACGACCCGGTGCGCGCGACCGAGGCGGCGATGGGCGCGTGGGCCGATCTGTACCAGCGGTTCGGCAACTGGGACCTGGCGATGGCGGCGTACAACGCCGGCTACGGCGCGGTGCTGAAGGCGATCGCGCGCTTCAACAGCAACGACTTCTGGGCGCTGGTCGACTACGAGAACGCGCTGCCGTGGGAGTCGGGCATCTACGTGCCCAAGGCGCTGGCGGCGGCGATCGTCGGGCACAACCTCGCGACGTTCGGGTTCGCCGACGTCGACCTGGGCGCGCCCGAGCGGTGGGACGACGTCACGGTGCCGTCGTCGATCGCGCTGTCGACGCTGGCCAAGGCGGCCGGCTGCGGCGTCGACGATCTCAAGCGGCTGAACCCGCACCTGCGCAAGAACCGCACGCCGGCCGGGCGCGCGTTCGTGCTGCGCGTGCCCGCGGGCGGCGGCCCGGCGTTCGCGGCGAAGCTCGGGCAGCTGAAGGGCGACTGGGACACCGTCGACACCTACGTCGCGCGCTACGGTGAGCGGTTCGAGGACATCGCCACGCAGTTCGGGATCTCGCGGCAGAAGCTGCGCGCGCTCAACGATCTCGATCACGACACCGAGGTCACCGGCGGCACCGTGCTGGTGGTGCCGCGGGTGGCGGCCGACGTGCGCAAGAAGAACCTGGCGGCGGCCGCCGACGAGCTGTACGGCTCGGGCGTCGATCACCGCCCGGGCGAGGCGCTGATCGTCGCGGTGCCCGACAAGGACGCCGAGGTGGCCGGCGCGCGGCGGGTGTTCTACCGGGTGGTGGCCGGCGACGAGCTGGGCGTGGTCGCGCGGGCGATGGGCGCCAGCGCGCGCGAGCTGGCGACGTGGAACGGCCTCACCGTCGACGCCAGCCTGCAGCCGCGGATGGTGCTGCAGGCGTTCGTCGCGCCGACCTGGAGCGAGGATCAGGCGCGGGTGGCGCTGCTCGACGAGACCCGCCTGGTGATCGTGACCCGCGGCAGCAAGGAGCACCTCGAGCTGTCGGAGGGGCGCTCGGGGCGGCAGCGCGTCGAGTACGTGGCGCCCAAGCGCGAGAGCTACGAGCAGATCGGCAAGCGGTTCGGGCTGAGCAAGCGCGACATGGCGCGCATCAACCGCAAGCCGCCCGACACGATGGTCGACAAGGGCGAGCTGGTGGTGGTGTACAAGGTCGTCGATCGCACGCGGTCGGAGCGGGCGCAGAAGCAGTGGAAGCAGGCGCCGAAGGGCCCGCGCAAGGGCAGCGGCAAGGGGCCGGGCAAGAAGGTGACCGACGCCGGTGACGCGGCGGGCGGCGGCGACGCGGCGGATGGCGGCGACGCGGCGGTGGCGGTCGAGGCGCCCGAGGCGGCGCCGACGCAGGCGCGCGTGGGCGATGGCCCGCCGACCCGCAAGCGCGGCGGCGGCGACGACGGCAAGGCAGAGGCGGGGAAGGCGGAGGCGGCGAAGCCCGAGGCGGGGAAGGCCGAGGCGGCGAAGCCCGAGGCGGGGAAGTCGGAGGCGGGGAAGCCCGAGGCGGCGAAGCCCGAGGCGGGGAAGCCCGAGGCGCCGGCGGTCGTCGTCGAGGCGCCCGACGACAGCGGCCCGGTCACGACGCCCCAGTAGCGTAGCGTTGGCGGACGGCGGGCTTGCGCGGGCGGCGGCGGTTGTCGAGGATGCCGCCATGCGATGTGCGGTGATCCTCGCCGGCGGAAGCGGCACGCGGCTGTGGCCGGCGAGCCGGCGCGCGCGGCCCAAGCAGTTCCTGGCGGTCACCGGCGGTGACACGCTGATCGCCGCGACCGTGGCGCGCGCGCGGGCCGCGGCGGGGCGCGTGATGATCGTGACCGCGGCCGAGCAGGTGCCGCTGGTGACGGCGGCGGTCGCCGACGTCGAGGTGGTGGCCGAGCCGGCGGCGCGCAACACCGCCGCGGCGCTCGGGCTGGCCGCGGTGTACGCGCTCGCGCGCGATCCCGACGCGGTGATCGGCGCGTTCCCCGCCGACCATCACATCGGCGATCCGGTGGCGTTCGGCGTCGCCGTCGAGCGCGCGTTCGCGATCGCCGAGCGCGCCGACGTGATCGCGACGGTCGGCATCGCGCCGACCCGGCCCGACACCGGCTTCGGCTACCTCGAGCTCGGCGACGGCGAGGTCGCGCCCGGCGTGCGGCCGGTGGCGCGCTTCGTCGAGAAGCCGGCCCGCGCGGTGGCCGAGCAGTACCTGGCCGGCGGACGCCACCTGTGGAACGGCGGCATGTTCTTCGTGCGCGCGGCGCGGCTCCTGGCCGAGCTCGATCGGTTCGTGCCGGCGACCGGCGCGGCGATGCGCGCGATCGCGGCGGCGCTGGCGTGCGGCGACGCCGCGGCCGAGGTCGCGACGCGCTACCCGAGCTTGCCGTCGGTGTCGATCGACGTCGGCGTGATGGAGCGGACCAGCGGCGTGGTCGCGGTGCCGGGCGCGTTCGGCTGGAGCGACGTCGGCTCGTGGACCACGGTGGCCGAGCTGGCGGCCAAGGACGGCGCCGGCAACGCGATCGTCGGCGACGCGGTGGTGGTCGACGGCGCCGACAACCTGGTGGTGAGCGAGCCGGGCGCGGCGGTGGCGGTGGTGGGCGTGAGCGGCGTCGCGGTGATCCGCAGCGGCGACGCGGTGCTGGTGGTGCCGGTGGCGCGGGCCCAGGAGGTGCGCGCGGCGGTCGACGCGCTGGTGGCGGCGGGGCTCGAGCGCTTCTTGTAGGATGCGCGGCGCATGAACCCGGGCATCTTCCGTGAGTACGACATCCGCGGCGTCGCCGACCGCGACCTCGACGACGCGCTGGTCGCGACGCTGGGACGGGCGCTGGTGGCGCGGATCGCGCGCACCACCGACGGCCGGCGACCGCGGATCGCGCTGGGCCGCGACTGCCGGCTGACCTCGCCGCGGCTGCGCGAGGCGCTGGTCGCGGGGCTCACCCGCGGCGCCGACGTGGTCGACGTCGGCGTGGTGCCGACGCCGGTCCTGTACTTCGCGGCGCACACGCTGCCGGTCGACGGCGCGGTGATGATCACCGGCAGCCACAACCCCGCCGAGGACAACGGCTTCAAGCTCTTGTGCGGCAAGGGCTCGCTGTACGGCGCCGAGATCGCCGCGCTGCGCGACTGGATCGCGGCGGCGCCGCCGGCCGGGCCGGTGGTCGGCGAGGTCAGCCACCACGACGTGACGCCGGCGTACCTCGACGCCGCGGCCGGCGGCGTGCGGCTGGGCGCGCGCCGACCGAAGCTGGTGCTCGACGCCGGCAACGGCGCCGGCGGGCCGACCGCGCTGGCGCTGTACCGCCGGCTCGGCTTCGACGTGGTGCCGCTGTACTGCGAGTTCGACGGGCGCTTCCCGCACCACCACCCCGACCCGACGGTGCCGGCCAACCTGGCCGATCTGATCGCGGCGGTCGCGGCGAGCGGCGCCGAGCTGGGGCTGGCGCTCGACGGCGACGCCGATCGGCTGGGCGCGGTCACCGGCGACGGGCGGATCCTGTGGGGCGATCAGCTGATGATCGTCCTCGGGCGCGCGCTCCTGGCCGAGGTGCCGGGCGCGGCGTTCGTCGGCGAGGTGAAGTGCTCGCAGGCGATGTTCGACGAGCTGGCCCGGGCCGGCGGCCGCCCCGAGATGTGGAAGGTCGGCCACTCGCTGATCAAGGCGCGGATGAAGGCGACCGGCGCGGCGCTGGCCGGCGAGATGAGCGGCCACCTGTTCTTCGCGCATCGCTGGTTCGGCTTCGACGACGCGATCTACGCCGGCGCGCGGCTGCTCGAGGTGGTGAGCGGCGGGCCGACGCTCGGGGCGATCGCCGACGGGCTGCCGGTGACCGTGACCACGCCGGAGCTGCGGGTCGACTGCCCCGACGACCGCAAGTTCGCGGTGGTGGCGGCGGTGACCGCGGCGATGCGGGCCCGGCCGGACGTGGTCGAGGTGATCGATCTCGACGGCGTGCGCGCGCGGTTCGCCGACGGCTGGGGCCTGTGCCGGGCGTCGAACACCCAGCCGGCGCTGGTGCTGCGCTGCGAGGCGGTCACCGCGGCCCGGCTGTCCGAGATCCGGACGATCATCGAGGCGGCGATCGCCCAGGCGGTGGCGCCATGACGGTGATCGGCGTCGATCTGGGCGGCACCAACCTGCGGGTGGCGGCGGTCGAGGGCGGCGCGATCGCGCGGCGGCAGCAGATCGTGCTGGGCGAGGCCCGCGACGTCGACGCGGTGGTCGCGGCGATCGCCGGGCTGGTGGCGGCGGTCGCGGGCGACCTCGCGGTCGCGCCGGTCGGCGTCGGCGTCGCGGCGATGCTGGCCGATCGCCGCGGCACCGTGGTCAACGCGCCCAACCTCGGCTGGCGCGACGTGGCGTTCGGCGCGGCGCTGGCGGCGCGGCTGGGGCCGCGTCACCCGCTCGGCGTCTACAACGACGTCAACGCGATCGCGTACGGCGAGCTCGGCGCCGGCGCCGGGCGCGGCGCGCGTGACCTGCTGGCGGTGTTCGTCGGCACCGGCCTGGGCGCGGGGGTGATCGCCAGCGGCGCGCTGGTCGAGGGCGCGAGCAACTGCGCCGGCGAGCTGGGCCACGTCAAGGTGGCGGCGGGGCCGGGCGCGGCGCCGTGCGGCTGCGGCGCGCGCGGCTGCGTCGAGGCCTACGTCGGCGGCGCGGCGCTGCTGGCGCGGATCCGCCGCGAGCTGGCCGCGGGCGCGTCGCCGGCGGTGCTGGCCGCGGCCGGCGCGGTCGACGCCGCGCACCCCGGGCACGTCGACGCGCTGGCCGACGACGATCCGTGGGCGCGGGCGCTGTGGGACGAGTGCGGCGGCTACCTCGCGCTGGCGATCGGCAACGCGCTGACCGTGCTCAACAGCGACCGGCTGGTGCTGGGCGGCGGCGTGCTCGGGCGCGCCCCGCGGCTGCGCGCGCGGCTGGTGGCCGGCCTGCCCGCGATCGCGCCGGCGGCGATCCTGCGGCCGCTGACGATCGTCGACGCCACGCTCGGCGACGACGCCGGGCTGATCGGCGCGGCGCTGCTCGCCGGCGCCGGCACGTCGCTGCTGTAGCGGCGCGCCGGGCGGCGGCCTACTCGTCGGCGACCTGGCGCGCGACCGCGCCGACGGTCAGCGCGTCGTTGCCGACCAGGCGATAGCGCAGCGCGCCGGTGCGATCGACGACCAGCACGTGGGGCAGGCCGCGGATGCCGTAGGCCTGGGCCACCGGCGTCACGCCATCGCCGACGTCGACGGTGCGCACGACGATGCGCGGATCGCCGGCGATCGCCTGCCGCAGGTTGGCGTCGACCACCTCGCAGCCGCCGCACCAGTCGGCGCGGAAGTCGACGACGTTGACCAGCCCCGGCACCAGCGCGGCCTCGACGTCGACCAGCTCGCCCGGCTGGTTGATCGCCAGGAACTGCGGCGGCGGGGCGGCCGGCGCGGCGGCGCGGGCCCCGCAGCCGGCCAGCGCGAGCGCGAGCGCGAGCCCGGCGCGCCTCATGCGTCCTCGCAGACGATGGCGCGCAGCTCGGCCAGCGCGTCGGGGCCGAGGCCGACCTCGACCACCGGCTCGACCGACAGCGCGCCGCCGTTGACCAGGTCGCTGGCGTCGACGCGCGGGATGCGATCGACGTCGACGGTGACCTCGCACGCCGCGATCGCGCCGCTGCCCGGCGGCAGGCCGGCGATCTGGTAGCGGCCGTAGGGGCGCGGCGGCACGCCGTCCTCCCACAGCTCGAGATCGATCGTGACCCGATCGGCGCGATCGCGGGCGATCAGCCGCACCTCGCGGGTCGGGGCGATCGCGCCGGCGGGGATCATCGCGGTCAGCGCGCTGCCGGCGCCCAGCGAGAAGCCCGGCGCGATCACGTCGACGGTGACCGCCACCGGATCGTCGATGAACATCCGGGCCAGCCGGGCGGCGCCGCGGACGGCCGCGGTGTCGGGCTCGGCGAGCGGGTGCGCGGCGTGCTGGTACGGCGCCAGCAGGCGCGCGGCCACGGCGCGGTCGGTCGCGCCGCCGCCGATCACCACCGCGTCGGACAGGCCGGCGGGCTCGATCGCGGCGGCGGTCAGGGCCTGCGCGGCGGCGGCGCCATCGGGCGCGTCGTTGGGCGCGGTGGCGTAGCCGACCACGTCGAGCATGCCGTCGATCGACTCGACCACCGCGGCGCGGGTGGCGCGGGCGCCGCGATCGATGATCAGCAGGCGCGCCGGGCGCTGATCGGCGATGGCCACCGCGGCGGCGCTGGGGCTCGCCACCAGCCGCACCATCGGCACGCCGGCCGCGAGCACGGCGTCGCGCAGCGCCCGCCGCTCGAGGGCGCCGAGGTCGAGCGGCACGGCGACCACCGCGCCGATCACCGGCCCGTGCGCCGCGATCGCCGCGACCACGCCGGCGCGCACCAGGTGTGCGGCCAGCTCGACCGGCGAGCGGGCCACGCCGTCGACGATCGGCCAGGCCACGCCGGCCACGCCGGCCGCCGCCGGCCGCGCCAGCCAGTCGGCCACCGCGTCGATGCGCTGATCGGGGCGGCACCCGTCGAGCGCCGCGCCGGTGCGGCGGCGGCCATCGCTGAAGCCGATCGCGGCCGGCAGCGTCGCGACCAGCCGCGGCTGACCGTCGACCAGCGCCGCCACCCGCAGCCACGCAAGGCCGAGCTCGAGGCCGAGCACCGTCATCGGTACGCCTCGCTGATCAGCGCGACCGTCACCGGCACGCCGAGCTCGAGGCTGGCCAGCAGCCGGTGCGCCTCCTCGGCGTCGGCGTCGGCGGCCAGCGCCGCGTGCACCGCGGCCACCGCCGCGTCGCGATCGCCGGCGGCGCAGGCGGCCTGGGCCCGGGCGATCTCGACCAGCGCGGCCAGCCGGCGATCCTTGGGGTATACCTGGCTCGCGGCGGTGGCGACCTGGCTGGCGCCGGCGTGATCGCCGTCGGCGAGGCGCTCGCGGATCGCGCGCACGAAGCGATCGCCGGGGCCCGAGCGGGCCTGGCGCAGCGACTGCTCGATGGTCGTCGGCGGTGGCGTCGTCGGTGACGCGGCGCGCACCGGCGGCGGCGTGGTCGCGCCGGGGCGCGGCGGCGGCAGGTCGAGGTCGAGGGCCAGCGGCGTCCGCGGCGCGGTCAGCGTCAGCGACGCGTCGTCGGCCATCGGCGGCGGCGGCGTCGCGGCACGCACCGGCGGCGGCGTGGTCGCGGCGCGCACCGGCGGCGGCGTGGTCGCGCCGCGCACCGGCGGCGGCGTGGTCGCGCCGCGCACCGGCGGCGGGGGCGTCGCGCGCAGCGCCCCGGCCGGGCCGAGCGCCTCGACCGAGTCGTCGACCGGCGGCGTCAGCGGCACGACGTCGAAGCCGTCGCCGGCCTGGCTCTCGATCGCCAGCGAGCCGATCGTGCGCACGCTGGTGCCGGCGATGACCGCGCGGTGGTCGGCGCACACCGTCGCGCGCAGCCGCTCGTACGCGCGGGTCACGTGGATCATCGTCTCCTCGGCGGTCAGCCGCAGCGCGGCGCTGCGGAACCGCGCCACCGCGTCGGGGTGCTCGCGCCGCACCCGCTGGCGCCACGCCGCGCGCAGCTCCTCGAGGGTCGGGCCGCGGCCGCACCCGAGCACCTCGTGGGCGGCCTGCTGGCGCAGCCGGCGCAGCTCGGCCTCGCGCGCGGCCAGCGTCGCCGACAGGTCGCCGTCGCCGCCGCCGACGCGGGCGTCGGCGACCATCGCGCTCAGCCGATCGATCGCGGCCTTCGCGCCGGCCAGCACCACCACCGCGGCGTCGGGGCGATCGCGCTGCGCCGGCGTGCCGACCACGCCGTCGAGGGCGACCACGATCTGGTTGGGCAGCTCGATCGCCAGCGTCACCGGCGCGCCGGGCTCGGCGACGAACGGCACCTTCATCGACAGCCGGCCGTCGGCGCGCAGCTTCTTGTGCAGGAACGCGTCGACCTGATCCCAGCGCGCGCAGCGCACGCGCAACAGCCGCGGCGTCATCGCGCCGGCTCCGCCCGGCCGATGCGCGCGGCCGACGTCACCGCGGCGTACCCGGCTTGCCGGACGGCGTCGGCACCAGCTCGACCGAGCGCTCGAGCGTGCCGTGCAGCGGCGCGCCGCGCAGCGGCAGCGTGGGATCGCCGCCGTTGCGCCAGTCCTCGGCCGCGATGCGCACGAAGCCCGGCAGGTAGCCGTCGCGGGTCAGCTTGAACTCGTAGTCGCGGGCCGCCTCGACGCCGGCCAGCTCCATCTGGTTGGTCTGGCCGACCAGGAGGTAGACGGCGGCGCCGGGCGGCGTGGTCACGACCTTGAGGCGGCCCTTGCCCTTGGCCGGGCCCGGCGCCTCGGTCGGCGGCCCCGGCGGCATCGCCGGCAGCGGCTTGGCGGCGCCGGTCAGCGGCTCGAGCTTCACCTCGAGCGTCGCGCGCAGATCGTCGTCGGGCCCGTCCCACATCGCGCCCGGGACGTGGACGTCGACCGGCTGGTAGCCCTCGAGCTCGACCCGCACCTCCCAGACGTTGTTGGTGCGCAGCGCGATCGACTCGAACGGGCCGCGGCCGAGCAGCAGCCACACCGCCGCGAGATCGGGCGACGACGCGATGCGCATCGTGCCGGGCTTGGCCTTGGCGTCGCGCAGCCGCTGCTCGAGCTGGCGGTTGGCCTCCTCCTTGTCGGCGCGGCGCTTGGCCGCCGCCGCCTTGCCCTCCTCGATGTCCTTGCCCTGCTGCTGCATGCGCGTGTAGATGAACCAGCCGCCGACCACCAGCACGACGATCGAGATCGCGCCGACGATCCACGACGTGTTGCTCTTGAGCTTCGGCGGCTCGAGCTGCTCGACCAGATCGGTCGGCGCGGCGGCCACCACGCGCCGCGGCGGCGGAGCTGGCGGCGCCGGCGCGATCGTCTCGCCGGTCGGCTCGGGCGCCGGCAGCGTCTCGCCGGTCGGCTCGGGCGCCGGCAGCGCGGGGCTGCGGCGCGCGCGCGCGCTGGGCTCGAGCTCCGGCGCCGGCGCCGGCGTCATCGCGATCAGCTCCGAGATCGGATCGCGCGCGGCCTGGCCGGGGCCGTCGTCGACGTGGGTCAGCGCCTCGTCGCCGCTCTCGTCGAGATCGTCGAGCAGCGCGTCGAGGCCGCCGGTGCCGCGGCCCGGGCGGCGGGCGATCGGCGCCGGCGCGACCGCGGGCGGTGGCGTCGGCGGCACCAGCTCGGCGGCGGCGGTCGGCCGGGTCACCTCGACGGCGCCCGGCAGGCTGGCCAGCAGGTCCTCGATGCCGTCGTCGGCGCCGGCGGCCGGCCCGGCCAGCTCGGCCAGCGCCCGCGCGACCTCGGCCGGCGTCGCGACGTCCCAGCGGTCGTCCTCGAGCGCCTCGCTGAAGTTCTCCTGCAGCTCGATCGCGTTGGCGAACCGGCGGTGCAGATCGGTGTCGAGCGCGCGCTGCACCAGCCGCTCGACCGCCGGCGTGGTGTTGAGCGTGCCGGGCGGCGTCGTCCCCGACAGCAGCGCGAACACCAGCGCGCCGAGCGCGTAGACGTCGGCCACCGGGCCCGGCGCGTCGCCCAGCGCCACCTCCGGCGCCAGGTAGCCGCCCAGCCCGCGCAGCGGCATCGCGTCGGAGCCGGCCGCCGCCGCCGCCATCGCCGCGTGGCCCACCGCGAAGTCGGTGACCTTGACGACGCCGTCGTCGTCGACCAGCACGCTGCGCGGGTGCAGCGCGCCGTGGGTGATGCCGACCGCGTGGGCGGTGGCGACGCCGTCGATCACCGAGCGCGCGATCGCCGCGGCCACCCGCGGCGGCAGGCCGCGCCCGCCGGCCAGCACCTCGTCGAGCGCGCGGCCCGGCTTGACCGCCTCGGTGACGATCACCAGGTCCTTGCCGTCCTTGGCGACGACGACCGTGCCGACCACCGCGCGGTGGTGGAACGCGCCGAGCAGCGACGCGGTCCCGGCGACCAGCGCGTCGTTGAAGTGCGGGTCGGCGGCCAGC
>Ga0075163_10011231_pt1 | contig 11676 bp, 8 predicted proteins | sample JI1023141ADNA_FD_71478 | JGI IMG/M metagenome (GOLD analysis project Ga0075163, IMG submission 71478) | Wastewater effluent complex algal communities from Wisconsin, to seasonally profile nutrient transformation and Carbon sequestration -... | ecosystem: Engineered > WWTP > Effluent > Algae... | reverse complement strand
CCGATCGACACGATGTTCGACATGTGGACCAAGCCCGAACACTTTGGCGCGTGGCTGCCGCCGACGGGATTCACAATGGAATTCCGGCGCATCGATATCCGTCCGGGTGGCGACGGATTCTACGCCATGACCAACGGGCAGTTCACGATGTACGGCCATGTGAACTATCTCGAAGTGCAGCGGCCCAATCGGCTTCAGTACACCCAATCGTTTGCCGACGAGCATGAAAACATGTCACGGCATCCGGGTGCGCCCACGTGGCCGGAGAAGATGCTGACGACGGTGCTGCTCACGCCGGAAGGTCCGACGCAAACGCGCGTCACGGTTCGGTGGGAAGCGTTCGGCTCGGCGACCGCCGAGGAGATGGCCGCATTTGTCGCCGAGAAGGGCGGCATGACCATGGGGTGGACGGGGTCGTTCGACAAACTCGAGGCACTGCTGCCCGGTGTTGTCGCATCGACCTGAACGGGCCGCTGAGTCAGACGCGAGAGGGCGCGGCGCGCCGTCAGTTCGGTGCCGCGCCCCACGGCGCCGGCGGCCGCGGGACCGGCGTCGTCAGGTCGAACTCCACGCGAAAGCGGCGATCGGTGCCTTCTCGACGTAACTGGTAGACGAACTGCGTTGGTGAAATGTCGACGGTCCACACATTGGTGCGGGCTGCCGGAATGAGCGCCGCCGTCAGGCTGTCGGCGGCGAATGCCATGCTCGTCGCGGTCCCACCGTCGCGTGCGTCGCCGCCGTACTGCGTAATGCGGTCCTCGCTGCCGTCTTCATGCCGATGGTCGTGCTTGAGGCGGACGCCTGCGGCCGTTCGCGTGAAGACCCAGGTGCGCGAGCGATTTTCGCCGACGTGGAACGGGATGCGCACAGTGTCACCACAGCCGCGCACGTGCATGACGAGTCGCTGGCCGCGCATCGCGCTGTCGGCCGGCTGCGGATCGATGAGGCGGCCTTCGTACGCCTTGTCGCAGTGCGATCGCAGCGCCGCGAGATAGTCATCCGCCGGAGAGGACACCGAGGTCGCGCTCGGCGTCGATGCGGCGGTATCAGCGGGCGCGTCGGATGTGGTGCAGGCAAGGGCCATCAGGCTCGCGCCAATGGCAGAGCGGACGAAACGGGCAGGGCAGGTGGGCATGGTCACGAAGTAAGCGCCTGTCGAACGCATTGGCTACCAAGCGGCCACTCGCGCGCCAAGCGCGTCTCGGTGGTCAACAGGGCCCACACGGTACGTGGAGCCCGGACGCCCATGATTCGTCGTCGGGCTCGCACGAGCGCGATCGACGTCACATCTTCCCGCATGCCCATCGCAAATGGCCCAGTGACCGGCGTGCGCCGCTTTGGACTCGTGCTGTTCTTGGCAGGCGTCTTCCCCGCGTCGCTGGCCGCGCAGGCGCAGACGCCGATCGTGACCGAGCGCCTGGATTCGACTCGTGCGTCGGTGTGGCGCGATGTGTCGTATCTGGCCAGCGCGCCGTTGAATGGTCGCGCCACGGGATCGGCGGGGAACGAGAGTGCGCGGGTCTATCTGACGCAGCGGTACCGATCTTTGCAGATCAACCCCGCCTTCAAGTCCGGGATCTGCGATTCCGTCGGCGCCTGTGTCTTCAGCTACCAGCAGTCATTTCGGCTGCTGCCGATGACATTGCGACTGGCCGGCATCGATTCGAACGCGCTGGCATTCAATGTCGCGGCGGCGATTCCAGGCACCGACTCGGTGCTGCAGCATCAGTGGATCGTGATTGGTGCGCATTACGATCACTTGGGCCAAACCGGCTACGGCGCGCTCGACCATCGCACTGCCACCCGGCCACATCTGGGCGCCGATGACAACGCGTCTGGTACCGCCGCTGTCCTCGAACTGGCGGCACGATTGGCCAACTCGCCGATGCGCCGTTCAGTGCTGCTCGTGCACTTTGGTGCGGAGGAACTCGGGCTGTTTGGATCGAAGGCTTTTGTGCTGAATGCGCCGGTGTCGGTCGATTCGATGGTTGCCATGTTCAACTTCGATATGATCGGCAATCTGCGCGGACGCCGTCTGCAGTTACGTGCCATGGAAAGCTCGCGCGACTGGGATGGCATCATCGACAGCGTTGGCACGCCCGGCCGTCTTGGAGTCGAGCGCATCAAGGATCCCGATCCGTTTCAGGCGCGCTCAGACCACCAAAGCTTTTCGCGCATGGGGGTTCCCGTCCTGCACTTCTTCACCGGGACACACGGCGCGTATCACACCAGTGAGGACACGGTTTCGCGACTCGATATGAACGGCATGCTGACCGTGATCGACTACGCCGAGCGCGTCATTCGGCGCGTCGGGGACGGCGCCGGTGTACCGGCGCGGAGTGCGTACCGATGACCGGTTCCATCGATGACGGTCTGATCGACTTCGGAAACGGTCAGCCATCGCTCTCGTTGTTGCCGGTGGAGATGCTGCGAACGGCCACCGAGCACTTCCTTCGCGCGGGCGACGCCACGCTGCTGCAGTACGGTGCCGACCAAGGCGATGCGTCGTTTCGCGACATGTTGGCCGCGTTCCTGAGTCGACGATACCGCGGGCCCATCGATGCGTCGGAGCTGATGATCTCGGGCAGCGCCTCCCACGCGCTTGATCTGGTGTGCGCACGCTGCACGCAGCCCGGCGACACCATCTTCGTCGAGGAACCGACGTACTTTCTCGCATTGCATGTGTTTCGCGACCACGGATTGCACGTGGTCGGCATTCCGATCGACGAGCACGGCATCCGCATCGATGCGCTGCGGGACGCGCTGCGCCAGCATCGTCCGGCCTTGCTGTACACGATCCCGTCGTTTCAGAATCCGTCGGGAACCACCATGTCGGCCGAGCGGCGGGCGCAACTCGTCGAAGTCAGCCAGGCACACGACCTGCTGATCGTGGCCGACGAGGTCTATCATCTGCTCGACTTTGATACGCCGCCGCCGCCGCCACTGGCGATGCATGTGTCGTCGGCGCGCATCGTGTCGCTTGGCTCGTTCTCGAAGATCTGTGCCCCTGGGCTCCGTCTCGGGTGGATTCATGGGGCGACACCGATGCTGCAGACGCTGATGCGCGCTGGTGTGGTGCAAAGTGGCGGCGGATTCAATCCGTTCGTGTCGGGCATCATGCGAAGCATGATCGAGCTCGGTCTCGCCGACACCTGTCTCGACGGACTCCGCCGGGTGTATGCCGAACGAACGGCGTCGTTGTGCGCGGCGCTCCGTACGGAGTTTGCCAATGCTCACTTTGTCGAGCCACATGGTGGCTACTTCGTGTGGCTTCGGTTACCGGCTCGGACGGACGCGTCGCGTCTTCGGCCAGAGGCCACGCGGCACGGCGTGAGCTACCACGCCGGATCGCGGTTTGTTGGCGGCGACGGGTTTTCGGACTATGTGCGGCTGAGCTTTGCGCACTACGAGCCGCCGACGTTGGCTGAAGGGGTTCGGCGCCTCGCCCACGTGGCTGCACGGTTTGCGGTCGATCGCCATCGGTAGCCGTGATGGCTGCTGCGGCCATTACCTTTGACCGATCGCGCTGTGACTGCAGCGCCGCCTCGACCATCTCCCAGGAACCCGCATGCAACTCGCAGACGCCATCCGGCACCGTCGCAGTATCCGGAAGTTCACCGAACGTGCCCCATCGCGCGACGAATTGCAGTTGATGGTCGATGCGGCCACGTGGGCCCCGAATCACCGGCTGACGCAGCCCTGGCGTTTTGCCGTGCTGGGTCCCGAGGCGCGTGCCTCATACGGTCTGGCGCTGGGCAATCGCAAGGCGAAGAAGGCCGCCAACGAAACCGACGCCGAGCGCATCCGGACCGAGACGGCCGCGTCGCATCGTGCCCAGCCGTGCATGGTGATCGTGTCCATGACGCTGAACGACAACATGGAGATCCGCGAGGAAGACTATGCGGCGACGATGATGGCCGTGCAGAACTTCATGTTGACGGCGGTGAGCATAGGATTGGGAACGCACATCCGCACCGGTGCCATCATGGATGATCCTGCCGCGCGTGCGGCGGCCGGCACCGAAGACGGCGAGCGCATTGTGGCGGTGCTGACCGTGGGTGAGCCGGCCGAAGTGCCGGAGGCGAAAGCGCGTCGAGCCGCCGCTGAGCTGCTGCGCTGGATGGAGTAGTCGGGCGCACCGGATGCGGCGCGCGACGAAGCGGCGTGCTTGCAAGCGGCGTGCGCGTCAGGTTGACGCTGGTGTAGCCGCCGCATCCAGCATCAGGCGCACCTTGCGCAAGAGCATGTCGGCCGAAAACGGTTTGGCGATGAACGAGTGGGTGTCAACGACTGACCCGCCCTCGCGCTCGTCGTCATCCGCGTAGCCGCTCATGAAGAGCACGGGCAGGTCCGGACGGCGCTCACGGGCTGCGCGCGCCAGCGCTGGCCCGTTCATGCCGGGCATCACCACGTCGGAGACAAGCAGGGCGAAGTGTTCTGTGGTGTCGGTCAGTTGCCTGAGCGCGTCGGTCCCATTGGGCGCCGTTGCCACGTCATACCCCGCGCGCTCCAGCACCTGGCAGGTAATGCGGCGGACGGTGGGGTCGTCTTCTACAACCAGAATCCGCTCGTTTCCGCCGCGCACTGGTGCCTCACTTTCCGGCGACGATGTCTGACTTGGTGCGGTGGCTGATCGTGGCAGGTACAGGGAGAAGGTAGTTCCGGACGCCGGGGAGCTTTCCACACAAATGTGACCGTGCGCGTGTTGCACCATCGAGTACACCAACGCGAGGCCGAGTCCGGTACCCCGACCGCGCTCTTTGGTGGTGAAAAACGGTTCAAAGATGCGTTCACGAGCGCTGTCTGGAATTCCGTGTCCGCTGTCCTGCGCGCGCAGCACCACCCAGTCGCCGGCGGGAAGTCCGTGGTGTGCCGGATCGTCTTCCTGCGTGGTTACGTGCGCCGTGGACAGGACGAATGAGCCGCCCTCCGGCATGGCGTCACGGGCGTTGCGGGCCAGATTGACGAGGATCTGTTCCAGTTGACCACGGTCCGTGAAAACCCACCCGACGTTGGGTGCGAGGCGAAGTTCGAGCGCAACCGATGCGCCCATCAACGTCGCCAGCATGCGCTCGAGATTCGCCATCACGTCGGACGGATCGAGCCACTCGGCCTCGACGACCTGTTTGCGGCTGAACACAAGAATTTGCCGAGTCAGCGCGGCCGCCCGAGTGGCCGCCTGAAACACCTCGCGCAGGTCGGCGCGCGCATCGCTGTCCTCTGGAAGCTCGGCCTCCGCCAATTCGGTAAAACCCATGATGGAGGAGAGATAGTTGTTGAAGTCGTGGGCGATACCGCCGGCGAACGACCCGAGCGCCTCCATCTTCTGCGCCTGACGAAGCTGGTCACGGGATTCCTCGAGGGCGTTGGCGGCGGCGTTCCGAGCGCCGACGTCGATGGCGACCACGAAGATTTCCATCGCGGGCTCTTGTGTGTGCATCGTCGCGTGGAGTTCCATGTCCATCGCGCGGCCGCTGGCATGTCGGAGGCGTCGCGCGACGGCGATGGGTTTGCGAAACTCGCCCGTGGTCGCGCGTCCGATCAGTGCGTGCAGATGGTGTTGATCAGTCGGATCGACGAGATCCGTCATCGGCAGGCCAATGAACTCGCTGCGCGCATAACCAAACGCTGCGAGTGCGGCGTCGTTCGCGTCGGTGATGCGCGCGGACGCCGCCGACCACGCGAACACGGGCAGGGGATTGGCATTGAACAACACGCGGTAACGGCTTTCACTTTCCACGAGCGCACGCCGCCGCTCCACCGCCGTGTCGGCCATCTGATTGAACGCACTCGCGAGGTCGCCGATCTCATCGGGCGAACGAATCATCGAACGGCGAGATTCGTCACCTTCGGCAATGGAGACCGCGTCGACCGTGAGCGACTCGATTGGGGCGACAATGCGCCGCGTGCCGACGTACGCGAAGACCAGCACCACGATTGTCACGAGACCACCCGAGCCCAGATCGAGCAGAAACTGGCTCTGCGCAACATCGAGTGTGTATTGCAGCGGGATGCCGACGTAGACGTTCCATCCCGTGGAGTTCATGCGACGCCACGAGACCAGCCGTTGTGTGCCGTCGTCCGAACGCACGGGGCCCGCACCCTCGGGCACGCGATTGTTGTGTTCCACGCCTGGCGACCCGGCGTAGCTTCGCCCAATCCACCGCGAGGCATCCACGGAGCGCCACAGCACGACGCCGCTCGAATCGAGGATGGTCAGCACGGATCCGGGCGGCAAGGTCCGGAGGACCTGCATGCCTTCAAGCGAGTCCACCTGAATCGAGGCACCCACGACCGCACGCGCCACGCCTGTTGTCGGGTCGAGGAGTGGCAGGGCGAACACCATGACTGCGGGATTGCCGGGAAGTGTGCGCGAGTGCACCACCCGACCCGCCGAAAAGCGACGCAGTCGGATGGCATCCTGAAAGTACTGACGGTCGGCAAGGTTCACCGCATCACGTCCGCCCGGCGGCAGCTGCGCCGCGCCGATGTTGCGACCGGATGAATCGTTGATCCACAGCGTGGCGTATCGCGCGGGCGCGCCACCAAAGAGCCGACGCAGGATGGCGTCATTGCTGGTTGGCGCCTTCTGTGGATCCAGCAAGAGACTGAGACCCACCAGCAGTGTGCGCGTGCCCGTTACTTGCGCGTCGAGGCCGCGTGCCGCCATCACCGCCAGTTGGTGCGCCTGCTCGGTCACGCGCTCGGTTTCGGAGCGCGACCGTTCCCACGCACGGAGTGCAGCCAGCGTGGTCAACGGCACCGCGACGATCAGCGCCAGCCACAACAGCCTGGATCGAATGCTGTGCCCAGAGCTGCGGCGAAGGCGCTGAATTCGGCTCATACGCGCACCGGCCGGCAGAAGGTTGCGGGGATACCGGCGTCGGTATGCGCTACAATCTGCTCCGGAATTCCGGAGATACAATCGGCGAATCTGACAAGCTTGTAGTCAATTCGCCTACATCGCGAACGTGGTGGCGGTCCCAGCACGTGCGTGCAGCTCGCGTTGTGGCGCACGCGCGCCGACGCAACATCCTGCACGCTCACGCGTTCATCAGGGTACGGCTGTTGAGGTTCAACTTTGACGGGGGACGTGGCGATGCGAGTTGCACGGAAGCACTGGGGTTGGCGCACACTGTTTCTGGCGACGGCACTCTCGGGTGTATCGGCGCGAGCGCAATCATCGGGTGCACTGCCCGACAGCATCAAGGCCAAGCGGTGGGCCATCGAGAATGAGCTGCAATCGGTCGCGGTGGTGAATCGCAAGGTCATGATTCCCATGCGTGACGGCATTCGTATTCCGGCCGACATTTACGTGCCGAAGGGTGCCGACATCAAAGTGCCCGCGATCTGGGTGCGGACACCATACAACTTCAACTATTGGGACGTGCAGAACGGCGTGCCTCGCGACATGACGGCGGCACTGACCGCCGTCAAACGCGGCTACGCGTACGTCGACATGCAGGAGCGCGGCCACTTTTTCGCCGAAGGCAACTACGACATCCTCGGCGCGCCGTTGACGGATGGAGACGATGAGCTCAAGTACCTGAGCTCGCAGCCCTGGTCGAACGGAAAGATCGGTGCGACGGGGTGTTCGTCGACGGCCGAGTGGCAGCCGGCGGTTGCGGCGCTGGGGAATCCAGCCTTTGCCGCGATGAACGTGCAGGGGTTCGGCGCCGGTGTCGGCAAGGTTGGTCCGTACTACGAGATGGGGAACTGGTATCGCGGCGGCGCGGTGCAGATGCTGTTCATCGATTGGCTCATGGGCGAGCAGAATCAGGTGCGCCCCATGTTTCCGGCCAACACGTCGCAGGCCGATCTCATCCGCGTGTCCAAGTCGTTCGATCTGGCGCAGCGTCTTCCGCCCGTCGACTGGTCGAAGGCGTTCTGGCACCTGCCCGAAATGGACATCATCAAGGCGCTGGATGGACCGCATGGCATTTTCGCGGATTCGATGCCGGTGGCCTCGGGTGGGGCGATGATCAAGCGCACGCCCAACGACCCGGCCTGGTATCGCGGCGGCCTCTGGCACGAGAGCATGCCGATCGACATTCCGGGGCTGTGGTACATGTCGTGGTACGATGTATCGGTGGGGCCGAATCTTGCCATGTACAACCACGTGCGCAAAACAGCCAAGGGTGCCGCCGCCAACCAGCAGTGGGCGATCATCGCGCCCGTCGGGCACTGCGCCTATACGCGCGCCAGTGAACACACCGTGGTTGGTGAGCGGGACATGGGTGACGCGCGGCTGGGCTATCAGCAGATCATGTATTCGTTCTTCGATCAGTTCCTGAAGAACAACGGCAGCCGTGCCATGGATACGATCCCGAAAGTGCACTACTTCGTCATGGGCGCCAACGAGTGGCGGACGTCGGATGTGTGGCCGCCGCGCAACGCGTCGCCGATGACGTTCCACCTGGGAAGCAACGGCAGCGCCAACACGCGTAACGGCGACGGCGTGCTGACATTGAACGCACAGAAGTCGAACAAACCCGACCGGTTCAGCTACGATCCGATGAAGCCGGTGATGTCGTACGGCGGTAACGTGTGTTGCCAGGGCAACGCCGTCGTAGCGGGCTCGATGGACCAGCAGAAGATGGAGGAACGGCCGGATATCCTGGTCTACACCACCGAGCCGTTCAAAGAAGGTATGGAGTTGAGCGGGCCGATCATCCCGACGCTCTACGTCTCGTCTGATGCCAAGGACACCGACTTCACGGTCAAGATTCTGGATGTGTATCCGGACGGCCGTGCCTACAACCTCGATGAGTCGATCCAGCGGATGCGCTACCGTGAGGGATATGACAAACCGCCGGTGTTCATGGAGAAGGGCAAGGTGTACAAGGTGACCCTGCAGCCACTCACCACCAGCAACTACTTCGCGCCCGGCCATCGGCTGCGCATTGAAGTCTCGAGCAGCAATTTCCCGCGCTTCGACCGCAATCTGAACACGGGTGGCAACAACTACGACGAAACCACCGGTGTGGTGGCGAACAACGTGGTGCACCATTCGACGCAGTATCCGTCGTCGATCACGGTGACCGTGGTCAAGAAGCCGGCGGCGATCGTCCCGTAGCGGCTATGGCAAACCGGCAGTCGGTGTGATCCGGCTGCCGGTTTGGGTGTGATGAATGTCGCCGCTGGTGCGCGCCGCTACGGCGTTGCCGTTACCGCTCCCAGAACGGTGGCGGCTCGATTCCCAGCGCGCGAAGGTACACGTAGCCTTGGCCGCGATGGTGGATTTCGTTGTCAACGATGTACAGCAGCAGATCATGACCCGGCATCGTCCACTGGCCGAAGGCCGTCATCGTTGTCTGAAACCGCGCGGCGGGAATGGTGGGAAACAGCTCGTCGACTCGCGCCGTCGTGGCGTCCCACTGCGCGAGGATATCGTCCTTGCTGATGGCCGCGCCTTCGGCGTACTGCGACCAGTCGTCGGAGATGATTCCCTGCACGGTGGGCACCGCCATACCCAGCATTTCATTGGCGAGCGCGCCAAAGGTGCGCATGCCGCCCACGGAAAAGGAGAACAGCTGGTCGGCGGGAAAGGCCTCGATCACACGCCGTGTCAGACGACGATGACCCTGCCAATGGGCGAGGAACTGCGTGGGGGTGATAACCAGCGCGGACGCGGAATCGGCGGACATGGAATACCTCGCGGGGACAGTGGGTGGTGGAGTGGTTTCGGGGTTTATTCGGGCTGCGAAGTATGCGACCACCACCGGCGAGTCGCAAGAGGCTCGTGTCAGGTTTTGGCGGCCGCGAATACCTGAGCTTGCGTGGTGGCCTTCCGGAGAATGGCCAACGCTCGCTGCAACTGATTGTCCTCCGTGATCTGGTGCTGGCGTTCGACGGCCTCGCCGAACGAGACCTTCGCCACGCGCCCTTCAAGCGCGCGATCGATGTCCGCACGTGCCGCGTCAAACACGTCGCGGTCAATGACCACGGAGTCGGCGGCGAGCTTCCGATACAAGGCCTCGCGCCAGGCGGGATCGACGCGGAAATCTTCCTTGACCCGTCCCTTGAGCCCCTCGGCGATGGCGTTCACGCCATCGAAGTACTGCTGCGAATACGGCGCGAGCAAGCGCCGGAGTCGCAACTCTGCCGTGGTGATCGTGTCGGCGGGGACGATGAGATCTGGCGTGATGGCACCGCCGCCGTAGAGCGTGCGTCCGGATGCGGACTTGTACGTGGGACGTGCGGCGCGCGCCGCGTCGGTTTCCAGGGAGTCGGACGCCTCTTCCACCCACTGGCCATCCGCACTGAAGTGCCGGGGTTTCTGGATAGACCGTCCGGACGGCGTGTACCACTTGCCCGTGGTCAGCTTGAGCGCATAGCCGCCATCGAGCGAATAGACACTCTGCACCAGCCCCTTTCCGAAGGTCGTGGTGCCAACCAGCAGCGCGCGATCATAGTCCTGCAGTGCGCCGGCCACGATTTCGGCGGCAGAGGCCGAGCCGCCATCCACCAACACGGCCAGCGGAATGTCCGGTGCCAACGGTTCGCGCTCTGCGATCATCGGCTCCGATCCGCCGCGCTCACGCACCGTCAGCAACTCCTTGCCGCGCGGCAGAAAGAGATTCGCCATCCCGAACGCTTCATCGACGATGCCGCCGGGATTGCCGCGGAGATCAAGCACGATGCTCTTGGCTCCCGACTTCCGCAGCGCCGTGACGGCATTCGCGACATCGTCCGTGGTGCGTTCACTGAAGCGCGCCAGCGGGATGTAGCCGATCTGATCATCGAGCATCAGGTGGTAGGCCACCGCCGGCACCTTGATGTCCGCTCGCGTGAAGCGGAGTGTCAGCGGCGCGTTGAGTCCCGGCCGACGAAAGGTGACGGCAACCGGAGTGCCGCGCTCGCCGAGCAGTTTGCTTTGCACGCGTTCAACCGACCACCGTGCCGTAGCGAAACTGTCCACGGCCACAATGCGATCGCCCTCCTGCACGCCGCGTGATTCTGCCGGCGAGTTCGGGTAGACCTTCTCGATCATCACGTAGCCATCCACCGGCGGCGTCAGCAAGACGCCAAGGCCTGCGTATCGGCCAGTGGTGGTGCGCATGAACGATTCCATGTCCTTCGGACTGAACAGCTCCGAGTACGGATCGCCCAGTTCCTTCACCAGTCCGCGCGCCGTCTGCTCGTAGAGCTGCTGCGCCGCGAGCGTGTCGACGTAGCGTGACGAGACGAGGGTGAGCACCTGGTCGAGAAGCTGGGCACTCGACCGATCCTGTCGTGACTGGAGCGCAAAGCCGCCGGCCAGCAGCGGCAGTGACAGCAGACCGGCGAGCGCAGCGCGGCGAAAACGGGTCATGTGGCGGGGACGGTGTAGGGAGGGCGTGTCACTGCAATATCGACGGAAAACTGACGCCGAAGTGCGACGCGGTACCGCCTGTCGTGCCGAGGGACGAACGCCCTCCGTACACGGGACACGTCGAGGCGCTATCTGGTTGCCGCCATCGACGCGGTCACGTCCACCACGCGATCGATATCGGCCGGACTCACGTAGAGGTGCGCCGACAGGCGCACGCCGCGGCTCCCGCCTTGCGCTCGCACGCGGATCTTCCGCGCCCAGAGTGCATTCTGCAGCTCGCGCCCGGGCTGCCCGTTGTACGAGAACGTGGTGATGCCAGCCGCCAGTCGTGCATCCGGCGGCGACGCGACGCGGGCGAGTGG
>Ga0075163_10011230_pt1 | contig 11676 bp, 15 predicted proteins | sample JI1023141ADNA_FD_71478 | JGI IMG/M metagenome (GOLD analysis project Ga0075163, IMG submission 71478) | Wastewater effluent complex algal communities from Wisconsin, to seasonally profile nutrient transformation and Carbon sequestration -... | ecosystem: Engineered > WWTP > Effluent > Algae... | reverse complement strand
GCCCCGATGCCGTGCAGCCCGCAGCGCCGAAAACAACGGACTCACTGGATGCATCAGCGTCGGACTGGTATTGCCCTATTCGGCTGGCGCTTCCTTCGGCGTTCTCACACGGCCTCGGCCGACATCGGCCTTCGTGTGCTGTCGGTAGCAGACATCAGTAGTCGCAGCGATCTGCTACGAATGTCGGCTCTCCAGAACAATGCGGCTGACGCCTCCCGGCGACTGGACCGGACAGTCACCCACGTCCGCGCTACGGCATGCAACGCAACACGCGGCAACCAGCCAGAGTGTCCAGTCCGGCGCCGAGGAGGCTCGCGGAAGATCGTTAGCGGGTGGCCTCGCAGCCGATTACCGCTGCCGACAGCAGGACGGCCGCGACCCCTTTCAGAACCCGTGAGTGTCCTGTGCGCCGGTACGACATCTCAGCGCTCACGCGATGCTGCCGTTCACAGTGGCGCTTGGTCAGGAGCCTCAGGTCGGCTCCGTCTCATCGTGGTTGCGCTTTTCATCGGGGTCGAGGGCCTGCAGCAGCGGTTCTTCCTCCCACAGCAGACGCGAGCCTTGCGGAGAGACTTCATGAGCTTGGCCCGATCCCGCCTCGATCCGGTACCAACTCGCTACTTCGAGCAACGGCCGCCCGCCGACGATGGTCAGCCGGTACTTGAAGCCGCCATACATTCCTGGAACTGCCAGGTAGACCGATGTCAGCGAGGAACCGAGAACCTCCTCGACACCCGGTCGATGCTTCTTCACCCACGCCACGAGCCGAGGATCGAACGACACCACGCCTAGCATCAGCGCGTGGAAGTGCTCCATCAGGCTGGTGAGAGCCGGGCTACCGCGCAGCCGACTGACTTCCGGCGCCAATTCTGCAGTCGTATGCGCCGCCATTTGAGCAGAAGCCTTTCTCGACACGTGAGCGCGGACGCCAGCGACTTGTGAGACGCTGCATCCGAACTCCGCCGCTAGCCTGTAGCTGTCCCGCTCGCCGTTTTCGATGCGCGAGCGCAGCGCCTCCCGCTCGTCCGTCGAAAGCTCCCGGCGCTTGGGGGCCAGAAGCGAAAGCTTCACCCTGTCTTTCATGCGCAGCTCCAAGCTCCTTGTTCTTCCGCCCCAGCCACTTAGATCCGAGGTCGCGGGTTACCGGGCCCCTGATACAGAAGGTCTAGTTGCTCGTCCGGACTCGGAATGTCGGGGGCGTCGTCTGGAGCTTCTGCCATCCACTCGAGCAGGATGGATTCCACCACCTGATCCAGTTCACCGAGCATGGCGTCAGGCACCGCACCGCCACCGTGTTGTGTCACCCGGTAGTGGAAGCGCCAATGCATCGCGGTGAAGCGGATCAACACCTCGCCCTGGCGGCCGCGCCAGTAATCGGCTTGGCGGTTCAGGCCAGGCGCGGACACTCCACGGCCTCAGATGAGGCATCGGCGAAGTCCACGGGCATCGAACGACGGGGCGTGCTCGAACTGGAAGGTCATATTGGGCCCAGGCTCGTCGCGCTATTCGGGGATCCTGAATGCTTCATCTCAGGCGCCGAACCAGGCTAATTTGTAGGAGGACACGGGCTCTCCGGCCGCAAACCGATAGGCTACCAGCCGACCCTCCTTGGCGACGCTGTAGTCGACACATGGGGCGCCGTCCTCCGCAGGTGTGGGCGGGCCTGTCAACCAGAGCAGATCAACAATCTCCTGCACGGGTTTGAGCGCCTCGCCCACCGCGACCTCGACGCCTACGCCGACCGGGCCCATCGCGGCGAGCTCGCCCTGCGCCACCGACGTCACGGCATTCAGGCCTCTGGCTACTGCGTACATCGTCAAGGCGCTATTGAGCCCTTTCTCGGATTGGGCGACGACCCCTCGCTGCTCAATCGGCAACCATGCAGCAACGGCCAGGGCTGCCACCAGCGCAGCGACGAACCAGCGAAGCTTGTAACTCAAGAGGCCTCTTCCGGAGATGATCCGCTCGTCATTTGCACGAGCGGTCCTTTCGCCGCCTTGCGCCTCGACGGAGCCGCGCTCGCAGAGCCGGCCGAACGCTCGACATATGCCGCCAGTTCCGCCGCCATTCGCGCCTGCAAGGACTCCGGACTCACGATGCGAACGTGAGGGATCCAGTACCGCACCTGGGGCAACACTTCGTTCTCGTGACCCACGCGCGTGGAGACCAGCAGGCCGCCGTCCTCCAGCTCCTTCACGATCGACTGATTCACCAGAACGGGTCGTCTCCTGAAGTAGTGCGCCACGTTGCTGGCGACAGAGACGATCACCTCCATCGGCTCCGCGCCGATCCACAGGCCGTCGCCTTCGAGGGCCTTCTTGACTTCCGGGTCGGCTTCGAAGGCTGTTTCGCTGACGAGCAGGTTCTCGATTGAGCTAAAGGCGAAGGTCTTGACCTTGCCGCCCTCTTTGGCGGCGAGGTACCAGATCCCCTTGTGGTTCAGCAACCGGTACGGCTCGACCAAGGCCCGGACCTTGGCAGCTCCATCGCGCACCTGGCGAAACGAGACTTGGCGCCGGTCGGCTATCGCGCGCTCGGCGAGCCGAAAGGTGTGTTCCCGACCGACAAGGCTCTCGTGATGATGCCCCCGGACAAGGACCGAACCTCGCATCCGCGCGTCAAACACGTCGCGCAGGAATTCGTCGGTCAAGTGCGGAAAGAGTCCCTGCACCCCCGCCAGCGCCGCAAATGCCTGGACGTCCTTGGCTTTGAACTGACCCAGGAATGCCGGATCGAGCCGGTAGCGCCCCTCTGACTTGCACAGCGGCAGGTACGTGAATCGACGGTTCAGGTCGCGTTGGATGGTGCGCAGGTTGACGCCGAACTCTTCGGCAAGCGCCCTGGGATCGAGGGTTTCGCCCTGGTTGAGCTTGAGCAGCATCAACGACAGCCTGTGGACGAGCGTGTCGTGGCTGCCGCTGGTCATTGCTGCGGGCCTGAACCGGTCGCGCCCGCCTTATGCTCAGGCCCGGGCTGAGGGTCCGGAGCGCCTGGCAGCACCGGTACGTTGTCGACCGCGGCGCCTGACTCCCACGGCACGGTGGTGAGGACCGGCGGTCCGCCGGCGCGCTTGAGCGACTTTCCGGCGTCGGTCGCCAGCTCGCGTAGACGCGCCACCCTTGTACCGATCGCCTCCTGCGCTGAGCTGGCGCCGCCTGCGACTGCATCTCCGACCTTGCCCGCCGCGCCCTTGATCGCGACGGCAGCCTGGCCCGCCTTCTCGGCGATTGCCTCGGCGCTGTTCGAGGCGAGATCGCCCAATTGTTTTGTGACGTCGTACAAAGTGCGCCCGAACGCCTCGGCCTGTGCCTTGACAAACGTCTTGGCGGCCACGAGCTGGCTGGAATCCAGGAGTTCGCGCGACCTGCGGATCGCGAACTCCACGACGGCCCGGATCAGTTCCACCCCGAGCGTCAAGCCGGCGGCCAGGTGTTCGAGAACCTGCTCGCGCTCCCTGTCGGTGAGCGCTTTCCACCCGAAGTAGATGGCGCCTATGGCTGCGCAGGTCATCGCGATGGGATTCGACAACACTGCCGCAGAGGCCACGGTCGCTGCGGCTGCGAACGTGTTGCCGAGCAGGTACTGGCCCACTGCTATCAGTGCCGTAGAGGCCACGTAACCCACCCCGAACCCGAACTTCGCTCCCTCAAGGACCCGGCCGGTGCTCGCGATCACCGGGTTGTCCGAGCGCTTGAGATCCTCGATGTGCTCGTCCAGCCAGTCATTGAACTGGCCGGCGGCCCGATACATGACCTTGATGGCCGAGACGATGGGGCTTGCGGCAAAGTCGCCGAAGCTCGGCAGGCCGGAAACAGCAATGGACGGCGCTGGCACGATCGATCCTCCTCCTGCTGGCACTACGGGGCCTGCTTCAGTCTCGCTTGTGGAGAACGCGAGCTTCGGTGAACGATATCCCATCGCGTTGCCTCTTCCAAGCCTTCCATCCGACCGCCGCAGCGATGGCGGCCAGGAGCGCCAGCAGCGTCTGGAGGCTTGCGGAGAGAACCGTGACCCAAACGGATAGGGCGCCCAGCTTGACGAATACCAACGCCAAGGCGACTAGAAGAATGAAGGCTAGAAACATGGTGCAGGCTCCGGTGATTGGGTGACCAAGTGTCGAAGGCTGGCGCGACAGGTCGTGTCGTTTCGAGTGGCACTCAAGTTGTGCAGGCAAAGTGCGCCATGTGAGCCGCTTCGGACTTCTGGAGCTTCGGGCCGGCTCAAGGTGGGTCACGCGCTCGACGACTGGCTGCAGTGTGCTCCTGGTTGGCCGCGTGCACACGCGCGGCACCCGAACTCGATGCCATGCAGGCTTAGGACGTCGCACAGCATCCGGCTCCGGGTGCAACTTGTCGTCCGGCCTATCAGTGCCAGCTCGGGCTCGCCCACCAGCGGCGTCACTCCGTCACCTGGTTGTGAGCACGTCGCGCTTCTGTGCGAACTTGGCAGTCGTCTTGCCATCGGCCAAGGCCTCGATTGCCACCTTGGCCTTAAGCGCCGCGGAGCGGCGCTCTTTAACCAAGCATGACCCCGAGACGTGGGGGCTCAAAGGAGAACAAGTTGAGCGAAGGGCAAGAATGGTGACCTTGGCGGCTAATATTCGCGGATGCCCTATGACGATCGGCTGTTTGCCCTGTTGCGTGAACTCGACGACCAAGAGTTGCGGACGATTTGGGTTGATGCCCTCAAGTGCGCACCCGACCGGGACGATTTCGCAATCGGCTCACGCGAACTGAAGATCCTCAACATCAGCAAGGAGTGGAGGGCGGTCCACGGGCACACCTTGCTCAATCTGCGCAGAGGGAATCACGAACTCCCGTGGCGGCGGATCCTGGTCGACGTGGCCGACAAGCTCAAACCTGGCTGGGGATGGTCCGATTTTCGGACCGATGACGAGCGCTCCGATGGGGAGATCGAAGCCTCGATCCTCCGGTACTTCGACGAGCGCGCGCAGGAGGCCTGGGCGAAGATGAGCGAGGAAGAACGAGCCAAACTTGCAAGCAGTCTTGAGCAGGAACTCGCGCACGCCCAGGCGAACGTAGACGCCAGTGTCAGAGGTGCGGGCATCAGCGGCATTACGACGTCCTCGCTCGGTGCAGGCATTGGCGCGGGCCTACTCTCTGGCGCAGGCGCGCTGTCCTTGGCACAGGGGGCGACCAGCTTCGCCCTGAGTGGTTTGATCGGCGGCACACTCTATCAACTCAGCTTCTGGATCGTCGTCCGGGTGTTCGGCGCTTGGTCCGGCGTTCAGTTGATGGCAAGTGGGGGCTTGGCAACAGTCGCGGGAGCACTTCTATCTGTGCCGGCGCTCGTTGCGTTCGCTGCGAATGCGGTGATGTCGACGTCATATCGCAAGACGATTCCGGCGACGCTCGCACTCCTCACAGCCCACGAGTTGCGGAGGCAACTCGCCGACCTGGAGGCCTCCAAGTGATCCAACTCATGGCTGTTCCTGCAAGCCTCCTGGCGCACGTCGGGACTGGGGCGGCGTACGTGAGCGGGGCCTTGGTGAAGGACAGTGCGTCGCATCAAATCCTTGCGCACCTTCAGCCCACATCACGTCTGTCTCAATGGGTCTTTGACGTGGGTATGGCCGGGCCGTTGGCCCCGCTGGAAGTCGCAAGCTCGCTCGGCGCCAATGCGCAGCTGCTAGAGATTCGAGGGATGCTGGAAACGCTTCAGACGGTGGCTAGCGTCGGCGCAGTCGCTTCGGTGCTGAATCTGGGCGTATCGATCGGTGGCTTCGCCATGGTGCTGACTAGCCTTCGCCGGATGGAAGGCACCATGGACAAGGTCTTTGCGGCGGTGAAGAGCATTGAGAACGTCCAGACAGCCGACTTTCTGGGCACGACGATGGCGGCCGTCGAACGAGCCGAAAGTGCGTTCGCGCTCCCGTCGGCGGGTGACCGCCGGCGATACTGGGAAGAGGCAGATTTGGAGCTGAGCCGAGCCGTCGGCATCGCCCTGAAGCGTCTTGCGGCGCACGGCGTCGGCCTCGAGGGCGGATCCCAGAAGCCTGACGCAGATCCGGAAACCGCGCGCCGGTTGTGCACGCCCGAAGCAGTGGAACTGCTTCGCTGGCTGCTGGCTCTTTCCAGTACGCGCGTCGAAGTGTTGTTGGGTCTGCAGATGCCGACAGAGGCAGCAAGGCAGTCGCGGCAAACCGCGCGTTGGATGACATCTCTGCCCTTCAACTCCATGGATCTGGCCAAGGCGCAACTAGGAAGCCGTACGGTTCCGCCGACCCAAATGGCCCGATTAACCTCGCAGGCGAGCGCGCTGAGTTTGCTGATAGAGCGTGCCGGTGCAGTTTCGGGAGAGCGAGCGATGCTGTGTGACCATCTGCACGAGCAAGGGGCTGACAGTCTCGAGTATGTGCTTGCGGTCCGGAATCACCCCGAAGCTACAGTTCTGATGCTGCCCCATAGCTCAAGCGCTTCCCGAGCGAACCAACCCTTGTTCCCTGAGGCCGGCCTGAGCTAGCAGACGGCCAAGGAGCCGACGGGATCGAACCACAACCTCTTTCCACCTCTGAGCTGGCGCGCGACAGACTAGGCAATTTGGCGACCACGGTTCCACTTGCGAAGCCTTCTCGCTCATGTTCTGAGCTAGCCGGTGGCTACACTGTTCATCATTGAGCGAATGCACGGTTCTGATGAGTCTAGAAAGTTGCTACAAGCACGGTATCACCGATGTCGTTGACGAAGGCGGCGGGGTGGCTTCGCCTTGGCCGGAGTTGCAGGAGTGGGGAGGAACAATGGCAGCAAGTCCAGCACGCCTGATCGCCGCTGCGAGACACCTCAAGAGAATGCAAGACCACCGTCAGTGGGAGATTGACCAAGGCATTCCACTTGACCTGCGCATTCCCGATGACGAACTTGCCGCGAGGACGATGGATCCGGCGGACGCGCTCATCACGAGCCTACTGCTCAATCGCGAGTTCAAGGTCGAGAACCCCGACCATCCGGAGAGCATCGCCGACCGAGCCATCGAGCAAGCAAAGCGGAGGTCGCGCCGTGCTGACTGAACGCTACGCGGACGCGTTGCAACTTGCCTGGAAGTTGCACAGCACCCAGGTTCGCAAGGGGACCACGATCCCGTATGTCTCTCACCTCATTGCCGTTTCAAGCCTTGCGCTCGAACATGGGGCGGACGAGGACGAAGCCATCGCCGCGCTGCTGCACGACGCAGTAGAGGACGCTGGCGGCGAACCGACCCTTGACCTAATCCGAGTTCGGTATGGCGACACCGTGGCCGACATCGTCGTCGGCTGTACCGATGCCTATGTCGATCCCAAGCCAGCCTGGCAGCCACGCAAAGAGGCCTATCTGGCGCACCTAGCCAATGCTTCGGCTTCGGTGCGATTGGTGTCAGCATCCGACAAACTTCACAACGCGCGATCCATCCTGTCGGACTTGCGCGTGCACGGGCCGGCGCTTTGGTCACGGTTTACCGCAGGCAAGGAAGGCTCGCTCTGGTACTACCGCTCGCTGGTCAAGGTCTATGTCTCGCACGGCCGAACGCCGCTCGTGGATGAGCTGGACCGGACAGTGACAGCAATTGACTCGATGGCCTAACTCGCAAGAGGCAGGAGGGCGACGACAGTGCCAAGCTCGCGGCTGCACGCGATTCGCTCCTGGCCGCTGTCAACCAGATTTGGGCCCGCGAGGCCAATGGCAATCGAGGCCGTAGTGATCGCCAGTCATCCGAGCAACTCGTCGAGTACAGAAAGTATGTCGCAAGTCAGAGCCTCGTCACGGTCGAATTCTGCGCGGTGCATGCATGTGGGAGAGAAGTTCTCGGCCTAGTCATCCAGCGCAGCCCATCTCCACTGCGGGTCCCAGCTCCATCCCATCCAGCATCGAGCCTCGCGCTCGCGATATGGATGCGACATACCCTGCGAGTAAGATCAGCCCCCGCATTCGCGCCCGCCCAGCCGATTGGAGATCGGCGTGCGGCCAACGATTCGTGACTGCAGATCCTCCGAGAAGAGCTCCATCAATTCGCAGAAGCAGAGAACTTCTCTCCAGCTCGACGAGATCACAATGTCGACGCCAGTCACAAGCCGAAGCAGTCAGCCCGACAGAGACAAGGGGGCATTCGCTTTAGCGCGAAGGGACTGGCTACGAACCGTCGCAGATCTTGGTTCGCTTGTCGGTGCTTCGGGACAGTCGGTCCATTAGTGGGTGGCGGGAAGGGCTCTGCCCAGGGCGAAGAGCCTCGCGGCGATCGTCGAACTCCTCGGTATTGGAAAGAAGGAAGCAGCTGGTCGACTTGCAGCGCTCAAGGCAGATTCCTGAAAAAAGCGTCAGCTTCGAATGAAGGTTCACGAAGTCGCCCGATTGTTTGTCATCACAGACGCGCCAGGTTGACGGCTTGCCCTTCTGCTTTGATGGCGTCGATGTCAGCCTGCGTCAGGTCAAACCACTCACCTTCGAGCCGCTTCTCGTGAAAGCGGCGGTGGAACATGCGTTCGGCCTGCGTGTAGTCCTCGAACCAAGCATAGTGCTCAACAGAGTTCTTGAACGGAAGCTTCACTTCGAACAGTCTGGTTCGCTGTCTGATGTTGACTGTCTTGCCGATCTTGAAGCCGTGCGGTGACCGAATGACATACACATAGCCTCCAGTCGGCGAGGCCGAAGGCCGGACTTCAGGTGTGCTCGACCTGGGGCCCGGACCGAATGTGAGTTCGGTGAACTCCGGGAATGCATCAGCAAAGAGATCATCGAGCATGTAGCGGACGGCCACATCCTTGGCGAACGCAAAGAACGGCTTAGTCTGACTCCACCAGCGACGACCGGCTGGATTGGGACGTAGGCTGATCTCAACTTCCTTCCAGTCAATCTCAGCGTCGCTCCCATCTGCTCGAACTGTTCGAACGACACCCAGAGCCTTGACCTTTCCTAGCAGGGTTGAAGGCTCCCACTCCGCCAGCAACACTCCTTGCTTCGGCTTGATCGCCTGCACGGCAGTGAGGGGTAGCCGCCTCCCACCACAGGTCACTGCCTCGGCAGACGCGATCTCGTTCGGAGGAGCGATTCGCCAGTATTTTGTAGGTGACGGTCGGATCATCTTGCTGAGTTCTTCGAAGCCAGAGACTTGCACGCGGCGAGCCGTCGTTGGGATGGCTGATAGCCATGATGCGGATGCTACGCCCGAGGACCCCGAGCCCAGCGAAGTGCAGGTTTCACTCCACTCAGCCAGTAGTTCAGCGCGCAGTCGCCGCGCCGATCTGCAAATGCAGCGTGGACAACTGGCCTCAAACATCAAGGGGCAAGTTGGACCTAGACGTGGCTGGCCTCTACGTGGCAGCAAGGCATCAGGGTGCGGACTTGGAAGTTTCCGGCCGCTTGACTAGAATCCTGACCACGGCGCCCGCCATACTTGCACGCGAGTAGAAACAGGCACCCCATCTATCGTCATTGATCTCCCTTCTGGGCCTCGTCTTCGGGGACTTAAACGCGTGCGTCTGACCCGATTCGGCGAGGTACTCCGAAGGAAGACTCATGACCCTGAAAGAACTTGCGCGCTCGGCGCATCAATCCCTGGTAGGCAGTGCACGCTGTGACGTCAGGCACAGCCACGTGTACGAGTTGATCGCAGCTGCCTTTGGCCACCGATCCTGGGCCGCATTTCACTCCGAATCGCTGGTAGTCGACAGAGGCATTGGCGAAGCGCCGAAGGACTCACTACCTCAGGTGATTGGAAGGGCGGTTCAACTGCAGTATGAGCAGAACGCCGCGCGTGCGATGGCCGAAGCACTTTTGAACTTTGCGGATGAGCGTCAGCTGGGAGCTCTCGGTCGGAAGGCCTTGGACGAATCGCTCCGGCCTCCACCTCGATACGTGGATGAAGACGGCGAGGACGATGAGTTCGAGGATTGGACGGAGGTGGCGTCGAAGAGCGGTCCGTCCTGGTTGCCGTCACGCGAACGCCTCTTGGGTTCTTCCCTTTTGGTGAGCAGCCTGGAGCAGGAGGCGGCGTCGAAGCCGGAGCGGCATTTTCTGTTGGCAGCCCTGTATCGCTGCGGCAAGCCGAACCCGTATCTCTACGAAGAGTCACTGAAGGGCAGAGTGCTGACTTCCGTCGAGCGTGGATGGGCGGATGAGTACTTGCGGCTGGAGCCCCGGTACCGGAAGTACGAAGAGCATCTCAAGCAGGCAGCTCTGGGCGGCGTACGCGCGGCGGCACTTGAGTACGGCAAGGTGTTCAACCATCCGGAGTTCTTCGCGCTGGCGGAACGGCTCACGGGAGAAGTGGATGCATTGGAGATGGCGCGAATCGCGTCGACCTCTCAGTCCCGTGCCTCGTGGCTGCGCAAGGCGGCAGAGCAGGGATCCCGATCGGCATTGGAGGCGCTTGCTGACTTGGGTGAGGCCTGGGCTGAAGAACGCGTGGCACAACAGGGCGACACTGGCTGGATGCGGGGTGCGGCCGAGCGGGCGTTGGCGCATGGCGATGCCTTGCGGGCGTGGACCTGGCACTATCTGGCGCTCGAGCATGGCGTCGACCTGACCAAATCATCGATGGCCGCATATCACGATGGAGGTGAGAACGACGGGCAGTTCTACGACAGCGATTTCGGCGGTCCAGCCTATGTGTCCGGCGAGGTGGGTCTCGAGTTGCCTGAGCTGAATCCCTCCGGTCATCGAGAGGCGAGGGCGAAGGCCCTAGAGATTCTCGAAAGAGCGTCCTAGTCGATGCCTCCGCCCAGGCGTTGCTGCCTTCGCGGGGGCTTACGTCAAGACAGATCTTCGGTGCCCAAGGCCGACCACAACGTAAGCGGTGTGCCTTGCGAGATGACCTTGGTCCGGGTCAGACAGGCAAGCCTCATTCGTGCCGAGCCGCCGGGCCACTGTTCCAAGCCGTCTCCATAGCGGAAAAGGCCGCGTGCACCCGGCCGAAGCTCACCAGACAGACGTCAAGCCCTTCGAACTCGACAAGTCTCAGTGCGCGTTCGATGGCTTCGTCAATCCACCGGTCGTCATTCCCGAAGGCGCCACCGCCAAGGCGCGTCAGTAGCACTGTGCGTGAGCCTCCCTCATTCCGTTGCTTGCAGGCAGCCAGCAGGGTAGCCTCGTAGGCTGCCTCCAGGACAAGGCGCGAAAACGGTTCCCAAGCCGCAGTTGGGATGTGCGTGTATCTCACCGGCAACGCAGAACAAAACGCTTGAGAAACGGTTGGCCTTGTCGGCTGCTCGGAGTCCGTCACCTCGACTCGCCAATGCAGGCCAATCGCGAGTTGCCCACGCAGATGATCGAGTGCGGGTCCAGTCGATCTCCGCAGGAATTCGCCTATGGATCTCAGCCCGTCGAGCGTACAGATCGCATAGCCATTTCGCATGGTCCACAGGGCGTGAACTGGGCGATTCAATTGGTGGGACAACGCTTCGCCCATTGGGGCGAGCGCATCGATCTGCCGCACTGCAGTCTGGCCACTACCCTCACCCACAGGAGCAAAGTAGTTGCGGTAGATCGTGGCCGCACCGGCCGCGATTGCGCACGCCGGGCCTTGAGTTCGATCGTGGGCATAGCGTGCCACCCCATCCTCGGGCGAGACGTTAGGGGACACCATCTCCAGCAGGTTGAACTGCGATGCCACCTGAAAGAGTGCACCCGAGAACTCGGGATCGGAATGCAGTGCTCGCACATCCGCCGCGAGGCACCGGACTGTAGT
>Ga0075163_10011229_pt1 | contig 11677 bp, 11 predicted proteins | sample JI1023141ADNA_FD_71478 | JGI IMG/M metagenome (GOLD analysis project Ga0075163, IMG submission 71478) | Wastewater effluent complex algal communities from Wisconsin, to seasonally profile nutrient transformation and Carbon sequestration -... | ecosystem: Engineered > WWTP > Effluent > Algae... | reverse complement strand
TGCCTTCTGCACCTATTGTTATAAAAGACGATCCCACATTAATGTTTACTAATGCAGGAATGAATCAGTTTAAAGAATATTTTTTAGGCAATAAAAAAGCACCATACTCAAAAGTGGTTAACACACAAAAATGCTTACGAGTAAGTGGTAAACATAACGATTTAGAAGAAGTAGGTGTAGATACCTACCATCATACCATGTTTGAAATGCTAGGCAATTGGAGTTTTGGAGATTATTTTAAACACGAGGCCATTGCATGGAGTTGGGAGTTGCTTACTGAAGTATACAAAATAGACAAAGATCGTTTGTACGTTACTGTTTTTGAAGGCGATGCAAAAGAAAATTTACCCCCTTCGTCCATTGCTTTAGAAGAATGGAACAAATTAGTACCTGAAGACCATATTGTATATGGAAATAAAAAAGATAATTTTTGGGAAATGGGTGATACCGGACCCTGCGGCCCTTGCAGCGAAATTCATGTTGACTTAAGGACGGATGAGGAACGACGAAAAATACCGGGTCATCATTTAGTTAACAAAGATCATCCACAAGTTATCGAAATTTGGAACAACGTATTCATTCAATACAATAGAAAAAAAGACGGAACACTGGAAGATTTACCCGCAAAACATGTGGATACTGGTATGGGTTTTGAACGTTTAGTTCGAGTATTACAACATAAGCAAAGTAATTATGATACAGATATTTTTACAGGCACCATTGCTGAAGTTGAAAAAATAACTAATCAAAAATATTCTCCCTCTCCTTTGGAGAGGGCTGGGGAGAGGCCATCTATTGCATTTAGAGTAATTGCTGATCATATTCGAGCCATTGCATTTACTATTGCTGACGGACAATTGCCCTCAAATACAGGTGCAGGTTATGTTATAAGAAGAATATTGCGCAGAGCAGTACGGTATTATTTTTCTTATTTAGAATATAAAAAGCCATTATTACATCAGCTCATACCATTATTAGTAGAACAATTTAAAAATGTATTTCCAGAATTAGAACAACAAAAAGATTTTGTAAGTAAAGTAATTAAAGAAGAAGAAGAAACATTTTTAAGAACATTAGAAAAAGGGATTAATCGGTTTAACGAATATATACATGATCAGAATAATCAAAATAAAATTATTGAAGGGTCGTTTGCTTTTGAATTAAATGATACCTATGGATTTCCTATTGATTTAACACAGTTAATGGCAAAAGAAGTAGGCTGGGATGTAGATATGAATGGGTTTTATAATTGCTTAGAAAAACAGAAACAGCGTAGCCGTGCCGCTACTTCTATTGAAACGGAAGATTGGATAATACTTAATAATCAGAATAGAGAAGTTGTTGTTACAGTTGATGTTACTGATGATTCAGGTAAAGAAATACCATTAGAAATAACAACTGATATTATAAAATATAGAAAAGTAAAACAAAAGAATTTAGAATTTTATCAAATTGTATTAAGTATAACTAATTTCTATGCTGAAGGGGGTGGCCAAGTGGGAGACACAGGATTTTTATTATTAAATAATGGAGAGAAAATAGAAATTTTTGATACCAAAAAGGAAAATAATGTTGTAATTCATTTTGCAAAAAAAATTCCTGAAAATTTAAGTACCAATCCTAATGGAAAAGCTATTTATAATGTTGAAAGAAGAGAAAAAATAGCTATTCACCATTCCGCCACACATCTACTACATGCGGCATTGCGTAAAGTTTTAGGTACACATGTAGCACAAAAAGGGTCATTAGTAAATGAGGAACATCTTCGTTTCGATTTTTCCCATTTTGCCAAAATAACAGATGAAGAATTGCAAAAAATAGAAACATTAGTTAATGAAAAAATAAGAGAAAATGTTCCTGTTATAATAAAAGAATTACCAAAAGAAGAAGCCCTTAAACTAGGTGCTATGGCTTTATTTGGAGAAAAATATGGCGATGTAGTAAGGGTTGTAATAATGGATGAAAATTATTCTGTTGAATTATGTGGAGGAACACATATTGCATATACTGGACAGTTAGGTTATTTTAAAATAGCCTCCGAAACCGGCGTAGCCGCTGGTGTTCGGCGAATAGAAGCAGTGAGTGGAATAGCGGCTGAAAATTATATCAACAAAAAACTACAACAACTTTATCTTGCAAGTACAGCACTAAAAAACCCAAAAGATGTTGTAAAATCCATTCAACAAATACAAGAAGAACAATCCCAACAAAAAAAGTATGTAGAGAAAATAGAAAATCGTTTACGCAATATCATCATACCAACACTTATCAACAAAAAAGAAACGATTAATAATATTTCATTTATAGGAAGTATAGTAGACGTACCCAATGCAGAAATGCTAAAAAAATTATGTTTAGATATAAAAAATGAGTTAGCCGATTATGTAATAGTATTAGCTGCAAACATAGATGGGAAAGCTGCTGTAGCCATAAGCATTGCAGAAACTATAGTTAACACTAAAGGCTTTGATGCCAATAAAATAATTAAAGAAACTATAGCTCCATTAATTAATGGTAGTGGCGGCGGACAAAAAACATTAGCTTCTGCTCTAGGACAAGATATAAGTAAATTAAAAGATGTAGTGGAGCATGTACGAAAAATCGTATCACAATAAAAGTGATGCACAAATAAATTTACAAACAGGCGAATTCATTGAGTAAGCAACCCTCATGCAACAACCATACAATCAAATAAAAGCAATGCTAGCTATATCCAAAGCTAACTTACGTTCCATATTCAGAAGCCCTTCGGCAGTTATTTTTAGTTTAGTTTTCCCACTCATATTTATTTTAGTGTTTGGCTTTTTAGGCCGTGGAACTATGATGGTTAGTATTGCTATTGACAAAAATAGTAATACTATCAATCCTGTTTTTGACAGCTTAATAAATAATAGTGCCATAAAAGTAGTCAACAAACCCGATCAAGAAATTAAAGAAGATTTAGTAAAAGGCAGGATAACTGCTATTATTAACATACAACCACAAGACAGTAGCCGTAAACATTACACCATACAAGTTACTTCTTCAAGCGCAGCTGCAAACAGTATAGAAGTCTTATATTCCATTCTACAACAAACCATTCAAAAAGTAAATACTGTACAATACCCTAATCGGTTATCCATAGCACATATCGAATCAAACACTATACCAGGGCGCATTTATAGAACTATCGATTTTATTTTACCTGGGCAATTAGGCTTTTCCTTATTAAGTGCTGGTGTATTTGGTGTTGCTTTTCTATTTTTTAATTTGCGCAATACACTAGTGTTAAAACGATTTTTTGCTACACCTATTCGGCGCAGCTATATTGTATTTGGCGAAGGTATTAGCCGTGTACTTTTTCAATTGATGACTGCTGTAGTTATTATATCGGTAGGGCATTTTGCATTCAACTTTACCCTAACGCATGGTTTTGTCACTTTTATAGAACTAATTGTATTAAGCTTTTTAGCCCTAATTGTATTTATGGGATTTGGATTTATTGTAAGTGGATTAGCTAAAAACGAAAGTGTAATTCCTCCATTTGCTAATCTTATAACATTACCACAATTTTTATTAGCAGGCACTTTTTTTTCAATTGATAGTTTTCCAAGTTGGCTACAACCTATTTGTAAAATATTGCCTTTAACACATTTAAATAACGCTATGCGCAATATTGCTTTTGAAGGAAGTCATTTATGGGATTGCAAACTAGAAATAGGTATTCTTTTACTGTGGGGCATTGTAGCCTATACCATTGCTATTAAAACGTTTAAATGGGAATAAGAAAAACTGGAATACTATTTTATTATAATTCAACAACAATTAAAGTATGGAAAATTGGATAAAACATCCAATAACATTACTTGGGCAAACTGTAAATCTAATACCATTAGAAAAAAAACATTTTGCAGAACTTGAGAATTTGTCAAAAGATAAAAGGATATGGGAATTCTATGCATTTGATGGAGCAAGCTCAGTGAAATTTATACATACGCTAACAGCAGCATTAAAAGAAAGAGAAAATAGCACTGAATATCCTTTCGTTATTTTTCATAAGAGAGATAATAAACTAATTGGTAGTACACGATTTATGGATATTCAACCTAAGCATAAAAAACTTGAAATAGGTTCAACTTGGTTACATCCTGACTACTGGGGAACAGAAATAAATTTTGAATGTAAATTATTATTGCTTACTTATTGTTTTGAAGCTTTACAGACAATAAGAGTGCAATTAAAGACGGATGAAAATAATATTCGCTCAAGAAAAGCAATTCAAAAAATAGGTGGGCAATTTGAAGGTGTTTTTCGGAATGATATGATAAGAGACAATAACACCAAAAGAAATTCTGCTTATTTCAGTATTATTGATGAAGAGTGGGAAGACAACAAATTAAAATTGACAGAACTTTATGAGACAAAAACACTTATCAAATAAAAACGTACGATAGTAAAATAGTTTAATAATATGAAGCTTTACACAATCAATACTGGATTTTTTAAATTAGATGGTGGCGCCATGTTTGGCGTAGTGCCTAAAACAATATGGAACAAGCTAAACCAAGCAGACGAAAATAATTTGTGCACCTGGGCCATGCGTTGCTTATTAATAGAAGATGGAAATAAACTAATATTGATTGATAATGGCATTGGAGATAAGCAAAACGAAAAGTTTTTCAGTCATTACCACTTACATGGAGAAGATAGTTTAGACAAATCTTTAGCTCTGCACGGATTTTCGAGAGCAGATATTACCGATGTATTTCTTACCCATTTACATTTTGACCATTGTGGTGGAAGTATTGTAAGACAAGGAGAAAAATTAATACCTGCTTTTTCCAATGCTACATATTGGAGCAACGAAGACCACTGGAAATGGGCTACACAACCAAACGATAGAGAAAAAGCATCTTTCCTAAAAGAAAATATTTTACCCATACAGCAAAGCGGACAGTTAAAATTTATGGCCTTCTCCAGCTCTCCTAAAGGAGAAGGATTTGAAGAGTTATCTATTAACAACACAACTATTATAGATGCATTAAAAGTTAGAACCGTGTACGGACATACAGATGCCATGATGCTTCCACAAATACAATACAAAGAGCATACCATTGTATATATGGCTGATCTTTTGCCTGCAGCTGCACATATCCCTATACCATACATAATGGCATATGATATGTTTCCATTGACCACGCTTCAAGAAAAAAAATCTTTTTTACAAGAGGCTGCACAACACAACCATATTTTATTTTTTGAGCACGACCCTGCCATAGAATGTTGCACCGTACAACAAACAGATAAAGGAATAAGAGTGAAGGATAGTATGAAACTTAATGAAATATAGAATATAAAATGTTGAATAATAGACTTCTTGGAAACTCAAAGCCTGTCATTCCGATACTTCCTTTGTAAGTGTAAACTCAAGAGGAATCCATAACACGCTATTATTGTAAGGCACTAGATGCTTTGTTCTTCAGCATGACAGGCCTCTTTTGAAGAGGTCTATTATATCTTATCCTCTTGCTGAATATTTTTTTGCTTTTTGTTTGATACGTTCCCTTCTGGTTTAGGTTTATCCAAAAACAACATTTTAAAAGATATTAATAACAATACTATGGCAAAAACTTTTTTCAATTTAGTTTCCGATATGCTTAAAGAAATTTTACTTCCAAAATAACCTCCCACTACAAAAGCAACAAACAATATTAACACCACTTTTATATCTACATACCCTTGTCTGTAAAAACCAAGTACAGCAAATATTCCACCAGGTAGCAACAATATTCCTAACGAAGTGCCTTGAGCTAATTTTTGCGAAAAGCCCAAACATAAAACCAATGCAGGTACAATAATAATACCACCACCCACACCCACCAACCCACTTAACATACCTGCCGCAAGTCCTATAATTAAAACAATTAAAACAGTTTGTATAGTCATAAAAAAATATTGATTTTAGTGAATAAATGATTTTTAAAATCGTATTTATCTGCGCATATCATAAAAAATCTTGAGCGTTAGCCGAAAGGTGCATTCCATTTTTTTTGTGATGATAATTTAATACATAGCCAAATGTTTTTGATAGGATGCAATAGCTTCCTCAACAATACTAATAGCCATTGCTTTATTTTGAAACTCTTCTACCTTAACCGTTTTATTTTCTAGCTTTTTATACTCTTCAAAAAATTGACGCAACTCATCAAAAAAATGTTTAGGCATTTCCTCTATATTGTCAATATGACTTACACTTTTATCATCTGCAGATACAGCAATAATTTTATCATCCGCATCACCACTATCAATCATTTGCATTACTCCAATAACTTTAGCTTTTACAATACATAAAGGTTGCACACTTATAGAAGATATTACCAATATATCTAAAGGGTCTTTATCTCCACCATACGTTTGCGGTATAAAACCATAGTTGTACGGATAATAAAAAGAGGAAAAAAGCACTCGGTCTAATCTAAGCAATCCGCTAGGTTTATCCACTTCATACTTAGCTCTAGAACCTTGTGAAATTTCGATAATAGCATTTAAAACATGCGGAGCACCTTCACCATAAGGCACGCCATGCCAAGGATGTAAAACAGTTGTCATACTGCGAATGTATTCGACTTCTTTGAAAAATGCATTTTTTTATTAAAATAAAAGAAGTTTTCCTGAAATGATGGTTCCAACTATTTGTAGCAGCCTACCGCTAATGTTTATTAGAAACTTGTTTAAAATAATCGCCAGTGGATTATATCTTAGCTTGGGTTTTATACCTAGCAAGCCTAATAATGCACCACCATCGATGTTGATTTGTGTACACATTAACAAAAAGAAAAAGTAATAATAATATATTTCAAAGATATATTTGCAAACATAGAGGTGAAGTAAAACCTTCCATCAAAAGAGGTATTCTATTTTTTTATACTACTCGGTTTTGAAAATGCTCATCACCCATAACTTTCTTACAAGTGCAACAACCAACAGTCATTATTATAGTAGGGCCAACTGCTTCAGGAAAAACAGATGCCGCAATTCAATTAGCCCAACATTTTAATGCCAATATTATATCTGCTGATGCACGACAATGCTATATAGAATTAAATATAGGCGTAGCTAAACCTACAATTCAACAATTAGCTACAGTTCCCCATCATTTTATCAATACACATCATATAACCGAAACTCTTAGTGTGAATGTGTTTGAGCAATATGCTATACAAAAAGTACAAGAATGTTTTAAAACTAATCAATACATTGTTGTAGCAGGCGGAACAGGACTATATGTAAAAGCTTTTTGCGAAGGCATAGATTATTTACCCAATATACCTGATGAAATACGCCAATCTTTACGCTTACAATATGCAGAAAAAGGAATAGCATGGTTACAAAATCAACTTCATGTATACGACCCATTATTTGCTCAAACTGATGATCTACAAAATCCACAGCGTATGCTGCGAGCTTTAGAAGTAGTAGTTCACACAGGAAAATCTATTCGCACCTTTCAAACAGGTGCCAAACAACATAGACCTTTTCGCATTATAAAAATGGGATTGGAATGGGAAAGAGAAATATTATACAATCGTATTAATAAACGAGTAGAAGTGATGATGCAACAAGGTTTGGAAGAAGAGGTAAAAGCATTAATACCTTACAAACATTTACCAGCACTGCAAACCGTTGGCTATCAAGAACTGTTTGCATATTTTGAAGGTAGGTGTAGTTTAAATGAAGCTGTTGCCAACATTCAACAAAATACACGCCATTATGCCAAGAGGCAACTCACGTGGTTTAAAAAAGATCCATCTATACAATGGATGAAGGAAGTGCGAAGCAGTGTAATTAAAGGATTGACTGGTTAAAATGTTTACACGTAAAGGTCACCTCTAATGCCACCAAAGGAAATTTTGTAAAAAATAAGTATTATTATTGCTATTACTAAACAACTATAAATTTTTCGATTTTAAATGTTCTGTGTTCTTAGAAATTATGCGAATCAAGAGTTCAGGCTCAGCATGGGTGGCGAGTGGGGACACTCGCCACGACAGCCTGCCGTGGGCAGTGTCCCCACTGCCCACTTGCGTTTGAACCCTTGATTCGCATAAATTGTATAAAAATAGTTCTTCCAACTTATACATATAATGTAAATCTTGACTATTTTGAGGAGGTGATAAATTAAACATCACTCAAAATGAGTGTGTTTCTACTGTATCTATTTGGTTTAAAAAATAAACTAAAAATAATATGTCTAAACATTTTACGTACGAAAAAGTTTCTATTGAAATTTTTAAAACTGCATCCATTGGATCTATAAAAGCAGCACAAGAAATTGCAGCACTTATTCGTAGCAAAGCAGCGGAAAACAAACCCTGTATATTAGGCTTAGCCACTGGTAATACACCAAAAATGGTGTATAATGAATTGATAAAAATGCATAAGCAAGAAGGGTTAAGCTTCAAACACGTTATCACATTCAATTTAGATGAATACTACCCCATGCATAAAGAAGCTATACAAAGCTATTGTAGATTTATGCATGAACATTTATTCAATCATATCGATATACTTCCCAAAAATTGCCATATACCAGATGGTGATATTGATATAGAAAAAATACCTGCTTTTTGTAAAGCATACGAAGAGAAAATTGATCAATATGGCGGTATCGATTTACAACTATTAGGCATTGGCTCAAATGGACATATTGGCTTTAACGAGCCTGGCTCATTCATGAACTCGCCTACACGATTGATGATGCTAGATCATTCCACAAGAGCTGCAGCTATTAGTGATTTTGGAGGCAACCTTTCTGATGTGCCTAAAAAAGCTATTACACTAGGTGTAAACAAAATATTGCAATCAAAAAAAATTATTCTATTAGCTTGGGGCGAACATAAAGCAAAAATAATTGCTGATGCCGTGGAGGGGAAAGTAACAGAAGAAATTCCAGCATCCTATCTTCAAACACATAACAACACAACTTTTATAGTAGATGAAGAAGCGGCAAAAAAACTAACTCGTATAAAAACGCCTTGGTTGTTAGATACGGTAATATGGGATGAACCCATGCGTATAAAAGCTGTTACACATTTAGCCTTATCTCTTCAAAAACCCATTTTACAACTCACTAATAAAGACTATAATGATAATGGTATGAGCGATTTGTTAGCACAAAGCGGACAAGCATATGATATCAACATCCAAGTATTTGCGCATCTACAACATACCATTACGGGGTGGCCTGGTGGCAAGCCCAATGCAGATGATAGTAAACGACCTGAGCGAGCACTCCCTGAAAAGAAAAGAGTAATTATTTTTAGCCCACACCCTGATGATGATATTATTTCCATGGGAGGAACTTTTCAACGTTTGGTAGACCAAGGGCATGATGTACATGTTGCTTATCAAACCTCTGGAAACATTGCTGTAGCAGATGATTACGCCTTACGCTTTATTGAATTTGTATTGGATTTTAATACACAATTTAAGTTTGAATCTCTCGGTGCAACGGAGATATACAATAAAACCAAAGCATTTGTAAAAAGCAAAAAAAATAGTGAGTGGGAAAAAGACATTCTAGATTTACGTTATATAAAAGGAATGATTAGAAGAGGAGAAGCCAAAGCCACTTGTCGTTTTGTGGGTATACCCGAAGAAAATATTCATTTTCTTAACCTTCCATTTTACGAAACGGGCACTGCACAAAAAAAACCAATTGGAGAAGAAGATATTAGTAAAATTGTGGCGTTAATCGAAACCATAAAACCACACCAAATCTATGCTGCTGGAGATTTGGCCGATCCTCATGGCACACACAAAGTTTGCTTAGATGCTATTTTTTCAGCAGTAGAACAATTAAAGCATAAAGATTATATGAAAGATTGTTGGTTATGGCTATATCGGGGTGCTTGGGCTGAATGGGATATTGACGAGATTACAATGGCGGTGCCCATGAGCCCAGATCAAATATTAAAAAAACGCTACGGTATATTTAAACATCAATCTCAAAAAGATGGCGTAGTATTTCAAGGAAATGATATTAGAGAATTTTGGCAAAGAGCAGAAGATAGAAACCGGCAAACAGCCGCATTATACAATCAACTAGGACTTGCAGAATACGCCGCCATGGAAGCATTTGTTCGATGGGAAGCTTAGATTTAAATAAAAGATAGATATAACAAATTATAAACGTTTTGTCATTTTGATTATAGAGAAAGATTTATTAATCAGTTCATAAAATAGTAAGGATTGTATTGTATTTGCGGATGCATAAAAAAGACGGTAGAAATCGCAGCGTATCAGCGCAAGCAACAATTCGATTACAAGTGGTAGCATACTTAAAGAAGAAGAAAGGCACTCAACAGCAGGCAGAAGACCTCTTTGGTCTTAGCTGTAGTGGGATAGAAAAGATATGGCGTAAATATAAAGAAGGTGGGCGGCGCCATATAGTAGAGAAAAAACGGGGTGTACAAGGGAGCAATAAAATCAATGGCATGCAAGCTGCGCAAATACGTCGATTAATTAAAGACAAATTACCCGATCAACTAAAATTATCCTTTGGATTATGGACAAGACAAGGTGTCCAACAACTTATTGCATAAAAATTTGGCATTCACTTATTAACCATACAAATAGGTCGTTATTTAAAAGCATGGGGCTATACCCCACAAAAGCCAGTTAGTCAACTGTATTTTAACCTATGGATTTTTAATTCATAGGTATATTAAGTTTTTTGTGTGTGCCGTTTCTTTTTGCCTGAATAATGCTTCCGCTGTTTTTTTTTGGCCTTTCTACTGGATGTTCGCTTACATCCACCACGATTACTTCAACATTATTTTCACTTGTATGCAAAGATTTTTTACCCAGTAAATGAAATAACTTAGATTGTAAAAGCAATTGTTCTGTTTGTGTAATGATATGCCAGCATTGCATTTCACTAATGTTGTAATTTTTACTAATACCATTTGCATATATAAAATAGTCCAATTATATTCTTTGCGCCTTTGCTCCATAGCGGCTTTGCGTGATTTTTTTGGACTAAAATATAAATACTATTGGTATAATGTGAAAAAATGTACGATATTCATGATAGTACATCAATAGCATTAATATGCGATCTTCTATGCTAATTTTAGGTGGGCGACCTCGAATGGGATGTTTTCTGTTGGATATCCGTAGTCTTTCTAACTCGGATGCCATGGTGCAAAAAGTAGTAGGGGATACGTTTGTTAAACGCTTGAATGCACTCGAGGTAAGGTTTTTTATTTCTGTATGTCTCACACAGGAGAACAAGTCTAATTTTTTTATTTATGTTAGAGGTCTAATCTTCCACTTCATGCCAATCATTAGCTCCGCATATTACCGCAGCAATAGTAATCGCTATAATATAATATCTATTAATTTGTGGCGTATATGGGGAGGATGACGAGGATCTGCCAGTGTACTAAAGTATTGGATAGGACTTTGCATAGTATTTTATTGCCTTACACAATAATAAACTATCCTTGGACTCTTTTACTCTACACTAAAATTTTATGCGTTTGCCCTGTAAAGTGCATAGCTTGAACTATCGCTTTTGGACCAGTTAATTAGTTGTCCCTTAAAAAGTAATATGATTCAGTGCAGTCAATACTTTATATGAATAAAAACAATAAAAAATCTGCAAGAAAATGCAATGATTTAACTAAAAACTGGA
>Ga0075163_10011228_pt1 | contig 11677 bp, 8 predicted proteins | sample JI1023141ADNA_FD_71478 | JGI IMG/M metagenome (GOLD analysis project Ga0075163, IMG submission 71478) | Wastewater effluent complex algal communities from Wisconsin, to seasonally profile nutrient transformation and Carbon sequestration -... | ecosystem: Engineered > WWTP > Effluent > Algae... | reverse complement strand
AACATACAACGTCGCAAATGATAGATTGTACGACCCGAACAACATACGTACACTACCCACCCAACAGGTTATATATACATAGCTAAGGCCGAGCCACCTTGACAACAGGGGGGGAAGGTTGCAAAGCCCTATACCTTGGCGGGGGGTACTGGGGGGCATCACTGGCCAGCCCCCACGTCGTACCACCCCTTTTGACCCCCTCAAACGAGATACGACCACGTTTTCCCCCAAAACTAACACAACCCTCTAAACCCTACATACTAGTAATTGACATGACCGATCAGGCTTGTCACCTCATACACAGGAAACCTCAGTCGACAAGCATGCTTAAGGACCCGCCAACCTGGCCCGCCCCTTAATGCTTAGAGACTAGGAAACGAGTGGAGAGCTAGGTTAATAAGGTTTCAAACCCACTAGACTGCCGGGGGGGTAGTAACAGGTGGGGGCATTGCCTTGCAATGACTAGCGCAAGCGGCTTTGCTTTGTGCAGAAACTAACAACATGTTACAAATATTACATAATAGCTAGTGATCGGTCTTAGCCCCTGATGACAAGTAGGGGGCTTTTTCTTTGCCAACAGTTTTATACCTTTGACCACATACTTAGGGTGAGTAAAGGAGACACCATGGCTATAAAGTTCGTTACACAGTGTAAGGTTTGTAAGAAGATTCGGGCTGAAGAGGCCGCAGGGACTTCCAAACTGATTAAGAGGATTTATAACTCCCGCCAGTACGTTAAGGGTGGGGAGAGTCTTAAGTCTATAGCTAAGGACTACCAGAAGGACTTCCAATACCAGACCCTTTATAAGCACTCCAGGATGCACCAGGCTGCAACAGAGGATGACCTTACTACGGCTCGACTCAATCGTATCCACAAGACCACGGTAAATGCCCAAATAGACAAGCTTGTTAGACATCAAGACGTCCGGCAGGAGATTATGTCCAGGGGGATGGAGCAGATTGAAAGTGGCGAGATTAAGCTCAACGCCAACGCTGTTTTAAGTGCCGCCAACAAAGAGGCTGATATCGAAAGTAAGCAGAAGGACCAGGCTATTGAGCTGATGAAGATGGTTCAGGCCTTCCAGAGTGGGGAGCTTCAGTACGCCCCACCCCAAATTACTAGCGATATAGAGTAATGCAAATCCTACCGGCACAGCTTCAGGATGCCCTCACCCGCGGGTATAACGACATAGCCTTATTTAGTGAGGTTCTTTTGGGTTTGCCTATGCACGACGGGCAGAAGAAGTTCCTCTTAAATGCCAACATGAAGGTGAACAACCTTGTACCTGCGAACCGATGGGGTAAGTCTATCACGATTGCAGTCAAACACATCCACCACAACTTCTACAAGGTCGGGGTAGGGAGAGGCAACACCGAAGCCCACAACCGCACCCAATATAGAACAGCCAACCTAGCCCCGCACTCCGACGCCACCAAACCTGTGTTCGATGCTATAAAAGCTATTATGACCTCCAGCTTCCCAATCCCCCAGGAAGACGGCTCGATGGTAAACAACCAATGCCAGATAAGCTGGTTTCTTAGGGACGAGGGGATTCGCAACTCCACACCATACTTAATCCCGTTCATCAACAACACAGAAATCCTGTTCCGCTCCACAGGTGAAGACAAGGGTGACTCCATTCAGGGTAAGAACTTCGGCTACATCTCCTACGATGAAGGTGGGCGTTCTAACCACCTTGAGTATGAACTAGACGCCAACATAATCCCCCGTTTAGCTGACCTTAATGGCCATCTTGATATCGTTTCCACCCCGGACATGCGCTCCGCCTCCATTCTCTACCATTATGAGCTATTCGAGAAGGGTATCAACCACGAACCAGGCTACTACTCTCAAGAGGGCTCGATCGCCGAGAACATCTTCCTACTCCGAAACAACCCCACCTACATCGAGGACGAAACTGCCCGCCTTAAAGGCAACCCACTTCTGGACCAGGTTCTTTACGGTAAGTTCGTTTTCGCTGGAGATGCCCTTTACCCCACAAAAGACATCATGGCGTCGAAAAGTGACGACCTTACAGGAGGAGTTCGGTACCAAAAGGGCCATGAATACGTCGTAGGTATCGACACCGCTATGGGAGAGGATGAGATGGTCTACACCGTCCTAGACGTAACCAAGTTCCCTTACAAGGTGGTTCGGCAGATGGCCTGTAAAGGCAACGCTAAGAGCCCCGAAGCCCACATGAACGACTTCTTGGACCTTGTGGAGTCTTATATGGTTACGAAACCAGGCACCTCAGAGAAGCTTACGGCTAATATCCGCATTATCTTAGAGACCTGGAACGGTGAGTCCATGCGGTTTTACAAGGACATGCCCCAAAACATCCAGCAAGCGACTTACTGCTGGGGTTCAGGCCAGCCAGAAGGCCTCCCCGCTAGTGTTGCTTCGTCCCGTAGAAGGATTAAAAAGGCGGAGATTGTCTTGGCCCCGCGGAAGCTCATGTCAAAAGACCAGTTGAGAATACCTAACGAACCGACCTTAGTTAAGCAACTATCAATATATAGAGAAGACGATACGAAGCTGCCTACAGACCGGGTTATATCTCTCGCCCTAGCATGTTGGTTGGCCACAGACGGGAAACCCACACAAGAAGTTATGACAATAATACAAGTTGACTGGTAAACATGAATCAAGAAGAACTCCGAGCCGAATTAGTAGCAGACATTAAGACTGCTTTACGTGAGGTTCAGCAAGACGTTAATACACGCAACGTCTATATGAATGAGCGTGATAGGTTTATTTACGAGCAGGGGCTCTTTGAAGGTATAGACTTCCCAGACGGTTCAGACAAGACCCTGTTTAACTACCTCCAGAGGGCTGTTCAGATTCACACTTCCCAGTTTATGGGACGTGGCTTCCAGCTATACTCGACTTATAACAAAGAAGACCTGTCTGCCTACCCTGAAGGTTCAGAAGAGGCTAAGATGGCAGAGCTTAAGAACAAGAAGCTTAAAGTTTTGTCTGAAACTCGCCAAAGGGTTATGTCGGCTATCATTGAAGACAACGGCGGCATGGCCAAATTCGAGCAGGGCGCAGAGCTCGGTTCTTCATACGGCGAGACTGTCTACAAGACCTACCTAGACAAGAAGAACGGCAAGGTAGTTATCTCTCTGCTAGAGACCCCACAGAACTACTTCCCACTATGGTCTGATTCAGACTTCAGAGAACGTGACGGCGATGCTTACGTTTACCAGATGTCCCTTGCTAAGGCTCAGAAGGACTACGGTTCTAAGTTTAAAGAGGGTGAGCTTATGTCTATCACCTCAGAAGGCGACCCGTTCACCAATAACAACACCGCTGATCCTATCAACCAGACTCTAGGCGCAAGCCCAACTCCAGCCACACAGTCAGGTCGCAAGATGGTTACCCTTATCGAGTACACAGGTATTATCCAGGGCTGGTGTTATAGGGGCAAGGACGAGTTCTACCGCTGTAAGCCCGGCGAAGAGAAGCCATTCAACGTTCTTATTGTAGGCGACAAGATAGTTGAGGCTATCACGAACGAATCTTACATGCCTCGCTACTGGAGAATCCCTAATAAGGTCGTCCCACGCAGGACTCATGGTGCATCAGACATCTCACAGTCTGCTATCGACGTTAACAAGACCCTTATAGAGGTCATGTCTACCTGGATTACACTATTCCACAAGGAGATTTCACCTCTTTACAAGGCTAAAGGCTTTATCTCCGGCTCAATCCCTACCCGCAAGCGTAAGGGTGCTACTTTCGTGCCTATGACCCTAGAACAGGACATCTCCGAACTAGGCCGACAGGGTGACTTGGGCAACGCCTCCCGCCAGATCATAGAAGAGCTAAAAGACTCACTCGTTCGCGTACTCGGTATCGGCCGCGTATTGTTTGACGACCCTACAATCAACCCAACTTCTAACCAGGCTCTTATGACCACCCTTAAAGGCGTAGTAGATATCGTAGAGAGCAAGCAGAAGAACCACGAACCTGTTCTTATCGAGATGTTCAAGGACGCCCTAGAGCTTTCAACTAAAATAGCCCCTGAACTCAAAGAAGCTGTAGAAGACCCAGGCTACAGACTGTACGTTAAATGGCCATCAGTCCTCAGGCGTGAAGATGCTTCTTACCAGCAGATGTGGCAGAACCGCTTTAACGCGGGTAACACCTCAGTAGATACTTTCCTAGAGGCTATGGGTGTAGAAGACACCTCAGAAGAGATTGACCGCATACGAGATGACATGCGCGACCCAGTACGTGCAGCTATCCTCGGTAAGCAACTCCCACAACTTGCCCAACAGACTATCATGCCTCCTACACAAGGCCCACCTACACCACAAGTTAAGTACAATGTCAATGTTAATGCTAAGACTGACGAAAACCCTGACATGAACGCAGCGGTCATAGGTGAGGTCATGGGTGGAGACACTGAAGCCTTCCCAGGTGAAGCTCCTGAACCAGCTCAAGCTCCAGACCAGCCAGACCTCCAGCTAACTCCAGACCAGAACCAGGAAGGACAGACAGCCTCAATGCCAGGTAGTGGTGCCCCAGCGGTTTCCCCGCAAGGTGCCATCAACATGGATAACCAACAGCGAGGTCTATAATGGCCAGAAGATATGGTACTGCAGGAAGTGTTTCAAGCCTTATATCATCTGCACGATCTGCTTACGAAAGAGAGCAGGCCTACCAAGACCAAATAGCTGCCTACGAGTGGGACTTAAGTGCTAAAACCGCCGAAGACCACGACAAGTACGTGGGCTACCTGACGAAACGTAATAAAGAGCTGGAAACCCGCGACCCAGCCAAGGCTCTTAGTGTAGCAAGCAAAATCAACTCAGCACGTTCGACCTTCACCTCGAAGGAAATCCAACGGGCTTCTATTGCTATTAACTACGGTCAGGGTACCGACTCGGACAAGTATAACAAGATGATGGGCCTTTATGAGAACGCTGTGAACAACGGCGACTACGACCTCGCCCAGGGCTTAGAGAGCCAGATGGCTACCCTACAGATTAAGATAATGAACGCCCAACAGGCCGCTGCAAATGCTGGAGCCGCCGCTGGTAAAGCTGCCTACGCTGCCAACAAAAGGGGCCTCGATGCTGAAATCAAGGCTAATAAGAACATCCTTAAGGAGCTTGAGGCTGGCTTCAAGGATGGCAGCATAGACCGCACAAGATACTTAACCCAGAAGAAGACACTACTAGAAGAAGGCAACCGCATAATCACAGCTGGCCTCGGCATACAGCCAGACGGCACTATAAGCAACCCTATGGGCCTTAAGGACACCGACATCGAGAGCTACACTGGGAACATCCGTGACACACAGGCTAATAACCCGAACTACTTCGGCAAGAAAGGCGACTTGCTATCTAGAGGTCTGTCTCCATTCGAGGTGGTACGTGACCCTAACAGCGACGAGGCAAGATTGGTTGACAGGCAGGTTGGTGGCTACTCTTGGATGGGTGGAGCGGGCGATAACCCCAGCACCCAGGGCACAATCGCAGCCCCCGAATATGTTGACAAGGTTGATAAGGCGGCTAGGGCTAAGGAGTTCAAGGCCCTCGGCTTTGGTAACGGGAACATGACCGACAAAGGGTACGAAGTCACTCTGCCAGGTCAAGGCGGAAAGGCATACCTCCAGATAAAGGATGTCAATGGGCAGAAGATTGCCATATACAAGGACCCTAGAGATGGCTCACTCAAGCAGTTCACCCCAGACGGCAAGTCTGCCATGCTAATTAGTTCTGAGCGTAACGGCGGCTCTGATTACTATTCTCCTCTTATGGGCGAACAAGCTGCTGCTACACAGGCAGAGCTCAAGAACGCTGGCGGCTTGACTGGTTTTGGTGCAAACATCGCTGATAACAAGCTCATACAAGCATCTCCAGTAGGGCAGTTCTCTAGCGCCGCAGCCAGGATATCAACGGGCAGAGGCGGAATTGGCGACATCGCTAATGTCGCTACTGGAGGCTTCGGTGGTTCACTGCTGAAAATCGGTGGCGACACCCTTAATAAGATTAGCCAGATAACAGGCCTACAGAAAGCACTCAATGATAAAAAGGTTAGGGATGCAGCTGAAGCAGCCCGTGTTCTACAAGCAAACCGAGCCGAGGCCCAACGCCAGCAGGCATCTTACCAGGCGCAACTAGCCAAGTCTAACGTACCCGCCGCACCTGGTAAGCAGCTGGTTTATGACTGGAAGACGAATACTGTCCAGAACAAACTCAGCCCGGTCTTTAAAGACCCTGTTCCTACTAACCCTGACCTACGGGCTCAAAAGGCTATCCGCGACGCCCTGGGAAGAGGCTCAATTTACAATAACCTGAGGTAATATATGGCAGACCTAAAGAAAATTGACCAATACCTTGCAAGTAGGGGTTACGACCCAAACGCGAGACTGGCTGACTACCGCGACCCAAACGCCTACCAAGCACCAAAGGCTGCCCCTCCAAAGTCTGACTTTGCCGGGAACGTGGCTAAGTCTGTAGGCGCTGTACCAGGTGCATTATTACGCGGTGTGGGGGATGTCTTGGGCGGTACCTCTTTTGCAAAAATCCCTCAGATTATAGGCGCGTATGGCAGCCTCGGCAGACAGAAGGAAACGCTGGCTAGGCGAGATGTTATGTTCGCAAAGGCTAGTAAGGAGTTTAAATCTGGCAAAATATCGGCCAAAGAATACGCTAAAAGGCTGAACGATGCTATTGGCGCCACAAGCATAGACGAGGAGAGGAAGAAGACTGAAGGAGCACTTAAGGATGCTTCCAGGTATGGCGAGCAGTTTGTAAATAATGCTACCGTTCTGGGGGCAGTGGCAGGAGGTATTGCTGGTGCAGCCGGTCGGACAGGCGTAAACGCAGCTAGTAAGGCTGCTCTTGGTGAGGCATACAGCGGAGGTGTTAAGGCCTTTGGTAAGGGGGTACTTGCCGAGACGACTGGGCTCGCTAAACCTTTTATGGGCGGTGCAGGTAAAGGTGGCGTAGTCAAGGCTCTTACAGGAACGCTTGGTGGGACTCTAGAGGGCCAGGCAAACGCTGCTATGGTTAGAGATTTTAGTAAGGGCAAAGTTGACCCTCTCAACACCGCCCTTACTGTTGGTATGGCTATGCCTGGTGGCCCACTTGGTGCAGCAGGCGCAGCCCTTAAAGGGACAGGTAAACTGGTTAATAAGGCTATATATGACACCCACGGGCTATACGATGTAGTCACCTTAAAGGGTGGCAAGACAGTGAATCAGATAATGGCTGAAGTTGCACAGACAAACCCTAAGGTGGCAAAGAGCCTAGAGAAGGTGCTCAAAGTAGGCCAAGACCTTACCATACAGGAGCATGGGAGTAACTTAAAGATTGCAGCAACCGCCCTTGAGAAAAACCAGCCGAGCGGTAAGAAGTTTGCCGACATGACTATAGATGAGTTCGTTAAGGCCCTCGGAGGGAATATATCCGACCGAAAGAAAGGGCAGAATGTCCTCAAAGCCGCTGAGAAGGCTGGGCTGGTTGTACCAGAGGGTAAAGGTGCTGTCATGGCTAGGATTACGAATAAAGCTAAGGCTGGGCTCGTCAAGAGGTTGACCGAGAACGACCCTGTGGAGGAGATGGCCAAGATAGCGAAAGAGGGCATCGAAGTCGAGGGCAAGAAGCTTAAGAACGCCAACTTAATAGGGCAGCTCCAAGACATAGTTAATAGCGGTCGCAAAGGTGACGATTTGGCCAGAGCTATCAACAAGCAGATAGCAGCAACTGAAGCTGTGGTTTCAGGCGGCAAGGTGTTTACAACCAAAGACGGCAGGTTCCTTGCTCTTGCCTCAAACCCAGGCGTTGTGAAGCGCCCAGGAGAAGTTGCTGATATTGTGAAAGGCAAGAAGGCAGTCTTCGGTGTTATTGGCAGAACACTTGAGAAGGCTGGCATATCGACTAAAGGCACAGACCCAACCGAACAAAAGGCTATATTCAACTCTGTTAAGAATAGCTTTGTAACCGCTGTCGGCAAGGACGACTCAATAGAGATGAGTGGCAAGGATATCCTTAGCAAGCTAAACCAACTCACGGATAAAAAGACTGGAGTGTTTGATATACGACAACTCAGCAAGAAGGAGATAGCCGACGCGCTTGGCACAGATAAAGCAGGTGCGGCCAGGATAATGTCACACTACAACGACGCCTTCAAAGAGCTGAGTTTCAGCCAGCGTGGACTAGCTGGAAAGCTAACCGATTGGAACATGCGTAACAACCCGGTGGCACCTGGTTATGCGCGGATTCAGTCTACAGCTAGATACGAGAAGAACCCATTCTTCCGCCTACAAGAGAATACAGAGACAGCAATCGGTTCGTCCCTACAGAATGGTAAACTCCCTGTGCTGCCACGCACAACTAAATATAACAAGACCGTAAAGGTGCTTGAGGAGAGTGGCTTCTTCCAGCGTGAACTTGCAGGCCCAGCTGGTGAAGGCGCAGCTGGCCTTGGTGCTATATCCGCCAAGTTATCGCCCTTCCAGAAATCAACATTCGCTAGAGATATCGAGAACCTTGCTGGCAAGGATAAAACCGATATACTCAAGTTTATAAACAACCCTAAGAACGCTGACCTCATCCAGGAGATGAAGACTATAGCCCAATACCCAGACAGAGGCTTTACAAGCTCCAACTTCATGAAGGCTCTGAACCTGGCAGTATTCCCTATGCGCTATAACTTAAAAGTAACTCAGTTCGCTGCCAAGCAGCTTGCTAGACAATCAGGGGCTACCCAGATGGCTGTTATCAAAGGCCTGAAAGACTTTAGTGATTGGCAGAAGACCCCCGAAGGTATTAAGTGGAACTCAGACAACTCTGAGGCTATCGGTATCCTTAGATACTTTACGCCAGTCGGTACTGTTGAATCAGCCCTACGTCTCCTGTCGCCTGGAGAGGTACGAGGCATCAAAGACTTAGGCCAAATCGGTGGTCTACCGTTCGGTGTTATAAGCCGTGTGTTGCAGGGGCAGGGCATTACCCAATCGGCGAGACCTTACCTCAACCCAAAGACAGGTGAAGTGGTTCCTGACAAGATACCAGCTGATGTTAAGTCTAGGGCTAGGCAGGCTCTTGCCGACATCATAGACACGATGTTCACTTTCCCAGGCAGGTTAGTAGACGCCCCCGTAAGCAAGAAGCAGTTATCCGAAGGTGCGGCAGACTGGGCGACTATGGGGCTTCTCAAAGGCGGCGAATATGAAACAAAAACTCGCACAGACCTTACACCACAGCAACGTAAGCAACAGGCAGTGTTACAGGCAGGGCAGAAGAAGACGACCCTAAGCTCCCCGACTACTATGAAAAATAGGCCTGCAAACCTATCAAGTAATAAGCCCGTCAGTATAACCCCTATCTACAAGACGAACAGTAAAGGCAAGAGGGTAAAAGCCAAGGCTAGTGCCCCTGGTACCTGGAGGCCTTAGCAGCCTCTTACGAGGTCGCAGGCCGGGCCGCTGTTATCTGAGCCGTTAGCTAGGGAATAGATGATTAGGACAACAAAGATGGCCCCCATAATCCAAAAGCCCCATTCAGGCTCCCAAGGTTCTTTGTCTGGTTTTTTGAAGTTATCGCTCATAACCCCACCGTACACCTAAACTAACGCTTTGTCAAGTAGGGACACATAATCATGGTAGGAGGAGAGAATGTTACTCAGTCGGTACGAACAACTATTGAAAGAGTGTAATCCCAAACTGCACATTAAACGCTATGGCTCTAGTATGGCTGCTGTGCACAACGGGAACGAACACATATGTCGCGTCCCCCAAGGGGAAATAAACGCGAACAATACCTTCGAGGTTAAGAAGGGTTGGGCTGACCAGTACGTAAGTAACTTCAATCCTAGCGGTGAGTACCGATATAAGCTAATGACCCGTAGAGGAAGAATTGAGACTGCTCAAATCCTCTATACCCAGAGGCTCATATCGTTCCCACAGATTGCAAAGTTAAGTTAAAGGAGGAAGACATGATTAAACCACTTGGTTCACGCCTATTGGTAGTACCTGTAAAAGAAGATCACAAAACAACCGGAGGCATCATGGTTGGGGAAGAAGTGGCCCCACAGAGCTTGAAGGCCGAAGTTGTAGCAGTTGGACCTGAAGTGAAAGACTTCAAGGCTGGTGACGTTATCCTAGTATCGCAGTTTGCGCCTACTCAGGCCAAAGAATCCCCAGTCGACAAGACACTTATCGTTCCAGCCGAGGATGTGCTGGCAGTTATTGTCTCCTAGAGTCCCCCACGGGGCTTTATGGAGCTAATAACTCCACCATACTAATAACCAGGAAACCTGAAAAATGAATGACTCAGCAACAGCGTCAGATGACGCTCAAGTAGTTGATGCTCAGACACAGGGAATCACGGAAAGCCAAGCTACTGATTCCCAAAGTGTTGAGGAATCAGAAAGTACAGCAAGTGCTGTTAGCGAGGAGACTCTTGACGCGGTAGCTCTTGCAAAAGAGAACGCCCAAATCAAGATGGAACTCAACCAGAAGCGTAATGCCCTGGCTGAGATTGAAAAACAAAAAGAAGCCGACCGCCAAGCTGAACTCTCAGAAGTCGAAAGGCTACGAGAACAACTGGCAAAGGTAGAGGAAGAGGAGAACCAACGTGAAGCCGAAAGACTACGCGGAAGTTTCATCGAAGACTACCAAGGCGACGCCAGGGTGAAAGAAGCTGCTAAGAAATTAGTAGCAGAAAACCCAGGTAACCTCTCATGGGGTGATGTTCAGTCAGAGGACGAAGCCAAGGCCGCAATTCATCGTCAGATGGATGCTCTAGCCGCGGTGCTCCCACAGGAGCCTCAAGAACAGGAAGAGGGCTACACAGTCCACCCCAACAACCCTTCAGCACGTATAGGCGATCGACAACTCGATAACCTCTCTGCGGCTGAAATGCGCGACGTCCTGCCAATAGCAGACCCACGCTAAAACCAACTATTAAACGAGAACACAAATGGCAACAACAAACCTAACTACGTCCGGCAGCCTGTCTGCAAAGATGGCCGTTTATTACGACCGACTTATGCTCGACCGATTGCGCGAGACTCTAGTTTTTCACGGGCTTGGCCAAAGCAAACGCTTACCTGCAAACAGCGGTAAGATCGTACAGTGGTTCCGACGCACAGACTTGGCAGCTAACACAACTCCATTGACTGAAGGTACAGTACCATCAGCAATCGGCTTGAGTGCTACAAGTATCAGTGCACAGCTTGCACAGTATGGTGACTTCACACAGACTTCAGATCTAATCCAGATGACCTCTATCGACGATGAAATCGAAGCTGCTGTTGACACACTATCTTTCCGTGCTGCTCGAACCGTTGACGCTTTGGACAAAGCTATCCTGGATGCAGGAACAACAGTTAAATACGGGGGCAGCAAAACTGCTCTATCAGCTACCGCAGCTGGTGACGTACTTAACGGTGCGGAAGTTCGTAAGGGTGTAACAACTCTTAAGAGCAAGGACGCTCAACCTATGGACGGTGGCTACTACGTATGGGTTATCCACCCACAGAACAGCTACGACCTACAGTCTGACACAGCTTCAGGCGGTTGGGTAAACGCTAACACTTACGTTGACACTATGGGTATCAAGAACGGTGAAGTTGGTAAGTTCGGCGGAGCTCGCTTCGTTGAAACTACTAATGTTTCTAGCACCACTACTGGTACATCTGGTTCTGCGAATGT
>Ga0075163_10011226_pt1 | contig 11678 bp, 11 predicted proteins | sample JI1023141ADNA_FD_71478 | JGI IMG/M metagenome (GOLD analysis project Ga0075163, IMG submission 71478) | Wastewater effluent complex algal communities from Wisconsin, to seasonally profile nutrient transformation and Carbon sequestration -... | ecosystem: Engineered > WWTP > Effluent > Algae... | reverse complement strand
TGGGCCCGGCCGCGCCGGCGGTCGGCGGCGCCTTGTCGTTGATGGCGGCGATGGTCGCCGTCGACGAGGCCCGCGCCAGCCTGGGCGCGCGCACCGCGACCCAGGTCGGGCTCGGCCCCGACCCGCTCCCCGAGCCCCTGGCGCGCCGGCGCGCGCTGTTCCCGCTCATGGTCGGCGAGCTGGTGCTCGCCCTCGACGGCGACCTGGCGGCGACCACCACGACGGTGATCGCCGCGCTCGCCGCCGGACACCTCGTGCCTGTCGCGCAGCGACCGGAGGACACCTGACATGGCCAACATCGTCTCGGTCGCGAGCCAGAAAGGCGGCGTCGGCAAGACCACGACCGCGCTCAACCTGGCCTACAGCCTCAGCCGCTTCGGCGAGCGCACGCTGGTGCTCGACGCCGATCCCCAGGGCAGCCTGGCGGCGGCGGCCAACCTGCGCAAGCGCACCAGCCGCGGCCTCGTCGATCTGCTGCGCAACGAGGCCAGCGTCGACGAGGTCGTCGTCGCCACCCGCGACGGGGCGATGGCGATGGCCAGCCTCGGCGCGGCGTCGGCCGACGACGTGATCGCGATCGAGGAGTGGGCGCGCACCGGCAAGCTGGCCGAGGTGATCCGCGCGATCGCCGGCCCGTACGTCAACACCGTGATCGACGCGCCGTCGGGGATCGGCCGCCTGGTCGAGACGCTGCTCGAGGTCAGCCACTCGGTGGTGGTGCCGGTCCAGCCGCGCAACCTGACGCTCAAGACGTTGCCCGCCTTCCTGCGGGCGGTCCAGCACGTACGGCGGCGCAACCCCGAGCTGCGGATCGCCGGCGTGGTGGTGACGATGCTCGACGTCGACGCGGCCTCGGATCGGCGCGCGTGGGACGAGATCCGCGCGGCCCTGCCCGAGGACGTGCTGTTCCGGACCGCGGTGCCGTCCGACGAGCTGTTCGAGGAGGCCAGCCTGCGCGCGGCCCCGGTGGCGTTGGTGCCCGGCGGCCAGCGGCTGGCCGGCCTGTTCATCCAGCTCGCGCTCGAACTGCGCGAGCGCAACCTCATGTGGGAGACCAGCGATGTCGAGACCTCGGATCTCTTCTGAGCTGCAGGAGGCGGCGAGCCTCCTCGGCGCGATCACCGAGGACGTGCGCCGGCGGTCCAGCCCGCTGCAAGGGCGCGGCGATCGCCTGCAGCGGTTGCTCGCACAGATGTGCGCGCGGGCGCAGTTCCGCGGCGCGGCGATCGCCGACGATCAAGGCCTGCCGCTGGCGGTGCACAACCTGCCGTTCCGCGCCGAGGCGCTGGGCGCGATCGCGTCGGTGCTGGGCGGCGCGCTGGCGACGGTGGCCAAGGTCACCGAGCGCCCCGAGCTGCCGACCATCGCGGTCGACGTGACCTTCGACGAGAAGCTGGTGGTGCGGCGGGTGGTCGAGGCCGACCTGACCTACTACCTGCTCGTGCTGTGCCCGATCGGCGGCGACGAGCGCGGCGAGATCGAGCTGTCGCTGCGCCAGCTCACGACGATCGTCGCGCGGAGCTAGGAGGCGCGCCATGATCCTGGTCGTCGACGACGATCCCGCGATGCTCGCGCAGGTGTGCGACGCGCTCACGATCGGCGGGCTGGAGGTGACCGGCGTGGCGAGCGCCGCCGCCGCACTGGCGTGGGCGCGGCGCGAGATCCCCGAGCTGGTGCTGAGCGACATCGTCATGCCGGAGCAGACCGGGCTCGAGCTGCGCCAGGCCTACGCCCGCGAGTTCCCCGAGCGCGGCACGCCGTTCGTGTTCCTGTCGTCGCGCGACGACGCCGCGACGATCGTGGCCGGGCTCGAGGCCGGCGCCGACGACTACCTGGTCAAGCCGGTCGACGCCGACGTGCTGTGCGCGAAGCTGCGGGTGGTGTTGCGCCGGCAGCACCGCCGGGTCGGCACGACGTTCCGCGGCGAGCTGGCCGACCTGGGCGTGCCCGGGCTGTTCCGGTTCTGCGAGACCAAGGGGCTGACCGGCTACCTCGACGTGTTCACCCCCGACGGCGTGCGCAGCCTGCGGTTCCAGGCCGGGCGGCTCGACGAGGACGACGCCGCGGCGCACCTGCCGGCGGTGCTCGCGGTGAGCCGCGGCGAGTTCCAGATCCACTCGCTGCCGCTCGACTTCCGCGACCTCGCGGGACGCGGCCGCACCGGCCCGATCCCGGTCGTCGCGCCGGACCAGCCGGTCGGGCGGCTGTCCGGCGTGCGGCTGCATCAGCGCCTGTTGCAGGTCCAGACCGAGCTGGTCGCGGGCGCCGAGCCGGTGATCGTCACGCTGGTCACCGTCGAGGGGCGCCCGCAGTGGAAGCAGCGCACCGCGTGCGCGCCCGCGCTCGCGCCGGCCGCGGTGCAGGCGCAGATCGACGCGCAGCACCACGAGATCGAGAGCCAGCTCGAGGCCAAGCTCGCGGCGGCGCTGACCACGCGCACCGCCGAGCACGCGGCGGTCGACAAGGATCAGCTGTGCGACGCTGGCTACGATCGGTTCCGCGCCGGCGACTACCAGGGGGCGATCGCGGCGTGGGAGGCGGCGCTCGCGGTCGATCCGGGCGCGGCGTCGATCGCGGTCAACCTCAAGGTCGCGCGGGCCCGCGCCGGCCTCAGTGCGGGGGAGTGAGCCCGACGCGCACCGCCCACTTGGTCAGGGCCGCGACCGAGCGCAGGCCGAGCTTGTCCATGATCTGCTTGCGGTGGGTCTCGACGGTCTTGACCGCGCAGCCGAGCTCGTCGCCGATCTCCTTGCTGGTCAAGCCCTCGGCGACCAGCCGCGCCACCTCGCGCTCGCGCGCCGACAGCAGGCGGCGGCCGGCGCACGGCATGTCGCGGGGCAGGCCGATGGCGGGGCTGACGTACATCGTGCCACGTCGGATCACCCGCAGCGCGACCAGCAGCTCGTCGAACGCGGCCTGCTTGGCGACGTAGCCGTGGGCGCCCGCGTCGAGCATGGCGCACACCTGCGCTGGGTCGGTGTGGGCCGACAACGCGACCACCAGCGGTGCGGGCATGAGCTCGCGCAGCGCCTTGGCGGTGGCGATGCCGTCGAGGCCGGGCATCGCCACGTCGAGCACGACCACGTCCGGGCGGTCGCGCGCCACCAGCGCCAGCGCGGCCTCGCCGTCGGCGGCCTCGCCGATCAGCGCGAATTCCTCGGGGACGGCAGCGAGCAACAGGCGCAAGCCGTCGCGCATCAGCTCGTGATCATCGACCAATACGACGCGGTGGACCACGTTGGCATTGTATCGACCGACCGCCGGCGCGCTTCAAGGTGCGTCGGTGATGTGTCGGTTAGGCGCCCCCGGGTTATGGCGCGGCGGCCGCCACGCGCTCGGCGCAGCGGGCGGCCATCGCCATGATCGCGATCATCGGGTTCACGCCGGTGTTCGACGGGAAGACGCTCGAGTCGGCCACGTAGAGGGCGGCGGTGGTGTGGTGGCGGAAGTCGGGGCGGACGACGTTGCGGGCTGGATCGCTGCCCATCCGCGCGGTGCCGAACAGGTGCGTCATCGACATGCTGTAGGCGCTGGGAGTGAGCGGCGCGTCGCGCTCGAGGCGCGGCAGCTCGGCGCGATCGCGCAGCACCGGGTCGAAGCCGGCGATGCCGGGGTACACCTCGCGGGCGCCGGCCGCGAGGAGCTGCTCGCACAGGAGCCGGACGCCGCGCCGGGTCTTGCGGACGTCGTCCGGGGTGAGCGAGTAGGTCACCAGCGGCCGCCGGCCCGGACGCACCCGGCCGCGCGCGTCGGCGCGGATGGCCGCGCCCCACACCGCGTAGCGATCGAGCTCGGCGAGCCGGCGCGCGAAGCCGGGGCCGACGCCAGGCACGCGGCTCGCGACCAGCCCGAGGTCCATGCCCAGCGCCTCGAGCTTGATGCCGAGCTCGCGGTAGCCCGTGACCTCGTGGCCCTGGCTGGCGCCGCGCCAGTTGGCGACTGGCTCGTCGAAGCGGCCGGTGACCGAGACGCCGGGGTGGGCGCTGAGGCCGTCGCCGACCGGGCCGTGGCCGAGGCCGCTGGCGCGCAGCAGGCACGGCGTCTGGATCGCGCTGGCCGCCACCACGACCGCGCGCGTCGCGGCGATCGCGAACGGCGCGCCGCCGGCGGTGGTGCCGCGCACGCCGACGGCGCGGCCGCGCTCGACGACGATCCGCTCGGCGCGCAGGCCGGCGAAGATGCGCGCGCCGCCGGCGACCGCGTCGGGGAGCAGCGTCCGCTCCATCGACAGCTTGGCGCCGTGCGGGCAGCCTTGCAGGCAGCGGCCGCTGCCGACGCAGCCGTCGACGTTGCGGCGGATCGGCCGGTGCGCGACCTCGGTGGCCGCGGCGCCGCGCGCCAGCAGCAGGTTCTTGGCGCCGGCCAGCTCGGCCGGCGTCGGGTGCACGCCGAGGCGCGCCTCGAGCCGGGCCTCGTGGGCGGCGATCACGTCGGGCGGCAGCGCGTCGGCCAGCGCCGGATCATCGGCGGCCCACGTGGCCAGGACCTCGGGCGGCAGCCGCCAGCAGATCGCGCCGTTGATCACCGACGTGCCGCCGACCGCGCGGCCCTGCAGGTACGGCATCGACAGATTGCCGAAGGCCAACGACGTGCCCATGTCGCGGTACAGCGCGGCCATCGCGCGCACGCCGCTGGCGCCGAACGTCTCGGGCGGGTGGTGGTGGCCCTCCTCGACGACGATCACCGCCAGGCCGGCGCGGGCGAGATCGGCGGCGACGGTGGCGCCGGCTGGGCCGCTGCCGATCACCACGACCTCGGCGCGATCGTCGAGCCGGCGACGGACGCCGCGGCCGTCGACGGCACACAGCGCGGTCACGGCGCCCCCGCGCCCGGGTAGCGCGCGCGCACCCCGGCGTCGTCGAAGTACGCCATGCAGGCGAGCGTCTTCAGCGTGGTCACCGCCTGGCGCACGACGTAGCGCGGGTCGTCGGCCGCCGCCGCGATGAACGCGGCCTGCGCGGCGGCGTCGAGCCGGAAGAACGGCCGCCGGTACCCGCGCACCACCGGCAGGAACACCAGCGTGTGCAGCATCGGCCGCAGCCCGGCGCGCACCAGCGGCGCGGCGGCGCCATCGAATGCGCGCCAGAACGCGGCGCGATCGATCGCCGCGAACGGCGGCAGCCCGTCGGCGCCGCCGGTGCCGAGGATCGCCGCGAACAGCGCCTCGGCCCAGGCCCGCTCGGTCGCGGTCAGCGCCAGCGGGCCGCCGCGCGGCGCGTCGTACGGGGTGCTGGTGATGCGCGCCTCGCGCTCGAGCGTGAAGTAGGTCGGCGTCTCGACGCAGCGCCCGCCGACCACCAGGTAGCTCACGCCGATCAGCTCGTCGGCCGACCCCGGCGACAGCGCCACCAGCGGATCCTTGATGCGGCGCATGCGCAGATCGGGGACCCGGCCGAGGCCGTAGTCGATGATGAGGCCGCGATCGAAGCCGGGCGGCGTCGGCACCCCGGTCGGCGCGACGACCTCGTAGTGCCACTCGGTGACCGGGCGACCGCCGCGGGTGCGCGGCCGGCTCGGCGCGTCGACGCCGTCCTGCTCGAGCCGCACGTTCCAGCCGAGCAGCCGCCCGGTGGCCGGCTCGCGCCAGAACGTCTTCTGGAAGGTCTTCCAGCTCAGCGCCACGAGCACCCGCGGCAGGCCCAGGCTGGTGCCGCGGTAGACCCAGCCCGCGAGCGCGTCCGGATCGATCGGGTGGCCGGCGGTGATCGCCGCCCGCAGCTCACGAGGCGAGGCGTGGCGCAGCGCGCGCGCGGTCGGCATGGGGCGAGCGTATCGCGGCCGGTCCGATCACGGCGCCGGGCGCGGCATGATCGCGCTCTCGAGGTCGCTGCCCTCCCAGGTCGCGCCCACGGCGAGCCGCTGGCGCAGCGCGACGAAGTCGACCTCGCGGCTGCCGCCGGCCTCGAACGCGCGGAACCCGGCCTTGGCCTCGGTCATCATGTTGAGCGACAGCCAGGCGCGGCTCTGCTCCTTGTTCTTGTCCCAGTGCTCGAGCTTCTTCTTGCGCATGCTCTCGATGGTCTTGATCGAGCAGTCGGGGAAGGTCATGAGCAGCTTGGTGGTCAGCCGATCGACCGCGCGATCGAGCTCGCTCAGATCGATCGTCGCCTTGGCCAGGAGCGCCTTGCCGGCCGCGAGCGCGTCGCCGGTCTTCGACTCGCCGTAGACGATGTTGCCGCGGTCGTCGACGTAGCGGCTGGTCTCGACCAGCGGGTTGGGGATGAACGCGCCGTCGAGCTTCACCACCGGCGCGATCTCGGTGAGCAGGCCCAGCCGCATCGCCTTGTGGGCGCTCCACAGCCCGGCGGCGGTGGTGCACGACAGCATCGCGTGCTCGATGCCGACGTAGAGGTGCAAGAAGTCGGTGGCGCCGCCGTCGGGGGCCGAGCCGTGCTTGGGCCCGACCTGGCCGAAGCGCGCGGTGTCGGCGGCGATCGAGAAGTCGCACGCCATGCCGATCTCCTGGCCGCCGCCGACCCGCACCCCGTTGACCCGACAGATGACCGGCTTGTCGCACGCGAGGATCGCCGACACCATGTCGTTGAACAGGCGCATGTACTGGCGGTACTCGCCGGAGTGGCCGGCGTAGCGGGTGGCGTACTCGCGGGTGTTGCCGCCCGAGCAGAACGCCTTGTGCCCGGCGCCGGTGAACACCGCGCACACCGCGGCGCGATCGTTGGAGGCGTGGCGGAACGCGAGGATGACCTCCTTGATCGTGTCGGTCGTGTACGAGTTCATCTCCGCGGGGTTGTCGAGGATGATCCACACGTTGTGGAGCCCCTCGACGGGCGCGCCCTTGGTGTCGAACACCGGGCGCCGCTCGACGCGGATGTGCTTGAAGGTGAAGCCGGGCACGAGGTCGTGGTCGTACATGAGGTGTCGGTAGCGCCGCGGCGCCGCGACCGAGTTGATCGACGTCAACTCGTGGGGGCCTTCGCACGAGGGGCCCGCGTGCCACCGCATCGAACCTGGCTCGCACTTGACCGCGGTCAAGCTGGCCCGATCCGAGGCTCCTAGAGTGCGGCGCATGAGCGAGACGATCCGCAGGGGCTGGCGGATGACCGGCCCCGGTGCGCTGACCTGGTTCGAGGAGCCGCTGCCGGAGGCGCCGCCGGGCCACGTCACCGTCGAGGTGATCGGCTGCGGTGTGTGCCACACCGACCTCGGCTACCTCTACGACGGCGTGCCGCCCGCGCACAAAGGGCCGCTGGTGCTCGGCCACGAGATCATCGGTCGCCGCGCCAACGGTAGCCTGGTGCTGGTGCCGGCGGTGAGCCCGTGCGGCGAGTGTCCGGCGTGTCGGCGCGGACGGCCGACCGCGTGCGCCCACGGGCGCATGCCTGGCAACCACCACGACGGCGGCTTCGCGACGCACGTGCAGGTGCCGTCGCGCTACCTGTGCCCGGTGCCGCCGATCGCCGACGCGTGGCGGCTGGCGGCGATCGCCGACGCGGTGACCACGCCGCTGCAGGCGATCACCCGCACCGGCCTCGCCGCCGGCGACGTCGCGGTGGTGGTGGGCGTCGGCGGCGTCGGCGGATTCCTCGTCGAGATGGCGGTCGCGGTCGGCGCGACGGTGGTGGCGATCGACGTGGCGGCGGCCCGGCTGGCGCGGGCCCAGGCCCACGGCGCGCGGGTCGCGCTCGACGGCAAGAGCCTCGACGTGAAGGGCGCGCGCAAGGAGGTCGCCAAGCAGCTCGGCGCCGGCGTGCCCGACGCCGGCTGGCACGTCTACGAGTGCTCGGGGACGCCGGTCGGCCAGCAGCTCGCGTTCGCGCTGCTCACCCGCGGCGGCAAGCTCGGCGTGGTCGGCTTCACCCCCGAGGTGGTGCCGCTGCGGCTGTCGAACGTGATGGCGCTCGACGCCGAGGTCTACGGCAACTGGGGCGCCGATCCCGCGCTGTACGCGCCGGCGCTCGAGCTGGTGCTGGCCGGCAAGATCGATCTGGCCTCGGCCGTCGGTCAGCACGCGCTCGCCGACGCGCCCGCGGTCTTGGCCGCGGTGCAGCGCCACGAGCTCGACCACCGCCCGGTGCTGCTGCCATGAGCGACGCGATCATCAGCCGGCAGGTCCACGACGACGGCGCGATCGTCGAGCTGCGCCTGGCCCGGCCGCCGCGCAACGTGCTCGACGGCGACGCGCTCGACGCGCTGACCGCCCACGCCGCGACCATCGCCAGCCCGGCCCACGCCCGAGCCCGGGCGATCCTGATCACCGCCGCCGGCCCCAACTTCTCGGTCGGCGCGTCGGTGCCGGAGCACGCGCGGGCGCACGCGGCCGGCATGCTGGCCAAGTTCCACGGCGCGATCCGCGCGCTCGTCGCCTGCGACCTGCCGATCGTCGCCGCGGTGCGCGGCCACTGCCTGGGCGGCGGCCTCGAGCTGGCGCTCCTGGCGACCCGGCTGATCGTCCACCCGCAGGCGCAGCTCGGCCAGCCCGAGATCCGGCTGGGCGCGCTGGCGCCGGTGGCCTCGGTGCTGCTGCCGCGCCGGATCGGCCAGGCCCGCGCCGAGGATCTGCTGTGCAGCGGCCGCAGCGTCGACGCGGCGACCGCGCTGGCGCTCGGCCTCGCCGACGTGGTGGCCGACGACCCCGACGCCGAGGCGGTGGCGTGGATCCGCGCCGCGCTGGTGCCGCATAGCGCCAGCTCGCTGCGCCTGGCGACCCGCGCCGCGCGCGCCGGGCTGCGCCGCGATCTCGACGAGCTCTTGCCGCGGCTCGAGCGGATGTACGCCGACGAGCTGTCGCCCACCCATGATGCCGAGGAGGGCGTGCGCGCCTTCCTCGAGAAGCGCGCTCCGCGCTGGGAGGACCGGTGACCACGACCCAACCATCCATCGACGAACTCGTCGCCGACCTCGAGGCGCGCTTCGAGGACGTCACCCTCGGCCACGTCCGCGCCTGGAAGGACGGCGACCGCCACCGCCTCGCGATCGGCTGCCTGCCGGTGTTCGCACCGCGGGAGGTGATCTGGGCCGCCGGCGCGCTGCCGGTGTTCGTGCGCGGCGCCGGCGATCGCATCGAGACGATCCGCGGCGACGCCTACTACCAATCGTACATCTGCCACCTGCCGCGCTCGACGCTGGAGCTGGGGTTGCTCGGCCACCTCGACGTGCTCGACGGCATGGTGTTCCCCAACACCTGCGACGTCATCCGCAACCTGTCGGGCATGTGGCAGACGTCGTTCCCGCAGCACCTGGTGCGGTTCATCGACCCGCCGCAGACCGCCGAGCCGGCCAGCGCGGCCGCGTACCTGCACCACGAGCTGACGGCGTTGTTCCGCGACCTGTGCGCGCGCAACGGCGTCGAGCCCGACCTGGCGCGGCTGCACTTCGCGATCGCCGACGTCGCCGCGGCCAACGCCGCGATGCGCGCGCTGGCGGTGGCCCGGCAGCGCGAGCCGTGGAACCTGCCGGTCGACGAGGTCTACCTGCTCAAGCGCGCCGCCGACAGCATGCCGCCGCGCGACTGGGCGGAGCTGGCGCGGCGCTACCTCGACGCGGCGGCCGCCCGTGGCCGCAAGCCCGAGGATCGCATCCGGGTGTGCCTGGTCGGCTCGTTCTGCGAGCAGCCGCCGCGGGCGCTGTTGCGGGCCGCCGAGAAGGCCGGCTGCTACATCGTCGACGACGACCTGACGCTGGGCGTCGAGCCCAACGGGCCCGACCCGCTGCTCGGCGACGACGGCGATCCGATGGCCGCGGTGGTCGCCGCGTGGCTGCGCACGACGCGCCCGTCGGCGGTGCGCTACGACGAGCACGGCACGGCCGGGCGGATCCTCGCCGACCGCGTCGCGGCGGTGGGCGCCGACGGCGTGGTGTTCGCGGCGCCGTCGTTCTGCGACCCGGCGCTGCTCGATCAGCCGCGGCTCACCCGCGTCCTCGACCAGCGCAACATCCCGTACACGTCGTTCAAGTACGCCGAGAACACCGGCCAGTTCCAGGCGATCCGCGAGCAGGCCGGGACCTTCGCCGACTCCGTGAAGCTCTGGGGGACCGCATGATCAAAAAAGAACCTTCGATGGATGCGCAGAAGGACCTGCTCGCCGGGTACTTCGCGCGGCTGAGCCGGGCCAAGGACGAGGGCCGGCCGGTGGTCTACACCTTCGTCCCGGGCAACCTCGTCGAGCTGATGGCGGCGTTCGACGTCGCCCCGGTCTACCCCGAGGTCAACGCGCTGCAGTCGGCGATGCGCCAGCGCTCGGGCGGCTTCATCCGCGAGGCCGAGCGCGGCGGTCACTCCGAGGACGTCTGCAGCTACGTCAAGTGCGACCTCGGCATGCTGGCCAAGGGCAACGTCGGGCCGACCGGCGACACCATCCCGCCGCCCGACCTGTTGCTGCTGTCGTTCACCGGCTGCTTCACGTTCATGAAGTGGTTCGAGCTGCTGCGCGAGCAGTACGACTGCGAGGTCGCGATGCTGCACGTGCCGTACGTCGGCGACGGCGTCGTCACCGACGCGATGCGCGCGTACGTCGTCGAGCAGCTCCAGCGCGAGGTGATCCCCAAGCTCGAGAAGGTCACCGGCAAGCGGCTCGACCTCGACAAGCTGCGGGCCCAGCTGGCGCGGTCGCGTCAGGCCGAGGAGGACCTGGCGTGGGTGTTCAAGTCGGCGCGGCAGCGGCCGTCGCCGATCGACGCGTACTTCGGCGGCGTCTACTACATCGGCCCGATCTTCACGTCGTTCCGCGGCAGCGAGGACGCGTGTCGCTACTACGCGATGCTGCGCGGCGAGGTCGAGGAGCGGCTGGCCGCCGGGCTCGGGCCGATCACGCCCGAGGGCTCGCTCGGCGACGAGAAGTTCCGGCTGGTGGTCGAGGGCCCGCCCAACTGGACCTCGTTCCGCGACTTCTGGAAGATCTTCTACGACGAGGGCGCGGTGTGCGTGGCGTCGACCTACACCCAGGTCGGCGGCACCTACGAGCGCGGCTTCCGCCACGACCCGGCCAACCCGCTCGAGTCGCTCGCCGACTACTGCCTGTCTTGTTACACCAACCTGCCGCTGCCGCAGCGCAGCCGGGTGCTGGCCGACATGGTCAAGGAGTACGACGCCGACGGCTTCGTGATCCACTCGGTCAAGAGCTGCAACTCGTTCTCGGCCGGCCAGCTGCACATGCTGCGCGAGGTCGAGAAGCTGACCGGCGTGCCGGGTGGCTTCATCGAGTCCGACCTGGTCGACGCGCGCTACTACGGCCAGGCCAACATCAAGAACCGCATCGAGTCGTACCTGCAGATGCTCCACGCGCGCCGCACCGGCGCGCCCCCGCCGGCCGCGCCGCGGCCCGAGCGGATCCACCTGGAGGTGGTGTCGTGAGGCTGTACCTCGGCGTCGACCTGGGCTCGACCACCAGCAAGGCCGTGCTGGTCGACGACGACGAGCGCGTCGTCGGGCGCGGCATCACCAACACCCGCTCGAACTACGACGTCGCCGTCGAGATCGCCCGGCGCGACGCGATGACCGACGCCCGGCTGGCGCTGGCGCTGCGCCTGCTCGGGCGCGACGGCCACGCCGTGGCCGAGGCGTTCTGGGTCGAGAGCGACCTGCACCGGCTCGAGGCGCTGCGCCAGACCTGCCGCGCCACCGCGGCGGCGGTGCCCGGCGAGGGCCCGCGGCTGGCGCCGGCGGTCGACGTGATCCTCGCGCACATGGCCGACGAGGGCAGCACGCTGTTCAACGCCAC
>Ga0075163_10011225_pt1 | contig 11678 bp, 10 predicted proteins | sample JI1023141ADNA_FD_71478 | JGI IMG/M metagenome (GOLD analysis project Ga0075163, IMG submission 71478) | Wastewater effluent complex algal communities from Wisconsin, to seasonally profile nutrient transformation and Carbon sequestration -... | ecosystem: Engineered > WWTP > Effluent > Algae... | reverse complement strand
ACTTGTATCAACGACTGGTTTTATATCGCATCCGAACCAGGAAAGCGATCACATTGAGTAAAATGACCAGCCCAAGTAATGCCAGTGCCGTGCCGTAGGCCAGTGGACGAACTTCATGGATCGCATGGTGTTGGGTGGACAAAATGAAAAGGTGATATGGCAATGCCATGAATTCATCCCAAACAGAGCCGGGCAGATATCTCAAATAAAAGGCTACTCCCGTGAAGAGGATTGGAGCCGTCTCGCCGGCGGCCCGCGACAAGCCCAGCAAGGACCCGGTCACCATGCCCGGCATAGCGGCTGGCAACACTACCGAATGAATGCTTTGCCAGTGCGTGGCGCCCAGTGCCAACGCTCCCTCCCTGTAACTCTCGGGCACGTTGCGCAGCGCTTCCTCTCCTGTGGCAACAATGTAAGGCAAGGTCAGAAGTCCGAGCGTAAGTCCGGAGGCCAGCAAGGAAGGCCCCATGCCCATACCTTGCACAAACAGCGCTACGCCAAACAATCCGTAAATGATGCTGGGCACACCTGCCAGATTGCGTATCGCGGCCCTGATGAGTCGGGTGCTCCTCGTATCCCGGGCGTATTCGCTGAGGAATATGGCAGTAGCCACTCCAAACGGAATGGCAAACAAGGCCGTGAGCAGGGTGACATACGTGGTGCCGATCACCGCAGGCAGAATTCCACCCGCTGTCATTCCCTTGCGCGGATGCGTCAGCAAAAATTCCAATGACAGCGCCCCTGCTCCCTTGGAAGCAATATCCCAAAAAACGAAGCCGAACAAAACCAGCGTGAGCAGGGTACAAAGCAGCAGCAGACGCATGGACATCAGCGTTTATACCGGTAACGGCGTGCAATTCTTTCTGATAAAATATTGACGAGCATACTTATGCCAAACAAGACCGCCCCGACCGCAAACAATGCGTAATAGTGCGTCGAACCTTGTGCCGTTTCGCCCAGTTCGATGGCGATGGTGGCCGTCATGGTGCGTACAGGGTCGAAAAAACCATTCGGAAAGGCGGATGCATTGCCTGTTGCCATGAGCACCGTCATTGTTTCTCCCAGCGCGCGACCCAGGCCCAGCATAATGGAAGCAAGTATACCCGACATGGCGGCAGGCAATGTAACGCGCCAAAGAGTTGTCCTTCGATTGGCCCCCAGTGCATAGGAGGCTTCCCGAAAAGTATCGGGGACAGACCTGATTGCCTCCTCTGCCACCGTAATGATCGTTGGCAAAGCCATCAGGGCGAGCAATATGGAGCCGTTGAGCGCATTCAGACCATTGTTCAAGCCAAATATGCGCGCAATCGCCGGTGCAAGCACCGTGATGCCGATAAAACCCACCGCTACAGACGGCACACCTGCAAAGAGTTCGATGAAAGGTTTAAAAAGGCGATACACACCAACAGGCGCTACTTCTGCCAGATAGGCTGCAGTGGCCACACCCAACGGCACTGCGATCAACATGGCTCCGAAAGTCACTAATAAGGTGCTGAATACCAATGGTAAAATGCCAAAATGCGGGGTTTCGAAGGCAGCGGGATTCCACTGAAAGCCCCAAAAAAATTCAAGCGGCGTTATCTGAGCGAAAACCAGGGCGCCGTTGAGCAGCAACATAATAAATATACCTGCCAGAATGGCTACCGACATCCAGCCTGCAAAATGAAACAATACGGAAGCCACCCGATCCGCCCTATGTGCCGATACACGCATGGAATTCTAGTTTGCCGCCATTTTGACGTCCAGTAATTGAAGGTTTTCCTTATACTGCTCCTTTGAAATAGGATAATAACCGTTGGCTTTTACAATAGACTGGCCTTCCGCGCCAATGGTAAACATCAAATAATCGTGCAATTGCCCATTGGGCGAGCCGTTGATATATTGATACAAAGGCCGAATAATGGGGTAATTGCCTTCCTGAATATGGGTACCGACGAGCGGCGAATAAGCAGTTTGGCCGGAATCGCGGCTGATTCTCAGGACTTTGATGTGCTCGGGCAGCGTTTTTTCCGCTTGCGACAAATAACCGATGCCGACGTAGCCTATACCCGCCGGGTCATGAGCGATGGCCTCCACGATTTGTGCCGTACCGTTCATTTGTTTCAATGCCGGTGCATAATCGGCGTGCAGTATTTTTTCCCTTAAAAATAAAAAAGTTCCGGAATTGCTTTGCCGCCCGTACAGAGAAACCGGTACGTCGGGGCCACCCAATACTGCCCATGACCCGATCTCGCCGCGAAATACACGCCCCAAGTCAGGGATTGTGATCGAATCCAGCGGATTTTTTTCATGCACGATCACCGCCAGGGCATCCATGCCGAAAACAATGGGTCTGGGATGAATGCCCCGCGATTCGGCCAGTTCGAGCTCGGCAGGCTTCATGGGCCGGGAAGCATTGGCAATGTCGGTCTTATGGCTGAGGAGCGCTGCGATACCGGTACCCGATCCGCCGCCCGTAACAGCGATGGATACCTGGGGGGCTTTTTCCATGAAACGTTCGGCCAGCGACAAGGCTACGTTTACTTCTGTATCCGAACCTTTAATATGAATATTTTCAACGGAATGGCCACCCCGATGACAAGCCCAGCAATTCAAAATAAGTATGACGAAAGAGAAGAATGACCTCATATAACACGACATCAAATTGTCGCATCAAAAGTAACCGGGCAACACCGAGCCAAGGTTAAGCGGGTATTAAGTTTCCTGCCGGGAAACATGATTGTGGTCAGTCGGTCATCTGACCTGAAATGCAAAACTGCTCCAAGCCTTGCAGGTTGTCCGTACTGATCAGGTCCACTCCGGCCTTCATCAAAACTTTCCAGGCATCCGGCAGATCAGGGATGGACCAAAAACGCAATTTTTTGCCTTGCCGATGGGCTTCACCCGAGAGCTGGAGCAGCAGGCTGAATTCTTCTTCCGGAATCGGCCCCCGGCCCCGCCATTTGAAATATTTTCGAAAGTTGTCGCTGATCACCGGCATATACCCGGAATCTGTCTGTTTGAAAAGGTCGGGCAGCCGGCCATCAACTGTCATAACCTGTTCTTCATCCTGTTGGGCGTGAAACAACGCCCGGTTGCCGGAGATAAAGACCTGAAAATGGGGGTTACACTGAAAAACCGGATAATCGAGCAAAGCATTGCGCAATGCGCGCCAGGTGGACAAAGAATCGGTTTTGATGTCTATCATCAGGTAAAAAACACCCGAATAATTGCTGTAAACCTTGCCGTTTTGACGCATCATCAGATCGTTCAGCGGCTTCAAATAACGCTCCCTCAAGGTGCTTTCTGGGGAAAGTTTGGGGAACCAATGCCCAAGATACAATTCATTCCCCACCAGGTGCACATCGGCTTCCACACTGACAAATCCCCTTGAAAGTGCTTCTGCAAGCGGTTTGTCATGTTGATAATCGTTGTGAGCATGCGCAAAAGGCAACACGGTGGCCGAAGGCATGATCGGTTCGATTCTTGGTTCGGGCTCGGTCGCCAGATCACCCTGAAACGACGGGAACACGAGCAAAAAGAGCGAACGATACCAAAAAATACGGACACCCCGAAGCCTGTTCGACTTCGAAGACACCTGTTTTTCGTTTTGCATGATGTAGCTGGTTCTGACCAACAACCCATCAGGGCTGCCCGGTGGAAATTTCCACAAAGAATCAAACAGCGCATTATGTCTGAATTAATTTAAAATCAAGTAATTGTAAAATCGGAATTTACGGACACTTACCTACTTTTACCCACCAAAACCACACATCCCGCCATGCCTCTTTTCGAACAAATCAACGAAGCCGTTGACAGCATCCGGCGCAAAACCGATTTTCAACCCCGCACGGGCATCATCCTCGGCACCGGCCTCGGCAACCTGACCGACGAGGTAGAAACGGTGGCCGAAATTTCGTACCGCGACATTGCGCATTTTGCCGCCAGCACGGTAGAAAGTCACAAAGGCAAACTGGTGCTCGGCAACCTGGGCAGGCACCCCGTTGCCGTGATGGCCGGCCGGTTCCACTACTACGAAGGCTGGACGATGCAGCAGGTCACCTTCCCGGTGCGCGTGCTCAAAGCCCTCGGTATCGAGCGCCTGATTATCACCAACGCTTCCGGCGGCGTGAACCCGCACCTGCGCGCCGGCGATATCGTGATCGCCCGCGACCACATCAATCTGCTGCCCGAACACCCGCTGCGCGGCCCGAACGATGAACGCCTCGGCCCCCGCTTCCCCGACATGCTGCACACCTACGACGCCGATTTGCGCCGCCGCGCCCTGGAAATTGCCAAAAAACACGGCATCCGCGCGATAGAAGGCGTCTATTCGGCGCTGCAAGGCCCCAACCTCGAAACACCCGCCGAATACGAAATGCTCCGCCGTCTCGGCAGCGATTGCACCGGCATGTCGTCAGTGCCCGAGGTGCTGGTGGCGCGCCACATGGACCTGCCTGTGCTGATGCTCTCGATGGTGGCCAACGTGTCGTTCCCGCCCTCGGTCATCCGCGTGACCAGTGCGGAAGACGTCATCGCCGCCGCCAGTGCCGCCGAACCCAAATTGAGCCTGCTCGTCAAGGAACTGCTTCGGTAGTGTGCTGTATTAAATCACCTATTTTTGCCGCCTCATGCTGATTTCTGCCATAGTCGCCACTGCCAAAAACAACGTCATCGGAAAGGACAACCAGATACCCTGGTACCTGCCTGCCGACCTCGCCTACTTCAAGCGTACTACTCTCGATCACCACATCATCATGGGGCGCAACAGTTTTCACAGCATCGGCCGGCCGCTGCCCAAACGCACCAACATCGTGGTGACCCGCGATCTGTTTTTTCAGGCCGACGGAGTTCTGGTAGCACATTCCGTGGAGGAAGCGCTGGGTATGGCCTACGACAACGGCGAGACGGAGGCATTCATCATCGGCGGGGGAGCGATCTACCGCGAAACGGCGGATTTGTGGGACCGGATTTACCTGACGGAAGTGGACCTGGAAGTGGAGGGTGATGTTTTTTTTCCCGAAATAGAGTCTGCCGAATGGCGCGAATCCTGGCGCGAAGCACACACAGCGGATGCCAAAAACGAATGGAATTATGTTTTCCGCATTTTGGAAAGGATAACTGAATCCGAATGATCTAAGGCTGTGATAAGGTGTTGGCAATGGCTACTTCTGCCAAATGAGCCACCTCCGGGAAAACGTATTCGCGTGTAATGCCTTCAGAAGCCAACTTGCTGAGGGCGTAATGCCGGAGGCTTTTGTGAATATTGTAACACTCTGCAAATTTTTCCTGATAGCTACGCTGTCTAAACGTTTCCGGATCAAGCGATTCCTTCAATAGATTGATATCGACCCGATATCCGGATTCGATCGGCTTTACAGGGTCGGAATTGAAAAAGAACGCGCCTTGCTGATTCAGGATATTCAGATTGTTGAGGGTTTTATATGCGGCATTGTCTGTCGCTATAAAAAGCAGAGGGTAAGCCAGCAGGTTATCATCGTAGTCAATTATCCCATTTGAGTCCGCCATGATATCATTGTCAAACTGCCGGATTAGGTCTGCGAAATATGTATTGGTGGTATTTACTACATACAATGAAAAGTAGTGGTCTATTTCGTCGTTTGAATGTGCTTTGGAAGGGTTTTCTACAGCAAAATAGAGTCCTGTGTATGGATTAGAAGTGAAATCAAGCAATGGTGTCGGAATACCATAATGCTGCATGTAACTCAGATAGGCCAATGCATTGTTGGAATCAATACCGTTTTGTGTGAAAAAACGGGCGATGGTGCGCTCATTCCATCGCATTGTATTGACAATGAGTTTTTTAATGAAATCGTGGTAGGAGATTTGCTGACGGGTCAGATCGTGTTCAATCCAGTATCGCTGGGCGGAGGTAAACATCTTGAATTTAGCTTCCCCGCATCCTCTGAAACGATAGGTGCGTTTGAAGTCAAGATCGTGGAGACGTTCCCAAAATTGATCGAATTCCTGTTTCGTTTCAATTTTTTCGTCACCCCGTTCAAAAAACTCTTTTTTGTCTTTCAGTTGGGAATAATTGGGCAAAGTAGCCATAATACGCACTGTTAGGCAGCGGCTAACCCCGGCATGTTCTGTGCGCTTAAAATTCTCAAAAAAGAAGAATTGATTTGATTGAGTGCACGCAGATATTCATCGTGGGAAACGGAGCCGATGTTTTTTGATGTTTCTATATGTTTATATCTGGCATAAAGCGTGACCACATCGTAATAGACAGGGTCGTGGGTTTTATTGTAAATTTCAAGAATTTTTTCAAAAGCCTCATCTGTCTTCCCTTTTTGCAAGAGTTGCTCGATGCTCCGATTGAAATCCGTATGATCCGTGATTTTTCTGTCCATTGTACCGGTAAATCTCGGTTGGTTCAGTTGCAGTGATCCTTCGGACATTTTGATCAACAACTCTTTTACCGGTTGTGCCACGTCCTTTAGCCATACTTCACTCCGTTTACCATTGTCGTAGGCAGAAAGGGCCATGCCATTTCTGGGGAGTGTATGGTGCCGATCGACAGGCAGGCTCTGCCAGGTGGCAGGTCGCACAATTACAGGAATAATTATTGTTTCGCCGTAACGGGAGCGTTCAAAACTTTGCTTTAAAGAATCATACCGCATGTAATCGGAGGCAACGAAGTCAGGGCTTATCAACAACAACACAATGTTGGCCTGTTCGAGTGCTTTGCTCACTTCTTCCGCCCAGATGGATCCGGAAGCAATTCCACCAAGTGAGATTGTACACAAGCCTTGCTCTTGAAATGGAGTGAGGTGTACAAGTATCTCATCCAGTTGGTTTTGGTCTTGCGGTGTGTACGCGATGAAAATACCGACTTTTTGCTTCTTCATAAATATACCTTAGGGGAACAAATATAGGACTTTTACTGGTGACTAAAAAAATATACCCGCCGTACTTGTCGATTGCAAGTACGGCGGGTATCATAATATCAACTTGTTCAGTTCCTTAATCCGGCTCGAAGCCCAGTACGATGTTGAAGCGGGCGAAGTTGGACAGTTTTTTCGATCCGTAGAATTCGGGTTTGTCGAAACCGATGCCGTAGTCGAAACCGAGCGTACCGAACATCGGGAGGAACACCCGCAGACCCATGCCCACCGAACGGCGCACATCAAAGGGATTGAAGTCGCGTGCCCGTGCCCAGGCATTGCCGCCCTGTGCAAAGGTGGTCACGAAAATCGTGCTTTGCGGGTTCAGCGAGATCGGGTAGCGAAGTTCCACCGTGTATTTGGCGAATACGCCGGCGCCGCCCGGGAAGGGCTGCATGATGTCGCCGGTATCGTAGCCGCGCAAACTGATGATGTCGCGGCCGTTCAGGCCGAAATTCTGGTTGCTGAGGCCGTCGCCGCCCAGTTCGAAACGTTCGAAGGGACTGAGCAGGGTCTTGTCGGTCCAGCGGCTGAGGATACCGATTTTTGCCGAGGTTTTGAGCACCAGTTTGCCCACCAGCGAGGTGTACCATTCCGCGTCCATGCGCCATTTCACGTATTCGATGTAGCGGTAAAGTTCCTGCAGATCGGTCGTCTGGTAGAAACTTTCGTTTTTGAACCACGAATACGGCGGCGTCATTTGCATTTTCACCGAGATCAGCGAGCCTGTACGCGGGAAAATCGGGTCGTTCACGCTGTTGCGCGCCAGGGTGAGCGAGAGGTTGTAGTTGTGGTAAATACCGGAGGTAATGGACCGGCCCAGTTCGTCCACAAAACCGCCGTAGCGATTGATGTTGAGGCGCTGCAAATCCAGGTCGGCGCGGAACACAAAGTTGTCGTCCGGGAATTTGAGGCGGGTGCCGAAACCGATGGTGGCCTGGGCGATTTTGAGCAACTGGTAGTTTTCGGTGCCCTCGAAACCGTTGGCGTAGCGGTTGTAAAAACCTGCCACCGTGAGCGAGTTGGGTTTTTTGCCACCCAGCCAGGGTTCGGTGAAGGACACGTTGTAGGACTGGTAGCGGTCGCCGGAAGTCTGGCCGCGGATACTGAGGCGCTGGCCGTCGCCCTGGGGCAGCGGGTTCCAGGATTCCTTGTTGCCGATGTTGCGCAGCGAAAAGTTGTTAAAAGTGACACCCAGGGTGCCGATGACGCCGCCCCTGCTGAACTGGGTGGCGGGCTGATAGCCGGCCGAGAGTTCCAGCTGGTCCGAGGGTTTTTCTTCCACGGTGTATTCGATGTCCACGGTGCCGCGCTCGGGGTTGACGGGCGTATTGATGCCCAGGGCTTCGGGGTTGAAGTAGCCGAGGTTGACGATTTCACGCTGCGAACGGATGATGTCGGCACGGCTGAACTTGTCGCCCGGGCGGGTATAAAGCTCGCGGCGGATGACGTGTTCGTGGGTGCGGTCGTTGCCTTTGATCACGACGCGGTCGATCGTTGCCTGCGGTCCTTCGAAAATGCGCATTTCGAGGTCGATCGAGTCGTTGTCGATGGCAGTTTCCACCGGATCGACGCGGAAAAAGAGATAGCCGTTGTCGAGGTAGAGTGAAGAAACGTCGCGTCCGTCCTGGCTGAACGAAAGCCGGGTGTCAAGCAACTCCTGGTTGTACACATCGCCTTTTTTGATACCGAGCACCTGGTTGAGGTAGGCGGTTTCATAAATGGTGTTGCCTTTCCAGACGATGTTGCGGAAATAGTAACGGTGACCCTCGTCGATGTTGATGCGGATCATCAGTTCGCCTTTGGCGTTGCGCCACAGGCTGTCCTTCACCACGCGCGCATCGCGGAAACCGATGGTGTTGTAGTATTTTTCGAGGCTGATTTTGTCTTCCTCATACAGTTCACGAACGTGTTTCGACTTTTTGAAAAGGCGACGTTTTTCCACCGTCTCCTTCATCTTTTTGTGCAGCGTGCGGGATTTGACGCTGTTGTTGCCGACGAACTGGATATCTTTGATTTTCAGGCGCTTGCCGCGGTCGATGACAAATTCGAGGCGGGTGGCATTGGTCGATTTTTCATCGTTATATTGTTTCACGGTCGCTTTTGCGTCGTAAAATCCTTTCTCGATGTAATGTTCCTGCAAACCGCTGCTCAGGGAGGCTTTCACGTTGTCGGTGAGCACCGCGCCTTTTTGCAGGTACTTTTCGACGATCTTATTGAGGTCGTCGTGCTGGTTTTTTTTCACCCCTACGAAAGAGTGGCGCGTATAACGCGGCAATTCTTTCACGGCAATTTCGAGGAAGATCTTGTCGCCGACGGTGCGTTCCTGAAAAATCTGCACGTCGGTGAAAAGTTTGAGATTCCACAGCGATTGCACGGCCTTGGCGAAGGTGGCGCCGGGGACCCGGATTTTTTCACCGACCCGGAAACCTGCTATGGCGATGATGGCGCCTGCGTCGGCGTATTGCGCGCCGGAGACACGAATACCACCGATTTCAAATTCCACCGGTTTGTCGTAGGAAATGACGGGGGGCAAAGTGTCGGTCGTTTGGGCTGCGACGGCACCAGTACCGAACAGGAACAGCAAGAGGCCGATTGTGTGTAATTTCATCTTGTATCAATTAAAAAATTTCGCGGCTGCACGTGGGAAAGCCGGAGCAGATGGAGGTGTAGGGTGTGGAGTAGCGGTGTTTGTATGGCCGGTGCATCAGGGTCGGTTTTGCGCCAGCATTTCCTGCAGGTTGGGGCAGGCATGGTACAGGGAACCGACCGATAAGTAGGTGCGCCGCAATTGTTCGAGTACCCATTTTTCGGTAAATTCGGCTTTTTTCTGTTCCAGCGCCGCCTGTTGTATTTTGCCGTAGTCCAGTTTCAGGTCGGCTTTGTGCGGTTTGCTGCGGCTTTGCAGCAATACCAGCCGGTACATCCGGCTGCCGTCCTGGGTGCGGAAAGGGAATGGCTCGGTTACATCGCCCACACCGAGACCGTCGATGGCAAAGAAGATGTCCGTTTCGAGGTCGGCCACTTCAAAGAAGGTGTTGCCGCTGCGCGGGTTGGCCACGCGGCCGTCGTTGTTGTAACTCGCCTGGTTTTTGTCGCCAAAGCGTTTGACTGCCTGGCTAAAGGTCATTTCGCCGTTGCGGATCGAGAGGCGCACCGAATCGAGTTTCAATTTGGCGGCATCCAGGTCGGCGTCGGTGATTTCGGGTTTGATCAGGATGTGGCGGCAGTGAATGAGGTTGCCGCGTCTTTCGAGCGACTGGATGATGTGGAAGCCGAATTCGGTTTCCACCACCGGGCTTACCTGCCCGATTTCGAGTTTGTAGGCTGCGGCTTCAAATTCGGTCACGAAGGTGCCGCGTTTCTGAAAACCGAGGTCACCGCCCTGCTCCCCGGAGCCGGGGTCGGCGCTGTATTTTTTGGCCAGTTCGGGGAACGGTTCGCCACCTTCCACGATGCGTTGGCGGAGTTCGCTGATCAGTGTCCGGGCTTTTTCGCGTTCGACCTGGCTCACTTTGGGTTTGTAAACCAGTTCACGGATTTCCACTTCGGCATTGAAATAGGGCAGCGAATCGGCCGGGATCTTGGCGAAAAAGCGCTGCACCTCGGATGGGGTGATGGTCGCCTTTTCAGTGATCTGCGACTGCATGCGCTCCGACAGCAGCTGGTTGCGCATATCGCCGCGCATCTGGTCCTTTATCTGGGTGATGGTTTGGCCATAATACTCCTCGATGGCCTTTTCGTCCTGGTTGAAATACACCAGCAGGCGATCGACGCGGGCGTTGAGTTGGGTTTCCACCTCTTCGTCCTTTACCTCGACGGAGTCAAGTTTGGCTTTGTTGACCAGCAATTTCTGGACGATGATGTTTTGCAGGGCCACGCAACCGTAGTCGCCCGGCAGGTCGCGGTTCTGCTGTTTGGCGTAGGAAACCTGTTCCTGCACCTCGCTGAGCAGGATGATTTCGCCACCGACGGTGGCCACCACCTGGTCGATAACGGCCCTGTCGGTCTGTGCCGTCACAAAACGCGGCGTCAGTGCCAGCAGCCCGAACAGGGCGACCGACAGCAGGCGAAGGTGAGCATTCCGGCCGTGGGCGGAGTGCATGGTATTCAATTTTTGGCTTCCAAAAATTTGCCAAATATTCATAATCAAGCGTTTATCTGTTTTTGGTAAAAAAACTGAATTCAATATGAGTCGGCCGAAATCGCATCGTTTACTGAACGATTTTGACATTTTCCCGCCGCAATTCTCTCTGGTACAATTCCTCCTTCCACTTTTCCAGCAACTCCTGTTTGCGTTTGTGCAAAATGACTTTGGAGGCCTGTTCTTTCACATATTCGAAGGGAGCGGTTGTTTTGCCCTGCACCACATCGAGTACGCGGTAATAGTAGCGGTAATCGCCGTCGCTGAGTGTTCCTTCCCTGCGCGAACCAACGTTGTCGGAGCTTAACGTTCCTTCCGGCAAAAGCGCGGCTACCTCCTCCAGTTTATACCATTTTTCGCGGTCAAGCATGGCAAACGCGGCCCATTGCCGGGCGTAGGCGTTGAGGCGATTTTCGTCGGACGGGTTGCGGCTGTACCAGAGTTTGTTGATTTCCGACTGCGGCGCCTGGGGCGGCAGTTTGAGCAGGAGGCACTTGAGGATGGTGCTTTCGAGTTGGAACTGGTCCTTGTTGTTTTCGTAGAATGCTTTCACCTCGGCTTCCGAAATGGTGCTGTCGAGTTTTTCAGCGATGATCTGCTCTTCAAAATTGAAGCGCACCAGGCTTGCGCGGTAATTGCGCACCAGT
>Ga0075163_10011224_pt1 | contig 11680 bp, 10 predicted proteins | sample JI1023141ADNA_FD_71478 | JGI IMG/M metagenome (GOLD analysis project Ga0075163, IMG submission 71478) | Wastewater effluent complex algal communities from Wisconsin, to seasonally profile nutrient transformation and Carbon sequestration -... | ecosystem: Engineered > WWTP > Effluent > Algae... | reverse complement strand
TTCTTCTTATCAAAACTTAAGCGAGTGCTCTCAGATACAGGTATTTTGAAATTTTTTACTATAATCTCTTCGGTCGTTTGATCATAATTCAAATCACCTGCTGCTTCCCACGCCACCTGATTAATATAAACAGATTTAAGTTTTGACAAAGTCGATTCATCTTGAGCTAAAGAAGAAACAACGACAAAGAAAAAGACAAATAATAATGAGGTCTTCATTTTTAGATATAAAAACTAAAACACAATGTAGTTACTTACTCAATCTCACTCTCGCATCGTCCGCACGGATTTCCATTTTAGCATTGCCATTGGCCAGAGTTACCCGGGTGCGGTCGTCCGATTTTTCGACAATGTCAAATGCCCCTTCCGTAGTTACTCGGGCATCGTCATGGCGGATGTCGAACCGACCGCCACCGCCCAGCACTTTAACTGATACAAGCCCGTCCTGCAAATCAATGAAGTAATCGCCATTTTCGGCAAAAGCAGTTTCCACAATAAAATCACCATCATCCAGTTGGGCCATGATTTTATCAAAACTTGCATTTTTAATATCCACATCAGCATCATCAGCATCCAAATCCAGCGTGCCCCGGCCTGTGTCCATACGCAAGTCGCCATCATCCAGTTTTACTTTAAAGCTGTTACCCAAACAACCCGTTAGTTCTATGTCAGCATCATCGAGGTCGAGCTCAATAGAGCCATTAATTGCTTTTATAAAATAATCACCATCATCGCCATCAATCACCAAACTTGCGCCTTCAGGTGCTTCAATGTTGATCGTATATTTTTCATTGTAGTAGCCCACAACGCCTACGGTAGATCCTTTTGATTCTTCGCGAATAGTAAGATTACCGCTTTGTTCTGTTACGTCTACACGAAACTCTCGCTCTCCAAAAGTCATTCCCTTGGAAGTTACTTCACGATCAATCTTTACATGTGCCGTTGCTCGCCTGGACCCTGTGATAGACACTTTCGCATCTGAGGCATCGAGGTAAATGGTGCCCGTGGCTTCCATTTTATACTCTTTGTCAAGATGAAAATCCCCAATTTTAGTGGATTGTGCAGATACTGCAAATGCGGAAAAAACTATTGCGATAGGTAGAATTGATTTCATGAGGAAACGTGTTTTGCCTATTAAGACGTACCTCATCAACCAAAGGTTGCATCGTACACAAATCTGAATTTATCATGAGGTGTAATTCAAACGCTTCTTGCAACCGTTGACACAAACCGCCCGTGAATTTGTGAAGCTAAATCCCATTTCCATCCAAACAGGATAGCTACCTTTGAGGTTAAACTAAAGTCATCAGTTAACCCAACCCGGCTGCTTCGAAATATGCGCATAAAAATCTCACTACTATTTGTGCTTTTAATTTCATTGCCATTCGGGCTTAATGCTCAAAATAATTCTGTTACAGTATCAGGAATAGTAAAAGAAAAAATTTCCAAAACCGCGCTTGCCTATGTGAACGTGGTGGCGAAAACTGAAAAAGATAGTCTGTTCATAACAGGAACAGTGACTGATGAAGAGGGCCGTTTTACACTCTCAACCATCAAGCCCGGCAATTATACGCTGGAAGTTTCTTTTGTGGGTTACCGTACCACAAAACAATCTCTTTATATAGGCGGCCTTACCGCATTTTTGGATCTGCCCGCCATAGAACTGGAAGAAAACACGGAACTCCTCAATGAAGTGGTTGTCGTTGGAGAGGCAGAAGGAGTCTCCGGCAAAATGGATAAGAAAACATTTGAGGTAGCCAACAACATCAGTCAAAGTGGTGGTTCCGTCTTACAGGCAATGCAAAACCTACCGGGCGTTACTGTACAGGATGGAAAGGTTACCTTACGGGGGAGCGACCGGGTGACTGTATTAATGGATGGCAAGCAAACTGCACTCACCGGGTTCGGAAACCAAACCGGATTAGATAATATTCCGGCATCGGCCATAGAGAAAATTGAAATCATCAATAATCCATCTGCCAAGTATGATGCGAACGGAAATGCCGGAATCATCAACATTATATATAAAAAGAACAAACAGGAAGGGTTTAATGGGAAGGTTGGTTTTGCGACAGGCCTTGGTGCGTTGTGGGTGAAAAAAGAAAACTATCCTACCATTCGTCCGCAATACCAAATGACTCCTAAAATAAATCCTTCAGTATCGCTTAACTACCGGCATAATAAAATAAATGCCTTCTTTCAGGGCGATTACCTGTACACCGAAACACTGAATAAAAATGAATTTGTAGAACGGTATTATGACGATGGGAGTATCATCAATCAACAGTTAAAAAGGAACCGGAATACAACCTTTATCACAACGAAAGCAGGCATCGACTGGACCCTTGATGAATACAACACGCTCACTGTATCCGGTTTGTTTGGCACCGAAAAAATTATTGACAACGGAGACGAGGTGTTTTTCAATGGCGATTTTTCTGAACGACTGCGCCTTTGGCAATTCCTTGAAGATGAGTTGAAAACTACAGTTATGGCAACCGCTGCCTTTCAGCATAAATATAAAGATCCAGGACATTTAATGAATATTGGTTTCAACTACACCTTTCACCGGGAAGATGAAAAATATTTTTTCGACAACACAACTCCTGCTTTCACAAGCGAGGATGCGTTTAAATTGCTTTCGGATGAACAAGTGGGCGACTTCAATCTGGATTATGTACAGCCCCTAAAATACGGTCGAATGGAAGGTGGAGCAAAATTTCGCAGAAGAACCATCCCTACCAACATGCAATTCTTTCCAGGAACAAATTCAGCCATAGATTCAACTGCCGGGGGTTGGGCAACCTATAAAGAAACCATTCCAGCCTTATATGGAAATTATGTATTCGAAAACCCAAAATTCGAAACCGAGATCGGACTTCGTGTGGAATATGTAAAAATACAGTATGAAGTAAATCCGGACCACAACACCTATAAAAGTGATGGCTATGATTACACACAACCATTTCCTAATGTGCGGTTGGCCTATAAGATCAACGACTCTAATAAAATTTCATTCTTCTATAATCGCAGGGTTGACCGGCCTAATGAAGTAGACATTCGGATTTTCCCAAAATACGATGACGCAGAAATTATTAAAGTGGGTAATCCTGCATTACGGCCCCAGTTTACTAACCTCTTTGAATTAGGTTATAAAACGAGCTGGAAAAGTGGTAACTATTATGTGGCAGCCTATCACCGCATTGTTGACGGAACTATCACACGGATTGCAAGAACAGTTCCGGGAAGTCCTTTAATTTTCGCTGTTTTTCAAAATGCCGATCGCAGTTATACTACCGGAGTTGAAATGATACTTTCGCAGGAGGTCGCAAAATGGTTTTCGTTAAATCTGAGTGTAAATGGCTACCACAATCAAATCGACAGTTTTACCGTGGAAAATAAATATCCTATACCGGATACATTTACAGCGCCTAAGCAGGAAATTTTTTCGTGGAATGCAAAGTTGAATAACCTCTTCCGATTATCCAATGGCCTCGAAGCCCAGGTGATGGCGACCTACCTCGCACCTGATATTATTCCACAGGGTAAGATTGATTGGCGTTTTTCATTGGATGTTGGTATCAAGAAGACGATTCAAAAAGGCAAAGGCGAACTATTCCTGAATGCTACTGATTTGTTAAATACCATGGTCATTAAAAAGGAAATTGTAGGTGATGGATTCAGCTATATCAGCAGCGACTATTACGAAACGCAGGTGATACGGATAGGATACAGTTACAAATTCTAAGACTCAGCTTGCACGAGACCTATCGGCCGCTTATGCTTCCACTTCTTGTGAGTCCATAAGTAATACTGAGGCTTGGCAATGATGTCTTGCTCTAAAAGAGCATTAATTTTTCTTGTAATCTCTCCAAAGCCAGTAGTGCGTGGATCTTCAATGGCATCCGAGAACTCATAGGTATAGTACCCCCTCTTTACTTTATTTATGTGCATGAAAAGAACAGGGGTATTGAAGTGCTTTGCATACTTTTCGACACCAAAGGTCATGGGTGTGTCCTGGTTAAGAAATGAACCCCAATAGCATCCATCGGTCTTACCGGGGGATTGATCGAATGCAAATGTAACCGCGCTAAGTCCATCGGACTTTTGAAACGCCCGCATCGCTATCTTGGTAGACGTCAGATTCAAACCAAACTTACTGCGAGAGGATTTTACCTTCTCATCAAAGAATTTATTCTTCAATTGTCTGTAGATAACTACCGCCTGATGCTTGATTTCAATGTTAAGTGCTAAGGCCAACAATTCCCAATTACTATAATGGCCGGTTGCAATTATCACATTTTGTCCTTTTTCATAAAATCGATCGATATACTCTAAGTTGAGAGGTTTCGCCCTTTGCCGGACTTCAGCTTCAGACATAGTAAATGCTTTTAACCCCTCAAGCAGCAAGTCACAAAAATGATGATAGAAATCACTTACTATTTTTTTTCTCTCCTGCGGTGATTTATTTGGAAACGAGTTGGCGATATTTTGAATAACTACTTTCTTTCGATACCCGAATACCCGATACATAAAAAAATACAACCCATCAGACAGCACATACAAGACCGGATAAGGCAAGTATGAGATGGGTATAATTATTCCGTAGAAAAAAATACTATTAAGCAGGCGCATAAGGAAAATGCTCGTGCAAAGGTGAGAAATAATTTAATGCTTGTAAGAAATTAATTATTGCTGCACATATTCAGCAGGCCGTTTATGCTTCCATCGTTTGTGACTCCATAAATAAAACTCAGGCTGGGCAATGATGTCTTGTTCCAAGAGCTGGTTGATTCTTGTTGTTATCTCTCCATAACCTGTCTTTCGGGGTTCATCAATTGCTTCTATATACTCATACGTATAATGACCACGTTTCACCTTGTTAATCCTTAAAAACAACACGGGAAAGTCATACTCTTTGGCATATTTCTCGACTCCAAAAATCATTGGTGTATCCTGATTAAGGAAGGTGCCCCAATAACAGTTATTCGAATTACCGGGTGACTGATCAAATCCAAAAATTATGGCTTTGAGTCCGTCTGATTTTTCAAATTCCTCCTTTGCTTTCTTAGTGGAGATCATTATTAAACCATACTTACTTCGGGTGGCTCGCATTTTTTCGTCAAAGAATTTATTCTTTAACGTTTTATAAAGCGCTACGGTCTGATGTTTGATTTCCGAATCGATCGCTACAGCAAACAGTTCCCAATTATTGTAGTGTCCACCTGCAATAATTACACTTTGGCCTTTATCATAAAATCGATTGCTGAATTCCGGATTAAGCATTTTCATTCGCTGCTTTACTTCCACTTCCGAAATAGTGAAGACTTTAATACTCTCGACTATCAAATCGCAAAAATGTCTGTAGAAGGCGCTAACAATTTGCACGTGTTCCTGATGCGATTTTTGAGGAAAGGAGCTGGCAATATTTTGAAGCACTACTTTTTTCCGATACCCGACTACTTTGTAGATAAGAAAATATAATCCATCAGACAGACCATACAAAACTGAATAGGGCAAGTACGAGATAGGTATTAGCAATCCGTAGAAAAATAAAATATTAAGCAGCCGCATACGGAATGGGTGGACAAAGGTGAGAAAAAATTACATCTCTGATTAATACTTCCGTTGAACAAGACTAGATCTTCGCGATCAACTCCACATAAAGTTCAGTTAGCTTTGCTTCGGCCTTACCGGCAATAGCAATGATGTCGCTGATTACAGCTGGTTTGAGGTTATCCGGATCGCAATCATCGGTAAGCACAGAAATTGCGCAACACGGTAAACTCATGTGGTTTGCCACCAATGCCTCAGGCACAGTGCTCATGCCCACAGCATCGGCACCGATGCGACTTAGAAATCGATACTCAGCGCGGGTTTCCAGGTTAGGCCCCATTACAGCTACATACACTCCTTTGTTGAGTTTAATGTCTTTTTCTTTCGCAATTTTGATCAGCAGGTTATTTAGTTTCTTTGAATACGGCTGACTCATGTCGGGAAAGCGCGGACCGAAGACTTCAAAATTGGGTCCTCGCAATGGATTGTCAGGGAGTAAATTGATGTGATCATCGATCAACATTAATTGTCCCTTTTTCCATTTCATGTTCATATTACCGGCCGCATTCGAAATGAGTAATTGCTTTACCCCCATCACCTTCATCACCCGCACCGGAAGGGTAATCTGCTGCATCGAGTAGCCTTCATAATAATGAAAGCGACCTTGCATAGCCAGCACTTTCTTTCCCTTAACATCTCCATAAATCAATTTTCCTTTATGAAACTCCACAGTAGAAATCGGAAAGTGCGGAATAGAATTATAATTTATGATAATCGGATTTTTGATTTTTTCAACAAATTTATTGCCGAGACCCGTTCCCAGAATTACTCCCACTTCAGGAGCGATGATGCCATGTTTCTTTAGATACTCAGTTGCTTCTTGTATTTGATGGATCATAGTAGATGGTTGTGAGTGCAGGTTCCGACTAAGTTTACCCTGACAAAAAAATAAATTAAATTAAATATAGAAATCCTGTTTAGGTGTTTTCGCTACTTCGGTAAAAAATTGAGCCACCTTTTGTGTAACTGTTTTAAAATACTTTTCTCCTTTCTCAGCCGAAGCCAGACGCGGATCGCCTACTCCGGTATCAGCCGTTACTTGAGTCCACTTGCGCTCGGCCCACGCCCAGCCTTCCTGCATGGCTTTGAATCGAAACTTCTTAGCCTTGCCGTCTCCGGCTTCAGATAATGGTTGTACCAATTTCGGACGCAGATATAAGATTAAACTGGTTTCCATCTCTCCTGCATGGTCGTCCTTGTTTACAAAAAATTCTTTCTGATCTGTGCTTTTAAACCAATCACAAGAACTTAAAAACATTTTTGGAAATCTCAACCCTAACTCACGGATCATGGTCTTGAAATCATTGCCTCCATGGCTATTCAGTATGATAAGCTTATGAATTCCTTGCCGGTCGAGCACTTCTATTACATCCCGCAACACGGCCAACTGTGTAGATGGATTCATGTTTATGTCTAACATCACATCAAACTGTCCTGTGTTTACTCCAAACGGAATAGGCGGCAACACAATTACTTTCGCTCCCTGTTCCCATGCCAGACGAGCGCCTTCCGCTGCAATTTCTTCAGCTTCAATGATGTCTGTACCATACGGCAAATGAAAATTGTGCGCTTCGCATGCACCCCACGGAAGCACAGCTACATCAAAAGATACTTCTTTTATTGTCTTCCAATTGTTCTCAGCTAAAATGTAAGGTCGCATGCCTGCAATTTAGAATTCAAAATCTAAAATCGGGGAATTATGAGATAGTATTTTCTAAGCAGTAGTACCCTGACAACTGGATCCGGCCCCAGCCGTGCAGGCAAAGCAATGTTGGCTGATAACTACATCGCGGCTTTTAAGCTTGCTGATATCAAACTGGCTGATGTGTTGCCCTGCTTGTTCTTGTACTTTTAATCCCAACATCTGGTTAAAATCGCAATCATAAATAAATCCTTGCCAGTCGATAGAGATCGTATTGCGACACATCACTCCGCCTACCGCTGCCGGATTAAATGCGTTGATCAATTTCTCCATATACTCTTCATAATTCCCGGATTCGATAAGAAAATCAAGAAACCGGCTAACGGGAGTATTGGTAATGGTAAACAAACTATTGAAGTTGATATCAAAATGTTCTTTTAACTCTCTTTTAAAATCGCGCTCAAGTTGCTTTTGATCGCCTGGCAAAAATGCTCCGGTAGGATTGAAAACCAAATCAAGAATTAACCCTGAGCCTTCGTTGCCATAGCCCACTTTGTTAAGCATCTGCAATCCAACAATTGAATCTTTAAATACTCCATCGCCTCGCTGCCGGTCAGTTTTGGCGGCATTATAAAAGGGCAATGAAGAAACTACCCGAACGTTGTTCTCCTTAAAGAATTCAGGCAGATCGTTGTATTTCGGATTAGCAGTAATAATTGTAAGATTTGAGCGGACAATTATTTCTTGTACGCCCCTTGCATATGCTTCTTTTATAAACCAACGGAAATCAGGATTCATCTCAGGAGCTCCACCGGTAATATCAAGGGTTTTGATTTTGGTTTGTTGCAAAATATCAAGACACTGCTGCATGGTTTCGCGGGTCATGATCTCCTTGCGATCGGGACCTGCATCTACATGACAATGTTTGCACACCTGATTGCACATGTACCCGATATTAACCTGAAAGATTTCCAGCTCTGCAGGCTTAAGAGGAAAATACCCAACTGGTTCAAGTTTCTTTTTGAATGTAGGAAACTTGCCTTCCTTGAAAAGACCATTCTCCAGAATCTCAACTTGCCTTTGTTGGCTGGCTAACTGGTGATGACGGGCGTGTAGGGATTTAATCATAACCTCATCCCCGGCCCTTATCCAAAGGAGAAGGGAGGGGCAAATTAAATATTTTAATACTATTTATTAAAGTGTCAGTCTCAAGCCTTTCCCCTAGGAGAGAAAGGGGTGAGGTCACATGGAAAGTTTCTTCGCTTTATTCATCATCATTACACCATGTACCAACGAGGCGCCTCCGCGGATGGCTGCTGCTACATGAATCGCTTCCATCATTCCCTTTTCAGTTGCTCCTTTCTCTAACGAATCCTGGGTATATGCATCGATACAATATGGGCATTGAACCGTGTGAGCCACAGCCAACGCAATCAAGGACTTTTCCCGTGCCGTTAAATCTCCTTCTTTGAATACATCGCCATAGTAATCAAAAAACTTTGCGGCCAGGTTGGGTTCCCACTCACTGATGGTTCCAAATTTTTTAAGATCGGCAGGATTGTAATAGGTATGCTCCATAGAAATAATTTTTTTCAAGATACAGAAATAAAAAAGCGAGCGTGACAGCCATCTGACAAACGGATAAATTCGGTTAGATAACCAGCAGAATAGCTTTTTAGTTTAGATGGGTAAGGCTATTTGATACGATTTTCCCTTTTTCACATTCAGGCGGGTCTGCCTTAGCCAGGGATTGTGTCGCTTGAGCAACTTGTAATTACTACCATTGTTCTTTGCGAATGAAACCAGATCCGGAATGTCTTTGTCAACCTCAATGAATCGCAATGGCTCAGGGTGGTAAAGATGTTCTGGCTTTAACTTAAATCCGTATTTGGAAGGGTTCTCAAAAATTTCCTTTATCGCCAAAATGCGAAATACATAGCGCGAGGTTTCGTCATTCAAATGCGCGTCATAATAGCTATCCACTTTCTGATCGTCAAGATCACTTTTTATTCCGGCCACTCCTCTATTGTACGAAGCAGCAACCAATGTCCAGTTGCCAAATTTTTCGTAAGACTTCTTAATATACTTACAGGCAGCCTCGGTCGATTTGATGGGATCATATCGCTGATCAACTTCCCTGGTAATTTCTAAACCCAGCTCTTTACCAGAGGCTTCACGAATTTGCCAATAACCAACCGCTTCTTTGGGTGAAACTCCATTGACCAACCCGCTTTCAATCAGTGGTAAATATTTAAAGTCTTCAGGAATGCCATTTGCCTTCAGGATTTCCGTTATCCGAGGAAGCCACCGATTGGCCCGCTTTAATAAAAACAGGGTACTGCTTTGCAAATAAATATTTACCTGTAATTCACGATCAAGTCGCTCCAACACATCGGGCATCTGGAGCGGAGCCTCTTCACCAGCGAAAGAAATCTTTGCTGGTAAATCATACGAGATGGCCACAAAAGGTTGATCCGATTCCTGTACCGAAATTGGCTCCAATTCTTGTACTTGTTCCTTCGCACTTATCTTAGAAGACTGATCGAATAGAACATACACCAGCAACAAGCCAATAGAAAGTGGAGCGAGATATCCCAAAAACTTCTGCATTCCTCCTGTGTTTTTTAAAAGTTAGGTGATAACAAATATCGTGCGTAGAAGTCGTCAATTACTTTTACAGCGTCCTGAGGTGTGTCCACAACATTAAACAGTTCCAAATCTTCTTCACTGATCATACCTTCCGATACCAACACTTTTTTAACCCAGTCTAACCAACCCGTCCAGAATTTTTTTCCAACCAAAACGATCGGAAACCGGCCTATTTTTTTGGTTTGAATAAGCGTTAAGGCTTCTGTTAATTCATCCAGTGTGCCAAATCCGCCCGGCATGATGATAAACCCTTGAGAGTATTTTACAAACATTACTTTACGAACAAAGAAATAATCAAAGGTGATCAACTTATCGGCATCGATATATGGATTGCCCTTTTGCTCATGAGGGAGATAAATATTAAGACCTACTGATTTACCACCTGCACGGGTGGCGCCTTTGTTACCAGCCTCCATAATACCGGGACCGCCACCGGTTACTACTCCATACCCATGATGTACCAATTCAGCTGCGATGTCTTCGGCTATTTTATAATAGGGATGGTTGGGCTTAACCCGGGCCGATCCGAAAATGGTAACACACGGTCCTATCTTTGCCAACTTCTCAAAACCCTCCACAAACTCACTCATTACCTTAAAAATCATCCAGGAGTCCGAACTCTTGATTTCAGCCCAGTCTTTGTCTTTGAACGCTTTGCGAATGCGATGCTCTTCTTCCAGGGCTTGCTGGTTAATCTCTTCACTAACTTTTTTCTTTCTAACTTTCTGAGCCATATCTTACTTGTTCAAATTTCTTTCAAGTTAATAAATGAATCGAAAATCTGCGGTTTGGTATCTCAAAAGTAAAGCATTGCTGCTTTTGACTTGTGTTCTGCTGTTGTTCGTGGTGTCTTCCTGCACAACATCCGAAGATAAAGGAGCCTTTGAACACGACAGCACCTGGGCCATGTTGCCGTTCAAAAAAATAAATGAGGCTAATCCGATTCTAAAAGCGAGTGATGGCGTTTTTACATGCCCCATCTTAAAACAAGAAGTAAAGTGGGAGGAAAAAGATGTGTTTAATCCGGCAGCGGTAGTGCGCAATGGTGCGGTGTATCTTTTTTACCGTGCTGAAGATACGATCGGAAAGCATGCGGGCACTTCGCGCATTGGTCTGGCCATGGGTGCGGATGGAGTTCATTTCACACGCATGCGCGAGCCGCTCCTGTTTCCAGCCGAAGATTTTATGAAAGTGTATGAATGGGAAGGGGGTATTGAAGATCCGCGGATTGTTGAAAGCGATATGGGTACGTACATCATGACTTACACAGCATACGATGGTAATCTCGCAAGGTTATGCCTTGCTTCTTCTACCGATTTACTAAACTGGACCAAGCATGGGTTAGTGCTCAAAGACAAATTCACAGACACCTGGAGTAAATCAGGCGCTATTGTCGCACGACAACAAGGTAATAAAGTGATTGCGGAAAAAATCAATGGGAAATACTGGATGTACTTTGGCGATACCGATTTATTTATGGCAACATCAGATGACCTGATCCAATGGCAACCCGTGCTTGACGAAGACGGTAATCTGAAATCAGTACTTAAACCGCGACCTGGATATTTTGACAGTCGCCTGGTAGAGAGTGGGCCCTATGCCTTGATTACGGATCATGGAATTCTTCTTCTGTACAACGGTATGAATCACGATACCGAAGGAGACCCTGCTCTACCTAAAGGTGCATATTGCTCAGGCCAGGCACTCTATGATTTGAATGATCCTTCAAAGCTCATTGACCGATTAGAAAATTATTTTTTGCGGCCCGATCAAC
>Ga0075163_10011223_pt1 | contig 11680 bp, 8 predicted proteins | sample JI1023141ADNA_FD_71478 | JGI IMG/M metagenome (GOLD analysis project Ga0075163, IMG submission 71478) | Wastewater effluent complex algal communities from Wisconsin, to seasonally profile nutrient transformation and Carbon sequestration -... | ecosystem: Engineered > WWTP > Effluent > Algae... | reverse complement strand
GGGCGAGGCGACGACCGTGACCGTGTCGCTGACCTGCGCCCAGGTGATCTCGGCCGGACCGTTCGGGTTGGCCGCGGCCACCGACGGCGAGCCGGTCGGCCCGATCGCGATCGAGGTCGGCCGCGAGCTGCCCGGGCTGGTGGTCCGGTTCGAGCTGCCGGCCGACGCCTTGACCGCGACCGGCGGCGCCGCGGTGGTGGTCGTCCGCGACGACGAGGACGACGCCGACGCGTGGTTCCCGATCGCGACCGTCACCTGGCCGATGATGACCGCGAGGGCGCCGTGACGTCGGCGCGCGGCGTCTTGATCGTGGCGGCGCTCCTCGCGCCGCCGGCCGCGGCCCACGCCGACCCCTGGATCGTGCCCGAGCTGGCCCCGCCGCCGACCACCGCGCTGCGCGTCGACACCGACGCCACCGCCGTCCTCGGCGTCGCCGACCTGTCGTCGGCCGGCGCCAGCGGCCTGGTCACCGCCCGGGTCGGCCTCGGCGACTGGGCGCTGGCGTTGCGCGCCGGCGTGGTCGGCTGGCGCGGACGCGACCGCCGCGACGGCATCCTGCTGTCCGACGGCGTCGCCCGCAGCACCATCACCGCCGGCGTCGCCCGCTGGTGGCGCCGACCGCCGACGGCGTGGCAACCGGTGGTGCGCGGCCAGCTCCTGGTCCCGACCCACGCCCTCCATCCGATCGACGCGCTCCGGTTCGGCCCGACCGCGCTGGCCGACAACTCGACGGTGCCGCTGCTGACCGTCGCCGGCGGCGCGCGCCGCACCACCGCCGGCTGGATCGTCCAGCTCGAGGCCGGCCTCGACGGCACCGCCCACGAGGACCCGCACGCGCCGCACCCGTTCGTGTACCTGTGGGCCGCCGGCACCGTCGGCCGCCGGCTCGCGCCCGGCACCACCGTCGGCGCCACCCTGCTGGTGCGGGCCGCGCTCACCGACGCCGACAACGCCGACAACGCCGGCGCCGTGGGTGGCGTCGCCGTCGAGCAGCGGGTCGGTCCCGGCCGCCTCGCGGTCGGCGCCCGCCTCCGCCTCGATCAGCTCGCCACCCTGCCGACCCAGCTCACGCTCGGCTACGAGCTGGCGTTGCCCTGACCCGACCCCAGGCGCGGCGGGCCCATGGTGCGGAACGCGATCCACACCATCATCCGCCGCGGCACGAAGCGCAGGATCCACATGCTGAGCTTGTTGCTCACCCCGGTGACGACGTTGCGGCGCCAGCCGAGCAGGGCGCGCAGGCCGATCGCGGCGCAGCGGTCGGCCGACATCGACGCGAACCGCTTCATCCAGCCGGGCAGGGTCTGGCCCGAGACCAGGTGGAACTCGGTCGTGGTCAGCCCCGGGCACACGCTGCACACCCGGACCCCGCGCGGCGCCAGCTCGAACGCGATCGCCTCGGTGAAGTCGCGGACGTAGGCCTTGCCGGCCGAGTAGGTCGCGTACGACGGCGTCGGGGTGTAGGCGCCGATCGAGGCCACGTTGAGGATGTGGCCGCGGCCGCGGGCGGCCATCGCATTGCCGAAGCGGTGCGACAGCTCGGTCAAGGTCACGATGTTGAGCTGGAGCTGCTGCGCGACCCGGTCCCAGGCCTGATCGATGAACCAGCGGTGCTCGCCGAAGCCGGCGTTGTTGATCAACAGATCGACGACCCGGCCGGCGCCCTCGGTGCGGGCGAACAGCTCGGCCCCGGCGCCGGCGGTGCCGAGATCGATCGCGATGACGTCGACGGTGACACCGTGCGCCGCCCGCAGCTCGCCGGCCAGCTTGTCGAGCTCGGCCTGCCGCCGCGCGACGATCACCAGATCGGCGCCGGCGGCCGCGAGCTGCCGCGCGAACGCGGCGCCGATGCCGCTCGACGCGCCGGTGACCAGCGCGGTCTTGCCCTTCAGTTGCGAGCCGCTCATGCCTTCCTCCGTCGCTCGATCCGACGCGAGCGAGCGTTGCCCGGACCGGCCGGCGACGCAACGGGCGCGACCGGCGCGACCGGCTCGGGCGCGGCCGGCGGCAGGGTCGGCGCCGGCGCCGGCTCGGGCGTCGCCTGCCGGGCCAGCAGCACCACGTGCTCGCGCTTGGGCCGGTCGGTGAACGCGCGCCGCTCGGCGTTGCCCAGCGCCGGCCGCTCCTGCCAGGCCCAGGCCACCACCGCCATCCGGTCGTCGAGCACCGAGCGCAGATCCTCGTCGGCGTAGCGGGCCCGGCCGCCGGCCAGCGAGTCGCCGACCACCAGCGCCGCCAGGGCGCCCGGCACCAGCACCGACGCCATCGCGCCGACCGCGCTCGCCAGATCGTCCTGCCAGCGCGAGGTCGCGCCGCCCGGATCGTCGGTGAAGTGGCGGCGCGCGCCCAGCTCGCCGTCGTCGAGGCCGCGGTGGCGGATGCCGAGGAAGTCGAAGCGCAGCCGGTGGTGGGCGGCGTAGTCGTAGGTCCCGGCGTAGGGCGGCGAGGTGACGATGCCGGCGACCGGCGGCAGGTTCAGCGTCGCCAGGGTGCGGGCGTCGGCCTCGATCACCGCCGGCATCGGCCCGCGCTGCCGGCCCATGTCGTCGAGCCCGGCGAGGATCAGCTCGACCCGGTCGACGAACAGGCGGGCGGCGGCGCCGCGGGCGATCGAGCGCTCGACCCAGGTCGGATCGGTGTCGCTCTGCCGGTGCGAGACCTTGTACAGGATCGCCGACAGCGCGGCGGTGAACAGGTCGGCGGTCTCCTGGTCGTCGAGCGCGACCTCGTCGATCGAGCCGGCCAGGGCCTCGAGCTCGCGCCGGACGTGGGGCGAGAACCAGGGCCCGATCCGGCGCTGCCGGGCGTTGGGATCGAAGCCGACCGGCGAGCGGGCCGCGGTCGGCGCGGCCTGGGCCCGGCGGGCCTCCTTGCCCATCGCCAGGACGTCGCCCGAGATCCGGTGGGCGAGGTCGCGGGCGGCGCGCCGGCGCGCCAGCGGCACGGTCCAGGTCTTGACCCGGGCCAGCAGCACCGCCAGCGGGTTGAGATCGACGCCGATCGAGCGGCCGCCGATCGCGCGCGCCTCGACCAGCGTGGTGCCCGAGCCGCAGAACGGGTCGAGCAGCACGGCGTCGGCGGCGGTGCCGCCCATGACGATGTCGATCAGGTGGCGCGCGGTCGCCGGGTGGAGCCGGGCCGGGTAGCTGTGGGCCGGGTGGGTCAGGCTCTCGGCCACGACGTCGTCGCGGCTGGCGTCGAGCAGCGCCTCGACCAGCGCCGGCCCGAGCTGCGGGTCGCCGCCCCAGCCGGTCGCGCCCGGCGCCCGCGCCATCGATAGCGCGCGCCGCTGCTTGCCCGGCCGCCCGCCGCTGCCGCGCTCGGCGCCGCGGTCGCGGTCGCTGCCCGGCCGCGGTCGGCCGCGCCCCGGCGTCGCCGGTCGTTCGGTCCGTGCCGCCCCGGTCCGCGCCGCCGGCCGATCCGACGATCGATCCGTGCGGGCCGCCGCCGGCCGGGCCGGCCGCGGTCCCGCCGGCCGCTCCACCCGCGTCCCCGGCCGGGCGTCCGGCCGCGCCGGGCGTTCGGTCCGCGCCGGCTGTCCGGTCCGCGCCGCCCGCGCCTCCGCCGCGTCCGCCCGCGCCGGGCTGACCGCGTGCTCACCGCCACGCCATGGCCGCGACGGGCGCGCCTCCGCTCGCGGCGCTCCACGCGCGCGAGGTCGATCCGAGCGTCCAGGCACGGGCGCACCCTACCCCGATCCGCGCTAAGAACGCGACATGCCCATGCCGCTGGAGATCGTCGGGCTCGGCCAGGCCGAGGTGCGCTTCGTCTGGGACGAGGGCGGCGAGGACGTGTGGACCGCGCAGGCCCTGCGCCAGCGCTGCACGTGCGCCTACTGCCAGTCCGAGCTGACCGGCGAGCGCCTGCTCGATCCCGCGACCGTGCCGGCCGACCTCACCATCGACGACATGCACCTGGTCGGCAACTACGGCGTCGGCATCAAGTTCTCCGACGGTCACGCCACCGGCATCTACCGCTTCCGCGAGCTGTACGCCGTCCGCCGCCCGCCCGCGCCCTGACCGCCGCCGCCGATCGCGCGGACCGTGACCTCCCGCGCAACCACCGGGCCGCGGTTTGGATCGTCGGCGGTCAGGGTCTATGCTCCCGCCATGTCTCGCCACCTCGTCGCGTGGTCGCTCCGGGTCCTGGGCGCCGTGCTCGCCGTCACCGTCGCCGTCGGGTTGCGGGCCGCGCCCGCCGCCGCCGAGTCCGACGCGCTGGCCCGGGCCCAGGCGCTGTACAACGACGCCACCAGCGCGCTGGCGGCCAAGAAGTACGACGAGGCCGCCGACAGCTTCAAGAAGGCCTACGACGCCAAGCCGATCGTCGACCTGCTCTACAACATCGGCGCCACCTACCACCTCAAGGCCCGCGACGCCTCGGACGTCGCCGCCTACGAGCTGGCGGCGCAGTACTACCGCAAGTACCTCGAGGCGGCGCCGACCAGCCCCGACAAGGCCGACATCGACCAGCGGCTCGCGGTCATCGACGCCGAGATCGTCCGGCTCAAGGCCCCGCCGCCGGCCGAGGGCACGCCGCCGCCGCCGCCGCCGCCCGAGGCCGCCGCGGTCGAGGTCCGGCCGCGCAGCCTGGTGGTCATCGAGACCGAGCCCCAGGGCGCCAACATCTACCTCGACGACAAGGCGAGCGGCGTGTTCGCCCAGACCCCGTGGTCGGGCGCCCTCGACGGCAGCCACAAGGTCATCATCGAGAAGCGCGGCCACAAGAGCAAGGAGTCGACCGTCATCCCCGACCCCAACCGGCTGGTCGTGCTCCAGGTCGTGCTGTCCGAGGAGGACTACCTCGGCTGGGTCGAGATCAAGTCGAACGTGCCGGGCGCGTCGATCTTCGCCGACGACAAGTCGGTGGGCGCGATCGGCGTGACCCCGTTCTCGGGCAACTTCAAGCCGGGCAAGCACACCATCTGGATCACCGCCGACGGCTACGACGAGTTCAGCAAGGAGATCGAGGTCATCGCCGGCGAGGCCGGCGAGATCCAGGCCAGCCTGTCGGGCTCGCCGGTCGGCTACCTCAACATCCGCGACGCCGGCCGCGGCACCACCCGGGTCGCCGCCGACGGCAAGCGGATCTGCGATCGCCTGCCGTGCCGCCAGCCGCTGCGCGAGGGCAAGCACAAGATCGTCCTCGCCCGCAGCGGCTTCAAGCCGTACCGCGCCACCCTCGACTTCCAGGCCCGGACCGAGGTCACCCTGCGGCCCAACCTGGCCAAGAAGCCCGGCCGCGGCGACGCGGTCGCGGCCTACGTGTTCGCGGTGCTGCTGGCCGGCGGCGGCACCGCCGCCTACTGGTACGCCAACAACGTCGAGCCCGGCGAGACCCTGTACGACAACCGCAAGTACGTCCGCTACGGCGCCTACGGCGCCTGGGGCCTGGGCGGCCTGGTCGGCCTGACCGCCATCTACTACACGTTCCGCGACAAGGGCCCGGCGTCGACCGCCAGCATCGACATCCGCAGCGTCGCGCTCAACCCGACCGCCGGCCCGGGCTACGCCGGCCTCGATCTGGCCGGCCACTTCTAGCCGCGCGGCTGGTAGCGGGGCGTACGCCCGCGTGACGCGGGCACGCGCGGACCCGGGCCGAAGTGGCGCGGGGCCGCGGGGCGGGATACTCTCGCGCCCAGGTACGCCATGAAACTACGCATACTGCTTGTCGTTTCGATCGTGCTCGCGGTGGCGCTGCCGTCCCGGGGCGCGTTCGCGCAGAGCGAGGAGTGGACGCGGGCCAAGGCGGCCTTCGACCAGGCCCAGATCGACTACCTGGGCGGCCGCTACGACGTCGCCATCGGCGGCTTCAAGAAGGCGTACGACGCCCGCAACAGCCCGCTGTTCCTGTTCAACATCGGCGCCGCCTTCCAGATGAAGGCCAAGCAGAGCGCCAACCCGACCGACCTCGACCAGGCGGTCGAGTACTACAAGCGCTACATCACCGAGGACCCGACCGCGAGCGACAAGGCCGAGGTCGAGAAGACCATCGCCACGCTCGAGGATCAGTCGCGGACGCTCAAGACCGCGCCGCCCACCCCGCCCGACGGCAGCGGCGACGGCAGCGGCAGCGGCAGCGCCACCCCCCCGCCGCCCGCGCCGGTGATCGCCGACGCCAAGGTCCGCGGCCTGGTCGTCATCGAGAGCGAGCCGCAGGGCGCCAACATCTACATCAACGGCAAGGAGAGCGGCGCGCTGTCGCAGACGCCGTGGTCGGGCTCGCTCGAGGGCGAGTTCACCTACCTGATCGAGAAGCGCGGCTACAAGAGCAAGGAAGGCCGGATGCCGGCCGACCCCAGCCACCTGACCGTGCTGCAGGTCGTGCTGTCCGAGGAGGACTACCTCGGCTGGCTCGAGATCAAGTCGAACGTGCCGGGCGCCAACATCTACCTCGACGACAAGAACGTCGGCGCGATCGGCAAGACCCCGTTCTCGGGCAACTTCAAGCCGGGCAAGCACACCGTCTGGCTGGCGGCCGACGGCTACGAGGAGGTCCAGCAGGACATCGAGATCGTCGCCGGCGAGGCGGCCGAGATCAACGCGACCATGAAGGGCTCGCCGGTCGGCTACCTGTACGTGCGCGGCTTCGGCATCGAGGCCAGCCGCATCTACGTCGACGGCAAGGTCGCCTGCGAGCGCGGCCCGTGCCGGGTGCCGGTGCGCGAGGGCAAGCACCGGGTGACGGTCGGCCGCGGCGGCTACAAGTCGTACCGGACCACGATCGACGTCCAGGCCAAGACCGAGATCTCGCTGCGCGCCGCGCTGGCCAAGAAGCCGGGCCGCGGCGACGCCGTGGTCGCCTACCTGTTCGCCGCCGGGTTCGCCGGCGGCGGCATCTGGCTCGGGCGCGAGGCCAACAAGCTGCACGACCAGCTCGCGGCCGAGATCGAGGCCGGTGATCCACCGCCGGACTCGGCCGATCCCCGGTTCAAGCGCGGCAAGTACTTCGCGATGGGCGCCGACGCCGCCTACGGCGTGGCCGGCATCATCGGCCTGGCCGCCATCTACTACACGTTCCGCGACAAGGGCGCATCGTCGACCGCGGTCATCGATGTCCGCTCGCTCGCGCTGATCCCCGATCTCGGCCCCGACCACGCCGGCCTGGCGATGGAGATGTCATGGTGAAGCGCGGCAACAAGCTCGTCGCCCTCGGGCTCGGCCTCGGCATGGGGCTGGCCGCCGGCGGCTGCAACTGGATGGTGTTCGACGATCTCGCCGACGAGACCTGGGTCGATCGGGTGACCAAGCCCGACGCCACCGACTCGCGGCAGTACGGCGAGGTCGTGCTCGGGCTGCCGCTGCGCACCGCCGGCACCAAGCTGGTGGTGGTCGGTCGGTCCGACGCCAGCATCTCGCAGCTCCAGTACGACGCCAACGGCACCCGCCAGCCGGTGGTGTCGATCGACCCGACCGAGCCGCTGCAGTTCGCCAGCTTCGCCGAGAACCCGTCCTTCGCGGTCGACGGCGCCAGCAACCGGATCGCGCTGACCGTGGTCCAGGGCGAGAACACCGACCCGACCCGGATCGCGGTCTACGACGGCGACATGCTCAGCGCCAACGGGCCGTCGCGCTCGATCATCTTGCCGCAGACCGCCGGCAGCCCGGCGCGGGCCAACATCCTCGCCGAGGGCATCGCCTTCGCCAACCTGCCCAGCCACCCCGCCCCCGGCAACGACAAGGAGGAGCTGGTGGTGGCGCGCGGCCCGACGCTGCTGGTGATCCAGGACTTCGAGCTCGCCGACGGCGGCGCCAGCACCTTCGCCATCCTCGGCTGCAGCCACGGCGACGACTGGTCGTACGAGGTCGCGGTCGGCGACGTCGACGCCACCCACGCCGGCCCCGAGCTGATCGTCGCCACCGGCAAGGAGCGGCGCGACGGCGGGTCGCGGATCCAGATCATCGCCCCCGAGCAGGTGTCGATGCCGTACGCGGCGCCCGGCGGCTGCAACCCGCTGTCCGAGCTGACGTCGGCCGAGGCGCCGACCGACCTCGGCTCGCAGCTCGCGCTCGCCCGCTTCCCCGACGACGCCGCGACCGCCGCCCAGGACGATCTGGTCTACTCGGCGCCCAGCCTCAACAAGGTGTTCGTCCGCTTCGCCAGCGGCCAGACCGCCGAGATCAACGCCGGCGATCAGGGCAGCGACTTCGGCGACGCGCTGGCGATCGCCGACCTCGACGGCGACGACATCCCCGAGATCATCGTCGGCGCGCCCAAGGCCGATCGCGGCGCCACCAACGGCGGCGCGGTCTACGTGTTCAGCTACGACGACACCGCGGCGCAGAAGTTCCGCCAGGTCGCCATCCTCGGCCCGGCCGAGGCCTCGGCCGAGGAGCGGTTCGGCAAGAGCGTGGCGGTCGCGCCGTTCGGCACCGGCACCGACAAGGTGCTGGCGATCGGCGCCGAGGGCGAGGTCTTCACCTACTTCCGCACCTCGCTCTACCCCGACGTCCGCACCGGCCGCTGACGCGCGGAGCCCTGCCCGCTCGTGCCCCCGTTCTGGTGTCCCGGCTGCCATCAAGTCTACGGCGAGGCCGGGTACTGCCCGTATGACGGCCAGCGGCTGACGATCGCGCCCGACACGATCTCGCAGCCGCAGAGCGCGATCTCGGCCGACGACGCCGACGAGGCCGCGCTGCACTCGTACACCACCGGCCAGGGCCCGGTCGGCTACGACCAGCTCATCGGCCAGACCCTCGACGGCCGCTACTTCATCGAGCGCAAGATCGGCGAGGGCGGCATGGGCGTGGTGTTCGCCGCCCGCCACCTGGTGATCGAGCGGCCGCTGGCGATCAAGGTGCTCAAGCGCGAGGTCGCGCGCGACTCGAGCACGATCAAGCGCTTCGTCCAGGAGGCGCGGGCGGCGTCGAAGATCGGCCACCCCAGCATCGTCGACGTCACCGACTTCGGCACCACGCCCGACGGCATGACGTACCAGGTGATGGAGTACGTCGACGGCACCACCCTGGCGGCGACGATCAAGATGTCGGCGCCGATGTCGGTCGAGCGGGCGCTGCCGATCGCGGCCCAGATCGCCGACGCGCTCGGCGCCGCCCACGACAAGGGCATCGTCCACCGCGACCTCAAGCCCGAGAACGTCTTCCTCATCAACCGCGACGGCCGGCGCGACTTCGTCAAGATCGTCGACTTCGGCATCGCCAAGGTCACGGTCACCGACAACGCCGGCAACCCCGAGGGCCCGCGCCTGACCCGGGCCGGCGCGGTGTTCGGCACGCCCGAGTACATGGCGCCCGAGCAGGCCGCCGGCCGCAGCGACACCGACGGCCGGGTCGACATCTACGCGCTCGGCACGATCCTCTACGAGATGCTGACCGGCAAGGTCCCGCACAAGTCCGAGAGCATGGTGCGGACCCTGGCGATGCAGATGCTCGACCCGATCATCCCGCCGAGCAAGCTGCGCCCCGACCTCAGCTTCGACCCCGACGTCGAGGCGGTGCTGATGAAGGCGCTGGCCAAGAAGCGCGAGCAGCGCTACGCGACCATGGCCGACTTCAACGCCGCGCTGCGCGGGGTGGCCAAGGGCATCGAGCTGACCCAGCCGGTGTCGAGCAGCGTCAACGTGCCGTCGCTGGCGGCGATGGCGCTGCAGCCGCACCCGCCGGGCGTGGTCGCGCCGTCGGATCAGGCGACCTGGCGGCCCGGCCCCGGCCCGGTGCTCGACTCGCGGCCGCCGCGCGACTCGGTGTCGCCGCGGACCGGCGATCTGTCGGCGCCGCTGGGCGGCGGCCCGATCGGCCCGGTCAGCGCGTCCGGCAACACCGCCAACGGCGATCTGGTCGGCAACATCACCCGTCGGCCGGTCAACGAGCCGGCGTTCGTCACCGCCGCGCCGCGCCTGACCTTCGAGGTCGACCAGGCGCCGCCGCCGCCGCCGCCGGGCCGACGCTGGCCGTGGCTGGTCGGGGCCGTGCTCGCGGTCGGCGTGGCCGGCGCCGGCGTGGCGCTGATCCTCAAGAACGTCGAGCGGGCGCCGACCGAGCTCGACGCCTCGTTCGTGGTCGAGGAGACCGACGCCGGCCCCGAGCCGCGGCCGCCGACCGACGGCCCGGTGGTGGTGATCATCGATCACCCGTCCGACGCCGGCATCGACGGCGCCCGGCGGGTGATCCGCGAGGACCGCGACGCCCGCGCACCGTCGCCGCGCGACGCCGGCGAGATCCCGGTGCTGGTCCGCACCGACGGCGGGGTCGGCGACCGGGCCCTGACCCCGCGCGAGCGCGGCGTGGTCTCGATCGAGATCATCACCCGCCCGCCCGGCGGCATCCTGATGATCGGCCGCACCTACCGCGGTCCCGACGGCACCCACCTCGAGGAGCCGCGCGGCAGCCGGGTGACGGTCACCTGCACCCTGCCCGGCTACGAGCCCGGCAACGTCGACCTGGTCTTCAACGATCAGGTCGAGGTCGCGCTGTGCACGATGAAGCGCATCGTCCGCTGCATCCCCGGCATGAAGAACCCGTTCGACGACTGCCCCGACGAGTAGCGACCTCCATCTTTCTCCACAGCGGCCGCCGTCGCCTCGTTGCTAGCTTGCTCGCCAGCAGGAGGAGCGGCGATGATCGAGCGAGCGGCACACGAGGGCGGCGGGAGCGTCGACGGCGAGGGGCGGGGCGGCGGGGTCCCCGGCAAGCGGAGCCGGAGCGAGCGGCTGGCGCCGACCGGCGCGCGGGCGCGGCCAGCGGCGATGGATCAGGACGGCGGCGACCACGCGGCCGCCGGCGCGCGCGACGACGAGGCGCAGGACCTCGCCGCGCTCGACGATCCGTTCGGGATGCACCTGCTCGGCGGCGACGCCGCCGCCGGCACGCTCACCGTGGCCGACGACGACACGAGCCCGAGCGCCCGCTTCGACCGCGCGACGATCGGCGCGGCCGCCGAGGTCCCGTACCGGGCCGAGATGGAGCGCAGCTTCGGCCAGGACTTCGCCGGCGTCCGCGCCTTCACCGGCCGCGGTCCGGCGCTCGACCTGCTCGGCGCCGAGGCCGCCACCCGCGACGACCGGATCGCGTTCGCCGATCCGTCGCCGACCAAGGACGTCGTCGCCCACGAGCTGGCTCACGTCGCCCAGGGACGGGCCCACGGCACCGGCGCGGCGCTCCAGGCCAAGGACGCGGTGTCGTCGCCGTCGCACCCGGCCGAGGTCGAGGCCGACGCGATCGCGGCGCGGGTGGTGCGCGGCGAGCCGGTCCGGGTGTCGGCGGCGCCGCAGGCGGCGCTGGCGCTGCGCACCCGCGGCCAGATGGTCGCGGTCGGCAAGGGGGTCAAGATCAAGCTGTCGGCCGAGGCCGATCCGCTGCCGGCTGGTACCCACCAGGTCACCATCGACGCGCTGACCGCCGCGCAGGTGAAGGCGCTGGCGGACGACGCCGAGGTCGCGGTCACGGTGCTGGTCGCCAACTCGCTGGTGCCGCGCCAGGGCAAGCTCGCGGCCCGGTACCTCAACCGCGGCACGTTCGTCGACGTCGCCGGCGGCGGCACGTCGCTGGCCAGCGCCCGCGCCGGCATGGGCGGGCCGGCGGTCGTGGGGTCGGGGGCGGCCGCGGCGGCAGCGTCGGCCTCGGCCTCCGGCCTGCCGGCCGCCGCGGCGGCGCACGGCAAGGCCGCCAACCCCGACGAGGACGGCGGCACCGCCAACGCCAACTTCACCCGGCCGGTCGCG
>Ga0075163_10011221_pt1 | contig 11681 bp, 9 predicted proteins | sample JI1023141ADNA_FD_71478 | JGI IMG/M metagenome (GOLD analysis project Ga0075163, IMG submission 71478) | Wastewater effluent complex algal communities from Wisconsin, to seasonally profile nutrient transformation and Carbon sequestration -... | ecosystem: Engineered > WWTP > Effluent > Algae... | reverse complement strand
CCCTGCACGACGACCTGGCCACCATCCGTCGGCGCCTGCGCGCCTCGACCCCCCTGTGCCTCTCGGCCGATCAGCGCATGACCTGGCTGGGCGAGCGCCCGGAGATCGCGGCGCTCCTGGCGAGCACCTGCCTGCCCGATCAGTGACGCGGTCCGCCGCGCCACAAAAATCGACCAATCCGATCGGGGCCCTGGAGCGACCCATCTGGCGAGGCGGAGTTGCCGCCGCAACACAGTCCCAGTCAGGGGTCCTGATGAGCTTCAAGCGCCCGGCCGTCCTCGGCCTGACCTTCTCCCTCCTCGGCTGCGGCAGCAGCGCGGTGCGACCCGATGGCTTGAGCGCCACCGACGGCCTCGGCCAGTCCATCCAGTGCACACCCAAGCTGCTGGCGTCGGCCTTGAGCCCCTTCGTCGTGGAGTGGCCCGACGGCGAGCGGGCCGCCCTCGAGAGCGAGATGGCCAAGGGGGTGGCCCTGGTGAAGTTCTCCTGCGAGGGTGCCACGGTGCTGCGCGGCTGCGCGCTGCCCGGGGTCGAGTATGCCTACCGGGGCATCAACAAGAAGACCAAGGTCTTGCAGATGAACGACGCCGCGTCGGTGCAGGCCAACTTCTCGAGCTTCACCCTCGGCGGGGCCGCTCAGGCGGCCCTCACCCAGGGCAAATCCCTCAACCTCGCCTATGTGATGGCGGGCACCCAGGGCCACACCGTGCAGGTGGTCAACCGCGGCCAGATCAAGGCGCCCCACTGCGCCACCGCCACCCACTTCGTCATCGATGCCCAGCTGGGCGCCTTCACCCTGGCCTCGGGTGAGCGCGGCCAGCTGGTGGTGGCCGCCCAGGTCTTTGGCCTGGGGGACGCGAGCGCCGACGTGTCGTCCCAGAAGCACGTCGCCTCCACCGACGGTGATCCGGCCTCGTGTGGCAGCGCCAAGCGCGGCGACTCCGAGCCCGCTGAAGGCTGCGCCGCCCTGCTGCAGGTGGGCCTGGTGCCCATCTCGGGGGACGAGGTGGTGGCGACGCCCCAGCTCGCGGCGGCGGCTGATCCCCGGACCTGCCCGGAGGGCTTCCTCTTCCAGGAAGAGGGCTGCGTGCGGGCCACCGAAGCGCCCCACTACCTGTGCAAGGCGGGGGACTTCCAGGAGTGTGCCACCCAGTGCACCCGCGGCAACCACCCAAGCTGTGGGCGCCTGGCCGCCATGCCCTTCGACTATGACCCGTTTGCGGCCTACGAGGCGGGCGATGTGCGCATCCACCTGGTTTTCAACGCCATCGACGGCGCCACCGCCGAGCCCCTCAGCGAGAAGGAGGGCCAGCTCCTGGCGCGCTACGCGCCCTTCCAGGACCAGATGAAGGCGGCCTGCGAAGCCGGTGAGGGAGAAGCCTGTGCCCTGGCCGCCGTGGTCGTCGCCCTGCAGGCCGGCGACGACGGCCCCCTCGACGGCGCCACGCTCGCCGCGGCCTTGCCCCTGGTGGAGGCTGCCTGTGGTGAGGGCCAGTATGCCGCCTGCCGCACGGTGGTGGGCGTCTATGGCGACGGCGAGCTCAGCGACACCGCCCGCTTCGGTGGCCAGGCCGTGGCCAAGAACCCCAGTCGCCTCGAGCAGATCGCCGGGCGGGCCTGCGATGCGGGCAACGGCGGCGCCTGCTTCCAGCTGGGTCGCTTCTTCTTCAATCCGGGCCAGGCCTTTGCAGGACCCACCGCCATCCAGCCCGATCCCGAGCGCGCCGCCACCTACTTCTACCGGGCCTGTATGGGCAACGACCTGCAGGCCTGTGCCTACACCACCGCCGCTTCCCTGGCGGGCATCGACGTGGCCCGCTGTGGGGCGGCCCTGGAAGCGGGCATCAAGAGTGCGGAGATGGGCATCGAGCTCTTCCTGCCTGCCGATGGCAGCAAGCCCGAGGAGCAGCAAGCCTTCTGTGGTGCCATGAGCAGCATCCGGGAGCCCTCCCGGGCCTTCTACGCGGCCGACAAGGCCTGCTACCTCAAGAAGACCCCCGGCTCCGAGGCCCTGTGCGCCTTCGGCAAGACCCTGCAGCCCTGACGGCGGCGACTCCGCCCGCAGCCGAGCCATCAAGTGCCGGTCACCTCTCCAGGGTTGGGCCAGGCGACCACGGCGTCGGGGCGGGGGGTGAGGTTGCTGCGGGGGTAAGATGGGAAAGCTTAATGATTTCGGGGTCCGAACAAGTGGTTGACACCTGGATCAGCCGGGTCCGCACCCCGGCCATGATCACCTCCTCAAGCGAGCATGCTCTGGATGACCTCATCGAGCTCGGTGGTGCCGTGCACCATGCGATCACCCCGGGGGGAGATGCGGCCGCTGGCGAAGCCGGCGTACATCTCGGCGAAGCTCTCGGCGATCTGCGGCGGCATGCCGGCCTGCAGCAGCGTGGCCACATGCTGATCGGCGGGAATGTTCAACACATGCAACGACTTGCCCAGGGCGGCGCCCAGCTTGCCGGCCACGTCGTTGATGGAATAGGCCGGACCGTGCAGATCGACGGTCTCGCTGGTGCGCGGACCGGCGAGCAGCTCCTCGGCGGCCAGCGCGCCGATGTCGCGGGTGGCGATCATGGGCATGGGGTAGTCGGCGGAAGGTGCGAAGTTGGGGAAGATGCCCGCCGCCTGGGCCGGCGTGAGGCTGTTGCCCACATTCTCCTGGAAGTAGCCGGCGCGAATCGCCGTGAGCGTGGTGCCCGACTTGAGCAGGGACTGCTCCAGGTGAAATAGACCTTTGATGGGCCCGTTGCCCTCGTTCAGATCGGCGCCCACCGATGACAGAATGACGGTGTGGGCCACCCCGGCCGCGGCCACAGCGTCGGCGATGCCCTGGGCGGTGTCCCGCTGCCAGGCGTAGAAGTCGGCCACCGCGAAGTTGGGCGGCAGCAGCGTGAAGAAGCCCTCGGCACCCTTCAGCGCCGTCTCCAGAAAGGCCCGGTCATCGAGGTTGCCGATGGCCACCTCCGCACCGCGGGCCGCCCAGGGCTTGCCCTTCTCGGCATCGCGCACGATGACCCGCACCGAGCGACCGGCCTCCAGGAGCTTGGAAGCCACCACCGAACCCACATGACCCGAGACACCGGCAACCACGAACATCTCTTCATCTCCTCCAGCAGGGGCCTCCTTCTTGCGCCGGTCGCGTGGGCCCTGGCAAGCGCCGCGGGAAGAAACGTGTGGACACTCGGTGAGAACAATGGGTGGCACGGTTGATGCGTACGAGTGCGGCAGTCTCAGCGCTTGGCCGAGCGACCCGGAAGAAGGACTCAACATGTCGAACTCACTGAAAAATCAGGTGGTGCTGGTGACGGGTGCGGCCCGAGGCATGGGCGCCGAGCATGTGCGCGGCCTGGTGGCTGCGGGGGCGCGGGTGCTCGCCGCCGACGTGCTCGACGAAGAGGGCCACGCCCTGGTGGCCGAGCTCAAAGAGGCGTTCCTCTACACCCACCTCGACGTTACCGATGAGAAACAGTGGCGGGCGGCGGTGGCCCTCGCCGAAGAGAAGCTCGGCCCCATCCAGCACCTGGTGAACAACGCCGGCATCCTCAGCATGGGCAGCGTCGAAGACATGGACCCCGCCACCTGGCGCCACACCCTCGACGTCAACCTCACTGGCGCCTGGCTCGGCATGCACGTCACCGTGCCCTCCATCAAACGCGCTGGCGGCGGCTCCATCGTCAACATCGCCTCCACCGCCGGCCTGCAGGGCTACGCCAACCTCGGCGCCTACGTCGCCAGCAAGTGGGGCCTGCGCGGCGTCACCAAGACCGCCGCCCTCGAGCTCGGCCCACACAACATCCGCGTCAACCTCATCCACCCCGGCCCCATCCGCACCCCCATGATCGCCGGCCTCGGCGACGGCCTCGCCGCCGCCCAACCCATCGCCCGCGTCGGCGAGCCGGCCGAAGTGACCGCCATGCTGCTGTTTCTGCTGGCCGACGCCACCTACTCCACCGGCCACGAGTTCATCATCGACGGCGGCGCAGTGATCGGCCAGGTGGTACCGGGGCTGGGCAACACACCCCCGGAGTGAAGCTCGCTGGTTCGCCGACGACCCCGCGCGTTGTGCGCCCGCCTTCGGCGGGCCCCGCTCTGCGGGGACGCGACCTTCGGTCTGTCCTCGCACTGGCGCCCTCCGGCAGTCGGGATTGCTCACTTCCTTCAACAAGGGCGTGAAGCTCAAGCCTTAGCAGGTTGCTGAGCGGTCGAGGGACAAATCCCAAGTCATTCTGGGGGACTGGGAGTCACCATGCGCCAGGCTCAGGTTGGGCCTCACCCCTGGGCAAGTCTGGGGAAAGAAGGTGCCCAACAAGCGCGGGCGGGTGGGCGGTGGGGGGGCGTCTTTGGACCGGGTGACCGGCCACAAAAGCGCTGAGAAGAGCCTCCTGGGTGCCACCCCCCCCAAAAAAACCTGCGACACGCGCCGCCACTGGCCGAAGTGATCAGGGTACGTCCAACGGAGCCCGGTCATGCCCAGCCCTGCCGCTTCTCGCCTGCGCTACCTGCCCCCCGATCATTGGATCCACATCACCAGCCGCACCGCCCAGGGCCGCTACTGGCTGTCGGTGGGTGACAAAGACGACCTGTTCAACAAACGCGCCATCGGCTACCTCACCATCGCCGCCCAGCGCTACGACATCAAGGTCTCCATCGTGACCGGCATGAGCAACCACATGCACCTGATGGTGCGTGGCAGCACCGCGCGGTCGATCAGCCACTTCATGCAGTACTTCAAGGCGGCCATCACGCGGCTCGTGCACAGCTACCACGGCACCCACGGCCCGATTTGGGACGGCCGCTTCCTCTCCTCCGTCGCCCGCGACCAGGAGACCGCCATGAGCTGGTTCAAGTACATCCTGAGTCACGGTGTAAAAGAAGGCATCGTGAGCCGGCCGGACCAGCTCCCCGGCCTCAACGCCGCCACCGCCTTGATGGAGGGCACCGACCTGCACGGCCTCTGGCTCGACCAGGCCGCCTGGACCCGCGCCCGCCGCGCCGACCCCAAAGCGCCGATGGCCCCGCACCTCAAGCCCACCCGCCTGCGCCTCACCCCCATCGGCGACCCCGCCCACGCCCGTGAGACCAACCTGGAAGTCCTGCGCGCCATCGCCCTCGAGCACGCCGGCCTCAACCCGCCCGGACCGGAGGTCATGCTCAAGCTGAAGCACACGTTTATCCCCGCCCAGGTCAAGCGGACGCGTATCCCGCGGTTCTACGCCATCGGCCCCGATGCAAAGACCCTGCTGGCAGAAGCCTGGGAGGCCTTCGCCGCCGGCGCCGAGGCGGTGCAGGCCGCCATCGACACCGTCACCCGGTGCGGCGGTGACGGCGTGACCATCCCGCCGGGCTTCCAGTGGCCCGCGAGCCTGGCCAGGCGCCTGGCCGGCCCCATCCGCGCCGGGCCCAACCAGGCCCAGGCGGCCTGACCGACCGTCGGCCTGACCGCCCATCGAAGTTGAGCAACCGCCCGCAGCCACAGCTGCCACGGGCGAGGTCTGACCGCCATCTGGTCCGTGTGCGGCGACATGAGCTACCCGAGGAGCTGTTGGCTGCGTCCGCGCGCAGTTTCAGCCCACAAGACGGCTATCAAGCGGCGCCAACGCCACCTTTGTCCGGCAGCGACCCCCCTCGTCGCCGAATTCCCCTTTCCTTTCGCGGGTACGCAGAGTTCCAGTTCGCTGAACCCAAGCCGAACGGACCGGCGGCGGCGTGCGACCGCCCAAGGCCCTGTTCAGGCTGCTCCAACCTGCAACCGGGGGGGGATGACGCCCTGTTTGGCCTTCTCCAACCTGCCAACCTGGGGGAATGACGGCATGGCGGGCCTTCTCCATGCTGCCATCGAGCGGGAAGACACCTTGTTTGCTTTGCTCGGACCTGCACCGGGGTGGGGAGGACACCCTGGTTGGCCTGCTTCAAGGGTCACCGGGGGGGCATAGCAGGCTGTTTGGGCGATCGGAGGGCATGTCGCCGGGCTGGGAGCGGTGGGTCGGGCGGCCCAAGGTGGTCTGGCCCCGCGCCTCGATACCGGGCAGGGTCCACCCCTCGCGGGAGGCGCGGCATCGGCCGGATCCCCACGGGTCCATGTCCGGTGAGGTTGCAGTCGGACAGGCAGACGCGGTCGGCCTTGCGACCTACTCTTCGGTGACGGGGGCGGCCTCGGGCGGACCGCCACCGCCCCGCAGGCTGGTGCTCCGATAGCGCGGGAAGAAGCGGTCCGCCTTGCGGCCGTTGAAGCGGTGCTTCAACGCGCCGTGTGTCCGCTCCAGCGTGAGGTCGAAGGCGCTTTCGGCCGCATCCAGGTTGGTGATGGTCAGGCTGACCTTGCGGCGGGCCTTGTCCAACGTCTTTTCGGCGGCCTCATAGTTTCGCGGGTACGCAGAGTTCCCGTTCGATACAAGGGGCTGTTGAACGGCCCGAAGGGCTGTTGCCGGTATCCGCGCGCAGTCTCAGCCCACAAAACGGCCATCAAGGGACTCCAACCCTACCTTCGTCCGACAGGAACCACCCCCGTCGCCGAATTCCCCTTTCCTTTCGCGGGTACACAGAGTTCCAGCTTTCGCGGGTACACAGAGTTCCAGTTCGCTCAGGGTTTCCGGGGGTTTGATCAGGTCCTCCGGGTGTTTGCTCAGCGTTTCCGGGTGCTTGCTCAGCGTTTCCGGGTGCTTGCTCAGAGTTTCCGGGTGCTTGCTCAGAGTTTCCGGGCCTTTGCTCAGGGTTTCCGGACGTTCGATCCGGGTTTCCTGGCGTTCGCCCAGGGTTTCCGGGTGTTTGCTCAGACGCTCCCTGCTTTTGCTCAGGGTTTCCGGGCGTTTGACCAAAAACCTCGGGCGTTCAATCAGGGTTTCCGGGTGTTTGAGCAGAACGCCCAGCCACCGCGTCATGGGCATTGACCCCTTGAGCCGCCCGGTGCGACTCTCCCTGCAAGCACCGGCGGGGAGCCGACTTGGACAAGAAGAGTCTCAACGAAGCCGAAATCTGCGACCGCTACATCACGCCGGCGCTGCGGCAGGCCGGCTGGCCCCTCACGCAGATCCGGCGCGAGTACGCCTTCACCGCTGGCGCCGTGCGCATCCGCAACAAGGTGGCCGACCGCGGCCAGCGCCGCCGCGCCGACTACCTGCTGCATGGCCCGGCCGACATCCCCCTGGCCATCATCGAGGCCAAAGACAACCGCCACGGCCTCGGCGCCGGCATGGAGCAGGCCCTGCGTTATGCCCGGGCCCTCGACGTGCCCTTCGTCTTCGCCACCAACGGCGACGCCTTCCTCCTCCACGACCTGACCCCCGGTGCCAGCCCCGTCGAGATCGAGGTGGCCCTCGACAATTTCCCCTCACCCGACGAGCTGTGGAAGCGCTATCGCGCCTGGAAGGGCATGCCCCCCGAGCAGGAGAAGATCGCCCGCGCGCCCTGGCACGAAGCCATCGACGGCAAGCAGCCCCGCTACTACCAGCGCATCGCTGTGCAGCGCACCATCGAGGCCATCGCCCGGGGCGAACGGCGCCGCTTCCTGCTCGTGATGGCCACCGGCACCGGCAAGACCTATGTGGCCTTCCAGATCATCTGGCGCCTGCGGCAGGCCGGCACCATCAAGCGCGTGCTCTTCTTGGCCGACCGCGACATCCTGGCCGACCAGGCCATGAACGGCGACTTCCAGCCCTTCGGCAACCAGATCATGACCCGGGTGCAAAACCGCCAGATGGGCTCGAGCCACGAGATCTATGTGGCGCTCTACCAGGCCATCTCGGGGTCCGAAGCCGAGCGCAACATCTACCGCCAGTTTCCCAAGGACTTCTTCGATCTGGTGGTGGTGGACGAGTGCCACCGCGGCAGCGCCCGCGAAGACAGCGCCTGGCGAGACATCCTCACGTGGTTCGAGCCCGCCATCCAGCTCGGTCTCACCGCCACCCCCAAAGAGACCAGGGACGTCAGCAACCAGCTCTGGTTTGGCGAGCCGCTCTACACCTACTCCCTCAAGCAGGGCATCAAGGACGGCTTCCTCGCCCCCTACAAGGTGGTGCGTATTCACATCGACCGCGATCTGGAAGGCTGGCGCCCCGAGTTCAACCAGAAGGACGACCGGGGCCAGCTCATCGAGGACCGCATCTACAACCAGCTCGACATGGACAAGCGGCTGATCCTCGATCAGCGCACGGCGCTGGTGGCCCGCAAGGTCGTCGAGTACCTCCAGGCCGTCGATCCCTTCGGCAAGACGATTGTCTTCTGCGAGGACATCGAGCACGCCCAGCGCCTCTGCTCGGCCCTGCGCAACGAGGTCACCCAACACCCCGCCCTGGGCCCATCGGACCGGTACGTGGTGCAGATCACCGGCGACCTCGACAACAAGGCCAGCCTCTACGACCTGGCCCACCGCAAGTACCCGGTCATCGCCACCACCTCGAAGCTCCTGAGCACCGGCGTCGACATCCGGCCCTGCAAGCTCATCGTGCTCGACCAGCGCATCGAGTCGATGATCGAGTTCAAGCAGATCATCGGCCGTGGCACTCGCATCTACGAGCCGGCCAACAAGCTGTGGTTCACCATCATGGACTTCAAGAAGGCCACCGAGCTCTTTGCCGATCCGGCCTTCGATGGGGAGCCGGTGGTGATCTACGAGCCTGGGGTGGACGACCCACCCGAGCCGCCCGAGCCGCCCGAAGAGGACGACCCCGACGACACCCTCAAAGACCCTCCGCCCGACAAGTACCGGCTCAGCAACGTGCCGGTGAAGGTGGCGGCCGAGCGGGTGCAGTACCTCGATCCCAGCGGCCGCCTCATCACCGAGTCGATCACCGACCACACCAAGAGCCGGGTCACGGCGGCCTATCCCCAGCTCACCGACTTCCTGGCGCGCTGGTCCGAGGCCGAGCGCAAGACCGCCATCGTCGACGAGCTGCGGGATCAGGGCGTGCTGTTCGAGGCCCTCGATGAGGACCTGAGCAAGAAGGTGGGGGGCGCCCTCGACGCTTTCGACCTCATCTGCCACGTCGTCTACGGCCGCCCGCCCCTCACCCGGCACGAACGCGCCGCCCGGGTGCGCAAGCGCGACGTGTTTGCGAAGTACGGCCCCGCCGCCCGCAAAGTGCTCGATGCCCTGCTCGACAAGTACGCCGACGTCGGCCTGCCCGCCGTCGAAGATCTGGGCATCTTGCAGGTGCAGCCCTTCAGCGATCTGGGCACCCCCGCCGAGCTGCAAAAACCCTTCGGCGGCAAAGCGGGTTACCTCAAGGCCTTGCGCGCCCTGGAAGCGGCCTTGTACGAGAGCGCCTGATTCGAAGTCCCAGGCGTGTTCGAGCACGACCTGGTGTGGACCCCTGGGTACGCCGGCTTCCAGCCGGCACTGGATCGTGAATGTCCCTCTCCGCCTCCCTCAAGTCCATCCAGGACATCATGCGCAAAGACGTGGGCGTCGACGGCGACGCCCAGCGCCTGGGCCAGCTCGTCTGGCTGCTCTTCCTCAAGGTCTGGGCCGCCCGCGAAGAGGACTTCGAGGCCACATCCAACGACTTCACCTCACCCCTGGTGGACGTGACGTGGCTGGAAGGCGGCGAGCGCAAGACCGCGGCCGACCTGCGTTGGAGCACTTGGGCGGCACCTCGTGACGAAAGCGGCCAGCTGCTCAAGAAGACCAGCACCGGCGACGAGCTGCTGGCCTTCGTCAACGGCAGCCTCTTCCCCGCCCTCAAGGGCATGGAAGTGGGCCCCGCGGTGGAGGGCGACGACGCGGCTTCGGTGCAGGCCCGGGTGCTGCGCGAGCGGCGCCTGCTCATCCGCAGCGTGTTTGAAGACGCCTACCAGTACATGAAGTCGGGCACCCTGCTGCGCCAGGTCATCGACAAGCTCGAAGAGGGCCTCGACTTCAGCAGCGCCCAGAACCGCCACCTCTTCGGCGAGATCTACGAGCAGCTCCTGCGCGACCTCCAGGGCGCCGGCAACGCGGGCGAGTTCTACACCCCTCGTGCGGTCACCCAGTTCGCGGTGGACCAGATCGATCCCCGCCTGGGCGAAGTGGTCTTGGATCCCGCGTGTGGCACCGGCGGCTTCCTCACCTGCGCCCTGCAGCACCTCCACCGACAGGCCCAGGGAGGCGACGACCGCCGCACCCTGCAGGACAGCATTCGGGGCATCGAGAAAAAGCCGCTGCCCCACCTGCTCTGCGTCACCAACCTGGTGGTACACGCCGTCGACCAGCCCCGCATCGAGCACCGCAACACCCTGCGCCAGGCCATCGCCGACCTCACCGAGAAGGACCAGGTCGACGTCATTCTCACCAACCCGCCCTTCGGCGGCATGGAAGAAGACGACATCGAGCGCGGCTTCCCCCCCGAGTTCCGCACCCGCGAGACGGCCGACCTGTTCCTCGTGCTGATCATCGCTTTGCTCAAGGACGGTGGCCGCGCCGCCGTGGTCCTGCCCGACGGCACCCTGTTTGGCGAAGGCGTGAAGACCGCCGTCAAGAAGCACCTGCTGAGCGAGTGCGACCTGCACACCATCGTGCGCCTGCCCAAGGGCGTGTTCGCGCCCTACACCAGCATCCGCACCAACCTGCTGTTCTTCACCAAGGGCCAGCCCACCAAAGAGATTTGGTTCTACGAGCACCCCTACCCGGAGGGCTACAAGAGCTACTCCAAGACCAAACCCATGAAGATCGAGGAGTTTGCGGCCGAAAAGGCGTGGTGGGGCAAGCGCGAAGAGGGGGCCCATGCGTGGCGGGTGAGCATCCAGCAGGTGGTGGAGCGGGGGTACAACCTCGACATCAGCAACCCCAATGCGGTGGGGGCTTCGCATGAGGATCTCGGCGAGCTGCTGGCCCGGTTCGAGCGCGAGCGGGCGGCGGCGGCGGGGCTGCGTGATGAGCTGCGGGACCTGCTGGCCAAGGCGCTGGGGCTATGAACGGGGCTTCCAGCCCCCCTGGGACCGCGGCCATCCTGGCCGCTTTGGGGGCTGAAGGGGACAAGGGCGGCCAGGATGGCCGCGGTCCCGGCGGGCCAGGATGGCCCCTCCTGATCCAGGCCTTCGAGTCCCTCGCCGAAGCCCCCGACGGCATCAAGCGCCTGCGGGAGCTGGTGTTGCAGCTCGCGGTGCGGGGGAAGTTGGTTCCGCAGATCGAGGGGGAGGTGCCCTGGGCGGAGGGTGGGGCCGAGGGGCCGTTCGAGGTGCCGGCGGGGTGGGTGTGGGCGACCGTAGAGCAGCTCGGCGACCTGGGCCCGCGCAACAAGGTGGCCGACTCCACCGAAGTTGGATTCGTCGCGATGCCCGCCATCCCAACGGACCTGCAAGATCCGATGACCTGCGAGCGGCGCTCCTGGGCCGAGGTGAAGAAGGGCTATACCCACTTTGCCGAGGGCGATGTCCTGGTCGCCAAGATCACGCCCTGCTTTCAGAACCTAAAGTCATGTGTGGCCGAGGGCCTGCCCAACGGTATCGGTGCGGGAACCACCGAGCTGTATGTCGTTCGGCCTCAACTTGAACGAGTGCTCCCACGATACCTCCTGCTCTACTTCAAGACCCCCGACTTCGTGGCGGGCGGTGTGGCCACCTACTCGGGGACGGCCGGCCAACAGCGTGTATCTTCGAGGTACTTCGCCCAGGCGCCCGTCCCAATCCCGCCCCTCGCCGAGCAGCACCGCATCGTCGCCCGCGTCGACGCCCTGATGTCCCTGCTCGACCGCCTGGAAACCGCCCGC
>Ga0075163_10011220_pt1 | contig 11681 bp, 7 predicted proteins | sample JI1023141ADNA_FD_71478 | JGI IMG/M metagenome (GOLD analysis project Ga0075163, IMG submission 71478) | Wastewater effluent complex algal communities from Wisconsin, to seasonally profile nutrient transformation and Carbon sequestration -... | ecosystem: Engineered > WWTP > Effluent > Algae... | reverse complement strand
GATCTCCGTGCTCGAGCTCGAGCTCGAGCTGTCCCGCGAGGCGACCCGCGATGCACAGGCGGCGGATGCGGCCGCCGTCTGGCGCTGGATCGAGACCGATCAGTCGGAGGAGGCGCTGGCCTTCCTCGCCGCACGCATGCACGGTCTCAACGTCGAGGATGCGATCGAGACCCTCCCCAGGCTCAGACAGGCGGCCGCGCTGATCTTGGCGCCAGCGGTCACCGCGGATGCTGAACCACCGCCGCTGCCAGAGGCCGACCAAGCACGGATCCTCGCGGAGCTCCAGCCCACCGCAGCCGACCCTCCATCGCCGTCGCAGGTCGAGCCGGTCACACCAGGCCCGACGACCCCGCCACCACCGACAACGAGAATCTCGCGGACTCGGCCACCACTCACGAGCTTGGCGCCGATCCTTGACCAGCCGCCGCAGGGCCCCCCCGTGAAACCGAACAAGGTCGGACGAAACGACCCCTGTCCATGCGGCTCGGGCAAGAAATTCAAGCGATGCTGCGGTCGCTTCGCATGACCTCGGCGTGGGGCTGTTGGTTGGCGGCGTCGGGCTGGACCGTAGACCAGCGCCGTCCCGCGTGTCCGCGGTGACGTATTAGCGGCTTGTCTTGGCGCGGAACGGCGACGAGTTCGTCCGGGTCCAGTGCGCGCTCGCCCGCGGAGGACTGGCGGCGGACGAATGCGTGGCGCTCCACGGACGAACGTCCGTGTCGCCGCTCCGCATCCCGTCGCCGCGGCCGATGCCGACAGCGGCTGCGGCTCGTGCACGGTCTCGTGATAACACTGCTACGCAGCGCACATCCGCTGCGACTGCGCTTTGTTAGGGTGCGCGCCGCGTCGCGCCCTGGCGCCCCGCCGAGAGGACGACCCGTGAAGCTCCCACCGCCCAGCTGCAACCCCGCATGGGACCACGCGGAGCGACAAGCCCGCGACTGGGCCGCCCGCTTCGGGCTCGTCACCGCCGAGGGCGCCCGCCGCCTCGCGCGCATGGGCCAGGGGCGCATGGCCGGCTGGCTCGCACCGCACGCCGACCCCGCCGAGCTCGCCCTGCTCGCACAGTGGGGCGCCTTCATCGCGCTGGTCGACGACTCTTACGATAGCGATCCGCACGCTGGACCGGCGCAGGTCCAGGCGCTGATGGACAAACTCCTCGCGGTCCTCACCCACGCGCCCGTCCTCGACACCTCCGTGCCCGCGGTGCGCGCCCTCGCCGACCTGTGGCCGCGCTCGGTCGCTGGCGCTGCGCCCGGGTGGGCGCAGCGGTTCGCCGAACACTACCGACAATTCGCCGACGCGACCTGCGAGGAGGCCCGCTTGCGGGCCGCCGGGACCCGCCTCGACTTGCGGCGATACCTCGCGCTGCGCCGCCACACGATCACCGCGCTGCCGATGCTCGACCTGATCGAGCGCGCTTTGCCGATCGAGGCCAGCGCCCTCGACGGGCTGCGGTCGATCGTCGCCGACACGATCGCGTGGACCAACGACCTCGCGTCGGCCGAGCGCGAGCTGGCCGAGGGGGCCGAGAACCTCGTCGGCGTGGTCGCCCGCGAGCACCGCTGCGACCGTCACGAGGCCGCCGCGATCGTGCGCGCCATGCTGGACGATCGCATGGACGACTTCGACACGGCCGCCGCGGTCCTCACCGCTTCGAGTCCGGGTACGGCCAGCCTCGGCTCCCGCATCACCGCGCTCCGCAACGCCCGCGACGGCTCGCTCGCATGGCAAGGCGAGACCCACCGCAACCGCTCCGACGCCCCGCAGGCCAATCCTTGCGGCGACCGCACCAGCCCCGGCGTCGACTCCCTGATCCGCCACCTGATGCCCGCCAGCTCCGCCGACGGCGCCGTCCGTGACGCGTGCGCCAGCCGTGTCCTCGAGACCGCGCTGCTGTTCGCCCTGCTCCGCGCCACCGGCACCCACCCTGTCGAGCAAGAGCTGGCTACGCAGTATCTTCGTGACCGCCGAGCCGGCGCTGACGCCCTCGACGCCCTGCTGATCGACGCGTGCCTCGATCCCGTCGCCACGGCGGGCCGGGCCGTCGAGGCCGCCGCCGCCGTGCCGATCCCGATGCGCCGCGGCGCCGCGGGCCGCGGCCACCTCAAGGCCGCCATGCTGCGCGTCGTGCTCCACCTGCTGTGCGGCGCGCCGCTCGACGACCTCGAGCTCCCGCCGCCGACCGCCGAGCTCACCACCTTCACCGAGATCCACCTGCTGGTCACCCGCATCTTCCACGCGCAGGCCAACGGCCACCCCGACGCCGTGACCACCGGCGAGCGCGCGCGCCTCGTGCAGCTGCTCGGCGCCAGCCGCAACCGCGTGCTGTGGGAGGCCAGCGCGACGACACACCTGCTCGGCCTGCACGCCGTGCGCTCGTTCAACTCGAAGCATCGCGTGCTCGCCGACGGGCTGCTGCGCCTCACCCTCGCGCAGAACCCGGACGGCGGCCTGCCCTTCCTCGACAGCCAGGACCTGTGGCTCGCCGCCGTCGCCGGCCTGGCGTTCGTCCACCACGCCCGCTTGCGCCCGCTCACCCGGCGCATCGCCGAGTTCGTCGCCAAGTGGCAGGCGAGCGACGGCGGCTGGCCGTTCTCCTCCGGGATGCTGCAGACCGACGTTGACACCACGACCCGCTGCATGGAGCTGCTGCGGGCCGTCGACGCCCGGCGCTACCGCGGCGAGCTGGACCGCGGCGCCGCGTATCTCAAGCGCATCGTCGATCCGATCAGCGGCGGGTTCCCGACGTGGGTCCGCGGCGACGCGCCCGACCTCGATATGACCGCCGGTGCGATCCTCGCCCTCGCCGCCGACGGCGAGCATCACCGCGAGCTGCTGGTCGCCGCCACCGAGTTCATGCTCGCGTCGCAACTCCCCGACGGCACGTTCGAGCGCAGCTGGACGCTCAGCGAGGCCAGCGCGATCCTCCGTGTCGTAGACGCTCTCGACGCCGTACGCCCATCGTCGGGCGAGACCCGCGACCGGATCGATGCCGCGACCCGCAAGGCCACCGACCGCCTCCACAGCACCCAGCACGCCGACGGCGGCTGGGGCCGTCGACAGGACGCCGCGAGCGACGTCCTGTCGACCGCCCAGGCGCTCCCCGTCGTCGCCCGCCACGGCGACCCGGTCCGCGCGACTCGTGCGTTCATGTACTTGCTGGCGCATCAGGATCCGGACGGCGGCTTCACCTCGATCCCCGATCAGGTCGGACCTCGCCCGCTCGCCTTCGACTACCCGGTCCTCGCCGACATCCACACCCTCACCGCATTCCAGCGATCCGGCGAGCTGCTCAACGCCGCGGCGCTGGCCGGTCGCCACGCTCCGCCGTCCGCGACGCGATCACACGACGACCCCGATTGGTCCGCGCTCGCCTCGCGGATCCGCGGCGTCGTCGTGCGCCCGCACGACCCCGCGTACGAGCAGGCCCGCCTGATCGTCAACCAGCGCTACGACGCCGTCCGTCCGCGGGCCATCGCCCACCCGGCCTGCGTCGAGGACGTGGCCGAGTGCGTACGCTTCGCCCGCGACAACTCCGTCCGGCTCGCGCTCCGCTCCGGCGGCCACAGCTACGCCGGTTATTCGACCGGCCCCGGCCTTGTGCTCGACGTCGCCTCGCTCAACACCACGAGCATCGGCGGCGGCCGGGCTCTGTTCGGCGCCGGCGTGAAGGGCATGCAGGCGCACCTCGCTCTGGCTACCGCGGGCGCCGGCCTCCCGCTCGGTCGCTGCCCGACGATCGGCCTGGCCGGCGTGACCCTCGGCGGCGGCCTGAGCGCGTTCACCCGCGCGTGGGGCTTGGCCTGCGACCACCTGCGCGGCGTCGAGGTCGTGACCGCCGACGGCCAGATCCGCCGCGTCGGCCCGCGCTCTCGCTCGCCCGACGCCGACCTGTTCTGGGCCCTGTGCGGGGGCGGCGGCGGCAACTTCGGCGTCGCCACGGCCCTCGAGTTCGCCACCGAGGACATCCGCGACCAGCGCTTCACCAGCTTCCTCCTGACCTGGCCCGCCACCGACGTGGCGCCCGTGATCCGCGGCTGGACGCACTGGAACGCCGACGCTGACACGCCCCGCGAGCTCCGCAGCGCGTTCGAACAGCTCAGCGACGCCGGTGCACCCGGACTCCCGGGCGTGACCGGCACCTTCCTCGGCGCCCCCGAAGATCTCGAACTCCATCTGAATCGCCTGATCGCGACCGTAGACCGCCGCGAGCTCCAGCGAATCGTCACCCCGTGCAGCTACGTGCAGGCAGCCGCCGAGCCCGAGCGCTGGGGCGGCGGCACCTGGGGCGCCCGCGTCGCGTTCGCCGCCAAGTCGCACATCGTCCGCCGGCCCATGTCCGTCGCCGCCGCCGCCGCCATGGCCGACGCGCTCACCCAGCTCCACCGGCTCACCGGCGTCGGCGGCGCCAGTGGCCTGCTGATCGACGCCCTCGGCGGCGCCGTCGCGGATCGTCCCGCCGACGCGACCGCGTTCCCCCACCGCAACGCCGTCGGCGTCGTCCAGTACCACTCCTACTGGACGGCGCTGACCGACCGCGCCGACGTCGAGCGACGCCTGCAGTGGCTGCGCGACATCCACGCGACGATGCAGACCCACCTCGGCGTCGGCGGCTACACCAACGGCATGGACCCCGAGCTGCGCGACTGGCCCACGGCCTACCACGGGGACAACTACACGCGGCTGCAGCGGGTCAAGGCCCTCGTCGACCCGGCCCAGTTCTTCGACTTCCCGCAAGCCATCACGCCGCGCTGACGGCTTCGTCCCGGCCGCCGACAACGGGCGCTCGGACGACCGCGGCCGAGACCGCGGTGCTCTTCTCGAAGACTGACGTGATGCAGCGCGGTCGGCAGCCCCACGACGTCGCGCTCGACAGCCCCGCCGACAGCCGACGATCACCGGCGACAGCGCCCCGGCCATGTTCTTCACGGCCGGCGCGTTCAGCGTGATCGTCAGCCGCCGCACCGCTCCCTATTTAAATAGGATTTCACCTCAAATAAATAGGCCGCGCACTTCTGGACAGGAGAGCTCGCAGGCGATCCAGGACCCTGTTAGGCCCATGATTCTATTTAAACTTATTTCATCCTCCGAAATTAACGCAATCAAATTGCGTTTGTGTTCTCTGGAAGACCAGCCAAGCCCTGAGAAAAGCCCGTTCCTTATGCTGCAGACCGACGAATGAATTGATTTCGAAGAGATTAAATAGAGAACAGCCTGGGGACGGTGCGGACCGACGCTGACCGAGACTGTCGACCGGACCCCAAGTGCCCCAGAGAGGGGTGCCTGTCGCGCAGTTGCCGGCAGTCGAGCAACGTTGCAGCACTACTGCAGCCTTATTCGAGCGGTTTAGCGCCGAAAATCGTCCAAAAAAACGCCTGCAGGGCTACAGCAGTGCTGCAACGTTGCTGGCCGCGGACGAACGCGGCGATCTTGGACACGCGCGGCCACTCGCCGAGGGCGCCTCGACCGCACGACGATCCTGTCCCAGCCCCGCGACCCTCGGGCGCGTGCCCGGCAAGCGATGGCCAAGAAAAACGGTATGGCAGAAGACGTGGCTTTCCACGTCAACGAGCTACATCGAGAAGATAGGCTTCGGAGCGTTGGGCGGGAGCTTGTCGACAGTCCCCCAGCGGGCCGCGATCATGCCGGCGATCTCGGTGAGGGTGTGGCCCACTTCCTGCTGCTCGACGATGAAGGCCGCGTGGTCGAGGGCGATCGTCGACCAGCGGCAGCGGACACCTTGCTTGCCGTCGGACACCTTGACGGGCGCCGGGAGCAGCTGCATCAGCACGTACTTGTGGATCGTCAGCCGGGTCACGCCGAGCGCGTCGATCATGTCCTGCATGTAGACGAACGGGTTACGCGGCTGTGCCGGTCTCCGCTTCGCCGGCTTCTTGGCGACCTTCTTCTTGACCGCCGCCTTCTTCGTCGTCGTTCGCTTCGCCACCACGGCCCCCTATGTTAGGCCAGACGGCCCCAGAACGCTAGCCAGCGTCGCCGGGGACGTCGTTTCCTTGCGAGGACTTCCCATTGGGCGGCGCGGGGGGCTGCCCGTCTGGTACTGCGAGGGGGACCTTGTCATGGGTTCCCCAGCGGGCGGCGACCATGGCGACGATCTCGCTGAGGTTGTAGCCGATGGCCCTCTGCTCGAGGATGAACTCGGCGTGCTCCATCGCTGCCATGGTCCAGCGCGCCCGAACGCCGGTTTTGCCGTTCGACACCAGGATCGGCGCTGGCAGGAGGCGGCCCTGGACGTACTTGTAGAGCGTCCGCCGGGTCACACCGAGGACCTCGGTCAGGTCCTTCGTGTAGCAGAAGACCTGCGACTTCTTTCGGCGGATGGTCGTCGGCGTCTTCGTTCGCTTCGCTGCCACGGCGAACAAGCCTATCCCAGGCGGCTTCCAGGCACCAGTCACCAAAGCTCGGCCACTGAGAAGGCGAGCGACACCATCGGCGCGGATTCGCCCGTCAAAGAGGGATGATCTACTTGACTGGTTCTCATTGTCGATCAATTAGTGTTCCCAATGGTATGGCACGAAACGAAAGCGCCAACGACCACGAGCCTTCACCACGACGCCGTGGACGACCTGGAATTCGTGGTCCTTGACGTCCGTGTGCGTGCCCGGGGCTTCTACATGAATCGGACCCGGACCTACTTCGTCGCCCTGGACGGGGCGGTGTACCTCGTGCGTGCCCCGGGCCAGCCTGCGACCTTGCAGCGGGAGGACGACCTCCCGCCGGACTGCGAACGCAGCATCACCGCGGACGAGATTCTTTCCCGTCTCAGCGAGGTGGCGGACCTCGTCGGGCGTCGGGCCCAGAGCCTGCGCTCGGCCGCCAAGAGCTTAGTTCCCTGAAGCGGCGCGGCTGATCCGCGGTGCCGCGACCTCATTGCTGACCATTCACCGCGCTCCACGAGCGCCACAGGAGAGATTTGCCGTGAAACGAACCCACATATTCCGTGTCGCCGCGTCGACCTTGTTGTTTTCGATGGCCTGCTCGCCCGGCGACGCCGCCCACGACGAACCGCCCGAGCCCGAGCCCGTGCCCAACCCTGAGCCCGCACCGGCCCCCGATCTCCCGACGCCACCGCCATCCGGTGCGAGCCCTGGCTGGCCCGGCGTCCCTTGCCTGCTGGACGCCGACTGCGGTGCGGGCAACTTCTGCGAGCTGCGAATCTGCATCACGGGATGTTCTGCCGCGACCGCCTGCGACGCCGACGAGGTCTGTGATCCGCATGGCCGCTGCATCAGGACCGCGGGTGAGCAAGACCTCAGCCTCACGGGCACGCCAGCGCTCACCGATCGCGTCACAGTCCTGGCGTTCGGAGCGACCCAGGCCCAAACGACCCTCCGCAACGACGGCACCGGGCCGCTCAGCTACCGCCTCGCGGCCGCCAACCCGGCGCTCACGCTGGACACCGCGCTCGCCCAGCTCGCGCCGGGTGCCGAGGCCTCGCTGGTGGTGGACATCGACCTCGCCGCGCTCGCACCTGCCGACCGCGTGCTGCCGATCCAGATCATCACCAGTAGTGGTGCCCTCCTGTGGTCGCTCGAGCCGGGCACGCTGCCCGAGGCCGGCAACTTCCGTGGCGCCGTGAGCTTCGAGGCCAACAGCGTCAGTCTGGCCAGCAGTCAACTCACCGTCGATCTCGACTTCCGCGACGATGGCACAATCGCCGGGCGGGTCGACGCTGACGCCAGTCTGTTGTGGCCGCTGCCGCTCGCGCTGACCGGCACATGGACCGCCGCGGGCGACATCTCGCTGACGCTGCGCGACCGCCTGCCGGCCGAAGAATGGCGACACAGCCCGCTGGCCCGCGAGCTGGGCCGCGAGCTGGTGCTCAGTGGCAAGCGCACTCAAAGCGGCATCGACGGCGCCGTGTATCAGACGATCACGGGCCTGCGCGCCGAGCCTGTGATCGTCCAGGGCGACTTCTCGCTGCATCGCCAGGGCCCACTCACGGGCCTCGTCGTCGCGCCCGACTACATCCCCGAGGACGCGACGGCGCCGACCTGGCTCGCGCCCCCCGGCCTCGACACCGCCGCCTGCGACGACCTCGGCGATCTCTACGGCACGGACGCGGAGCTCACCGAGCCGTCCGCGGCCTGTGATGCCTGCCAGGCGGGCGCCTGCTCGCCCGAGGAAAGGATGGACTGCGGGAGCGACCTCCGCACCGCCGCCTACAACCTCGGCCCCGTGCTCGCCGCGCTGCACGGCGACGGCAATATTAAACCACCGAGCGGCGAGTGGAACTGGGACGAATGCGCCGCAGAGACCCCCGAATACAACGACGAGGGCCGGGTCTGTCTCGACATCACCGCGATGCGCTGCGCCCACGCGCTGATCCGCCGTGGCAGCGTCGAGACGCCGGGCCCGTGGGGCGAGGCATTCGTCAGCCTCGCCGCCGTCTTCGCGGCCGACGAGGCGCTCGCCGCCGATCTGCTCGCCACCGAGGCCCAGGTCGACACCGCGTTCGCATTTAAAGATGAGATCGGCGAGCCGGTCGCCGACGCCTTCGCGCGCGAGCTGGCGATCCTCGTCGCCGACCGCGAACGCCTCGCCGCCGCGCTGGCGCCGACCCTGGCGCCGGCCTACGTCAGCGGCCTCTCGTGGGCCGAGCAGCACCTCGCCGACGTTTCCACGGCCGATGCTCACCTCGCACCGCTTCAGCTCGCCGCCGCCTTCGCCCGCACCACTGCGCAGTGGGCCCGGCTCGCCCACCGCACCGGCCAGAACCCCAAAGACGTACGCGCCTCGGTCCGTCTCGCCGCCATCGCTCTACACGCCGCGAGCGCCGAGCTATACGCCCGTCTCGCCGACAACCCGGCCGCCGTGCCGGGCCTACAAGCGCTTGGTCCGGCGCTGCAACTGCTGGCTGACGTCCACGACGAGCTGACCTCGGACGCGACGCCCTTCGGCTACACCGCCGCATACGTCCCGCTCGCGCTCAGCCCCGAGGACATCGCCCACCACCTCAGCAACTTCGAGGCCGTGCAGGCGCTCGCCGCCGACGAGGTGGCGCAGTTTGGCCAGGTCGCCACCGACGCCTGGCAGAAGGCCCGCGACTACGAGGAGAACACCCACACGCTCGCGGCCACCGCGTTGCAGATCGAGACCGAGTACGACGCCAAGCTGCGCGCACTGTGCGGCAACCGGCCCGATGAGAGCACGCCAGATCTCGCGTCATGCGGCGACAACGGCGGCCAGATCGCCGAGCACCGCGCGACGATCGAGGCCGCCGGCCTGCGCATCCGCCACGCCACCCAGGCCAGCGAGAACAACCTGCACGCGATCGCCGTGGAGGATGAACGCTTCGGCAAGGAGATCGCCATCGCACTCGGCCTCACCGCCGAGATCGAGGCCGCCCACGGCCAGATCTTCCAGATCAAGCAGGACGGCGAGCAGAGCCGCTCTGCGCTCGTCCAGGCCGAGGCCATGGCCGAGTGCCGTCGCATCCGGAGTTACGAGCTGACCCAGTCCGACGAGATCGCGTCCAGCTGCACCGTCCAGTACATGATGCAGCTGCATGCCGGTGTGTCGATCTTCGGCTTCCAGCTCCCGAGTGTCACGGGCATGCTGGCCACCAGCGTCGACTGCGAGAACAAGCAGCGCAGCCTCAAAAAGTCGTCGGACAATCAGTGCGCCGCCACCAAGGGACAGGCGGGCCTGCAAAACGAACTCACCGAGCTACAGCTCGGCGAGGACCAGGAGATCATGGCGGTCAACGCCGAGATCGATCAGGCCATCCGCAACAGCGACCTCGAGATCCGACGCGCCGCCTCGGTCGCGCTCGTCAAAAACATTCGCGCCGAGGGTCTGCTCCTCGAGATCGAGGCCGACGAGGCCCAGTTAACCCACAGGACCGCGGTAGCCGCCATGCAAAGCGCCTTCCTGGAAGTCGCGGCGCTCGTCCAGTCGAAGGCCCGCGTGCTCGGCCTCATGATCGAGGACAGCCCGGACAACACCCTGACGCGTCCACACTTCCTGCAAGCACGCCTCGAGGCCGCCGGCCGCGTGCTGTCGGCGCGCGAGCGGACGATCCGCCGCGTGTACCTCGCGCTGCGTGCCCTCGAGTACGAACTCAACCAGGAGCTGCCCGCGCTGCGTGACACGCTCGCCGCGGCGCGCTCGCCCGAGGACATCGCCGGCCTCATGACATGCCTCGCCAGCATCGCCGAGGACTACCGCCTAGAAAACGGCTACGGCCAGCCCTACGTCACCGAGGTCAGCCTGCGCGCCGACATCTTCGGCATCACGGGCGACATCTCCGACGTCGACGGCAGCCCGGCGACGCCCGCCGAACAATTCGCCGCGCTGCTACAAGACCCGCTCCACCGCCAGGCGGACGGCGCCGTCGCGCTGCCCTTCGCGCTCTCGGCGTTCGAGCACGCGCTGTTCTCGAGCTGGCTGTGCGACGACCGGATCGATCAGATCGAGGTCAAGCTCGTCGGCGACTACCTCGGCGACAAGGAGGCCGAGGTCTTGCTGACCCGCCAGGGCCTCGCGGGCGTGCGACGCTGCGACGGCGCCGACCTCCCGCAATGGTCGGCCTACGTGCCTTACGACTTCGAGCGCGAGCAGATCGTCGTCCAGGCCGGCGTCAACGATTGGGGCACGGGCGGCCCAAACTCGGGCTACGCCGCCTGGCCCGTGCACGGCGAGCAGTGGACCCTCACGATCCCGCCGGCCCAGCAATCGCCGTCCAACCTCGACCTCGACATGCGCCACATCTCCGACGTGGTGCTGCGTCTGCACCACCGCGCCGGCACGATCGCGCCCGGCGGCCTCGGCACCTTCACCCCGACCTGCGAGTGACGCCATGACCACTCCCCGCATCATCCCCGCCTCCGCGCTCGCCCCGGGCCTGGCGACGATCGTCGTCTCGCTCCCCGGACAACGAACGATCCGCAGCCGCGTGTTCATGGTCGAGGTCCAGCCTCACGGCGCCGTCAACGTCGCCTTCACCTCGGGCGACATGATCACGCTGTCGGCGCGGACCATGGTCGGCAGCATCGAGCGCACAACCCCGCCGCGACGGCCGCCCCGGACCCGCAACGCCTCCTGAAGCATCGCGTCTCTGCAGATATCCGCCAGCGATCTGTCGGCGATCAGAAATCCCAACGCCCGGACCACCACACAGGTGCCGCATGAAGCCCAGCAAGACCTCACTGGCGATCACACTGCCCAACCTGGATCTCGCGGCGGCTGAGCGTCGCCTGTGTCAGGAGGCCCTGACGCGCACCGGCTCGTTGATCGAGGCCGCCGATCTACTCGGCACCAACCGCCACGCCCTGCGACGGCTGATCTCCAAGCACGGCATCACGTGGTGGCCCTACGCCCAGCAACAGGTCGGGTGGAAGAAGCCACCACGTACCTGCTGATCGAAACGTACGACGACCGATCGTTTCCTGCGCCGCAGTTGGGCGCCACCGGCACGGCCTCGCGGCCTGGCCGCTTCCTCTCCATTTTCCGCAGTTCGTGACCTCCATGCGCCACACATCTTTTCCCCGCCTCTTCGCCGCCACGCTCGCCCTGTCCGTCCCCACGTTCGCCCGCGCCGACACCAGCGCGACGCTCGCCACCGCGATCAACCTTCCGCGCGGGCCCGCCTCGATCGAAGGCTACGGCGCCGGCTACGAGGTCAGCCCCGCGAGCGGCCTGCCTGGCATGTCCTT
>Ga0075163_10011219_pt1 | contig 11682 bp, 10 predicted proteins | sample JI1023141ADNA_FD_71478 | JGI IMG/M metagenome (GOLD analysis project Ga0075163, IMG submission 71478) | Wastewater effluent complex algal communities from Wisconsin, to seasonally profile nutrient transformation and Carbon sequestration -... | ecosystem: Engineered > WWTP > Effluent > Algae... | reverse complement strand
GCACGCACCCAGGGGGTGGCGGACCCGTACCCTGCCAGTGGCGAGCGCGTACCCTGTGGGTGGCGGACTCGTACCCTGCCAGTGGCGAGCGCGTACCCTGTGGGTGGCGGACTCGTACCCTGCCAGTGGCGAATGCGTACCCAGGGGGGCGGACCCATACCCTGCCAGTGGCGGGCGCGTACCCAGGGGGTGACGGGCTCGTACCCTGCCAGTGTCGAGCGTGCACCCAAGGGGTAGCGCCGGGGGCGGAGCCTTTGGACTGCGGCAGCCTGCTGCCGCTTTTGGCAGGCAGCCTTGCTGCCGTCGCCCGCCCTTCACCACCCGCCACAGCCCAGTCAGCCGACTGAGACCCCGCCGACGCCAGCAGGGCTGGCTCGGAGAAAGCGGCGGCAGGCTGCTGCAGACCAAGGTGCTGCGCACTCTCGGCCTGGGCGTTCGCTGTCATGGCCGGTGCCTTCATGATTTGAGGTTCAAGGTTGGAAGTTTCCCAGGTGGTCCCGCTCATGGCTGACCTGAGGGCAGGACAGCCCGGAAGCCAACGCCGTCGCGGGCGACGCCCGGGGTGAAGATGTTGCGAAAGGCACAGCGCGCGACGTCCGCGGAGAAGTCCCAACCGCCGCCGCGGACCACGCGGCCGGAGCCCGCAGCAGCGCCATGTGGATCAGTGCCCCCGGAATACGGCGTCCCATACCAATCCCAGCACCACTCAGACACATTCCCTGCCATGTCATTCAGCCCATAGCCGTTCAGCGCAAACGAGCCAACAGGACTCGTTGCGGGATTCGTCCCTCCTATGCTGCCAGTCGGGTTATAGCCGTTCGGTCCCAAATCGTAGCTCAAGCCGGTGTCGCCGTAGTAGTTCGCTATACCTCCTTTGATCGACATGCCCCACGGAAAGCGTTGCCCGCTCAATCCGCCCCGCGCTGCCTTTTCCCACTCCGCTTCCGTCGGCAGACGGTAGCCATTCGCCGTCCACTTCGCCTGCGCGTTGGTCACGTTCACGTTCCCCGTCTTGTAGATCGTCGTCTGCGCATCATTGATGTAATACACCGGCGTCTTCCCCGCCTGCTCGCTGCGCGCATTGCACCACTTCACCACGTCATACCAGCTCACCGTCTGCACCGGGTGGTTCACGCCCTTGCCAGCTCCGGCATTCGTGAAGGTGTAGCCGTGATCGATGGCCCAGACGTAAACCACGTCCCACTGGCTCTGCGTCACCTCGTTCACATCCATGTAAAACGGCGACACCGTCGTGCTGATGGGAGCGGCGTCCGTGATGTCCGTGTCCGCCGCGACGCTGTTCCCCATCGTGAACGCCCCCGCCGGAATGAGCACCATGCCGGGCGGTGGAGCGGCGACCGCAGTGGCGGGAATATTGGTCAACCCAGCGCCATCGCCAGTGAAGGCCGTGGCATTCACGGTGCCTGCGACATCCAGCTTTGCCGAGGGAGTGGCCGTGCCGACACCGACGTTACCCGAGACAAACAGGCCGTTCGGCGGCGGGGTGTCTTGGAACGCTCCAATGGACGCCCCGCCATTGGATCCGACCGTGAACTTGGAGCTGCCATCGACCTGCACCCGCAAGCCTGGATTCACATCAGCCAAAGGTACATTGACGTGGAGCTTTGAATTGGGGAGGGTGGTGCCGATGCCAATGTTGCCAGTGAAACTCTTGGTGCCGCCGATGCTTTGAACAGTGGCGAGATCGACGAAGTTCTTCGTCGCCGAGCCGGTGCCGCCATTGGCGATGCCAACAATACCGGTGACGTTCCCCGCCGTCGTGGCTGTGGTGGCATTGCCAGCGAGCGTGCCACTGAAGCTGCCCGTGGTGGTGCCACCGAGGGTGAGGCCGGAGGAGAGCTGCGTGCCGCCCACCGCGCCATTGGCGATCATCGACGTCGTGATGGTGCCGGTGGGGATTTGCCCGCCAGAGATGTTTCCCGTGAAGCTGGTGGCATTGAGCGCCCGCAGGGCATACGGCGTGGAGGTGAGCCGCTGCCGGGGCGCGAGCACGGTGTAAGCCGTCACACTGCCGAAGGGCCGCACGCCCAACTCCACCCAGCGGTCGCTCCCATCAAAGGGCGCGGAGCCGAAGTCCAGCGTGACGGTGAAGATGCCGTTCGCCGCCACGACCGGCGACACCGCCTGCGGCGTGCCGACCGTGGCACCTGCGGTCAGCGCATTCTTGAGCGTGAACTGGATGTCGTAGTTTCCGTTGGCCGATGCGCCGGCATCCATCAGGTGCCCCTGGTAGGTGAAGGCGGTGGATTGCGCGGAGGCGGTGATCGCTGCCAGGAAGAGCAGCGCACCGGTGAGGGCGAGGTGTGTTTTCATGGTGTGGGAGGTGAATGACGCATGCATCCAGATCACCACCCAACGCGCAGAGCGCCCGGTGAAACCTGAACCGGCAGCGAAAATGGCACGACGGGCAAGAGTTGGCGAGAGCAAAATGACCCGCCTCCGTGCGAGCTATCGGCTGACATGCCTTCATCGGATTCTGCGGTTGGCACTTCCAATGCCATGTGGCAGCATTCCGCCATGAGCACGCTCACACTGGACTTGCAAGCCACCCTCAGGGAACTGGACTCCGACTCGGCCTCCAAGCTGGAGCGTCTGGTGCGCGATGCGATTGACCTGGCACAGCCCTCGAAAGCAAAGCCCGTCGAGGTGGACGCCAAAGGCTGGCCAGTGGGGCACTTTGAGAAATTCGCCGGCTGCCTGGCGGGTGAAGAGTGGGATCCTCCCGCTGATCCTCCGCCAGAGCCAACTCAGGAATGGTGATGCGCTACCTGCTCGACACGAACACCATTATCTTTGCGCTCAAAGATGCGCAGGGCAGATCGGCTTTGCGCATCGGCGAGGCAGCGCACGACGATGTGACCGTCTGCTCGATTGTGGAGGCGGAGCTTTACCACGGTGCCACCAAGTATGGCCGTCCGTCCCGGCGCAAGGCAGCACTGGACGCATTTCTCGCGCCGTTTCAGTCGCTCCCTTTCGATTCGGCCTGCGTCCCGGAATACGCCCTCATCCGCGATCATCTCGAGCGGGAACGCAACATCATTGGTGGCAATGATCTCTTGATTGCCGCCATCGCGCTGACGCATGACCTGACCGTGGTGACTCACAACTGCGACGAGTTCAAGCGAGTCCCTTGCCTGCGTGTGGAAGACTGGTCGGTCTAGCGTGGTCGCATAGAGCGGTGGGCCGGTTTCACTCCTTGCACGCGACACGCTGCCCGCTCACAATCCGCGCATCATGCATCTGGCACTCCGCATCGCAGCACTCGCGCTGATCTCCCTCACCTCCTGGGGCGCGCAGGCGCCGAACATCGTCTTCATCCTCATGGATGACATGGGCTACGCCGATCTCGGCTGCCAGGGAGCGAATGACATCCGCACGCCGAACATCGACAGGCTGGCAAGCGAGGGTGTGCGCTTCGAGAACTTCTATGCGAACGCGCCGGTCTGCACGCCGACGCGCTGCGCGTTCATCACGGGCAGGTGGCAGCAGCGCGTGGGGTTTGAGTTTGCCATGGGCTTCTCGGCGGAGGCGGTGCGGCGCGTGAATGGCGAGTGGGTGAAGGACACGGATATTCACGGACTGGGACTGCCGACAACGCAGCCGAGCATCGCCCGGTTTCTCAAGACAGCGGGCTATGCGACGGGTGCATTCGGCAAATGGCATCTGGGATTCAAGGATGAATACAATCCGACGCGGCACGGCTTCGACGAATACTTTGGCCAGCTCCTCGGCCACTCGGACTACTACCGGCACGACTATTACGACGGCACGCACGCGCTGCGCGATGGCATGAAGAGCGTGGAGCGCGATGGCGAATACCTGACCGACATGCTGAACGAGCGCGCGACTGCCTTTGTGCGGAAGCACGCGCGGGAGCCCTTCTTCCTCTATGTGCCACACCTCGCCGTGCATGTGCCGTGGCAGCGCCCGGACAAGCCGGAGACGCCGATGGTGACGAAGGAGAACATGTATGACGGCACCCGCGCCGATTACGCGGCGATGATCGAGCGGGTGGACAAAGGCGTGGGCATGATCATGGCCGAGTTGGAGAAGCACGGCATCGCCGACAACACGCTCTTTGTGCTGAGCAGCGACAACGGCGGCGAGCGGCTCTCGGACAATCGTCCGCTCTTCCACCACAAGGCCACGCTCTGGGAAGGCGGCATCCATGTGCCCTGCCTGATGCGCTGGCCCGCGAAGCTGCCGAAGGGAAAGGTCACGAAGCAGATGGCGATCACGATGGATCTCACGGCGACGTTTCTCTCCGCAGCCGGGTCGAAACCGCCCTCGGACTACAAGCCCGATGGCATGGACCTCGTGCCGATGCTCACGGGCGCAGTGCCGGAGAAGGAGCGCACGTTCTTCTGGCGCATCGACCGCAGCAACCGCAAGCAATGGGCCGTGCGCCACGGCAAATGGAAGTACCTCAATGACGGCAACACGATGGACCTGCTCTACGATCTCGACGCCGACATCACCGAGCGCTACAGCCTCACGCGCGAGCATCCCGAGATCGTGAAGGACCTGAAGGCCCGCCTCAAGACGTGGCAGGACGAGATGGATGCGAGCGAGCGTGACTTCATTGTGCGATAGAACCAACCATGACCAACACACCCACACCCTGTCGCTGGGGTATCCTCGGCACCGCCAACATCGCCCGGAAGAACTGGCAGGCCATTCTCGATTCGGGGAACTCGCGCCTCGTCGCGGTGGCGAGCCGTGATGCGGCGAAGAGCGCGCGCTTCGTCGAGGAATGCCAGGCCGCTGTGCCGCATCCAGTGTTGCCAGCCGCGCTCGGCAGCTACGAGGAGCTGATCGCGCACCCGGAGGTCGATGCGATCTATTTTCCACTGCCCACGGGCATTCGCAAAGAGTGGGTGATCCAAGCGGCAAACGCCGGCAAGCATGTGCTGGTGGAGAAGCCTGTCGGCTGCTCGACGGACGATGTGGCGGAGATCGTCGCAGTGTGTGAGCGGAACAAGGTGCAGTTCATGGACGGCGTGATGTTCATGCACAATGAACGGCTGCGGCAGATGCGCGCAACACTCGACGACGACAAGAGCGTGGGCGGCATCCGGCGCATCACTTCGCAGTTCAGCTTCCACGGCGACGAGGCATTCCTGCGGGAGAACATCCGCGCTCACTCCGCGCTGGAGCCGCACGGCTGTCTCGGCGATCTCGGCTGGTATTGCATCCGTTTCACGCTGTGGGCGATGAACTGGCAGCCGCCGATCCGCGTCACGGGCCGCATTCTAGCCGAGACGACACAAGCGGGCGCACCCGGCGCGGTGCCGACTGAGTTCTCCGGTGAGTTGTTCTTCGACGGTGGCGCGTCCGCTTCGTTCTTCTGCTCGTTCATCGCGGAGAATCAACAGTGGGCGGTGGTGAGCGGCGACAAGGGACTGCTGCGCGTGTCCGACTTTGTGCTGCCGTTCAAGGACGATCACACCCGCTACAGCGTGACGAACTCGGACTTCCGCGTGGCGGGCTGCCAGTTCGACATGATCGAGGGCCGTCAGGATGTGGCCGTGAAGGAGCCGAGCAACAACGGCGCGTACTCGCAGGAGGCGGAGTTGTTCCGCACGTTCTCCGAGCTGGTGCAATCGGGGAAGCCCGATCCACACTGGCCCTTCATCGCGCTCCAGACTCAGACGGTGATGGAAGCGTGCCTGCGATCTGCGCGGGACGGTTCGGTGTGCGTCGCGCTGTAGTGGCAAGCAGATCGTTCGTTACACGACACGGGAAGGCCGAATGCGCGGCAGCTTGTGGTGCCGTCGTGTTTTAGCCAGGACCGATAACGGTGATGATGCCAGCCGAGCCAAACTGCGAGAGATCCCACACACCCGGGCCGGTCAGAGTCACGAGATCCAATCCGCTTCCGATCTGGAAGCTGCCGGAGCCCGTGATGGTGACGTTGCCGGTAAAGGTACGCAAGATGGCGGGGTCAGGCACGACGACGGTTCCGGCGGCGATGGTGATGGTGGTCGCGCCGGAAAGGGGCATGCTCGATAGAGTCACGGGTGTCATTGTGGATCCGACGACCAAGTTTGCGGTCGATGCAGCGAGGGTGGCGCTGCCTGTAGCAGCCAAGGTCTGAAGGAAGGTCGTGGCTACATTGAGAGCCGTCGAGGTGTTGGTGCTACTCGCGCCAGAACTCGTGACTGCAACGGACGAATTGTTGTCAATGGGTATGATTGTGTAATCCGCAAGTCTCACAACAACGGTGCCCACGGAGAGATTGGTCGCGGAGGTACTGGTTGAGGAAGCACTGGTGGCGTCGGCAATGGTCGCGGAAGTGTCGAACCCCGTTTTCACAATCGCCGAAGATGCAACAGAGAGGTTGTTGACCACAAGGGTTGCACTTGAGCCTGAGTAGGTATTCCCCAAAGACAGGTTAATTGACATCACCGCACTGCTGGAAGTCTGAGCGGCTTGCGCATCGGCAGCAGCTTGCGCAGCAGCAGCGGCGGCAGCCTGTGCAGCAGCGTTCGCTGCCGCTTGCGCCGCAAGAACCCTGGCCCGTCTTCTGGAGGCAGGGCCGGCGTGGACGTCGCTAGCGAAAGTCAGCGCGACAAGGGCCATCGATAACAGGCATTTTGCGGTCATGGCCCTATTTGTACGGAATCTGTGTCCACTTGCCAAGCCCAAAGTTAGTGGCTGACAGCCGCCGAATGGTACTCGTGCCCCAGATTGTCGTCGGTGATGACGCGCTCAGTGCTCCACTTTGCCTGCATCTGCTCGCGATTGAGCCAGCGCCACTCGCTGCCGTCTGGCTGGTCGCCCTGGCGGTCGAGGAAGGTGAGGGTGTGATCGAATGCGGCCTTGCCCTCCGGCGTGGTGAGGTCGAAGACAGGTGTGCCGTCGATGCGGTATGCCTCGAGCACGCGACGCCACCGATCCTTGTCGAGCGTCAGCGGTTGAAGGCTTCCGATGCAGTTGTTGATGGCCAGCATCGTGTGCGGGAAGACCTCCATGCCGGTGCGCGCGGCACGACCGGAGCCGGTGCAGTTCCACATCGCGATGCCGTCGGGTGCGAGGTGAGATTTGACCTGCTCCAGGAACTCGCGCGAGAGCACGGCGGTGGCGAACTCACGCCAGTGGATGGAGGTGTTCATGATGATGGCGTCGAACTTCCGGTCCGGGTGCTTGCGCAGCCAGCGGCGGCCGTCATCGACGACAATCTCGACCTTTGGGTCGTGGAGGATGGACGAGACCTCGGGATACGCACGCACGACTTCGAGGTAGCCCGCGCTGATCTCGATGGCGGTGACTCGCTCGACCTGCGGATGACTGGCGAGGATGCGCGTCCACGCACCGGACGATACGCCGATGACGAGTATCTCGGCTGGTTTCTCATGCAGCGCGGACAGAAGGAATGGGCGCACCAGCCATGGCTGCCGGGCAAGTGACGTGCTGATGACGCCGTCATAGGCACCGTTGCCGTAGATGGCATGGCTCGTGTCGATGGTGATGACGCCATGGCGGCTCTCGATGATCTTTTCGAACTTCATCCCGACTTGGTATCCGCTCTTGTATTGAAGCCGTTCGTAGAAGCCTGAAAACAAAACCGGCGTGATGAGGACCGTGCACAGCAATGAAATGCGTACAGCAGCACTCAGCCGCCACGAGGCCAGCGACTCCGCCCACAGCCACCCGATCACGAGAAGCAGCGCGGAGATGGAGGAGACGCCGAGCCACTCCATCAAGCCGAAGCCGGTGAACAAGCTGCCGAATCCCGAGCCGATGATGTTGGCGACGTAGAGCTGAGAGAGGCGCTCGCCCGACCGCTCGTCTGGCGGGATGGCCCAGTGGCAGACGAGTGGGAAGACGAGGCCGAGCAATCCGCCGCAGATCATCACGAGAGGCAGCGTCCAGAACCACGACACCTTGATCACCATCCACGAGACCAGAGGGCAGACGGCAAAGGCGGCGACGTTTGCCAGGACGATCCAGCGCGCGACCGTCGCGCGCAGCGGATGCGAAGAACGAGAGTCATGCGGCAAATCAGAGCCATTCGTCCCATCATGCCATCTGCGGCTGCACAAAGACCCAATCGCCAGCCCCAGCAAGTAGCTGCCGAGCATCGCGCCAAAAGCCTCCGCGCGTGACTCGGAAGCAAAGTTATACAACCGGCTCCACACGATCTCCCAAGCCAAGGCAAGAAACCCGGAGAGCGCAGACCACATCAAAGCTGTGCGAAACCTCAACATTCGTCATTCCTCCTCATCACCCACGTCACCAGCACGATCACCGCGACCATCGCATTGAGCGCTGCGGCCAGATTCACCGCCCCACTCATGCCGAGACTGCCGAGCACGACATACACGGCGAGGAATGCACCGAGCGCACCGCCGAGCGTATTCACGAAATACAGCGCGCTCACCGCACCGCCCACATGCTTGATCGTCCTCACCTGATGCGCCACCAGCAGCGGCAGCGTGGAGCCCATCAGCAGCGTCGGCACAAAGATGAGCACGAATGCCATCACGCCCACCAGCCATGCGTCGAGATTTGCCGTGAGCCCGCCGAACCAATGGAACAGCCGCAGCGACACCAGGCCATAGCCGCCGATGCACAGCTCAATGACGGCGAAGAGGACGACCAGCGGCCAGCGCGCCGTCTTGGAGATCCATCCGCCAGCGATGCTACCGATCCCGAGGCCCGCGAGAAACGCGGCCACGACCATCGCCACCGACTCCACATTGCTGCCGTAGATCGTCAGCAGCGCCCTCTGCCAGACCATCTGGTAAATGAGCGCCGAGATGCCCGAGACGACGAAGACACAGAACAAGACGGCGTTGGGAAAACTGCGGTTGGGTGCTCTCGATGGCTGTGCAAACACGCAGCCAGATGCCACTTCGTGCAGCGATGGGCAAGGCGATAGATCGAGCTTCCGCGTGTTCTCGGTGACCGTTTTCCTTGATAGACTCGACTCGTCTCCTGCATTTGAATCACCCTCATGCCCCGCCTGCCACTCATGCTCGTCCTTGGATTCCTCGCTCTCCCCGCAGGGATCACAACCGCAGCCGAGCGGCCCTTCGGCATCCGCATCGTCGATGCAGACAACGGACGCGGCGTGCCACTGATGGAACTGCGCACCGTGAACGACATCCGCTGCGTGACCGACAACGCTGGCTGGGCGGCATTCCACGAGCCGGGCCTGATGAACCGCGAGGTCTTCTTCTACCTCAGCGGCCCGGGATACACGTCGGAAAAAGACGGTTTTGGATTCACCGGTGTCCGCGTGACTCCGCGTGTGGGCGAGACAGCCAGCTTCAAAGTGAAGCGCACGAACATCGCGATCCGCATCGGCCGCACCACCGGGCAAGGGATTTACCGCGACTCCGAGTTGCTCGGCCTGCCGTGTCCGGTGCCGAATCTCATGGCCGAGGTCATGGGGCAGGACTCCGTCCAGGCCGTGCCGTATCGCGGGAAAATCTTCTGGCTCTTTGGCGACACCAACAACCCGCAGTACCCGCTCGGCAATTACCAGACCACCTGCGCCACCACGCCCGCCGCACTCAATCCCGAGCAGGGCATCGTCTTCGATTACTTCATGGACGCCCAGAAGTCCAACCGCCTCCGCCACATGATGCCGCACAAGGAGCCGGGCGCCGTCTGGCTCTTCGGCCTGCTGAACGTAAAGGACGAGACAGGGGCTGAAGCGCTCATCGCACACTACGGCAGGCACAAGGACCTGAGCGCGCCGCTCGATCATGGTGTGTGCCGTTTCAACGACACGACCGGCGTCTTCGAGAAGGTCGCCGATCTCGACAAGACCGAGCTGTGGCGGCATCCGCGCGGAAACGCCGTGCGCGTGACCGACGCCAGTGGCGACTGGTTTTACTTCGCCCATCCATTCCTGCACACCCGGGTGAAAGCCACGCTGCCCGACATCACCTCGCCCGCCAGCTACGAAGCGCTCGCGTATGACGAGCCCACCAAGGCTTGGCGCTGGCAGAAAGACCGACCGCCCACCACGCAAGGAGATGAACTCAAACTCCTGCTCTCCGGCAAGATGACCCGTGATCACGCGCGCTACCACCTCAAGGACGCAGCTGCCGACAAGCCCGTAACCCTGCACGGCTGCAGCGTCGAGTGGAACGAATGGCGCAAGCGTTGGGTGCTCATCGGCCTACAGTTTGGCGGCAAGGACGCGCCCTCCCACCTCGGCGAGGTCTGGTATGCCGAGTCCACCACGCCCGACGGTCCGTGGTGCAAGGCGGTCAAGGTCGCCTCCCATCCGCGCTACTCGTTTTACAATCCCGTCCACCACGCCTTCCTCGACGCCAACGGCGGCCGCACGATCTACTTCCAGGGTACCTACTCGCTCGAGTTCTCCGGCAATCCGCTCGCCCCCGCCCGCTACGACTACAACCAACTCATGTACCGCCTCGATCTCGATGATGCGCGGCTGAAGGCAGTGTGGTAGCTCATGTCGAGTCGTGTCTGTGTTTTGTCACATGTTCGCGACATCGGCCCGCCTTGCCAAGAATACGAGCAATCTGAAAAAGATTCCGCAGGGAATCACCGCCACAGGCGTGTGGCGGAGTGATGAAAGCAAACACACTTATCTCCGCCGTCCGGATTCTCGCCTCCAGCTTGGCTCTTGCCATTTTGTCCGTGCTTCCGGTGCCTGCCTTGAGCCAGTCCCCGACCTCCGCCGCGCCCGCGCCGCAGCGGATGAACATCGACTTTGGCGAGAACACCACACTCCAAGACGCGGTGAATCATCTGATCGGGATGTTCCGGCAGAAGAACGAGCATGTGAACGCCCTTCTGAAGGGCGATGGCGGAGCGGTCTCCGTGCCGGTAATGAGCCTGCAACAAGTTACCTTCGAGCAGGGCATGCGGGCTGTGGCTCTCGCGTGTGAACCACCCGTCGAGGTCGATGGGGCAGGGCCGAATGTGCTGGTTGTTCGCGTTCTCAATCGTGACGAGCAGAAGGCGCTCCACTCCAAGCTAAGGGCGTTCAATGTCACCGAGTTCCTACGGCGTGAGGGCGTGGGCAACGCGGCTGCCCAGTTGGAAGTGTTGGAGACGGCTGTCGCGGCTGGCGTCAAGGCACGCAGGCAAGTCACGCAGGTCGATGATCCGATCCTGGAGGCGCATCTCGAAGGTGGCTTGTTGTTTGCGCAAGGCGATGCGACTACACTCGAAGTCGTGACCGAAGTGGTGCAGGCGCTCTGTCCCTCATCGGTCGTCGCTCATCCCACCAAGCCGTGATTCAGGTGTTGCCAGTTTCTCTTTGTTCATCGGATGCCATGTCGTCTGAGCCGGCTGCCGACGCTTCGCCCATTGCTCATCTCACGCGCGGACTCGCGTCGGGAGATGAGCAGGCGTTTCGCGATTTTCACCGCGCCTACTTCGATCGGTTGCACCGCTACCTGCTAGTCGTGGCGCATGGAGACGAGACGTTGGCTGGGGACTCGATTCAAGAGACGCTCTGCCGCGTTGCGCGTCATGCGCGGGTGTTTCACGACGAGAGAATCTTCTGGGATTGGCTCACCGTGCTCGGCCGTAGCGCCGTGAAGGACGGCGGACGGAAACAATCGCGGTATCGTCGGCTGCTGGCGCTCTTCTCGCACGAGGCCGACTCCACGCCGACGAGAGTTCACGATGAGCCGCTGATCGAAGCGCTGAACGCCGCCATGCGAAAAC
>Ga0075163_10011218_pt1 | contig 11682 bp, 8 predicted proteins | sample JI1023141ADNA_FD_71478 | JGI IMG/M metagenome (GOLD analysis project Ga0075163, IMG submission 71478) | Wastewater effluent complex algal communities from Wisconsin, to seasonally profile nutrient transformation and Carbon sequestration -... | ecosystem: Engineered > WWTP > Effluent > Algae... | reverse complement strand
CCTGCTCGACTCGGTATGCCAGAGGTGGTACACCTCCGTCGCACAAAAGCCGTTCTTGCGAACACTTCCGTGGTTATGCAACCGCAACACAAAGTCGGCATCCTCGTGCCCCCATCCAACAAATGACTCATCAAAGCCATTGATGGCCTCAAAGTCCGTGCGCCAGACCCCCATATTGCAGCTTCGGATTCCTTTCCAGACAAAACCCCGGTGCTTGCGCCCGTCAAAATCGGGGAAGCGCAGCAGCCCGGTAAGTTTACTGGCATCTCCTGTAAATCTCTTGTAAAGCCAATACCCCGCATTGCGTCCTGTCAGCGACTCCACACCCGAGATCGCTTGCTGCGTCAGCAATGGCGAAAGCATCACCCTGCTGCCATTCACAAAGCATCCAGACTCCCGGAGCTTGCGATGCTGCCGCACAAAATCCGTTTCAGGTACGCAATCTCCATCGAGCAGAACAATGTAATCGCCTGCAGTGGCGGAAACCCCTCTGTTGCGCGCACAACCTGCCGTAAAACCGACATCGGGGTGCCAGACATGCTTGATGCGCAACCCGGTCCCAATCGCTGTCGCAGCCAGCGCATTCCTGTGGAGTTCAGTGGAGCCATCATCCGCAATGACAACTTCGAAGTGCTTGTCGTCCTGTAGCGCTAGCGCCCGCAGCACAACGGCTAATGCGTCACTGCGGTTGTATGTGGTGATGACAATGGAAATCAATTCGGCGGGAGGCATTTTGGAATAGACTAGACCGCCTGCGCAATGCTGTGAATCAGCGCGCGATCTGTCCTTTTGATGGTATCACTACCGATGTCTCTGGTTTCTGTCTACATCATTGCCTATAACGAAGCTGAAAAGGTTCGTGCCACGATCGAAAGTGCGAAATGGGCAGATGAAATTATTCTGGTCGACTCCTGGAGCACGGACGGAACCGCTGAAATCGCGCAGTCCATGGGCGCCAAAGTGGTTCAAGTCAAATTCAGCGGCTTTGGCGACCTGCGCAACCAGGCGATTGACGCGTGCAGTCATCCGTGGATATTCAGTCTCGACGCCGATGAGCGCTGTACGCCGACCGTGGAAGCGGAGATTCGGGCGATAACCAGTGATCCACAAGCACTGGATGCGTATTGGGTGCCCCGTCGCAATTTCTTCATGGGCCGCTGGATCAAACATTCAGGCTGGTACCCCAACTACAGACAACCCCAGTTGTTTCGCAATGGTTGCATGCGTTACGACAGTAAACCAGTCCATGAGGGCTACATACTTCAGTCCAACAAGCCATTAGGACATCTGAAGAATGCCATCTGGCAGTTCCCCTTCAAAAATATGGCCGAAGTCATGCACAAGGCCAATCGCTATTCCACGCTGGGCGCCGAGAAAATCAAACACAAGAAAATTTCCATGGGCACCGCGCTGGCACATGGCCTGTGGTCGTTTGTGAAGCACTACATCTTCAAGCTGGGATTCCTCGACGGCTGGGCCGGATTTGTAATCGCGCTGGGAAATTTTGAAGGTACTTTTTATCGGTATGTGAAGGCTCTGGAGATACAAAAGGGCGAAGTGTGGCGCGCTCCTGGCCACTCGGACTTGGCATGACTAAAACGGATCGCGCGCTGTACTTTCGACTCCTGGGTTTTATCCAGCCTTATTGGAAAGTTTTTTCGATTGCAGTGCTTTGCATGGTCTGTACTGCAGCTACCGAGCCAGTGTTTCCTGCGATCATGAAGTATTTGCTTGACAGCGGATTCCGCACTACCGATGCGCGAATGGTGTGGATGATTCCTGTAAGTATCGTGATGTTGTTCTTGCTGCGGGGTGTATTGTCTTTTGTAACCAATTACCTGATGACATGGGTGTCGACCCGTCTGGTCGTGGATCTGCGGCGTGCCATGTTCGACAAACTGGTTTACGCACCGACATATATTTTTCATACGCAGCCAGCCTCCCAATGGATATCGCGGATCTTGTACGACGTGGACAACATCAATCAAGCAGCTACCAATGTCTTGGTAACAGCCGTGCGAGAGAGTCTGACTGCTGTGGCGCTACTAGCCTATTTGCTCTATCTGGACTGGAAACTGACGCTCATTACACTGACCGTCGGTCCCGTCATTGCGCTTCTGATGCAAAGTTTTGGACGACGCATTCGAAAAGCCAGCACAACCAGTCTGGAGTCGCTGCGCGCCGTCGCCCATACCGTGGAAGAGACCTCTGCTGCAAACAAAGTCATCAAGATTTACGGTGGCCAGGCGCAACAGAAGGAGCGGTTTCACGCTGTCACCGAGCGGTTTCGCCGCAGCATGATGAAAGAGGCAGTGCCTGCCTCCGCCCTGACGCCCATTACACACATGACGGCCTCCGTCGCCATCGCGTTAATTATTTATATGGCTCTGAGCCGGACCATGGGGCAGGCCGGGGATACGGCGGGTGGCTTTGTTTCCTTCATTACCGCCATGCTGCTGCTGATCTCGCCCATAAAGCAGCTCACGACCATTAGCCCCATTCTGCAGCGGGGACTGGCCGCCTGCGAGAGCGTCTTTGGCGTACTGGACGCACCTGTGGAAGCCGACGCAGGGCAAGCCCAGCTCACGGATTGCAAAGGCGAGATTCGCTTCGAGAACGTCAGCTTTCGCTATCCCGGCAGCAACAAACTGGCCCTAGACAAGATCAACCTGAATGTGCAGCCCGGCCAGACCATTGCCCTGGTAGGATCATCCGGCGGTGGCAAGAGTACGCTGGCAGCACTGATTCCGCGTTTTTATACGCCAGAGTCTGGCCGCATCACCGTGGACAGCACGGACGTCAACTCCCTGGCGCTGACGAGCCTGCGCGACCACATCGCTTTGGTCAGCCAAGACATTGTTCTACTCAATGACAGCATCCGTGCAAATATTGCATTCGGTCAATCGCTGGGCACTGACGACTCCAGAATACGAGAAGCCGCAGTAGCTGCGCACGCGTGGGAATTCATCTCCCAGTTGCCACAAGGTCTGGACACTCTGACTGGCGAAAATGGAGCCACACTTTCGGGTGGGCAGCGTCAGCGTATTGCGATTGCTCGCGCGCTACTCAAGGATGCACCGATCCTGATACTCGATGAAGCCACTTCGGCCCTGGATACCGAGTCGGAGCGCGTGGTGCAAGATGCCCTGGCCACCCTCATGCGTAACCGCACTACCCTAGTCATCGCACACCGACTCAGCACCATTGAACGTGCAGACCTGATCGTGGTGTTGGACCAGGGGCGAATCGTGGAATCTGGCGACCACGCCTCCCTGATCCAGCGCAACGGCTATTACTCCAATCTGCAGAGGTTGCAGACATGAAGATACCGATATTGATGTACCACCAGATCGACGAGCCACCACCGCGTGGCACGGCACTGCGCGGACTTATCGTGGCGCCCTCCTCGTTTGCCTGGCAAATGCGCATGCTGCGTCTGCTCGGCTACAAAGGACTGTCCATGCGCGATCTGGAACCCTATCTGCGCGGAGAACAGCACGGCAAGGTGGTGGGCATCACCTTTGACGATGGCTACCAGAACAACCTTGTTCACGCCCTGCCAGCTCTGAAAGCCAACGGCTTCACCGCAACCTGCTACGGCGTGAGCAGCATGGTAGGCGGCACCAATGCCTGGGACGAAGGGAAAGTGGCGCAGAAGCCGCTTATGACACAGCAGGACTGGCTGACTTGGTATGGAGCCGGCATGGACGTGGGCTCGCACACACAGACCCATGCCAACCTCACGGAGCTGTCCGACGAAGCGGCACGGCAGCAGATAGTGCAGTCCAAGGACGAGTTGCAGGAGATGCTGGGCGCCGAAGTCCGGCACTTCTGCTACCCCTACGGTTGGTTCAAACCCGAGCACGAGGACATGGTCCGCGCTGCGGGCTATGTCACGGCCACGAGCACACGCCGAGGCCGCGTGCAAGCCGGCGACAACCTTTTTGCGCTGAGTCGCATCATGGTGGCGCGGGCCACAAACCCCTTGCAGTTTTTCATGAAAGTGACTACGGCCTACGAGGACAAGCGCGCATGAGCCCACTGGCGCTGTACTGCAAAAGTTATAGCACCGACTTGCGGCGCGTCGTGCGCCTGATGCATTCCATCGAACGCTTCAACGGGACACGCATTCCCTTCTATGTATCCGTACCCGAGGCCGAGCTGCCCCTGTTTCGCGAACACCTGGGCTCCACCTCTGCCCAATTGCTATCTGACGAGAGCATTCTGCGGGCGTCTCCGCGCCTTGACCTGGACCAGGTGGCACGCATGCACGGTGCAGTGGCCCAGCAGATCGTGAAGTCGGAGTTCTGGCGGCTTGGGTTGGCAGATGCCTATGTCTGCCTAGATTCAGACGCTGTCTTCATACGCCCCTTTTCCAGCGAGGATTTTCTGGCGTCAGACGGCTATCCCTACACGGTGCTGGACGAAGCGCATGACCTGTTGGAAGCGGCCATGCAACATGGGCGCCTCCGCATCGTGGATGATTTTTTGCGCGAAGCCGCATCAATGCAGCAAACGTTTGGTCGTCAGGGCCGTCGCTACAGCTTTGGCCCTTTTCCCCTTGTGTGGCACCGCAAGGTCTGGCAATCGCTGGACAAGAACTACCTGCAGCCGCGCTCCATGAGCTTTGCCGATGCAATTGCGCAAACGCCGATTGAGTCGCGCTGGTATGGCGAATCACTGCTGGCCTACCAGGCCATTCCACTGCACCCCTGCCAGGCGCTTTTTAAGGTCTATCACTATGCTTGGCAACTCGACCAGGAAGCTCGCTGTGGCATCACCCAGGAACAGCTTTCCACCCTGTATTGTGGCGTGATCTACCAGTCGGCTTGGGAGCGCGAAATGGACTGGCCCAGGGAAGGCGGCAGCCTGCTCTCGCGCGTGGGCCGACAACTGCGTCGCAAGCTGGGCAGGATATGAGGTCCGCCAACACGCATCAAATCCCTATATTGCTGACCTCCAGCGTGGTGGCCCATGACAAGGGAGTCCGCCTGCAGGACCCTGGGGAGCGGGCCCGGTTGGCACTGGAGTCCATACAACAATGGCGGGCCATCGCTCCCCATAACCCGCTGGTGCTCTGCGACGGATCAGGTTTTGATTTCCAGCCCTTGGTCACTACGCTGCCCGGCAGCGGTCAGGTCGAGTGCCTGCATTTCCAAAACAATGTGGAACTGGTCAAGCTACATGGCCGGGGCTATGGCGAAGGAGAAATCGTGCGCCATGCCATAGAGCACTCCACGTTAATCCAGTTCGCTGGCTGCTTTGCAAAATGCACCTCCAAACTCTGGGTGGAAAACTTCAGCGCTTGCATGCAGGCGTGGAATGGACGGCTGCTCATGAAGGGGGTGTTTGACCATGTGTTCTCGCCGATCAAGGCGACAACGCTGGCCTATATCGACACGCGGTTCTACGCGATGGATGTCCAGACATACCAGCAGCACTTTCTGCACGCCCATGAGGCCATTCGTGCCCAGGAGGGCTATGGCCTGGAAGAAAGCTTCAGGGATATCTTTCTCAACAAACAGCTACAGGGCTGCCTGATGAGTCCACCTCCGGTTATCTGCGGCGTGGGCGGCGGAACTGGCGCGTACTACAGGAATACTCCGCTGCGCCAATTGAAGGAAAAATGGCGCTACCAGCTTGTCAAGCGCAACCCGCTATTCCAACTCTGGTTTGCCTGAGCGCAGCAGCAAGAACAGCGTGAGCAGGAAAAAAGCCTGCATCTCCAGATAGTGCTCTTGATAAACGGCATCCACCATGCCGCGCAACAGCCAAAAAGTCGACAAAAGCAGAAGCGCCATGCCCGCAGGCCATTTTTGTTCTTGCCTCAGTGCGCGCCAACCAGACTTTGCGAATTGCACCAGCACCCAAGCGTAGAAGATGGCCCCGGCCCAGCCCACAGCCAATATCAGATTGACCCATGCATTGTGCGCATGGGAGAAATTCATGGCCGGCACATGGCCACACAGCTGCTTGATGCGGTACTGGTAAGCATCGCGCCCGCCACTCCAGCCCCAGGGATTGCTGGCACTGAGCTCCGCCCCGACACGGGCCAGCAACACACGCCCACCGTCACCTTGGAGTCCTTCGATCAGAGACTCGATATAGGCTTCGTCCTTGTCGGGATGCTGCTGACGCACAAACTCCGAGGTGGCAGGGGTGAAGCCCTCACAGATCAAGTCTTTCGGTCTCTCAACCTGAAACCCAATCGCCACCTTGTCCCCCATCGAATACCAGACCGGGTTCTGCGAGACCACCTGATAGAAGAACACGAGGCATAACGCCCCAACGCCCACAATCATTAGCCCCGCCCCCAGTCCCAGCCCCAAAGGCACACGCTTCACCCGCACAAACACGGCATAAATCACACAGGCCAGCGCCAGAATCAGTAGCCCGAAGTAGGCAGCTGCACGTGATTGCGCAATCACCACACTCACAAAGCACAGCGCTATCAGGGCTCCAGCCTGGATCGCCCTACGGTGCTCGCCTTGGTGCCAGGCCGCAAACATCACTGCCAAGCCTATGCACATAGCCTGGGAAGCCGGATAACCCAAGTTGCCATGCATGGGCTCTATGCCCCTAAAGCCCAAGGGAAAGGCCTGAAATGGGTTCTGCAACAAGGACACATCTTGCAGCACCGCCAACAACGACTGACCTGCCGCCTGCAAGGATGGATCTTCATAAAACGCGGGTTGGAATACGCCGGCCCAGGCCAGTGCTGTAAGACCCAAGTGGATGAACACTGGCACTGCACTGACCAGCGCAAGCACCCATAGCGTCAGGCGTTTTGTGCCCAGAATCAGAAACGCCCCCCAAGCGAGCAGCCAAGTAAGCATAGACTCGCCCCACATGCCCTTGCCAATCATGTTGCTCCACGCGTCGGCCGAATTAGGAGCAATCAAGGGAAACAGCAGGAGATAGGCGCACCAGAGCCAGACCGGCAAGGGCACGACGGCAGCCAGTTCAACCATGCGCTCACGCTGAGTCCTCCAGGCGAAGCCCAAGTAACCGAGCAGAAGCAGCAGCAAACCCAGGTGCAATACATTGCGCAAGGCAATCGTGCCCGATACGGATAGCACTCCGGCAAAGGCCAAGAGCAGCGCGAGATAAAGCCCCTGAAATCGGTTCAACGTCATGTGGATTCTCAATGATTGGGTGCGTTCAAACTCTCGCTCAGCCGCATGGAACCGGCCTGGGACAAGTGGTTTTCATCCTTGAAAATGCTATGCCCATCCTGCAGGATGGGGCAACGCCCCTCACGGCACAGCTTGGTATTCGGGTCCACGACACGAACCTGCGGCCAGCGCGCGAGTACACGTGTTGCACTGGCGCGCACCGCTTCGGATTTGGCATCGTCAGCGGTTTTGTCAATGACGCAGGCATATGGCGGTTTGCGCCCCAACGGCAGCGCGCCCATGCACAGACGCGGGTCAAAGCCCGGCTCTACCACCGGTAAAAAGTAATACACCTGCTTCCCAGCAGATTGCAGCAGCCCCAGAGTCGCGTCCAACTTGCCCTCAAAATGCTGGCGCTCCTGCGGCGAAGACTGCCCTGTCAGATATCGCCCTCGGAACACAAGTGCCACTGCACGCACCTTGGAATCAGCGACGATATCGCGCAGCGTTCCATCCATATGACGTTCGCACTCCGATACCACGGCTTCCAGCGTGGCCGCCATCACAGGAACGCAAGCACCTTTGCCGCGCACAGCCAAGTTCAGCCCCTGAGCATCGAAGGCCTTGGCCAAGCCCCAGAACGCGTGCACCGCGTGGCTGTCACCCAGCACCACGGCGCTGACGGGCTTGTCGGCATGGGCCAGCAGACACACCTCCCGTTCCGGGAACTTGAAGGGCTTTTCACATTTTTCCTCCGTAATCAGCCCCTGCTTCTCGAAGTCCAGAAAATCCTGGCTGGAAGTCTGATCCAACTGTATGAGATTCTTATGGCGTATGCGTTCCAGACCATGGCGGTCATAAATGTTCTTTCCCAGCAAGCCAAGGATGATCATGGCCACCACCAACAGGCTGATCACCAGACGGCGCGGCAATTTGCGCAGGGGCAGTTCCCAGAGGCGGTACGTCAGCGCCGCCAACAGTAGACTTGCCAGTACAAGCCCCAGGCGCAAGCCCACAGATGCCTGACCACTTTCGATGATGTAGGCAAAGCTCAACAAAGGCCAGTGCCAGAGATACCAGGGGTAGCTCACTTTGCCCAGGGCCACCATCCACGGATGGCTTAAGAGCCGCCCCGTCCAATCCGACGTAGCTGGCACGCCAATCAGCAGCATCGCAGCCATCACGGGCAGCAGCGCCACCGCACCGGGAAATGGCAACTCGGCATTCAGCAGCACCGTTGCCCCCAACAGGACTGCGACTGCCAGGCTCCGTACTACGGTCCGCACAGACTGAAAACGCTGGGGCTGCAAGGCCAGCCACGCCCCCGTGAGCAATTCCCATGCACGACTCGCAGGCGAATAAAAGGCCTGCGTGCGGTCGCTCCAGACCCACCAGATCGACAGCAGCAGCGATACGCCTACCAGCGTCGCAACGCTGCGCACGGCATTGCGCCGACTGCGCAGAATCAGCCACAGCAACAAGGGCCAGACGATGTAGAACTGCTCCTCGATTGCCAGCGACCACAAATGCAGCAGTGGCTTGGCTTCGGACGCCTTGTCAAAATAGCCCGCCTCCCACCACAAACCGATGTTCGACAGAAAGGTCGCCCCCAGGCCCAGATGCTTGCCCAGCTGCATGTACTCCTGCGCCAGCAAGGTATGCCAGCCGGCGATCAGGCAAGCGAGTAGCACCAAAATCAGCGCAGGGAAGATGCGCAGAATGCGCCGTGCATAAAAGGACGCTAGGCTCCAATGCCCGGCCTGCATCTCTTGCTTCAGGATGCTGGTAATCAGAAAGCCGGAAATCACAAAAAAGACATCGACTCCGATGAACCCGCCAGGAAATACCTCCGGGAAGGCATGAAAGGCCACCACGGACAGAATGGCGACGGCCCGCAGGCCATCGATATCGGAGCGGTACGCAATGCTCATGCGGCGGCCCCCGCCACGAGCCCATTCAGCAGTTGGTTGACGGCTGCCTGCGTCGTATAAGGACTGGGCAGCCCGTTGTCGGCCAGACCTGCACTCTCCCAGCACGCTAACAACTGCCTGGTGGCCAAGGTCAGGGACTCTTGGGCACCGGTATCCTGGGTTTCGACCGCACTATGCCCATGCCCCCTCAGCAATTCCGCCATCTGCGGATTGCCATGCACCGTCGCCAAAATGGGACGCTGCATCCACAGATATTCGTAGAGCTTGGACGGGATGTACTCGGCGCAGATAGGCTCGGTGCCGTGCAACAGCAGCAGCACATCGGCACTGCGCATGCGGCGCAAAATTTGCTCACGCCCTGACAGGCCTGTCACGGGGTCTGCCTCGATGCGGCCTAGGTGGCGCACCAGGTCTCGCACAGGGGATTGGGCAATGGCGGTCTGGGACACGGCGTCCAGCGGACCGCCCGTGAGTTGCAACTCCAACTGGTTGCGCAGCTCGGGGCGTTGGGCGACCAGGGTTTCCAGTGCGCTGATGATGGGCGTGAGGTTGCGCGTGGCAGACAGCGAGCCAAAGTGCCCTATGACCATCTTGGGCCCCGGCACATAGGGCGGCAACACCTTGAACGGCGCGTCAATGCCCGGCAGCAGCATCTTGCCGCGCGCGCCCAGTTGGGGGTGGCGGGATCTGGCGCTGCTCAGGGCTTGCTCGGTAAACCAGATAGCCACGTCTGCGTCGGTGCAAATCTGGCGCTCCACCTCGGCCTGTAAGCGTTCCTGCGCGGTCTTGGGCGTGCCGCCCGGCATGACAAGGGGGTCATGTACTTCGGCCAGCCAGCGCACACCCAGCGCCTGCTTCAAGGCGCGCCCGGTCACATGCGCAGCGAACGCTCCACCGGAGGAATAGATCAGGTCAAATTTTCGAGTGCGGGCTAGCCATAGACCCTTGAGATAGGCGCTCAACCACCATGACCAGGAACTCTCTACCGGGCGCAGCAACTTCTCAATGAACATAAACGGCAGCAGCGGCAGCGACAAAGCAAGCATGACGAGGCGATAGGAAATACCCGAACCCAAACGCCTGCGTAAGACGTGCCGCAACTCAAACCGGATCCCTGCTGGACCCGCTGGCCAAAGCTGGTGGTGCTCGTAGTGTTCATCCTTGCGACCGGATACACCGCTCAGTACAACCAGCTCTATTCCAGCCCGCTCCAAATGCGGCAGCTTGTCAGTAATAGTCTGGCTGGCAGCCCGACCATCCATATTGAATGCATGGGAGAGCACCAACCAGCGCTGCCGGTATTCGGGTGCGACGTTGCAATATAGCACTTCGTAACTATTCGCTGTAGCTGGCCACGTACGTTCAGCGGCGAATTGCGTGGCTTTCTCGGATAGCGCGTCGGCAAAGCTCGCATCTGTCTCAATACGACGGATCGCAGCTACCACTTCTGGCACGGAATTCGGCTTCTCAATGATGAGCGCATCGCTATCGTGCTCCAGATCGGCTGAAATACCGCAGTGCTGAGAGCCACTAACGACAACCGGCAAACCATGCGCCATGGCTTCCAGCACCACCATAGCGTAGGTATCCTCCGACGTCGGATGCACCAGACTATCTGCCGCGCGGTAAGCATCGTCCATGTGGGACAAGGCCCCGAGGAAATGCACCCGTTGGGCCACACCCAAGGTTTGCGCTCGCTGGCACATGCTGTTCATCTGCCCGGATTGCCCTACCACGGCCAACCAGTTGTCTGGCGGCAGTTCGACCATCGCTTCCAGCAAAGCTGGCAATCCCTTCTTGCGAAAATCATTGCCCACAAACAGCAAACCATACCCCTGCACGGGAAGTCCCAGTGCAGAACGGGCAATGTGTTTCGCTTCCGCGCTGCATCGGCCCGGAACTGAAGCTACTCCCGGCGCTATAACCTTCATGGCACTCTTTGCATGCGGATAGGTGACCAGCATGACTTCTTTTAACGCCTGCGATGTCAGAACAATACAGCGCCTGGCTATCAGCTTGTATCGCGTGCTTTCCAGCCAAAGGTATACCAGCAGGCGGGGACTGGTCAGCACCTTGAGCCAACGCAATGCCAACGTCCAGCCTTGTCTGCCCACGAACAACGTGTGTTTAATGGGAAGCACGTGCACTGTCTGCACGTTGCCATGCCAGGTATTCTCGTGCGAATGCACGATGTCAAACCCCTGCCGGGTAGCACGCCAAGTTGCATAGGCAAAGTACAGCTGGTTGATCCAGCGCGGCCTACGCAAGGGCATGGGCACCTTGTGATAGGTCACCCCCGGAAACGTGTGTTCAATGTTTTGTGCGAACACATGCACGTCATGCCGTGCAGCAAGCTGCTCGACGATGGCAATGGAGTAACGCTCAGCCCCACCACCGGTGGTAGAAAAATTGCGGCTCAATACCGCAATACGCAACCGCTTTGTCATGTCAACCGATCACAACAGCACGATATCGTACTGTTCCTGCCCCATCGCCGCTTCACTCTGCAACGAAACAGGTTTGCCAATAAATTCACTCAGGCCTGCAAGATGCTGGCTCTCCTCGTCCAGGAAGAGCTCAATCACCTTCGGCGACGCGACCACACGGAACTCGCGGGGGTTGAACTGGCGGGCCTC
>Ga0075163_10011217_pt1 | contig 11682 bp, 11 predicted proteins | sample JI1023141ADNA_FD_71478 | JGI IMG/M metagenome (GOLD analysis project Ga0075163, IMG submission 71478) | Wastewater effluent complex algal communities from Wisconsin, to seasonally profile nutrient transformation and Carbon sequestration -... | ecosystem: Engineered > WWTP > Effluent > Algae... | reverse complement strand
CGCGCGCAAGCTGCCGCCCATTGCCACCCACGAGCCGGTGGCGCCGCGCCATGCCGCGCAGGAGCTGTACGGCGTGATCCCGACCGACGCGCGCAAACCCTTCGACGTGCGCGAGATCATTGCGCGCATCGTCGACGACAGCGATTTCGACGAATTCAAGGCCCGCTTCGGCACCACGCTGGTCACCGGCTTTGCGCGCATCGAAGGCATGCCGGTGGGCATCATTGCGAACAACGGCATCCTGTTTTCCGAGAGTGCGCAAAAGGGCGCGCATTTCATCGAGCTGTGCTGCCAGCGCAAGATTCCGCTGGTGTTCCTGCAGAACATCACCGGCTTCATGGTCGGGCGCAAGTACGAGAGCGAAGGCATTGCGCGCCACGGCGCCAAGATGGTCACGGCCGTGGCCACCGCCAGCGTGCCCAAGTTCACCATCATCATCGGCGGCAGCTTCGGCGCCGGAAACTACGGCATGTGCGGGCGCGCCTACAGCCCGCGCTTTCTCTGGATGTGGCCGAATGCGCGCATCTCGGTGATGGGCGGTGAGCAGGCCGCCAGCGTGCTGGCCACGGTGCGCCGCGACGGCATCGAGGCCAAGGGCGGCAGCTGGAGCGCCGAGGAAGAAGTGGCGTTCAAGCAGCCGCTGCTCGACCAGTTTGCCCACCAGTCGCATCCTTATTTCGCCAGCGCCCGTATCTGGGACGACGGCGTGATCGACCCGGCCGACACCCGCCGCGTGCTGGCCCTGGGCCTGTCGGCCGCGCTCAACGCGCCGATCGGCGAGCCGAAGTTCGGCGTGTTCCGCATGTAAGGCCCGCCATGATCGCCGAGTCCATCTACACCACCCCCGAGCACGAGCTGTTGCGCGAGCAGGTCGCACGCTTCCTGGCGCGAGAGGTCGACCCGCACGCGGCGGCCTGGGAGGAGCAGGGCTTCGTGCCGCGCGAGGTGCTGCGCCGCATGGGCCAGGCCGGCCTGTTCGGGCTGATGTACGAAGGCCGCTTTGGCGGCGGCGACGCGGACGCGCTGACCAACCTGGTGTTTGCGGAAGCGCTGAGCCAGTCCACGTTCGCCGGCTTCATCATCACCGTGCTGGTGCACACCGACATGGCCAGCCCGCACCTGCACTACGCCGGCAATGAGGCGCAGAAAGAGGCCTACATGAGCAAGGTGATCGCCGGCGAGCTGATCACCGCCGTGGGCATCACAGAACCCGGCGCCGGCTCCGACGTGGCGGGCATCCGCACCTCGGCGCGGCGCGAGGGCAACGAATGGGTGCTCAACGGCACCAAGATGTTCATCACCAACGGGGTGCACGCCAACCTGTATTTCGTGGCCGCCAAGACGGGCACCGGCAAGCGCGACATGTCGATGTTCATCGTCGAGAAGGGCACGCCGGGCTTCACCGTGGGGCGCGCGCTCAAGAAAACCGGTTGGCTGTCGTCCGACACCGCCGAGCTGATCTTCGACAACGTGCGCATCCCGGCTGGCAACCTGCTGGGCGAGGAGGGCAAGGGCTTCTACTCGGTGATGAAGAATTTCCAGACCGAGCGCATCGCGCTGGCGGCCATGGCCGTGGGCCATTGCACGCAGGCGATCCGGTTGACGCTGGACTATGTGCGCCAGCGCCAGGCCTTCGGCGGCCCCTTGTGGAACCAGCAGACCATCCGCCAGCGCATCTCGATGCTGGACGCGAAAACCCGCGCCGCGCGTGCCTTCATGTACCACTGCGCCTGGCGGGTCACGCAGGGCCACGACATCGTGCAGGATGTCTCGATGCTCAAGGCGCTCACCGGCGAACTGGTCAACGAAGTGGTGCAGACCTGCCAGCAGTTCCATGGCGGCATGGGCTTCATCCGCGAGACCGCGATCGAGCGCCTGTGGCGCGACGCGCGGGTGCTGGGCATCGGAGGGGGCGCCACCGAAGTCATGCTGGAAGAAGTCGCCAAACGTTACTGAAGCGGATCAACACCATGAGTGAACCTGTTCTCGACATCCGCCGGCCGTCGCCCCATGTGGCCGAGGTCTGGCTCAACCGCCCGGACGTGCGCAACGCCTTCAACGACGGCGTGATCGCCGCGCTGACCGAGGCCTTCGCGCGCCTGAACCAGGACGCGGACCTGCGCGTGGTGCTACTGGCTGGCCACGGCAAGGCCTTCTGCGCCGGCGCGGACCTGAACTGGATGCGCGCCATGGCCGACTACAGCTGGGAGGAAAACCGCGCTGACGCGCAGAAATTGGCCGACATGCTGTGGACGCTGGACCAGTGCCCGGTGCCTGTCGTCGGGCGTGTGCACGGCGACTGCTATGCCGGCGGCATGGGCCTGGCCTCGGTCTGCGACGTGCTGGTGGCCTCCGACAACGTCACTTTCTGCCTGTCCGAGGCGCGCCTGGGCCTGTTGCCCGCGACCATCGGGCCCTATGTGGTGCGCGCCATGGGCGAACAGGCCTCGCGCCGGTACTTCACCACGGCGGAGCGTTTCAGTGCCGCGCAGGCCCAGGCCATGGGCTTTGTCCACGAGCTGTGCACCCCGGAGGAACTGGATGCCCGTGTGGCAAACATCGTTTCTGCTCTGGTGGACAACGGCCCCGCCGCGGTGCGCGCCTGCAAGCGGTTGGTCCGCGACGTGGCGGCCCGCCCGCTGGATGACGTGCTGCGTGCCGAGACCGCGCGCCGCATCGCCGACATCCGCGCCAGCGACGAAGGACGGGAAGGCGTGCAGTCCTTCCTGAACAAGCGCAAGCCGAACTGGCTGGTGGCCTGAGCCGCCGGTATCACACGAGAGCGCGCCGTGGAACCTCTCTGGCACCGCATCGTTCAGGGGCTGCACGGCATCGGCATCCATCTGGATGACCGCGCGGCCGGTTCGATCGCCGCGGCGGGCACCCAGGTCAGCGGCGCCATGGACCTGCCCAGTCTGCTTGCGCTGGCGGCGGCGCTGGGCTGGGCCAGCGGCTTTCGCCTGTATGCGGTGGTGTTTCTGGTTGGCGCCGCCGGGCAGGCGGGCTGGATCGCGCTGCCGCCGGGTCTGGCAGTCTTGCAGCATCCGGCCCTGCTGATCGCCAGCGGCGTGCTGCTGTGCGTCGAGTTCTTTGCCGACAAGATTCCTGGTGTGGACTCGCTCTGGGACCTGATGCAGAGCGTGATCCGCATTCCGGCCGGGGCTGCCCTGGCGGCTGCGGCGCTGGGTGCCGACGGCGCCACCGCGGCCACCATCGCGGCGCTGCTGGGCGGCACCCTTGCGGCAACCAGCCAGGCCGCCAAGACCACGACTCGCGCGGCGATCAACACCTCGCCCGAGCCTTTCTCCAATCTGCTGGCCAGCCTGATCGAGGACGGGCTGGTGGTCGGCGCCGTATGGCTGGCGGTGACCCATCCCTTTGTTTTCGGCGTCGCTTTGCTGATCGCCGTGGTGCTGATGGCGGTGGTCACCGTCGCCTTGTTCAAGTTCCTGCGGGCGGCTTGGCGCCGCCTGTCCGTTTTTCTTTCCGGTTCTCCAAAGGCTGTCTGATGTTCAACAAAATCCTGATTGCAAACCGTGGCGAGATCGCCTGCCGTGTGGCCGCCACCGCGCGCCGCATGGCCATCCGCACCGTCGCCGTGTACTCCGACGCGGACGCCCATGCCAAGCATGTGGCGGCCTGTGACGAGTCGGTGCATATCGGCGGCAATGCGCCGAAAGACAGCTACCTGCGCTGGGAGCGCATCATCGAGGCCGCCCAGGCCACCGGCGCGCAGGCGATTCATCCCGGCTACGGATTCCTGAGCGAAAACGAGGACTTCGCTCGGGCCTGCGCCGAGGCGGGTCTGGTCTTCATCGGCCCGCCGCCGTCGGCCATCAAGGACATGGGCCTGAAGGCCGAGTCCAAGCAGCTCATGGAGCGCGCCGGCGTACCGCTGGTGCCGGGCTACCACGGGGCCAACCAGGACACCGCGTTGCTGCAGGCCGAGGCGGACCGCATCGGCTACCCGGTGCTGATCAAGGCCAGCGCGGGCGGTGGCGGCAAGGGCATGCGCGCGGTGGACAAGGCCGAAGACTTTCTGGCGGCCCTGGCGAGCTGCCAGCGCGAGGCCAAGAACAGCTTCGGCGACGAGGCGGTGCTGATCGAGAAGTACGTGCAGCGCCCACGCCACATCGAAATCCAGGTGTTCGGCGACACGCAGGGCAACTACGTCTACCTGTTCGAGCGCGATTGCTCGGTGCAGCGCCGCCACCAGAAGGTGCTGGAAGAGGCGCCGGCGCCCGGTCTGAGCCCGGAGATGCGCGCCCAGATGGGCCTGGCCGCAGTGGCGGCGGCGCGGGCTGTGAAATACGTGGGTGCGGGCACGGTGGAGTTCATCGTCGAGCAGCGCGAGGACGGCTCGATGAACTTCTTCTTCATGGAGATGAACACCAGGCTGCAGGTGGAGCACCCCGTGACCGAGGCCATCACCGGCCAGGACCTGGTGGAGTGGCAGCTGCGCGTGGCCGCCGGCGAGCCGTTGCCGCTGGCGCAGGACCAGCTGAGGATCCATGGCCATGCGATCGAGGCGCGCATCTGCGCCGAGAACCCCGACAACAACTTCCTGCCGGCCACGGGCACGCTGCAGGTGTACCGCCTGCCGGAGTCTGTGGAGTTCCTGCCGCCGTTCGTCGGCGGCGAGAATGCGGCGCGCGGCGGGCAGGACGTGCGCGTCGATTCCGGCGTGCGCGCGGGCGATGTCATCAGCCCGTTCTACGACTCGATGGTGGCCAAGCTGATCGTGCACGGCGACACCCGCGAGCAGGCCCTGGCCCGGATGGACGCCGCGCTGGCCGCCACCCGCATCGTGGGGCTGGCCACCAACGTGCAGTTCCTGCGCCATGTGGTGGGCAGCCGCTCGTTCAGCCAGGCCGATCTGGACACGGCCCTGATCCCGCGCGAAGCGGAGGTGCTGTTCAAGCAGGAGAAGGTCGGGCTGCCGCTGGCGGTGGCGGCCGCCGTGGCGCAGACGCTGCTCGCCGAGCGCGCGGGCGAGGGCGCCGATCCGTTCAGCCGCCGCGACAGCTGGCGCTCGCACGGCGCCGCCAACCGGCGCTTCGACTTCGAGTTCAAGGGCGAAGGGCTGATTGCCCAGCTGGTCAGCGGCCACGACGGCGTGCTGGTCCTGACCGTGGGCGAAACCAGCGGGCCGCTTCAATTCCTGGCCTTGGAGGGCGGGCGCATCGAACTGCGCTTCGCGGGCCAGCGCCAGACCGTGCAGACCTGGCAGCGCGGCGAGACCGTGCATGTCTTCTGCGATGCCGGTGCCACGGAGATCGTGGAGATCGACGCCCTGGCCCATGCCGGTGAGGCCGCGATCGAGGGGGGGCGCCTGACCGCGCCAATGCCCGGCAAGGTGGTGTCGTTTGCGGTCAAGGTCGGTGACAAGGTGCGTACCGGACAGGCGCTGGCGGTGATGGATGCGATGAAGATGGAGCACACCATCGCTGCGCCAGCCGACGGCACCGTGGCCGAACTGCTTTACGCGCCCGGCGACCAGGTGGCCGAAGGAGCGGAACTCCTGAAGCTCGCCGTCGCTTGAGCGCGCCGGCCCGTTGTCGCATGGCCGGTGGGATGCCGACGGCCGGGCGCGATGCCAGAATTCAGGCATGAAGCTCTTATTCTGCTGTGCCGGCACCAAACCGGAGCCCTGGATCGCTGGCCTTCGAGCGGCGCTGCCGGCTGCGGAGGTGGCGGTCTGGGAGCCCGGTGCGCCGGCGGCGGACTATGCGGTGGTCTGGGCGCCGCCGCAGGCCTTCCTGGATGAGCAGCCGGGGCTCAGGGCCGTGTTCAACATCGGCGCCGGAGTTGATGCGCTGCTGAAACTCCGCCTGCCGCCGACGGCGCGGGTGGTGCGCCTGGACGATGCCGGCATGTCGGTGCAGATGGCCGAATACGTCTGCCACGCGGTGATCCGGCACTTTCGCGAGTTCGATGGCTACGAGGCCGACGTGCAGCAGGGCCGCTGGTCGTACCGCAAGCCGCGAAGCCGGGCTGATTTTGCGGTCGGGGTGATGGGGCTGGGTGTGCTGGGGTCACGGGTGGCCCAGGCGCTGCGGGTGTTCGAGTTTCCGGTCAACGGCTGGAGCCGAAGCCCCAAGGCGCTGGATGGTGTGCGCGGCTTTTCGGGCCGGGAGGGCTTCAACGACTTCCTGGCGGCCAGCCGCGTGCTGGTCAACCTGCTGCCGCTGACGCCGGACACGCAGGACATCCTCAACCGCGGCACGCTGTCGCGCCTGCAGCCCGGCGGCTACATCGTCAATGTGGCGCGCGGCGCCCATCTGGTGGACGAAGACCTGCTGGCGCTGCTGGACGAAGGCCATCTGGCGGGGGCCACGCTGGATGTCTTCCGCACCGAGCCGCTTCCGGCCGGGCATCCGTTCTGGGCGCATCCGAAAATCACCGTGACGCCCCACACGTCGGCGCGGACCCTGCGGGACGAAAGCATCGCCCAGATTGCGGGCAAGATCCGGGCGCTGGAACAGGGCGAGCCGATTGCCGGTATCGTTGACCCCGTGCGCGGCTATTGAGGGCACCGCCGCGCCGACCGAGCCTAGAGGAAACCGAAATGAACATCCCTTCCCGCGTCAAACTGGTCGATGTCGGCCCGCGCGACGGCCTTCAGAATGAAAAGCAGCCAGTGCCCGCGGCCGTCAAGATCGAGCTCGTGCACCGGCTTCAGGCGGCCGGTCTGAAAGAGATCGAGGTCACGAGCTTCGTGTCTCCCAAGTGGGTGCCGCAGATGGCGGACAACGCCGAGGTCATGGCGGGCATCCAGCGCCAGAGCGGCGTGCGCTACTCGGTGCTGACGCCGAACATGACCGGCTTCGAGGCGGCGCTGAAGTCCAAGCCGGACGAGATCGTGGTGTTCGGTGCGGCCAGCGAGGCCTTCAGCCAGCGCAACATCAACTGTTCGATCGCCGAGAGCATCGAGCGCTTTGCGCCGGTGGTGGCGGCGGCGCGCGCGGCGGGCATCTTCGTGCGCGGCGCCATGTCGTGCACGGTCGGCTGTCCCTACGAGGGCGAGATCGCCCCCGAGCGCGTGGGCTACCTGGCCGCTCTCATGAAGGGCATCGGCGTGCAGCACATCGGCGTGGCGGACACCATCGGCGTGGGCACGCCGCTGAAAGTGGCGCGCGCCATCGAGGCCACGCTCAAGCATTACGGCGTGGACGATATTTCAGGCCACTTCCACGATACCTACGGCCAGGCGCTGGCAAACACGCTGATGGCGCTCCAGCTGGGGGTGTGGCAGTTCGACACGTCGGTGGCTGGCCTGGGCGGCTGCCCCTATGCCAAGGGTGCCACCGGCAACGTGGCGTCCGAGGACGTGGTGTTCATGTTGCACGGCATGGGCGTCGAGACCGGCATCGATCTGGACTTGCTGGTGGATGCGGGCGCGTTCATCAGCGGTTTCCTGGAGCGCAAGCCGAACTCGCGGGCGGCCACGGCGATCCTGAACAAGCGCGCGGCATGATGTGCGGCTCGGAATTGAAGTCCCTGCCGGAGAGCGTGCAACGGGTGGCCGTTGCCCTGCAGGCGGCAGGGCACCCGCATGGGCCGGTGATGCTGGACGACGCCGCGCGCACTGCGCAGCAGGCCGCCGACGCGCTGGGCGTGGGCGTCGGCCAGATTGCCAAGAGCATCATCTTTCGGCGCCGGTCCGACGATGCGCCCGTGCTGGTGATCACCTCCGGCGACCGGCGCGTGGACGAGAAGAAGGTCGCAGCGCTGGTGGGCAAGGTCGGTCGCGCCGACGCTGACTTTGTCCGCTTGAAAACAGGGTTTGCGATCGGGGGCGTTTCGCCGATCGGCCACGCCCGCCCGCCGGTGACGCTGATCGACCGTGAACTGTTCCGGTTCGAGGAAATCTGGGCGGCTGCCGGCCATCCCCATGGCGTCTTCAAGCTGCGTCCGCAGGATCTGGTGGCGCTGACCGGCGCGCCCGTGGCCGACGTGGATCAACCGGTGCTTGCCGCGTGAATGATTCAAAAAAGATAGCAGAAAAGATCCATTCGGCGATGGGAAGTGCCGAAAATGTGCCTTCACCGTGCGTTTCGGTCTGTCGCATGGACGCTGTCAGCGGCCTGTGCGAAGGGTGCCTGCGCACACTCGACGAAATTGCCCGCTGGAGCACGTTGCCGGAAAGCAGCAAGCGCGCCGTCTGGACGCTGATCGGCCAGCGGGTTGCCGCCCGCCAGGAAACCCTGCCATGAAGCACATCGAGTTCTATCTGGACTTCATCTCGCCCTACGCCTATCTGGCGTTCGAAAAGCTGCCCGAGGCGCTGATGGGAATCAGTTACCGCGTCACGCACAAGCCGGTGCTGTTTGCGGCCCTGCTCAAACACCATGGGCAACTGGGCCCCGCTGAAATTGCATCGAAGCGGGACTGGACTTACCGCCAGGTCGCGTGGCAGGCCCACGTGCACGGCGTGGACCTGCAACTGCCGGCAAGCCACCCGTTCAACCCGCTCGGCCTGCTGCGCCTGGCCGTCGCCTGTGATGCCAATGGCGAACCGAACCGCTACGTCTGCGAGACGATCTTCCGCCATGCGTGGCAGGGTGGCGCGGACGCGGCCGATGCGGCTCGCCTCGAGGCGTTGACCGCCCGGCTGGCGCCGTCCCGTTCGCTCCAGGACGCCACCGTCAAGGCGCAGCTTCAGGGGCACGGCGAGCAGGCGCTGGCGCTTGGCCTGTTCGGGGTTCCGTCGTTCGTGGTGGACGCAAAAGTGTTCTGGGGTTTTGATGCGCTGCCGATGCTGCGCGCCTATCTGCTGGGCGATCCCTGGTTCGAGGCGGGATGGGGCCTGCCTGCAAGCGTTGCGCAAGGCATCCGGCGTTGAATGGGGGAGTTTGATCACGGGCCCTGCACCGGCCCGAGCCACCATGCCCAATGCCTTCAACTTCGCCGCCTCGCCGTTCGACTGCCTGAACCCGGACGAACAGCGGCTGGTCCGCGACAGCGTCGACGTCGCTTATTTCCCCGAGGGCGAAACCATCCTTGAGGTCGGGAGCGTGCCCACGCATCTCTTCGTCGTCATCAAGGGGTTTGTGACCCAGTTCGAAGGGAGCGAGGCCACGACGACCTATGGCCCCGACGATTGCTTCGACGGGCGCGGCCTGGTGGCGGGCAAGGTCAGCAGCCGATTTGTGGCGGCTGAGGAGGTGGTGGCCTACCAGCTGGCCAAGCAGGCGGTCAGCGACCTGATTGCTTCGAATGCCACCTTCGGTGCGCTGCTGTTTTCCGACCTCAGCAACAAGCTCAGTGCGCTTTCCGATCGCAAGAACCAGCACGAGCTGCAGTCGCTCACGATGTCCCGCGTGGACGAGGCGTTCCTGCGGCCGGCCCATTTCGTCGACGCCGGCACCGACATCCTCTCGGTGGTGAAGCTGTTCCAGGCGCACCGCACGTCCAACGTGCTGGTGCGCGACACCCAGTCGCAACCGCCGCGGCTGGGCATCTTCACCGCCACGGCGCTGCAGCGTGCCATCCTGGACGGCCGGCCGCTCGATCAGTTGGCCGTCGGGGAGCTGTCCACCTTCAAGCTGATCGAGGTGAAGCCCTCCGACCAGCTGGGCGACGCGATGGCCGTGATGCTGCGCCGTCGCGTGCACCGGGTGGTGGTGGCCGAGGGCGATGAGATCCTGGGCATTCTGGAGGCGCTGGACCTGTTCAGCTTCCTGTCCAACCAGTCGCACATGATCACGGTGCAGATCGAGGAGGCGAAGGACCTGGAGGGCTTGAGCCAGGCCGCCACGCGCATCACGCGGATGATCGCCCTGCTGTACCGCAGCGGCTCGCGTGTCAACCTGATCGCCAAGCTGGTGCAGCAGCTCAATGCCCGCCTTTTCGAGCGGGCCTGGCAACTGATCGCTCCCCCCGACCTGGTGGCCCACAGCTGCCTGTTCGTGATGGGCAGCGAAGGACGGGGCGAACAACTGCTGAAGACCGACCAGGACAACGGCCTGGTCCTGCGCGACGGCTATGTACCGCCCGCGGACCTGGCGGGCATCTGCGAGCGTTTCTCGGGAGCGCTGCGTGATTTCGGCTACCCGGAATGCCCGGGGCACATCATGGTGAGCAACGCCCAGTGGCGCAAGCCGGTCAGCGAGTTCGCCCAGATGACGCGCCAGTGGCTGATCATGCCCGACGGCGACAGCCTGATGAACCTGGCCATCTTCATGGACGCCCATGCGGTGTGTGGCGATGCCCACCTGCTGGAGGCGGTGCAGCGCGGCCTGATGAAGCTGGCCACTGACAACGACGCCATGCTCGGTCGGTTCGCGGCGGCCATTGACGCCTTTGGCAGCAGCACCGGCTGGTGGAACCGGTTGCTGGGCCTCGGTGACACCGAATCGCATCTCAACCTCAAGAAAGAAGGCATCTTTCCGCTGGTGCATGGCGTGCGCAGCCTGGCGCTGGCGCATCGCCTGACCGAGACCGGCACGGCGGGCCGCATCACGGCACTGGTGGCGGGTGGACAGCTCAGCCCCGACATGGCCGCGGACCTGACCGACAGCCTGCATTTCTTCATGGGGCTCAAGCTCAAGGCCGGCCTGGCGGAACTCGATACCGGCAAGGCGGTGACGGGCGCCATCGACGTGGCGCGGCTCAGCAGCCTGGACCGCGACCTGCTCAAGGACACGCTGGGTGTGGTCAAGCGGTTCAAGGTGCTGCTGCGCCATCGTTTCCACCTGGACGCGGTCCGATGAGGGCCGGGCTCCCATCGCCGCGCTGGCTCGGCGCGCTCAAGCGCGAGTGGATGCTGTACCACCTGGGTGATCCCGCATTCCGCTTCATGTTCGATGCACCGCCCGAGGGCGAATGGGTGTCGCTGGACTGCGAGACCACCGGACTGAACGTGCGCACCGACGAGATCGTGTCGATTGGCGCGGTGCGTATCGTCGGCAACCGGATCATGACCAGCGAGCGCCTGGAACTCCTGGTGCGGCCCGAGCGGGGTGTGTCGGCCGAGAGCGTGCGCATTCACCGCCTGCGCGAGCGCGACTTGGCGCAAGGCCTGCCCATCGACGAGGCCTTGAAGCAGCTGATGCGCTTCATTGGCAGCCGGCCCCTGGTCGGCTATTACCTGGAGTTCGACCTGGCCATGCTGAATCGAGCCCTGTTTCCGATGCTGGGGCAGGGGCTGCCGCAGCCCGCCATCGAGGTCTCGTCGCTCTATTACGACTACAAGTTCCGGCAGCTGCCTGCGTACCAGCAGCAGGCCAACGCGTCGATCGACCTGCGTTTTGCGACGCTGATGGGCGATCTGGGTTTGCCGGTGCGCGATGCGCACGACGCCGTCAACGATGCGGTCATGGCTGCGCTGGCTTTCATCAAGCTGCGGCATCTTCAGCGCCATTGAGGGGCCCCGCCTTCCAAGAAAAAAACCGGGCGCAGGGCCCGGTTTTTTTCTTAAGGCGTGCGGGCAGGCCCGCACGTTGTAACGGCAGCGGATCAGTGTCCCGAAGCGCCTGAAGCGCCCAGGCCGGTTTCCGAGCGCACCTGCTGCGCGGGGAACGCGGCACGTTCCTTGGCGGCGTTCGGGCTGCGGTCCAGGATGGAGAACAGCCAGATGCCCACAAAGCCGATGGTCATGGAGAACAGCGCCGGCGAGGTGTAGGGGAACAGCGCCGAACCCTTGGGGTTGCCCAGCGTGGCTTCCCACACCGAGGGCGA
>Ga0075163_10011216_pt1 | contig 11682 bp, 7 predicted proteins | sample JI1023141ADNA_FD_71478 | JGI IMG/M metagenome (GOLD analysis project Ga0075163, IMG submission 71478) | Wastewater effluent complex algal communities from Wisconsin, to seasonally profile nutrient transformation and Carbon sequestration -... | ecosystem: Engineered > WWTP > Effluent > Algae... | reverse complement strand
AGCAAAATCACCTTTGTAAAAAAAATAAAAACCGCAGGGGTGACATTTTTTACCAAAAAACTTGCTGCAAAACAAACCCCGTAGGGGTGACATTTTTTACCAAAAAACTTGCTGCAAAACTAACCCCGTAGGGGTGAAATTATTATAAAAAATAACATCCTTGCACAATAAACCCCAGAGGGGTGACATTATTATACCAAATAACACACTTGCAAAATAAACCCCAGAGGGGTGACATTATTATCCTCCTCACCCTGACCCACTCAGGAACATCATTTTGGTTCAATCGAACTTACTGATATATCTTTGACTGGAAATCGTTATTAAAATAATAGAACCTGCATTTGATGAAATGGACTAATTACCTCTTATTATTAAACATCCTAATTATAATATCATGCAAAGAATCAAAAAAAACTAACCACCTTACCCCAAATGAAACCTACTTGATGGATAAATTTGGGGCTCCCTCCGAAGATCTAATACAACAACACTATAAGCTTGTCCATTCTATTCTTCAACACAAAAACAGACGTTCGAATAATTCTGCAATAACCGGAAATTGGACACAACAGGGACCAGGAAATATCGGGGGCCGCGTCACTGCATTAGCCGTTCATCCTACAAATCAGAATATCATTTACCTTGGTTTTCCAAATGGAGGTGTATTCAAAACAACCAACGGAGGTATAAGCTGGAACCCTATTTTTGATGATCAGGTAACGCTTATGATTGGAGCCATAGCCATTGATCCCAAAAACCCGGAAACGGTTTATGTTGGAACTGGCGACCCGGACATATCCGGATATCCTTACGCAGGAAACGGAATTTTTAAATCCACAGATGGAGGAAAGACCTGGACAAACACAGGACTTGAAACAACTCGTATCATCAATCAAATTCTGATAGACCCTCAGGACAGCAAAGTGATTTATGTTGCAGCCATGGGTAATCCTTTTGAACCCGGCACTGCGCGTGGTCTTTACAAATCTATTAACGGTGGGTTGAATTGGGAAAAAGTGCTATTTATCTCCGAGCAAACAGGCATAACAAACATCGCCATCAAACCTGGAAACTCAAAGGTCATTTATGCAGCCAGTTGGGAGAGGTTGAGACGAGATGATACCAATGTAGTTGAAGGTCCAAACAGCCGAATTCGGCGAAGCAAAGACGGTGGCAAAACCTGGGAGATTATTCATAATGGTATACCAGAATATCCATACAGCAGGATAGCCATTGAAGTTTGCAAATCAAGTCCTGAAATGGTCTATGCCAGATTGGTCCGCAACGACACCTCCTTTTGTAACGGCGGGCAGCAAATCAGTGGTTTATATAAATCTTTAGATGGAGGCGACCATTGGCAGCAAGTAATTCCGGATTACGACAACTCCGGGCTTCCCTGTGATGTATTGGGCGGCTTTGGTTGGTATTTTGGTCGAATTGGGGTTAATCCTAAAAATCCAAACGATATTTTTCTTTTAGGAGTTGATCTATACAGAAGTCTTGATGGGGGCTTGAGGTGGGAAAGAGCCACCCCAGATTGGTGGACTTATGAAGTTCATGCGGATAAGCACGAAATTGAATTTTTAGAAAATGGGGATATTCTCTTAGGAACCGATGGTGGACTTTACAAATTGAAGAAAAATTCGACTGAATGGGAAGACATTGAAAACATTGCCACCACCCAATTTTATCGTGTAGCTTACAACCCAAACAATGCTACAAACTACTATGGTGGGGCTCAGGATAACGGCACTTCAACAGGCAACGCAATGAGCATCAACAACTGGGAAGCCATATATGGTGGAGATGGATTTTTACCTGCCTTTTACCCAACAGATCCTAATATATTCTGGTGTCTCACACAGAATGGGGGACTAAACCAAACCCTTAACGGCGGCATAAGCTTTGAACGATTTACAAGGGGGTTGAGCGGAAATCGCAATTGGGATTTTCCATATTTATTAAGCTCATACAGTCCAAATATAATGTATTCCGGGGCCAACAGGATTTTTAAAAACTACAATGTGCTTGAAGCGGACTGGAAACCAATTAGTCCTTCACTGACAAGCAATGGCCCTTATAAAATAGTATCACTACCTAGCATAACTTGTTTGGATGAGTCCAGTATAAATTCGAAAATTTTAATTGCAGGCACGAACAATGGAAATGTCTGGATCTGCAAAGATTCCAGCACCAATTGGGTTAATGTTACATCGGGATTACCTGCTGGATATATCACCAGCGTAAAGTGCTCCAGAGAGAACGATAGTATATTTTTTGTTTCTCTTTCAAATTACCGAAACAACTCTTTGAATTCATTAATATTTAAGTCCAGAGACTTAGGAAAAAGCTGGCAATCCATTTCAGGAGGGGAGCTTACAGAAATTCCTGTATACGATCTTCAAATCATTGAAACCAAATCAGACATTATACTTTCGGCTGCTACCCTCTTAGGGGTTTATGTAACCAATGACGGAAGTACCAATTGGAAAAGAGTTGGGGATAATATGCCACTCATCACCATAAATGACCTTGACATAAATATCAAAAACAATCAGTTGATTGCGGGTACTTTTGCCAGATCCATAATGACCTTTCCGCTATCAGAAATAAAAAGAGGAAATCCTGTAGCAGGCAAAGACATAGTTGCAAATAATAATGGATTGGTAATGTTTCCAAATCCGGCAGTAAATGAAGTACAGATTGATTTACCCAATCTTCAAGGCAAATCGAAAAGATCATTAAAAATCATGGACCTAAATGGTCATGTTATAGAGCAATTCGATAATATTGATCAGGAAAAATCATACATCAGGATTAATTTAAATGATTTTGTAGTTGGAATTTATCTTGTTGTCTATCAGGAAGGAAAAATAATAAGTACAGGAAAGTTGCAAAAAATTTAATCTTTGGTGAACTATGATTTTGGATTCATGTTTTAAGTCGCATGATTCCAAATATAAGTTTAACTAAGTGGTCCGGATGCATCCTGTGGTTTGCTATGCATATTTTCCCTCAGGTAGCCATGACTCAGTCTGTAGGCAATCTAACCGGTAGTGTTAAAGATTTTGAAACACAAGAACCTTTAATAGGTGCTATTGTAACCATTAACGACACAAAATTCGGGGCCTCGACCGATTTAGATGGAAACTTCACCATCGAAAACATTCCCACCAAATCATACAATGTTTCTGTCTCATTATTGGGATATGATCCCTTTACCAAATATAATGTGGTAATTACAACAGGCAATACCGCGCAAATTAATTTCGAACTTCGCCAGGACAGCAAAATTCTCGGAGAGATTGTATTCTCAGAAAATAAAAGTATTAGAATTGCAACAAGCGAAACTCCGCTTAGCGTCCAAAATCTTAGCGCGGAGGAAATTAAGAGTAATCCGGGAGGTAACTTTGATATTTCCAGGGTTGTTCAGGTACTCCCTGGCGTTGGTGGTACTTCTGGCAATGGCAGCTATAGAAATGACCTGGTCATCAGAGGCGGTGGACCCAATGAAAACGTCTATTATCTGGATGGCGTTGAAATTCCGGTTATCAACCATTTTTCTACCCAGGGTGCAGCAGGTGGCCCTACAGGAATATTAAATGTTTCTTTCCTTGAAGATGCTACCCTATCCTCAAGTGCTTTTCATGCCCGGTATGACAACCCACTTTCCAGTGTCCTTCAATTCAAGCAAAGAGACGGTAATAAGGACCGCATACAGGGTAATTTCAGGTTAAGTGGAACAGAAGCAGCATTGACTGCAGAAGGACCAATTGGCAACAATAAAAAAACTTCCTTCCTGGCATCTGCAAGAAGATCCTATTTGCAGTTTCTCTTTGAATTGCTTGATTTACCCATCCGCCCAAATTACTGGGATTTTCAATACAAAATTTCTCATCGCTTCAATGCAAAAACAAGTTTAACTGCTATTGGCGTTGGCGCAATTGATGAATTCAGTTTTGCGCTACCTAAAAATACCACACCTGAAAATCTTTATGTATTAAGTAGCAACCCTTTGATTAACCAGTGGAATTACACACAGGGCTTTACCTTAAAACATCTTCAAAACAAAGGATATTGGAACCTGACTTTTAGCAGAAACATGCTGGATAATGCGCTGGACCAATTCTCGGACAATTTTAACAGTACACAGACAGATGAGAATAAAAGAATTCTCAAACTTCGAAGTCGTGAAATCGAAAACAAACTGAGATTTGAAAGTCATAAAGTTTCCGGACCATGGAAATATTCCTATGGGGCAATGCTGCAATACGTTAAATACAGCAATGAAACATTCGCTAAAGGCCGGCCAGAAATCCGGGACAGTTCCGGAATAATCATCCAGCCTGGCATAAACTTCAGTTTCAATACTGCCATTGATTTTGTTAAATATGGCATCTTTGGTCAACTCAATCGACGATTGCTTGAGGACAGATTAGGCTTATCCTTTGGAATTCGCTCTGACGCCAACACACTTTCCAAAGATGGACCTGAGAATCTTCTCAATACTTTGAGTCCAAGGCTCAGCACCAGCTATAATTTATCCAGCAAGTGGACACTCAATGCCAGCGTTGGACGATATTTCAAAATTCTTCCTTATCCATTCTTGGCTTCCAAGAAAACGGAATTGCTGTAAATCAAAATCTGCCATACATCAAATCTGATCATTATGTCGCCGGCTTGAATATATTCCAACTAAGTTCTTAAGATTCACTTTAGAAGGTTTTTACAAGAAGTATGACGATTATCCGATAAGCGTTAGAGATGGTATTTCGTTGGCAAATCTGGGTGGGGATTTTGGTATCGTTGGAAATGAGGCAGTCAGCTCAACCGGAAAAGGGGAAACCTATGGTCTTGAATGGTTCGCCCAGCAGAAACTTACAAAAAATATGTACTTCACCACTTCTTATACTCTATTCTGGTCATCCTTTAGCGGACAGAATGGTGAGTTCATACGTTCGTCATGGGATACCAGACATTTGGTAGCCATTCTCATGGGGTATAAGTTTTCGCGCAACTGGGAATTAGGCATCCGATGGAGATTTCAAGGTGGCACACCATATACGCCATTTGACTTAGAAAGAAGCCGTATAAACTATGCTGTAGAAGGCAGAGGAACTTTGGATTACAATCAGCTGAATTCTGACCAACTTCCAAATTTCAATCAACTGGATCTACGTCTTGACAAAAAGTGGAATTTCAAACGAATTACTTTTGATTTATTTCTTGATCTTCAAAATGTTTTGGTTCGGGCAAATCCATCCTTCCCAAATTATACTTTTAAAAGAACTGCAGATAACTCTGCATTCGAAACTACAGATGGAGCCGCGTTAAGACCTGATGGTGCTAATGCTTTCCTATATTACTTGAAAACGCTGATGCAAATCTGCTGCCAACAATAGGATTTATTATTGAATTTTAACTGCTTATTTAGATAAAATACCATCAAAATAAAATGAATACCTTGATTGGTATACTCGGTATTAAATAAAGTAAGAGTACATCAAATTTGATTAGAAATCTGATTCAATTAGTTATTACTTCAAATATAAATCAAGCAACCAGTCAAGAGGCTTGAATATAAATGCAATATATAGGTTTAACTATTGTTACCTGTTAGGCTACATGCTGTCCTCCGTTGATTGCATAATTTGCACCGGTTATGTATGCGGCTTTTTCTGATGCAAGGAAAGACACCAAATAGGCAATTTCATCTGTTCCTCCTAATCTGCCCATTGGAATTTGTTCCACAATTTTATTTCTCACCTCTTCTCGGATAGCCATGACCATGTCTGTTCCAATATATCCCGGAGAAATGGTATTCACAGTAATCCCTTTTTTGGCAACTTCCATGGCAAGAGACTTGGTAAATCCATGCATTCCAGCTTTTGCTGCAGAATAATTGGTTTGTCCGAACTGTCCTCTCTGTCCATTTACAGAAGAAATGTTGATAATACGTCCAAAACCCTGAGCTATCATATCTTCGATAACATGACGGGAACAATTGAACACAGAGTCAAGATTGGTATGTATAACATCATGCCATTGTTCTTTGGACATTTTCCAAAGTGGTGTATCTCTTGTGATACCTGCGTTGTTGACAAGGATGGAGACAGGGCCATATTTAGCTTTGATTTCTGCGATCATTCTGCCTGTGTCTTCAAAATTGGTGACATCTCCTTCCACCATGGTAAATTCATATCCTTTCTCTTTTTCCTTTTCTTGCCATAATTTCGCTTTTTCAGCATTGCGATAATTGGCCACTACAAAATAGCCGTCATCTTTTAGTTTATGACACATTGCTGTTCCGAGCCCGCCTGTAGCCCCGGTTACTAAGGCTATGTTTCTTTGATTGGTTTCCATGGATAATTTTTTTGTTGGTATAACTGTAATATTATTACAAGATTTTTAATCAAACAAGGAATTGTAAAATTTTAAAACAATTTTTAATTATTGTAATGCTTTCAGCGATTGTAAAAACATTAAATCCACCAGTCCTATAGCGGTCATCGCCTCCACCACCACGGGTACTCTTAGCGCAATGCATAAATCATGTCGCCCTGCAACAACTAACTCACTCATGGTTGATTTTTCAAAATCATAAGTCTGTTGTTTTTGCGGAGTACTGGATGTAGGTTTTACCGAAATGCGAAACACTAATTCATTGCCATTGCTTATGCCTCCTGAAATTCCCCCTGCATGGTTAGTTTGTGTATGTCCTTCCTGATCCAAAATCGGGTCATTGTGCTTAGAGCCAACCATTTTGGCTGCTTTAAAACCGCTGCCAAATTCAATTCCCTTTACAGCCGGAATAGCAAACATCAAATGTGCCAGTACGGATTCCAATGAATCGAAAAATGGTTCTCCCCACCCGATTGGAATGTTATTCACTTTACATTCAACGATCCCCCCTATACTGTCTTTATTTTCAATAGCTAATTGAACTGCACGTTCAATGTCTTCTAACCCACCTGCTTCAATAATTCTAGACTGTATCTGAATTCCCTTTAATATTTTTTTTGCTATTACTCCGGCCGCGACAATAGGCAGTGTAAGCCGGCCGGAAAAATGTCCTCCCCCGCGATAATCATTAAAACTTTTAAATTTAATATGGGCACTAAAATCTGAATGTCCAGGCCGTGGTTGAGAAACAAACTGCTCGTAATCTACGGATCGGACATTTGAATTGGTAAATTCAACACAAAGCGGGGCTCCTGTTGTCATTTGCTTGAAAACCCCGGATTTAATGATGGGTTCATCGGACTCAACCCTGGTTGTCGTCCCATTTATTCCCGGTCTTCTTCTCCCAAGGTCTGAATAAAAATCTGTCTCACTCAATTCTATCCCCGGTGGAACACCATCTAAAACAATACCTACAACAGGACCATGTGATTCACCATAAATATTCACTCTAAAAATTCTGCCGAAGGAATTCATTTGTTCATTTAATACTTACTATTTCACAAAAATTTTGTGCATCATCCCAAAATCCCGGATAGGATTTTCTGACCTGTTTCGGGTCAAAGATAGAAAGTTCTCCCAGCTTACTCACCAAGGGTGCAAACGCCATTACCATGCGATGATCCCCGTAAGTTTGAATTGGTTCATCTGGCATTTTAATGATGCCCTTTGGAATCCTGATTTCATTCTCTCCGGACATTGGTTGTAATCCTAATTTGCGAAGTTCCTTTTCCAATGCAGCAATACGATCGGTCTCTTTTATTCTAAGTGTACTCAGTCCCGTAATGCTTACATCAATTCCCATTCCAGCACAAGCGACTGCAATGGTTTGTGCTAAATCCGGCGTTTCTCTACAATCAAAATGTAAAGTATGCTCCGGCATAATAAAATTTGGAATCTTGGAAATAGTAACACTGTCTTCATCAAAAGAAGTTGCTATACCCAATCGGGAAAAAATTTCAATAACCGCTTTGTCCGGTTGATAGCTATCCAACTTAAGTGCTCTAAGTTTGATCTCGACATCATCAGGCAAAAAACAAAGCCACTCATACCAATAAGAAGCTGAACTGTAATCCCCTTCAATAGTCCATTTCATTTCCGGATATATACCTGGTAAAATTTGGATTTTATCAATACTCACCTGCATTTCTATACCCAATATTTTCAAAATTCCAAGGGTCAGATCAATATAACTCTTGGAAACCTGATCCTTTGCAATATGTAGTGTGAGACCTCCGGGAATATAAGGGGCAATTAAAATTAGAGCAGAAGCAAATTGACTGCTTTGCTTACCATCCAAATAGAGCTCTCCGCCGTATAAATTTCCACCCAGAATTTGTATGGGCGGATACCCTTCCTTCCCCAGGTATTTTATTTTTGCCCCAATGCTTCTTAACGCCTCCACCAAAGGCCCAATAGGACGTTCCTTCATTCTGGCGCTTCCGGTAAGAATTTTCTCCCCTGGGGATAAAGAAAAATAAGCGGCAAGAAATCTCATCACAGTACCGGCATCCTCCGCATCCAGCAGCTTCTCTTCAGACAACAGAAGATCATGCATTACTTGGCTATCTCTTGCATCTGAGGGGTTCAAGATGTCTACCTTTCCCGCACTAAGTGCCTGAATGACGAGTAGCCTGTTCGTCTCGCTCTTTGACCCCGGTAAGGATATTGTGATTTTACCACCCACATCCCGGGCTTTTAATTGGTATAACATAAGTAAGTAGTGTGCAATGATACGTTTTCTGAGCCTGGCTTCAAAAAACTAATCATAATTTCTTCAAAATTGTCCAGGAATTATTCACGAAAAACATCCCATATTCTTGATTATAAAATTTTTATACATTATGAATATAAATATGTAAAAAATATTACCATTTTTTATATAGTAAAGCAGCGTTTTTTACTTATCAGAACTCTTTATAAGTATGTTACCGGTTTCAAAGAAAGAACTGATTTGTTGAATGTGAATTTTGAAAACGTACCTGTTATTTACCCCAGGTAGTGATAGGTAAGGTTAGCTCCGGTACCCGGGTATCGGAGTTTTCACCACAACGAATCCACTTAAAATACATATTTTACCTACTACTGTCTAAATAAACTACCAGACTAAAGAGCCTGGTAGTTTTCTTTTCGGCTGTCCCGTAAATCCAAATATGGATCTGGGGCCCCTGATTTGTACCTTTAAATTCAGCCAACTAACTCCCCAAATTCAGCCCGTCATCGTAATTTAACCTACACTCATCGAGATTCTTTGCATCAATGGCATGAGGATTCGTAGCTTTGCACGCCAAAATTTATCAGCATTCATGGAACGTAATCATATTATTGGTTTTGCATTGATATTTGCAGTATTGTTTGTGTGGAGTGAGTTCTTCTTTAAGCCCAATATGGAAAAAAAGGCTAAAGAGAAAAAATTTGCAGATTCGATAGCATTAGCCAGCCAAGCTCTCCCCTCCTCCGATACAGCACAAATTCAACAACAACTACCAGCTCAAAGTAATGGAATTGTACAGGATACCCCTGCAGCCAGCAGTCTCCTTCAGGAACAAACTTATTTACTGAAGAATAAGTTGGTTGAAATCACCATCAGCAATAAAGGCGCGAGAATTACCAAAGCGAGGATAGACAGCTACAAAAAGATCATTCCAGGTAAAAAGAACGAAGAAATTATTACCGACCTTTTCTTACTGGAAGATCCAAAGAACAAATTTGATTACCAGATTCAGACAGCTCAAGGACCGGTCCATTCCGGTCAATTGTATTTTGAAACCGTAAGTCAAACAGATCAAGCTCTTGAATTAAAAGCAGCCTTGCCGGGTGGAGGTTCCTTTGTTGTATCTTATAAACTGAAACCGGAAGACTACGTCTTGGATTATTCGATTCGCGTGGATCATGCGGGTGCCTCTAATGATGTAACCCTGCAATGGGAAAATTACCTGGATAAACTGGAGAAAAATTATGAATACGAAAAATTCTACACCTCTGTTTATTATAAAGAAAAAGAAGAAGATGCAGATTATTGTTCCTGCCGGTCAGATGACAAACACGACAGCAAGACAAAATCAGTAGAATGGGTGTCCCATTCTAACCAGTTTTTCAATACCTCTCTGATACCCAAAGAGGGATTCAGCAGTGGAAGTTTTGAAACGGTTATGATGCCTGACAACAGTGAAGACCTAAAACTACTTAAATCCACATTGAATATACCTGGTGCTTCTGTCCATGGAAAAAACTTTGACATGCAATGGTATCTTGGTCCCAATGAATACAAGCGACTCAGTCAATTCAACAACCATTTGCAGGATATTATTCCTTACGGTTGGTCTATTTTCGGCACCATCAACAGACACTTGATCAGACCGCTATTTTCCTTTTTGAATGACCTTATGGGTAGCAAGGGATTGATTATATTGTTGATGACCCTGATCGTTAAGTTGCTGGTTTTCCCATTGGCCTATAAAATGTTAAAATCCCAGGCCAGGATGACAGCGCTAAAACCGGAAATAGAAAAGGTAAAGGCCAAGCATAAAGACGACCTGCAACAGCAACAGGTTGAAACCATGAAACTATACAACGAATTTGGGGTAAATCCATTGGGTGGATGTTTTCCTTTGTTGTTGCAAATGCCTATCTGGATCGCATTGTACCGTTTCTTCCCAGCTACAATAGATTTCAGGCAGGCTTCATTTTTATGGGCAGCAGACTTATCTTCTTATGATGAGTTTCTAATTTTACCTTTTTCTATACCATTCTTTGGAAATACTTTAAGTCTGTTTGCCTTCCTATGGGTAATCTCTACTTTAGTGTTTACCTATTTCTCTTCCAAGACCATGGATTTCTCCGCTAATCCTGCTATGCTTTATATGCAATATCTTATGCCCTTGATGTTTTGGTTTATGTTTAACAAGACCGCAGCAGGTCTCACTTGTTATATGTTCTTCAGTAATTTATTGAACATCATTCAAACCATATTGGGTAGAAGCTATCTTTTTAATCATGATAAGATTCGAGACCAATTAGAATTGAATAAAAACAAACCTAAAAAGAAGGGGGGCTTCCAGGAGAGATTGGAACAAATGATGAAAGAAAAACAAAGAATCGAACAGGAAAAATTGAAAAACAAAAATAAATCCTGATGAAAATCAGATTTTTGCTTCTGCTTCTTATAGTCTCCATGTTTGCCTGCCATAGAAAAACAATTAAGGGCAAAGGACAGACTATTGAGGATCATTTAGAATCCGGAGAGCAAATCCTAATTCCGGATGCGCTGCCCAGATTTATTGGAAAAATAGAAGCTAAAGACACGTTAATTCAAAATTTAGATACGCTACTTTTTTTTCAGCGAACAGCTTGCTTTGGTTTTTGTCCAACCTTTAATTATACACTTTTCAACAACGGTGTTGTCTTATACCAAGGCATCATGCATGTCCAAAATCCTGGCAGACATTGGGGACTGATGTTAGAGGAAGACTGGGCTCAATTAATGATGAAGGCCAACAAAATTAATTTTTTCAAACTTGCTTCAATATATCCCACCAACGAAAGAGAATTTCTCCCGGATTTGCCCAACAAGAATATTCTTATCAAGGAATATGGCTTGAGAAAATTCATAACAGATAATCACTCCTCCCCTGCTGCGCTTAAAGAACTTGAAGATATAATTGAAGTTACGTTGCAAAAGACTATTAACTATCCATTAAAATGATTCATTCCAATTTC
>Ga0075163_10011215_pt1 | contig 11683 bp, 5 predicted proteins | sample JI1023141ADNA_FD_71478 | JGI IMG/M metagenome (GOLD analysis project Ga0075163, IMG submission 71478) | Wastewater effluent complex algal communities from Wisconsin, to seasonally profile nutrient transformation and Carbon sequestration -... | ecosystem: Engineered > WWTP > Effluent > Algae... | reverse complement strand
CCCCGCCGCCACCAACCGCGCCGCCACTGCCACCCGCTCCCGACACTGCCCACCACGCATCTCATCCAAGAGTTCCGCGTCAGAACAGTGTTCGAACATGTGTGCGATTATGCCACCGCCCACCGACATTGATTTTGATAACTCGGTTCGGGTGAGGATGGTCTTGCCTGTTCGCCGCCGGTGATGACCCGTCCTCCGACTGACGCCCTGCTGGGTTGTCTTCCTATTGATTTGTCTCACCAGCGCCGTGCGGGCAAGCACCGCCGAGAACCCGGCGGGTCGGACATGACCTAATCAGGAGCCTGGCAGTTCCTCATCAATGTCTCGTCTGCCCGCCCTACCGGTGTCATCCACGAACCGCCGGCGATACCCGGCCAGAAGGGACACGACCATCGTGACAGCATCACGCGTCGTCGTCATCGGCGCCGACACCCATCTGGACACCATTCACCTCGCGGCGCTGACCGACACGGGCCAACCGCTGGCTGACGCTGAGTTCCCGACCCGCCCGGCCGGCTAGCGCGAGCGCATCCGCAGTCCGCGCGGGGTTCGGGAGAATCCGGCATCAATCAGCGCATCCGAAATGACCTGGTGCTCGTCGCGTGCAAAAGCCTCCAAAATGGCTATGCCATTGAGCCTTTCGATCAGCAATCCGCCGATTCGGCCGCTGCCGACCAGTTCGGCAAGTGCGCCCGCGGCGCACCGTTGCACCTCGCTATCGGCGTTGAAGCTGAGGAGGGATCGTCCTCCCCGTTCGAGATACCAGGCCAACTCGCCGTCAACGAGGACCACGAGCGCTCCGGCCTTGCGGCCGGGACGGTGAACGATGTCGGTATCACCGCGGACCGGCCAAGGTAGTGCGGCGCCGTAGGGATTCGCGGGGTCGCTGGCGGCGAGTACCACGGACCGGTATTCGCCCGCGCCGTCGAGGTAGGCCCGTAGCCGGTCAACGGTTGATGCGAGTGCGAATTGTGCGCCACCGAGCGATTCGACGAAATAGCCGCGTTGGCAACGTCCCGACTCCTCGAAACCGGTCAGCACCTTGTAGAGGGTCGCAAAGCCGCCGGGTACCCCTTCGGCCGCGACGGCGCCGCGGGTCAACACCCCGTGGCGACTCAACATCAGTTCTCCCCAAAAATGGCTTCGCACAGTCAAATCAGGCTCCCGGGCGGCGGTAGCCGACCATCGGCCACCGACCGCGGGATCCGCCGAACGGGATTGTGGTTGGGCGGCCGTGAAGCGCCCGAGCCGTGGTGGCCGGCGGTGCCGACGGGCGGGCGAAGACCTTGCCCGGGTACCGGGCTTACGCCCGACCGCTAACGTAGCGCGCACGGGTGCGAACGTGTCGCCTGTAACCCAGCCGCCCCAGATCAGTTCCCAGAGAGCGGCTTTCAGAGTCGAATCCGTGACCGAAGGCCGGCTGAGCTGGCGGAAAAAGAAGGCGCCCCGCGATTCGCCGGGAGTGCCGAGAATCTCGAGTATGGCGTGGTGGGTGTCGGTGAAATCGATCTCGGCTGGAGCCGCAAGGGTGAGTGGAGCGGTATCCGCGCGGTGGAAAGCGATCCATCCATCAGTGCCCGATATGGAACCTGCTCCCGACCACGTTATTTCACCGGCGGCCAGGAGTTCGTCGAGCATTGCCGGTTGGTATCCCTTCACCCTCGGGGCAAGGATCAGCGGCTCGACCGCCGACGCCGGAACCGGCACCCCCGACAGCTGGTCGATGACGTCGGCCAATCCGTCCGCTCCTGCTGTTGCCGCGGTGCCGACCTGCTGCCACGCCGGCAGGAACCGTGCGTAGGTATCGACGCTGACCGGTTCCACCTGCGCCCGTAGGGCGGCCAGTGACCGGCGGCGCAGAATGCGCAACACCTCGGCGTCGCACCACTGCTCACCGGTCTCCTCAGAAGGCGGCAGGTACACAAAGTCACCCCGGATCAACTTGCCGTCCAACGCCATTCGGCCCAACACGTCTGCGGCTACGCGCAGCCCCAAGCCGAACCGCTGCGCTGCCGCCCGCGTGGTGAACGGCCCCCGGGTGCGGGCGTAACGCCCTAGCAGCTCGCCCAGGGGATCTGGCACCTCCTCGACGAAGCTAGCGGGAACCCCGACGGGAACGGCTACCCCGACGGCGTCGCGCAGCCTTCCGATGTCTTCGATCGCTGCCCACCAGGTTTGGCCCGCGAATCCGACCGGCAGTGCCCGCCGGGAAGCATGGAGCACCTGTAGCCACGGGCCGGCATCAGCGGCCCTGGATCGCTCGGTGACCTCATCGGCCGTCAGCGGGCCAAGCCGGCGAAGCAGGTCGGCGACGCCTTCGGCATCGCGAGCCTGGCGGTCTTCCGACAGATGCTGAAGCTCACGTGAAGTGGCGTCGACGATGTCCGGTTCCAGCAGCTCACGAAGCTCAACGCGGCCGAGCAATTCGGCGAGAAGTGTGGTGTCCAACGCCAGCGCAGCCGCGCGGCGCTCGGCCAATGGGCTATCGCCCTCGTACATGAACGCACCCACATAGCCGAACAGGAGCGCCGCTGCGAACGGAGACGGCGTCGGAGTCTCGACCTCGACGATTCGTACACGCCGCTGGCTGATTCGCGCCATCAAATCGATCAGTGCCGGAACGTCGTACACGTCCTGCAAGCATTCCCGCACCGTTTCCAGCACGATCGGGAAGTCGGGGTATTGTCTTGCCACATCGAGCAATTGGGCTGCGCGCTGACGCTGGTGCCACAGTGGTGAACGCTTGCCGGGATGACGGCGGGGCAGCAGCAGTGCACGTGCGGCGCACTCGCGGAAACGCGAAGCGAACAGGGCTGATCCGCCGACCTCGATAGTGACCAGCGGTTCGATTTCATCGGGATCGAAGACAAACAGTTCTGCGCCGGGTGGGTTTTCGCCCGAATCCGGCACTGTGTCAGGAAGTCGTACCACAATGCCGTCATCTGAAGCGGTCGGCTTCTCGTCGATTCCGAATCTCTCGAGGAGTCGGCGGCTGACCGCCAGGGCCAGGGGTCCGTTCACCTTGAGCCCGTAGGGGGAGTGCAGGATCAACCGCCAGTCGCCGAGCTCATCTCGGAAGCGTTCCACTAGCAGCGTGGTGTCGCTGGGGACAACGTTTGTTGCCTGGAGTTGGTCTTCGAGAAGCTGTCGGAGGTTCTGTGTGGCGTAGTCGGCGAAACCCAGTTCGGCGCAACGATGGTCGAAACTATCCCGGTCCAAGGTTGCCAACTCGCCGGTGAATTTCCCGATTGCCTGACCGAGTTCGGCGGGCCGTCCTGCCTCATCCCCGCGCCAGAACGGCAGCCGAGCGGGCTGTCCCGGTGCGGGGATGACAAGAACGCGGTCGTGGGTGATTTCGGTGATGCGCCAACTCGTGGCGCCCAACGAGATCACATCCCCCGGACGAGACTCGTAGACCATCTCCTCATCGAGTTCACCCACACGGGAGGGCTTTTCGGAATCCGTGGCGAGATAGACGGTGAACATTCCGCGATCGGGAATGGCGCCACCCGAGGTGACTGCGAGTCGCTGCGCGCCGGGTCGGGCGGTCAGGGTCCCGGTGTCTCTGTCGTAGACAAGGCGAGGTCGTAGCTCAGCGAAGTCGGTGGACGGATATTTGCCACTCAACAAATCCAGGGTCGCCTCGAATGCGCTGCGCGGAAGGGTCGCGAAGGGCGCGCTGCGCCGGACGATGTCGAACCAGCGGTCGGCGTTCACTGGTTCCAGCGCGCACGCGGCGACAGTGTGCTGCGCCAAGATATCCAACGGGTTCGCCGGGATACGCATGGCCTCGATCTCGCCCGCGACCATGCGCTGCACACTCACGCCGCAGCTGATCACGTCTGTTCGATGTTTGGGGAACAGCACCCCCTGGGAGATTTCGCCCACCTGATGTCCGGCTCGACCTACACGCTGCAGGCCACTGGCGACCGAAGGTGGTGCCCCCACTTGGACGACGAGGTCGACACTGCCCATGTCGATGCCCAATTCGAGGCTCGACGTGGCAACGACAGCTTTGAGCCGTCCGCTTTTGAGGTCATCCTCGACGGCTGCCCGCTGTTCCTTACTGACGGATCCATGATGAGCGCGGACGAGCACCGGATCGGCGCCGTACGTTTGGCCGCTGGCCATGATGTGCGCGGGCGCACCGCCGGGCACTTCGTGGTTAGGTGCGGGGCTCAATGTGATTCCACACCGTTCCGCGTGAATCTCGTTGATCCGCGAGGTGAGTCGTTCAGCGAGCCGTCGCGAATTCGCGAACACGATCGTCGAATTGTGCGCCTCGATGAGTTCGACGATCCGGCCCTCGACATCCGGCCAGATGGAGTTACCCTCCAGATTGGCCATGTCGGGCACTGGAACCCGGACTGAGAGTTCAAAGGTCTTGGCGGCGGGGGGTGCGACGATAGTCGCGGATTGCGCGCTGCCGGTGAGGAACCTCGCTACCTCTTCTGCCGGCCTGACAGTTGCCGACAATCCGATTCGCTGGGCCGGCCGGCAGGACAGAGCGTCGAGACGCTCGAGCGACAACGCCAGGTGCGCACCGCGTTTCGTGCCCGCGACGGCATGGATTTCGTCCACAATCACGGTGCGTACGCTGCTCAACGTCTCGCGTGCAGCGGATGTCAGCATCAGAAACAGCGACTCCGGTGTGGTGATCAGGATGTCGGGTGGCTTGCTGATCAACTGTCGCCGCGCAGCGGCGGGCGTGTCACCCGAACGAAGCCCGACGCGGATTCCGGGAGCGGGCAGACCGTCACGCTCGGCGGCCCGGATGATCCCGTTCAACGGGGTACGGAGGTTGCGCTCGACATCGACCGCGAGTGCCTTCAACGGGGAGATGTAGAGCACGGTGGTGGCCGCTGAGGTGGGAGGATCGGTCGCCAATCTGTCTATGGCCCAGAGGAATGCGGCCAGCGTCTTGCCCGAACCTGTGGGTGCCACGACGAGGGTGTTGTCGCCGTCGGCGATTGCCGACCACGCCTCGCGCTGCGCGGGCGTCGGCTCGGGAAACGTATCGGTGAACCAGGTTCGAGTCAATGGACCGAACCGGGCCAGCGGATCGAACGCAGCGCCCGGTGTGTAGCCCTGACCCTTGTTCGGATCGGCGACCAAGCGCATGTCGACGACAGTACCTCCGGTGATCAGCCGAAATGGACGCCTTGAGCCAGTGGGAGTTCCGAGGAGTAGTTGACGGTGTTGGTGGCCCGGCGCATGTAGGCCTTCCAGGAGTCGGAGCCCGACTCGCGCCCACCTCCGGTCTCCTTCTCGCCACCGAAGGCCCCGCCGATCTCAGCACCGGATGTGCCGATGTTGACGTTTGCGATGCCGCAGTCCGAGCCGTCGGCAGCGAGGAATCGCTCGGCCTCGCGCACGTCAGTGGTGAAGATTGCTGACGAAAGGCCTTGTGGTACAGCATTATTGAGCGCAACGGCCTCCTCGAATGTCTCGTAGGTCAAGACATAGAGGATGGGAGCGAATGTTTCGTCGTGGACGACTTCGGTTTGTGCCGGCATGCGGACGACAGCGGGTGCCACGTAGAAGGCGTTCTCGCCGGCAGCGCCGCCGACGTGATGTCGGTCGCCCCCGCAGACTTCGCCGCCGTCGGCGCGAGCCCGGTCGAGCGCGGCGACCATGTCGCCGTAAGCGGCTTCGTGGATCAATGGCCCCACGAGTGTTCCGTCGGCGGCCGGATTGCCGACGGGGAGTTGGCGGTAGGCCGCGGTGATCCGATCGATGAGGTCGTCGGCCACCGACGAGTGAACGATCAACCGGCGAAGAGTCGTGCAACGTTGGCCTGCGGTACCGGCGGCGGAGAACACGATCGCCCGCACAGCGAGGTCGAGATCGGCCGACGGTGTGACGATCGCGGCATTGTTGCCACCAAGTTCGAGTAATACCCTGCCGAATCTTTGGGCCACCCGGGGGCCCACCTGTCGGCCCATCCGCACCGAGCCGGTCGCCGAGACGAGTGCGACGCGTGGATCATCGATCAGGCGTTCGCCGACCTCACGACCGCCCTGCACCAGCCTGCTCACCCCGAGGGGGGCTCCCACATCGTTGGCGGCGCGCTCGATCAAAGCCTGGCAGGCGAGGGCCGTCAGGGGGGTCAGTTCCGAAGGCTTCCACACCACCGTGTCCCCGCAGACCAGCGCGACGGCGGTGTTCCAGGCCCACACGGCGACCGGGAAGTTAAAGGCGGTGATGACACCGACCACGCCGAGAGGATGCCAGGTTTCCATCAGGCGGTGCCCCGGCCGTTCCGAGGCGATGGTGCGGCCGTAGAGCTGGCGAGACAGGCCAACGGCGAATTCGCAGATGTCGATCATCTCCTGGACCTCGCCCAGGGCCTCGGAGGTGATCTTGCCCGCCTCGATGGTGACCAGAGTTCCCAAGTCGGCCTTGTGTGTGGTGAGCAGCTCACCCAACCGCGCGACCAGTCGGCCGCGGACCGGTGCCGGCGTGGTGCGCCACGTCGAAAATGCCTGCGCTGCTTCGGCAATCGCGACTTCGGTGTGTTCGGCCGAGGCGGCGGCCAAGGTGAGTAGGCATTCGCCGGTGAGCGGGCTGCGGGCGGCGAGGCCGTCAGCACCAGCCTCCCCGAAGTGGGTCTGCGCGCCAATCGCAGTGAGGGCCGTCAGCGCACGATCCCGCAATTCCGTAGTCGTGGGCAGAGCGGGTGCGGTGGTGGTGCTCATCGGGGCGGCTCCTGTGTGTGGAAGTAGCTGAATATCGCGCTGGAGAGAATGGGGTCGCTGGGGAGGCTGGGGTAATGTGCGGCGATGGCCGACAACGGAGACCAAGTTCGCGATCTCGACGAGATTGATCGCACTTTGGTACGTGAGTTGGTAGTGGATGGCCGCTCGACCCTGGCGCAGCTTGCCGGCACCACGGGTCTGTCGGTATCGGCGGTGCAATCGCGGGTGCGGAGACTCGAGTCGCGTGGTGTGATCACCGGATACACGGCTCGGGTGGATCCGGAAGCGTTCGGGCAGGTGCTTTCAGCGTTCATCGCGATCACTCCCTTCGATCCGTCACAACCCGATGATGCGCCTGTGCGGTTGGAACACATCGCCGAAATCCAAGCCTGCTATTCCGTCGCGGGCGACGAAAGCTACGTACTCTTTGTGCAAGTCGCGTCTGCGCGGGAGTTGGAGACACTGCTTCAGCAGATCCGAACGGCCGCGAATGTGCGCACGCGAAGCACCATCATTCTAAACACATTTTTCCGTGACAGGGTTTACCTGCCGTAATTGTTACGACGGATCAGGCTGATTGGGCTCGATATTTTTTGCCTGAAGGGCGGATAGCTGACGCGACAAAACCGTCGAGCCAATACCCATCGCCACCGCCACGGGCCAATCGATGAGCTCGAATGCCACTAATGCTCCGAGCGCGCCAAGGAATGCCAACTGATCGGGTGGTGGCACCCGGACCGGCCCGATCAACGGGAGCCTGAGCGAAAAGTGTTGCGCCTCAGCCACCCGCCTCGAGGCCTCGCGCTGGCCGGCCAACAACGACCGTGTCATTGACAACATGTTCGTGTCCTGTTCAGATTCGTGACCCGCTTTGGTTACGCGCCTGGGCTGTCCTTAGAAGCGTGACCGACGACGTCGTGACCCTGGGTGCCCGGCTCCTCACGCCCCTGTTCCGGGAGATTTACGCACTCCTCGTCGGGGCCGGAATCATCCTCGTCGAGAACGAACCCGCTGTCGTCGAGGCCTTCGTTGCCGAGGCCCCCGTCGCCGGCTGAGCGATAGATCGCCGCACCGATGCGTTCGAGCGCAGACGGTGCAAGGGCCGACAACGCCGTTGCCACCGCCGTGGCGAAGAACGCCTGGCCCCACCCCAGCGGATCGACCGGGGTGCAGCCGAACAGCTGACTGACACCTGGTGTGCTGATCACCGCTGCGAGCATCAGGAACGACCCGCCCGCTGTCGCCACCACCAGAGGTCCATGCGAGTCGACCAGGGTTTGGGCCAATTGCGTGGAGACCAAGCCGATCAATCCGATTGTCGCGGCACGGCGCTGCGGACCCGTCATCCGGCCCATGAGCCATGCCAGTGTCGCGCCGGTTGTCGTCGCGGCGCCGCGTATCGCGATCGCTCGCCACATCGCCGACTCGTCACGATCGAGAGCTTCGTTACCCTCTTGAGCGCTCACCGCCAGGGCTGCCGCCGGCAGCGCGTCGGTGAGCATGTTGACTAACAGCATCTGGCGGGCGTTCAGCACGGAACGTCCGGTCAGCAGGCTGGTCAGAAGTCCGAAACAGACCTCGCCGGCATTGCCGCCGAGCAACATCGACACGGCGGATTGCACTCTGCGCCACAACTGCTCGCCCTCATCGAGGGCATTGATAAGGGCTTCGATCCTGCCATCCAGCAACACGATATCCGCGGCCATGCGTGCCGGATCGCTACTGCGCGACGCGACGCCGATACCGACACTGGCCGCGCGGATGGCGGCTGCGTCATTGGCTCCGTCGCCGACCATCGCGGTGACCAGGCCGGCGCGCTCCAATGTCTGAATGACATCGATCTTGTGCTGCGGGGTCATCCGGGCGAACACGATGTGAGTCAGCACCGCCTCGGTGCGCTCATCGGCTGACAACGCCTCCCACTCGCCGCCGGTGATCACCTGATCCGAGGCGATATCGAGGCCGAGTTCGCCGGCCACGACAGTGGCGGTGATCGGGTGATCGCCGGTGATGACCCGTACACCGATTCCGCGTTCGGTCAGCTCGGTGAGCAACTGCCGGGCGGCCGGACGCGCAGTGTCGGCGAGACCGAGTAATCCGCAGGGGGTGAGGTCGCTGCGGCACAGTCTTTCCATCTCCGCGCTGCTCGCCGCGGCGGCCGCCGCCTGCTCGGGGCTGAGTTCACGTTCGGCCACTGCCAGCACTCGTAAACCTTTGGCGGCCATCCCTGACATCGTGGTGACCAACTTGGCCCGGCTGTTGGGGTCCTCTGTCAGCGCGGCGGACACGACCTCGGGAGCCCCCTTAATAGTGAGTCTGGTCCCGGTGAGGGCCGCGGCGAAGGGGCGACCGGATTGGAAGGGCAGGAACGCGTCGCGGACGGCGAGCGGCCTCGGCGCGGCGGCCCGGTGTATCGCGTCGTCGGTCGCGTGCTCGATGCGGTGGTTGTGGCGCGAATACGACGTGGACAGCGCGGCGTCGAGAACTTCGGCCTTGGTGTAGCCCGCCATCGGCCGCACCGTTTTGACTTGGAGACGGTTTTCGCTGAGGGTTCCGGTCTTGTCGAAGCACACGACATCGAGGCGAGCGAGCGCCTCCACCGAGTTGGCATTTCGGACAAGCACTGATTCGTTCGTGAGGCGCCGGGCCGCCGAAAGCTGGGCGAGCGTCGCCACGAGTGGCAGCCCCTCGGGGACCGCCGCGACGGTGAGCGCGACCGCGCTGTCCACCGATTCGCGAAGTGGAGTGCCCCGCATCAAGCTGAACAGCCCGACCAGGCCGCCACCGGTCAAGCTCCATGGCAGGGCGCGGCTGGTGATTCGGCTGAGCTGGCGTGAAAGCCCGATCTCACGGGATTTCCGCGGCGCCATCGACATGGCGCGATGCATCTCGGTGACCGGCTCGACAGCGGTCACGACCGCCAACGCGGTGCCGGCCACCACTGTTGTTCCCGCGTAGATCATGCAAGCGCGTTCGGCGAGCGGTGCCCCCGGCGTCGCGTCGCACTGTTTGGCGAGCGGCAGTGATTCGCCGGTGAGAGTGGACTCGTCCACTTCCAGATCGGCTGCCTCGATGAGCCGGCCGTCAGCCGGAACCACCTCGCCGGCGTGCACCTCGATGATGTCACCGGGGCGTAGCGACTTGGCGGCGACCTTCTGGCTGAGATGCTCGTCCAGCTGGCCCACCCGGCGCCGGGCCAGCGGGTCCTGAACCGCGAGCAGGCGTCGGAGCACGCGTTCGGCGTGCACCTGCCGTTCCGCCGATAGGGCGGCGTTGGAAAGCAGCACGCCGCCCACCAGCGCGGCGTCCAGTGGCGAGCCGAGCAGCGCACTCGCCAGTGCGCCCGTCGCAAGTATCGGCGTGATCGGATCGCTGAGATTGGTGCGCATCTCGTCGGAGAAATCGGACAACAGGGACCAGGCCGATGCGCCCGCCTGCTCCAGAAGCCGAATCGGAACCATCAGAGCGTTCGGGTCGTTCGCGGGTTCTTCTTGCTCATCCGGCGGACGCGGCAGCAATCGCCGGACCTCGGCGATGGGCACCGCGTGCCAGTCGAGACCGGGTTCGGCGATCGGGACCTGCTCTCCGAAAACCTTGCGGCCCGCGTTGAAACCCAGCCAAAGTGCCGCCAGCACACCGCCGTTGATCGATGCCGGGCCATTTCCGGGTACGCCGGGTATCAGCATGAGTGCGCCAAGTGCGGAACTCGACATCGACAGCTGCACGCCGCGGGAGCTCGCGGACTTCGCGGCCGGTATGGCCTTGAGGAATCGCCACATGGTTTCGAGATCTGGCACGAAAACATCAGCGCCCCAAGGCGGATTGGGCCCGCGATGAAGACCGACGGTGATGTCGGCGTCGTGTTCGGCAGTCATCTCGGATGTGCTCAACAGTGCGACGGTCGACCCGTCTGCGCGCAAGCGATCCACGACGCCGGTGAGTGCGTCATCGAGCGACTTGGCGGACGGATAGAGGGCATCGAAACCCTGTGCCAGAGAGCGCAATCCGTCGTCGTCGACGGACACCACGCGGGCCCCTGTCCGGCGCGCCTCGGTGACGACTGCCGTAGCCAGTGGATCCCGAACGGCGCTGACCAGGGCGTGGCCCGTCCGGCCTGCACCTTTAATGGTGCGAAGGGCGTGCCAGCCTGGGCCCACTTGGCCCGCGGCGAGTGCTGTTCGCGCGGCGTCCCACGCCTTGGTCCGGTTCGAGCTGGTGACACCGCGCACCCTGCTCACCGTCAGCTCGTCGGTGTGAAGACAGCGCGGATCGATGACGATCGCGTCGATGCGGTCCATCACTCTCAATGCGCGCGGACGCATGATCAGCGCGCCGTGCCGGCCGGCCAGGCCGCGGGTCATCGCGCAACCGAAGGCTTCCTTGGCTGCGCGGCCGGGTTTGGGCGCGGCCACCATTGCCGCCGCGCCGGCAATGCTCGGATTGCCCGACAGTGCGCCGATGGCGGCGGCCGCTGTCAGGCCGATCCAGCCGAACTTGTTCCCGTATTCCTCGACGGGACCATCAACGAAATCCGTGGCGCCGCGGATCGGTGGACGTCCGTCAGGACGGGCTTCGCACAGTGTGGGCTCATGCCGTTGCCAGGCCAGGCGGGCGTTCCACGATTCAACCGCGAGCATGGTCCGGATACCCAGCTCAGCCGCCGCCGACGTCGGCGACACTGTCAACGCGGCCGTCACCGAATTGGCAACGGAGAAAAGCAGATCGGCTCCGTCATGCCCCAACCGCCGATCGAGCTGCTTCCGTATGGCGGGCACGTGGTCGGCGATCATCGGAAGCACGGCGACCAGTTCCGGCACCCGAGGCACTCGCATGACCTGTCCCGCGACGGAGAGCCCGAGGCCCATGGTGGCGGCTGCGGCGCCGATCGTCCGGGCGATGAGGATCTCGTCGTCACCGGGAAGTGTGTGCGGCCGATGCCGTGCAGACACGGGCTCAGTGAGTGCGCGCTCTTCTGCTGCTGCGAC
>Ga0075163_10011214_pt1 | contig 11683 bp, 10 predicted proteins | sample JI1023141ADNA_FD_71478 | JGI IMG/M metagenome (GOLD analysis project Ga0075163, IMG submission 71478) | Wastewater effluent complex algal communities from Wisconsin, to seasonally profile nutrient transformation and Carbon sequestration -... | ecosystem: Engineered > WWTP > Effluent > Algae... | reverse complement strand
GGCGCCGATCGTCTACGCCGCGCCGGCGCAGCTCATCGCCTACCATGCCGCGATCCTGAAGGGCACCGACGTCGATCAGCCGCGGAACCTGGCGAAGTCGGTCACGGTGGAGTAACGGCGGGGTTTTTGGGATTCTTGCCGGAAGAGGCGCGCACCTGGCGATAGTCAAGGATGGAAAGGGTTGAGATTCATCGAGAGTTAAGAATGATTAGCGGCGTAGCTCATGGTGGCGAAGTTTGCGACGGTTTACTCGCGACGAGATCGACGAGATCGAACTGGGCAGATTACGGATCATCGAACTTGGGAACGTCATCTCGAACCTGTTGTATGACACGGTTCCCTATCTAATGAAGATTAATGAGATCGCTGCCGAAGACCATCGCGCCGCTCGCCGAAAATATCGGCGCCTCTTGACAGGAAATTCTCACCTTATGGTTTCCAAACTATGGAGTAATGCTGCGAACTATTCGTCAAGATCCTCCGACATGGCTCGAAAGGTTTAAAATTCGATGAAAAATACTCTGCTTAAACGGTTTGGAGACAAATCTGCCGTTATCGGCATCATCGGCTTAGGCTATGTCGGGCAGCCTCTCGCTCTGCGTTATTCGCAGATCGGCTTCAAGGTGCTCGGCTTTGACGTAGACCAGGAAAAGGTCGATCAACTGAACGCCGGGCATTCGGGGATCGAGCATATTGTTGACAGCGACATCTCTGCCGCAAACGCCGCGGGTATGTCCTGCACCACCGATTTTGCCCGGATACCCGAGGCGGATGCCATCATTATTTGCGTACCCACGCCCCTGAACAAGTATCGCGAGCCGGATCTGACCTTCGTCACCCGCACCTGCGATGCCATCGTTCCTCATCTGCGGGCGGGGCAGGTTGTCTCGCTGGAAAGCACGACCTATCCCGGCACGACCGAGGAAGAGGTCAACCCGCGCATCACCTCGGGCGGGCTGGTGATCGGCGAGACCATCTTTTCGGTCTACTCGCCGGAACGTGAGGATCCTGGCAACGAGAGCTTCACCACCCGTACCATTCCCAAGCTGGTGGGCGGCGATACAGACAACTGCTTGGAGGTCGGGATCGCGCTCTATTCCCAAGCGATCGAGAAGGTAGTTTCCGTCAGCTCCACTAAGGTTGCCGAAATGACCAAGCTGCTAGAGAATATCCATCGCGCTGTGAACATCGGCCTCGTCAACGAAATGAAGATCGTCGCCGATCGCATGGGCATCGACATCTTCGAGGTGATCGACGCCGCCGCGACCAAGCCCTTCGGCTTCACCCCTTATTATCCCGGCCCTGGTCTTGGCGGCCATTGCATCCCGATTGACCCCTTCTACCTGACCTGGAAGGCGCGCGAATACGGACTGCACACCCGCTTCATCGAGCTTTCGGGCGAGGTGAACCAGGCCATGCCGACCTATGTGCTGGGTAAGCTCGTCTCTGGTTTGAATGAGCGTGGGCGGGCCCTGAAGAATGCAAAGATCCTGGTGCTAGGGATCGCTTACAAGAAGAATGTCGATGACATGCGGGAATCTCCCTCCGTTCAGGTGATGGAGATGGTGCGCAATAATGGCGGCATTGTGCATTACTCGGACCCGCATGTGCCCGTCTTCCCGAAGATGCGCGAGCATCGTTTCGACCTGCGTTCGGTTGCCCTCACACCGGAAACACTCGCCAGTTACGACGCTGTGGTGCTGACCACTAATCATGACCGCTTCGATTACGAGATGATCCTCGCTCATTCCCGGTTAATCATCGACAGCCGCGGTATCTATCGCGCACCGCAAGAGAACGTCATCAAGGCCTGAGGAGGTCACATGAAACGCTTTGCCCTGATCGGCGCGGCCGGTTACATCGCTCCCCGCCACATGAAGGCCATCAAGGACACAGGAAATGACCTCGTAGCGGCGATGGACGTGAACGATTCCGTCGGCATTCTTGACAGCAATTTCCCCGAGGCCCAGTTCTTCACCGAATTCGAGCAATTCGACGCCCATATCGATGGCGAGCGCCGCGCCGGACGGCCACTCGACTATGTCGCCATCGCCTCGCCAAACTACCTGCATGACGCCCACATGCGTTATGCGCTGCGCTCCGAAGCCGATGCGATCTGCGAGAAACCACTGGTGCTGAACCCGGAAGACATCGACGGACTGAAGGCGCTGGAGCGTGATACCGGTCGGAAGATCAACACCATCCTGCAACTGCGCCTGCATCCGGCAATCCTCGCCCTGCGCGACCGGGTTGCTGACCTGCCAAAAGATCGCAAGGTCGATGTCGATCTGACCTACATTACCTCTCGCGGAAACTGGTATTTGAAAAGCTGGAAGGGGTTCACCGAGAAATCTGGGGGAATCGCCACCAATATCGGCGTACATTTCTATGACATGCTGCATTTCGTCTATGGCACGCTGCAGCAGAACCTCGTCCATCTGAACACGTCCACCCAAGCTGCCGGCTATCTGGAGTACGAGCGCGCCCGGGTGCGCTGGTTTCTCTCTGTCGATGTGAACGACGTGCCGCAAGCAGAGCGCGCCAAGGGCAAGCGCACCTTCCGTGCTGTCACGGCGGATGGCGAAAACATCGAGTTCTCCGACGGTTTCACCGAGCTTCACACCCGCATCTACGAGGAGATCCTCGCTGGGCGCGGTTTCGGAGTGGAGGAAAACCGGGTAGCGATCGAGACCGTAGCCACGATCCGCAATGCCGCGATCGCGCCGAAGTCGGATCTGACGCATCCTTTTGCGCTGGTGTGACATGGGCTACTTCCTGCATCCCAGCGCTATCGTGGACGAGGGGGCGGAAATCGGTGAGGACAGCCGGGTCTGGCACTTTGTCCATGTCTGCGCTGGTGCGCGCATCGGCAAGGGTGTTTCGCTCGGACAGAACGTCTTCGTCGGTAACAGGGTCAGCATCGGTGACCGCTGCAAGATCCAGAACAACGTCTCAGTCTATGACAACGTCCATCTTGAGGAGGGCGTGTTCTGTGGCCCGTCGATGGTCTTCACCAATGTCCACAATCCGCGAGCTTTAGTAGAGCGCAAGAACGAATATCGTGACACGCTGATCCGCCGCGGCGCCACGCTGGGCGCGAATTGCACTATCGTCTGCGGCGTCACAGTCGGCGTCTTCGCCTTCGTCGGTGCGGGAACCGTGATTATCCGTGATGTGCCCGACTTTGCACTGATGGTCGGCGTGCCGGCAAAGCAAATCGGCTGGATGAGCGCCTTCGGCGAGCGTCTAGATCTGCCGCTTTCGGGTGAAGTTGAGGCGATCTGCCCCCACACCGGTGACCGCTATCGTCTGGAGCATGATCGCGTCATTCGCCGGGAGACAGAAGCATGATCCCCTTCATCGACCTTGCCGTCCAGCAGGACTGCCTTCGCAGCGAGATCGAGGCCGGCATCGCCCGAGTCCTCGCGCATGGACAATATATCCTCGGTCCGGAAGTAGCCGAGCTGGAGGAAAAGCTCGAGGCATATGCAGGCGCTGCATATTGCATTACCGTGGCCAATGGCACCGATGCCCTGCAGATCGCTCTGATGGCGCTTGACGTCGGGCCGGGGGATGAGGTCATCACCCCCGGCTTCAGCTATATCGCTACAGCGGAGGCAGTGCTGCTGTTGGGAGCGAAGGTGGTCTATGTCGATATTGATCCAGTCAGCTTCAACCTCGACCCGGAGCTATTAGAAGCCGCGATCACCCCCCGTACGAAGGCGATCATCCCGGTCTCGCTCTACGGGCAGGCCGCCGATTTCGACAGGATCAATGCCATTGCTGTCCGCTATGGCCTTCCGGTGATTGAGGATGCTGCGCAAAGCTTCGGCGCCATCTATCACGGTCGGAAGTCCTGCAATCTCTCGACCATTGCCTGCACCAGCTTCTTCCCCTCGAAGCCGCTCGGCTGCTACGGCGACGGCGGCGCGATCTTCACCTCCGATCCCGAGCTGGCGAAAGTGCTGCGGCAGATCGCGCGCCATGGCCAGGAGAAGCGATACTATCACGTCCTTGTCGGAGTGAACTCGCGTCTCGACACGCTTCAGGCCGCGATCCTGCTGCCGAAGCTCGCCATCCTCGACGACGAGATCGCCGCCCGGCAGAAGGTGGCGGCAGCCTATCGCGCCGCGTTCTCCGGCACCGCGGTCACCCCTCCGGCCGTGGGGAACGGCCTCGTCAGTGTCTGGGCGCAGTATACGGTGCGGGTGGCGGATCGCTCGGCGGTTCAGGAGAAGCTGAAGGCTGCCGGCGTGCCTACGGCGGTTCACTATCCGCTGCCGCTGAACCACCAGCCGGCGGCGGCAAATTGGGATGCGCAACTGCCCGTCGGTGATCGCGCGGCCGATGAGGTGCTAAGCCTGCCGATGCATCCCTACATGACCGAAGCCGATCAGCAGCGTGTTGTGGATGCGTTGCGCGACGCGACCTGAACCGAGATGAGCCGGCTGATCTCAAGCGGGCTGCTTGCAGATACCCTGAAGCTGGTATCCGGCACCATCGGCGGCAGGCTAGTGCTGCTAGCAGTGCTACCGCTGATAACGCGTCTCTACAGCTCAGAGGACTTCACCCTACTGGCGGTCTACATGGCGCTCATCAACACGATTGGCGTGGCCGCCTGCCTCCGCCTCGAGATCGCGATCCCTTTTGCCGAGGATGATCAGACAGCGGCAGACCTGTTGCTCGCGGCAGTGAGCGTGGCCGCGACGATTAGCCTTTTGGTGATCTTCCTTGCGCTGGCCGCGCCGCTCTGGCTGGCGAGGCTTGTCGGCTCGCCCGAGATCGCGCCCTGGCTGTGGCTGGTTGGCTTCGGGATCTTCTGCATCGGCAGCTACGGTGCCTTCCAGTTCTGGGCGACGCGATCGCGTCGCTTTGGCGCGATCGCCCGCACACGTGTCAGCCAGGCGCTGAGCGGCGCAGCGACGATGCTGGGTCTCGGTTGGCTGGGTCTCGCGCCGCTGGGATTGCTGCTGGGCAACATGTTCACCACCGGCGCCGGCGGCATCCGACTTGCATTCGACGCACTGCGGCAGGACCGCGCGCTGTTGCGGCAGATTACGCCAGGCAGCATGCGGGCGGCGGTGCAGAAGCATCGGCGCTATCCGCTCTTCTCCACCCCGGAGGCGCTGGCCAATGTTGCCGGGATCCAGGTGCCGATCCTGATGATCTCTGCTTTTTCGGGAGCGGAGGCGGGGCAGCTCTTCCTCGCGATGCAGGTGATGGCGGCGCCGATGACGCTGCTGGCGACATCCGTCGGCCAAGTCTATGCCTCGCGCGCGGCCGAGGAGATGCGCCACGGTCGGCTGCGCGGCTTCACCTTGGGGATGATGCGGCGACTCTTCCTGATCGGGCTGGGACCAATGGTGCTGGCGGGGTTGCTCTCGCCCTGGCTCTTCGCTCCAGTCTTCGGTACGGGCTGGGAGCGTGCGGGGCAGATCGCTGCCTGGATTACTCCCTGGATGTTATTCCAGCTTGTTGTCTCGCCAGTTTCTATGCTACTTCATGCAAATGAAAAGCAAAAAACAGCAATGCTGCTACAAATCTTCGGATTGATTCTACGTTGTGGGGGAGTTGTCTTTTCAATTTATCTTGGATACTATCATCTTGTTGAAATCTATGCCGTGAGTAGTGCAGTATTCTACTTATTATACGGGTATGTGCTGATAAACAGCATCAGGAGGTAGCTATGTACAGCCGCAAACGCCTCTTACATGCCGCAGCTCTGATGGCATTTGTAATGATATTCATTGGGTATTCTATTCTATACATCAATAGATTTATATTAATTCTTCCTTTTGTGAGTAATATTGGATTTTCGCATTCAGTATTGGCGGGGATATTGCTCCTATTGCCCGGCCTGATGGTTGCTGGGCTGGAGCGCCTGTATCAGTTCGAGAAGATCTTTCTGATCTGGATCCTCTTTGCTGTCATGTACGCGATCCTAGCGGTTGGTCTCGGTGCTCCTTCTCATTCTTTGCTTACTCAGGGGCTGGGGTTTGCACAGGCGCTCGGGCTTTGGTTGGTCTTTAGAAGTCTTGCTATTGATACGAGAGCGGTCATGCTGATGTCGTTTGTCGCCCTTATCGCATGCGGCTTTGCTGTTCTTGCCAGCCCGGAAACAGTTACAGTTGAGAATGCGGAACTTTTCTCCTACCATACGACGGCGCTGGTAATCTTTTTAACAGGATATCTCCTGGCATCACGGTTGTCGATGAGATACGCCGTCATCATGATAACTGTCACATTAATCTTTCTCTATATCAATGGCGCCAGAACAGAGTTCTACCTCTTCGCATTGATCGCACCGATCGTAGCTTTCAGGAAGGCCGGAATGGTGGCCTTCCTTCTCGGTGGGGTGATTGGATTGGTCGGACTGGCAACTTCTCTGCTGAACCGCGACCGGATTATTCATGCTGAAGGCGCTTCGCGGACTCTCGGCTTGTTGAATCTGTCCCATGATGCTTCGTATAATGAGAGAGTTTACATCCTCAAAGAATCAATATCGACAATATTGTATCACCCGATTACTGGAAGCTACGCGTCATATAAACCTGGATATTACAGTCACAATGCACTTTCTGCTTGGGTAGATTTTGGTATTATTGGTTTCATCGTATATCTTACCTGTGTTCTCATGATTATCCGCGCGGCAATAATTCTGTTTCGTGCGGATCGGATCGGGAACCTACCGGTATTTGCCTTAACACTCGCGCTTGTAGCGTCCATCGCGTTGTCGAAGGCCTATTTCCATCCCATGATGGGATGTGTCGTCGGTATTTTGTTTCACTCACGCCACAAGATGGAGAGAGTACCGTGAAGGTCCTATACATACATAGTGTTCCGCAGTTTGGTGGCGCTTCACGCAGCCTCTACGAATTAGTCCGAGCCTTGCGCGTGATGGATGTCACCCCCTGTTTTGTGGCGTCGAAGGGGTCCGCTCAGGTCTTTTTCGAGAAGGTCGCTGCGGACGGTGTCTATCCCTCGCGAATTTCTGCCTTCAACAATACCAGAACGGGCTTCTACAGCGGCGCGAGATGGCTTGTCGTGCTGCGAGAGATTTTCAGCTTACCGCGTACCATCCTTTCGTTCCGGCGAGCGAAGCGGAAATTCGGTAGCGTTGACGTGATTCATGTGAACGAGGTCATCGATCTGCCATCGGCGATTGCTGCGCGGTACTTCTTTGATGCTCCGATCATCTTTCACCTACGCACGAGTTTTCGCAACCGTCCGGATTCCTGGCGAAGCCGTGTTATTCTCGCAGCCTTGCGTAAATATGCATCAGCCATTATCGCGATTGACAAGAATACCCGCAGCACATTGCCGGAGTACTTGCCAATCAATGTCGTTCACAACTCTCTTCACTTAGACGAGAACGCATTCGCCCGTAACAATGTCGAGAGAAACCGCAGGGGGACGCTGGTTGTGGGCTATGTGGGCAACCTGCTACACAGCAAGGGGATTATGACTCTGCTACGGGCCATCGCCCTGTTGAAAAAGCAGGGTAAGGATGTCCGCCTCGATATCGTCGGTGGCGGCATACTTCAACGAAAGGGTGTCAAGGCCCATCTCATCAATCTTCTGGGTGTCAGTGACGATGCTTCCGAGGAGGTTGTCAGGATCATCGAGAAGGAGGGCATCCAGGATTGCGTCACGCGTCACGGACATATAGATGACATCACCTCCGTATATCGGAGTTTCGACATTCTGGCTTTCCCTTCCATTCTTGACGCTCCTGGCAGACCAATATTCGAAGCCGGCCTTTTCGGTATTCCTAGCATCGCCTGCATCTCTCGTCCGCAGGACGATACCTTTGTGGATGGAGAATCGGGTTTGACAGTTCCGCCGGGGGATCCCGAAAAACTCGCTGCGGCCATCGATCACTTCTATGGTGATCGGGAAGAGGTGGAACGGATGGGACGAAACGCGCGGGATCTCGCAAGAAAGAATACTAACCCGATTGTCAATGCGCGACATGTACTCAAAATTTATGGCCAGATTTGCTTGGCATATGAAGGTAATAAGAAAGAAGGTATCGCTTAATGCCGAGCAAACCGAAAACTACCCTCATTACTGGAGGTACTGGTTCCTTCGGCAAGAACATGTTGCTCAATCTGCTCGAGAAGGACTGTCCGGAGATCCGCATCCTCTCTCGTGACGAGGAGAAGCAAGACATGCTGCGCAACACGCTGCGCAATCCAAATGTCCGCTATTTTATCGGCGACATCCGTGATCGCGAGAGCGTGGACCGGGCCATGGCCGGCGTCGATTGCGTCTTCCATGCCGCCGCGCTGAAGCAGGTGCCTTCCTGCGAATTCTTCCCGCTCGAAGCCGTGCGCACCAATATCCTCGGGTCGGAAAATGTCATTCGCTCGGCTGTGGCGCATGGCGTGCGCTCGGTTGTCTGCCTTTCCACCGACAAGGCGGTGCAGCCGATCAATGCCATGGGCATGTCCAAGGCGATGATGGAGAAGTTGGCGCAGGCCCTGGCGCGGACCATTGGGCCCGGTGCGGCCACGACGATCTCCATGGTGCGTTACGGCAACGTAATGTATTCGCGAGGCTCGGTTATCCCGCTCTTCATCCAGCAGATTAAGGCCGGCCGGCCGATCACCATCACTGAACCGAAGATGACGCGCTTTCTGATGCCGCTGCGCGACTCGGTGGCCCTGGTGCATCACGCCTTCACCCACGGGCGCCAAGGCGATCTGTTCGTGCGTAAGGCCCCTGCAGCAACCATCGCCGATCTGGTGCAGGCGCTATTAGAGCTCTTCGATTGCCGTGACCATCCGGTAGAGCATATTGGCTGGCGCCATGCGGAGAAGCTCTACGAGACACTGGCCTCTGCCCAGGAGCTCGGCCAGTCCGAAGACATGGGGGATTACTATCGGATCCGCATGGATGCACGGGATCTGAACTATTCGGCCTATTTCAGCGAGGGAGAGCAGGAAACGATCCGCCACGAGGACTATCACTCGCACAATGCCGAACGTCTGGATGTGGAGGGTATCAAGGCGTTGCTAATGTCGTTGGCGGAAGTCCGTGTGGAAGTGGAAGCCTGACAGGCGAGGAAGACATGAGGATCGTCCTTACAGGCGCAGGCGGGCTTCTGGGCTGGCACACCAGCGTTCGGCTGCATGCAGCAAACTGCGCTGCACGTTTTCGCAAAGGAGAACCGCCCTTCACCCTCATCGCCCTTGATCGCGACGGCTTCGGCAATGATGCTATACTCACCGAGGCGCTTCGGGGCGCCGATGCGGTGCTGCATTTCGCCGGAGTCAATCGCGGCACAGAGAAAGAGGTTCGCGACGGCAACCCCGTGATCGCGCGACGCTTGGCCGATGCCTGCGCGTGCTTGGGGAGGAAACCCCATGTCACCTATGCAAATTCCACTCACGCTAGGTTCGACACGCCTTACGGCAATTCCAAGCGCCGAGCGGCAGAGATCTTGGCGGAGATCGGCGGCGGATTCACCGATTTGATCCTGCCGCATATCTTCGGTGAGGGCGCGCGGCCGCGTTACAACAATGTCACCGCCACCTTCATCGAGGCCGTGATCGCCGACGAGACCCCGCAGATCGACCCGAACGGAAAGGTGCAACTGCTGCATGCGAGTGCCGCAGCCCAGACAGCCATTGATGCCGCCTTGTTGCGCCACGTGGGCACGCTGATTCCAGAACCCCGCCCGACCGAAGTGCCTTGGCTTTTCGAGACCTTGCGGCGTTTCCATGCAGATTATATGGCCAATCTCTATCCTGACCTTTCAGAGGATTTCACCCGCGATCTCTTTAACAGCTATCGCGCGGCGCTCTATCCGGCGGGCTTCCCGCGCCTGCTGAAGCTCAACACGGATCCGCGTGGCACGCTCTTTGAGGCGTCACGCGGCGGCGGCGGCGGCCAGACCTTCCTCAGTTGGACCGAACCCGGTGTGACGCGCGGCGATCACTTCCATCTGCACAAGATAGAGCGCTTCCTCGTTCTGCAAGGTGAGGCCGTGATTCGTATCCGTCGAGTACTAGGCGGCCCGGTGCAGGAATATCGCGTGAGCGGGGATCGGCCGGGGTCGGTCGACATGCCAACGTTGCACACGCATTCCATCCAGAATATCGGCGACAAGCCGCTGCTGACCTTGTTCTGGACGCATGACCTCTTCGATCCGGCAGCGCCGGACACCTATTTCGATCCCGTTCTACAGGACTGACCATGAGCAAGTTGAAGGTGATGACGATCCTCGGCACAAGGCCCGAGATCATTCGTCTTTCCCGTGTCATGGCGCGGCTCGATGCCTTCACCGACCATGTCATCGTCCATACCGGACAGAACTGGGACCATGCGCTGAACGAGGTTTTCTTTGAGGATTTCGGTATGCGCAAACCCGACCGTTTCCTTGGCACCGGCGGCGGCTCGTTGGGCGAAACGCTGGGCAGGATCTTGATCGAGAGCGAGAAGGTCATTCGCCAGGAGAAGCCCGATGCTGTGCTGATCCTTGGCGATACCAATTCGGCGATCTCGGCGATCATCGCGCGGCGAATGAAAGTGCCAGTCTATCATATGGAAGCTGGGAACCGCTCCTTCGATCGCAACGTGCCTGAAGAAACCAACCGCAAGCTGGTGGACCATATCGCCGATTTCAACCTAGTCTATACCGAGCATGCTCGACGGCATCTGCTGTCGGAGGGCATCCAGCATCGCCGGATCTATCTCACCGGATCGCCGATGCGCGAGGTGCTGGAATATTACCGCACCCGGATCGAGGCCTCGGACGTGTTGTTGCGGCTCTCATTAAAGCCGGAGATGTATTTTATTGTCTCACTCCACCGCGAGGAGAATGTTGATAATGCCGCGCGGCTGCGTTCGCTCCGGGACACGCTGAATAGCCTCGCGCAGGATCACGACATGCCGGTGATCGTCTCCACCCATCCGCGCACACGCAAGCGATTGGAGGCCTTAGGGGATGAAGGTGCCTTCGATCCGCGCGTGCAATACATGATGCCCTTCGGCTTCCATGATTACAACGCGCTGCAGATGAACGCTTTCTGCGCCATCTCCGACAGCGGTACCATCGCCGAGGAAAGCTCAATCCTGCAATTTCCAGCGATTACGCCGCGTGATGCGATTGAACGGCCCGAGGGCCTTGATGTCGGCTGCATCATGGTGACCGGTCTGAACCGCGACACGATCCGCGAGGCAGTGGAGGCGGTGACGCGGCTGCATGCCGAACGCCAAGCCTCTGGCCGTCGTCATCCGCTGCCTGAAGATTACGCCATCGACAACACCTCCGAGCGAGTGCTGAGTCTAATCCTCGGCACAGCGCGGCTGTCGAATGGTTGGGACGGCATCCGGGTGAACGATCTGACATGAGCGAGGCTGGTAGCAGTTGTGAGTGCCGGCCGTATTCTTCCCAGAAGTTGGACTGCGCCCCTGCGGGTGGACCACATCTGGACGCCTCCAAGAACGCGGTTTCAACGCTATGAATGAAGGCGCGAGGTGTTGGGCGGGCCGCCGTGGAGAAGTCCGTCGCTTTGGAAGGGAAGCGGTGGTGGCGGCCCCGGGGGGCCGCAGGACGTCAGGCCGGAGCGGCTCCGGCGAGCCAGACCATGCGGCGCATGTTATAGGCGAGATTGGCGAGACCGATCTTCACTGTGGCCCGGGCGAGGCCGATGGTGCGCACGACCAGGCCCATCGG
>Ga0075163_10011211_pt1 | contig 11685 bp, 5 predicted proteins | sample JI1023141ADNA_FD_71478 | JGI IMG/M metagenome (GOLD analysis project Ga0075163, IMG submission 71478) | Wastewater effluent complex algal communities from Wisconsin, to seasonally profile nutrient transformation and Carbon sequestration -... | ecosystem: Engineered > WWTP > Effluent > Algae... | reverse complement strand
CGCGGACGTGCACGCTGGTGTCGGTCTCGGCCATCGACGCGAGCGTCTTCGCGGCGTCGTCGTCGCCGGCCAGCGAGCCGAGCGCGAGCGCGAGGTTGATGCGGACCAGCCGCGAGCGGTGGTAGCCGAGCGCGACCAGCGCGGTGCGGCGAGGACCGGCGAGGAGCTGGTTGCGATCCGCGCGCGGCAACGCCCACAGCACGCGCGCGAGGGCGGCGGTCGCATCGGGCGCGGCGGCCCAGCCACCGTGCTTCGCCACGTACAGCCAGCGATCGACGAGGCCGGCGATCTTCGGATCCTTCGGATGCGCCGAGGCGATCTCGCCGAGCGCCCACGCGGCATCGCCGACGAGCCGATCGTCCTTCGCCGACGACAGCGCGCTGGCGAGGACGTCGATCGATCCGGCATCGCGCATCTCGCCGAGGGCCCACGCCGCGGCGCGCCGGCGATCCGAGGCGCCGCGCTCGACGAGGTCGCGGAGGAACGGCGTGTCGGCGGGATCCTTCGCGGCGGCGAGGCTCGAGATCGCGGCGAGCGAGACCTTCACGCTGTTGTCGTTCGCGAGCTCGCGGAGGACCTTGCGCGCGCCGGCATCTGGCTTCGCGCGCAGCGTGGCGCCGAGCGCGCGGACGACGTGGTGGCGCGTCGAGTTCCGCTCGTTGCGCAGCTGCTCGATCAGCGGTGCGATCGCGTTGGGATCGGCGATGTACGACAGCGCCGTCGCCGCGGAGTTGTGGAGCTCGGCGGGACCGTCCTTGAGGATCGCGACCAGCGCCTTGGTGGCCTCGGGGCGACGGATCTCGCCGAGCGCGTCGATCGCGGCGCGGCGCAACCGCGGTGGGTGGTTGGGGCCGAGCAGGGCGGCGAGCTTGGGCACCGCGGACGCGACGCGCAGCATGCCGAGGTACTCGGCGGCGAGCACGCGCAGCTCGAGGTCGTCGTCGGCGAGGTGCTCGATCAGCACGTCGCCCGCGCGGGCATCGGAGCCGATCAGCGGGCGCAGGCTCTCCATCGCGGCGACGCGGATCGCGGCATCCTTGCTCGCGAGCGAGCGCAGCACCGGCACCAGCGCCTGCGGATCGCCCGTGGCGCCGAGGGCGCGCAGCACGATCGGGATCGCGACCCGGCCGCGCTCGAGCTCCGCCGTCAGCGTGGCGGTCGCGCGTGGATCGGCGGTCTCGGCGAGCAGCTGCACGGCGGTGGAGGGATCGCCCTTGATCCGTCCCTGCAGGTGGAGCACGAGGGCCGGCACCGCCGCCTTGCCGGCGACGCGCAGCGCATCGCGCGCCGCGGGACGCTGGCTCGGCTGCGCGAGGATCTCGACGAGCGACTTCATCGCGTCCTCGCCGGGCTTGCCCGAGCCGGGCGTGCCGGCGATCTGGCCGAGCGCGTACGCGACCTTGGTGCGGAGCTGATCGCCACCGGTGCCGAGCTGCTCGGTGAGCGCGTCGATCGCCTCGACCGCGCCGAGGCTCCCCAGCGCACCCACCGCCGCCGTCTTCACATCCTCCGCGGGATCGTTGATCAGCCGGATCAACGCCGGCACCGCCGAGCGATCGCCGAGCCGGCCGACCGCGCGCACCGCCGCCTTGCGGACCTCGATCTGGTGATCGCCGAACTTCGCGACCAGCGGGATCACGGCGCGCCGATCGCCGAGCTCCTCGAGCTGCGTGATCGCCGCGGTCTTGATCTCCTGCTTCGCATCCTCGAGGCGCGGGATCAGCGCGATCACGACGCTGACGTTGCCGCGCTTGCCGATCGAGCCGACCGCCTTGACCGCCTGCAACCGCACCGCATCGTCGGAATCGCCGAGCGTGCGCGTCAGGGCCTGCGTGGCCTCGCCGCCGCCGATGTCACCGAGCGCGCCGGCGGCGACCTGCTTGGTCTTCGACTCGCCCGACGACAGCCAGTCGATCAGCCTCGGTACCGCCTTGATCGAGCCGCCCTGGCCGAGGGTCTTCGCGGCGGCGTGGCGGACCTTCTCGTCGGGATCGTCGAGCGCCTTGAGGAGGTGCTTCTCGGTCAGCGCGACGTCGTACTTGCCGAGATCGGTGACGGCATCGAGCCGCTTCTGCGCGTCGTCGCTCGCCAGGCCTTCCGCGTCGACCTCGACATGGCCGGCCCAGTCGAACGTCCACGCGCTGGCGTGGCGGACACCGATCATCAGGCCGAGAGCGACGACGAGGTTTCTGACCGTTCGCACTGCAGTCGAGTATGGCCAGAAGATCAAGGCTTTGCCAGTGCTGGTGTCTGGTGCCGACGGGTCGCTCCGCCTCGGGCTTGTTGCCTTTGAAGCGCGGGTCTTCCGACCGTGCGCGACCTGTCTCTGCGATGCGTTGTGCCCTCGCACGGAGGTTTATGCCTCAGAGCCGACGTTGCCTCGAAGTCGCATGGCCGATGGTCACAGGGGACACAGCGAGACAGGGTCGCGCAGAGGATCAGATCGATCGGGTGCGATCCGATCGCACGACCGCGAGCAAAGGAGTCCTACCGACAGGTCCTCTGTTTCGGGCTCGATCGTAGAGAGCAGCCGAAGCTCAGGACGTTGCAGACGCCGCGTCGGCGATCGGGGCGCGACCCGGTCGGGAGACCGTGCGCAAAGGAGTCCTACCGAAAAAATTGGCTCTGTTCAGGGCTCCGTCTCCCTGCGATCTCCGTGTCGATCGGCCATGTGACATCAAGGCGACGTCAGCTCAGGGGCACAAACCTCGGCGCGCGCGAATCGTAGAGAGTCGCTCAGGGCTTCGCCGCAGCCTCCGGCTTCGCCAGCTCGCGGATCGCCCACTCGACCTTCGATCGCAAGCGGTCCGGAAGATCGAGCTCGAGCAACCCGCGGTACTCGGTCGCTGCACCCGTCTTGTCTCCGAGCTTCCAGCGCAGCGCCGCGAGCGCGACGCGCGGGCGAGGATCCTTCGGAGCCTGCGTCCGCGAGGTCTCGAACGCCTTGATCGCCGTCGCGTTGTCACCCTGGTTGTGCTTGAGCACGCCGAGGTCGTGCCACGCGTGCGGATCGACGGGGCGTGCCGCGAGCGCGGTCTCGAGGTGTCGGATCGCGAGCGGGTACTCGCCCCAGGTGGCGAGCGTCTCCGCGTACTCGCGGTTCGCGTAGCCGATGCTGGCCGGATCCTTCGCGCCCGCGATCGCCTTCTCGTAGTGGATCTTCGCGAGGTCGTGCCGGCGGCCCTTCTCGGCTTGCTCGGCCTGCGCGATCTCCGCGCGCACATCGACGCTCGGCGGCGTCGGCTTCGCGCGCGCGCCGCCGCACGCGACGAGCAGGGCGAGGATCACCGTCCTCACACCGGCTTCTTCGGTTTCGCGACGCCGATCGTCGACGGACCGCGCGTGCGGGCTCGCGGCGCGACCTCGATCGACGCCTCGATGTCGTCGGGATCGACCTCGTGGGTGTCGCGATCCGGGCGCGGCGGAAGGATCTCGGGATCCGACTGCATGTCCCGCGCTTGCAGATGCAACCGCTCGAGCTCGTCGAGCGACTGCTCCTTGGTGACATCGGGGACGCCGAGCAGCGCGCGCAGCTCGGCCTTCGAGGGCGGCGCGACGGGCGTCTCGAGGCCCCACTCGTCGAGCACGGCATCGACGCGCGCGGCGAGGCTGCTGCGCTGGGATTGGAGGGGTGGCGGATCGGTGAGCGGGGCACGCAGCGGCAGCTCCACGCGCTGCATCGACGGCTCGGTGCGACCGGCGTCCTCGTACGCGAGCTCGTATTCTCCAGACGGGTGACCCGCGAGCGTCACCGGGCTGACCGGGATCCGCGGCGCGGTGACGCGCAGATCGTCCTCGCTCGGGCGCGGCTGATTCGGGAACAGCCGCAGATCGTGCTCGACCGCCTCGCTCTCGAGCAGGATGCCCGGCAGGCGCTGGACGCCCGGCACGGAGTCGCGGATCGGCGGTTGCGAACCGCCGCTTCGACGGAGCGGTGGGGGATTGGTCGTCGCGTTCTCGAGCTCGACCGGCGCGGGCGGTCCCGACACGCGCGACGGCGTGACGCTCGCCTCGACGGGCGCCAGGTTCGGTGCGCTGACGTCGGGGAACAACGACGGCGCGGCGGGAAACTTCGAGACCTCCGGCGAGGCGGGCAACCGCGCGGGTGCACTCCCACCGCGCAGCGTATCGCCGACCCCACCGGGCGGGGGCTCCGCGGGCAACCCGGGGATGCGCGACTCGCGACGCGGCTCGGCGCTCGCCCACGCCGACGGGTTCGGCGCACTGTCTCGCGAGAGCTTCGGAGCACTGTCCCGAGGGTTCGGGACACTGTCCCGAGGGTTCGGGGCACTGTCCCGAGGGTCCCGATAAGAAGAAGGCGCGGCGGGGCGGACGACCGCACCCGGCGGCGCGAGCGTGGTGTTCGGCGTCCCGGCGCTGACGGCTTGCCGCGACAGGATCGATTGCCCGGCGGGTTGGTTGATCGGCGGATCGCTCGGCACCGTCAGCGCGCGGCGGCGCTCGTGCGCGTCGGCGGGTGCTTGCCCGAGCAGCGTGCTCTTGTCGAGCGCACCCGAGGCGAGCCCCGACGCGCGCGGCTCGACGCCGGCGGCCCCGGGCAACGTGATCGGCGTCGACGGGACCTTGGTCGCGATCGGCGGCACGGTCGGCGAGCGATGGCGCGGGGCAGGCGACAGCGTCGCGGCACGCTTGCGCGCACCGGTGTCGCTCGAGCGCCGGGCGCGCGGTGGATTGCCACCGAACGTGCCGGGCCCGATCACGTCGGGCGGCGGCCCATGCGGACCAGCGCCGGCGGGAAGCTCGTTATCGACGACGTCGACCTTCCGCGCGACCTCGCGCTCGAAGTCGGCATCGGTCTGGCTGGGCTTGCGCGGGAGCACCTGCGCCGGCACCGGACCGACGCCGACCGAGGTCTGCGACGGCCACTCCGGTTTCGGCGGCGGCGTCTGCGGTGCGGTCTCGAGGATCGAGATGTCGGGCTCCGAGAGCCGCGGGGCGCTCACGCGATCCGCCGGCACCGTCAGCTCCTGGGAGACCCTCTCGAGCCGCTCCGCAGGCCGCGTGAGATCCTGCGACTTGCGATGCTCGGGGCCGAGCTCGATCGGCATCGAGGCGGATGGCTCCGCCGACCTGATCGACGTGGACGGGCGCGCCTCGACGGCGTCGGCCGCGACCAGGCTGGGTGCGGTCGTGCGGATCGGCCGGCGATCGAGCGAATCGAGCCGCAGCAGCTGCGACGTCTCGTTGCTGACCGGCTTGGGCGGGATCGCCGCGCTCGCGTCCTGTTGTGCCTTCTGCCACGGGTACTCGATACGACCGTGGTTCGCGTGGCGGATCGTCTCGCGCAGCGAATCGCTGACGCAGCGCAGGTCGCTCATCGACAGGCCGCTCTCGTCGAGCTGGCCGAGGTGGAGCTTGCCGTAGACGATGCGCTGGACCAGCGAATCGATCGATGCGGGCGTCGGGTTCTTGAGCGTGCGCGACGCCGCCTCTACCGCATCGCAGATCGCGAGGATCGCGGTCTCTCGCGACTGCGGCGGATGGCCCGGATACCGGAAATCCTCGACGGTAAAGCTGTGCGGGTTGCCCTGTTCCTTGACCTTGCCCCAGAAGTACTCGAGCACCCCGTTGCCGTGGTGCATGTGCATGAAGTCGATGATGCGCTCGTGCAACCGCGCGCGGCGCGCGTGGACGATGCCCTCGGTGACATGCGCGAAGATCGCGTCGCACGACACCTCGGGCGCCAGCCGATCGTGCGGCGACGGCTCGCCGGGCTCGAGGTTCTCGATGAAGTACTTCGGCTGCAGCGACTTGCCGAGGTCGTGATAGTAGGCGCCGACCCGCACGAGCCGGCCATTCGCGCCGATCGAGCTCGCGGCGTTCTCGGCCATGTTCGCCATCGCCAGCGAGTGCTGCCAGGTGCCCGGCGAGCGCTCGGCGATCTGCTTGAGCAACGGGTTCGACAGATCCTCGAGCTCGACGAGCTTGCTCTGCGTGATCTCGCCGACCGCGAGCTGGTAGAGCGGCACGAGCGGCACCGCGAGCAGGGTCGCAAGGGCAGGACCGATCGCGGCCGCGAGCCACGGCGACCGCAGGAGATCGCCGCCTACCGCCGGCATCGCCCCGGTGGTCAGGTAGGTCAACAGCACGTAGGTCGCGACGGTGAACAGCGTGGTCACCAACCCCGCGAACAACGCGCTCTTCCAGCGGTGCCGGGGGCGCTCGGCGACGACCAGGCCGGCGGTCGCGGCCTGCACCAGCATCAGGATCGCGACGCCGAGATCGAACGGACCGAGCAAGCTGATCACCAGCGCGGCGAGGATGCCCGTCGCGAGCCCGACGACACGGTCGAGCACCAGCGTCGGTACCAGTGCGAACAGCGCGACCGGGACGATCAACACCGAGGCCGCGGTGCCGAGCAACACCGCCTTGACCACGCCGGCGAGCAGCACGGTCGCGATCAGGCTGACCACCTGGACGCGGACCAGCTTGCCCTTGGTCGAGCGCCGCATGTGGTGCGCGAAGATCGTGGCGAACACCAGCGCCAGCGCGAAGAACGCGGCGTAGGGCAGGGCCCCGGTGGGTGTCGACGCGGTGACCAGCTCGGCGGTCGCCGCATCGTCGGCGGTGGCGATGTCTCCCCGCGCGATCACGACGCCGCCGCCGCGCACGTTGCGCTCGTTGCTCTCGAACCCGAGCAGGGGCGGCACGCGCACGGTGAGCGTGGCGGGATGATCCTTGACCACGTGGCCGACGCCCATCCCGGTGAGCCAGCGCTCGGCGGTGATCGAGGGCGTCACCAGCATCGCGAACAGGATCGCGAAGATCACGCCGACGACGAACGTCACGGCGGGGCGCCGCGGGATCACCTTCACGCTCGAGCGTGACGGGGTTGCCGTCGACGATTCTGGGATCGATCGCCCAGCGCGCGAGCTATCGGGACGGGTCGTCACTGATCACATCGAGATATCGAACTCGGCGCGCGTCCGCGGTCCCTTGATCGACGGGAACTGCATCCCGCGCAGCACGCGGTTGAGGCACCCGTAGAGCGGGCCGGCCTGCTTGCCGTTGATGCGCACGAACGCGACGCGACCACTCGGGCCGTCGATGTTGATGTAGATGTTCGCCTGGCCTTCGCCCGTCGAGGCGAGGCAGCCACCGAGCTGACCGCCGTACCGCGAGTACGTCTGGTAGACGCGGCCCATGTCGAGCGTCTCGCTGCCTTCGTCGCTGTCGTCGGACATGTTGAGCGAGAGGTCCTCGCTGCCCTTGGTGAAGTTGCCACCGGCGTTGGTGCGGCGACCGCCGCCGGTGCGCTTCGCGGGTGGGGGCTTCTTCGGCTCGCTGACCTTGACCTTGAGATCGCTCTTCTCGGGCGCTTCGAGCGCGGCGACCTTCTCCTGCTTGCTGGCGCTCATCGTGTCGATCACGAAGTAGACGGCCGCGCCGATGCCGCACAGACCGAGCGCGATCAACGCGTAGAGCAGCACGCCGCGCTTCTTGTCGCGGCCTTGCACCGCGACCTCGGCTTGCGCGCGCCGCGCGTCGTCGCGCTTCTGCTTCGCCTGATCGACGAGCGGTCCGAGCAGCGGGTGGTCGTCCACCTTCATCCGCGCGCCGCTGTCCTTGTCCATGATGATGGCGCCGTGCTGGATGTCGCCCTTCTCGATCTGCTTCAGCACGTCGGCCAGCGAGAACGGGCCGTAGTCCATCTTGTTCTTGTTGACGAGCCACTTCTCGGTGGTGTCGGCGAGCGCGGAGGCGAGCACGCGATCCACCGGGGTTGGGGCCCGAGTGTCGCCCGCGAGCTGCGCCTCGGTGGGCACCGCGATGCCGGGCATGCTCTGCGCGTGGATCTCGGAGGCGAGCGAGACCTGCGCGCCGAGCTCCGGGGCCTTGTCGAGCAGCGGCACCGCCGAGGTCATCATCGCGCCGCCCTTGGTGAGCCCCTCGGCGACGACCTCGCCGAGCACATCGGCGCGACCGAACCGCTTCTCCGGATCGCGATGACACGCGCGCGCGACGATCTCGTCGATCTGCGAGTTCAGGCCGTTGACGACCTCGCTCGGCCGCGGTCCGCCACGCTCCAGCGGATTGCCGACGAGCGTCTGATAGAGCATGGAGCCGATGCCGTAGACATCGCTCGCGCCGTTCGGTGCGCCACCGGCGAGGACCTCGGGTGCGACGTAGGAGCCCTGCGGGATCAGGCCGTGCTGCATCGCCGCGACGGTGCCGAGCCCGAGCGCGAGATCGACGACGCGCACGCGCCCGGTGCGGTTGACCGCGATCGATTCGTCGGCGAGCGCGCCGTGATGAACCTCGGCGAGCGCGGCGGCGACGCCGCTGATCAAATTCCCCGCGGCCCGCGAGCCGAGCCCGGCGCTCCCGGCGCTCTTCTTCTTGATCAGGAGATCGCGGACCAGCGAGCCATCGACCTCGTCGGTCGCGATCCACAGGATGTCGCCGGTGAGGCCCGCGGCGAGCGTGCGGACCAGGTGCTTGTGCTCGGGCAACGCTGCCGCGGCACGAGTGCCGGCGATGATCGCGTCGCGCACCGCCGGGTTCGCCGCGATCTTCGCGTGGACCACGTAGAGCGTGGCGACGCCCTTCGGGCCCTCGCCGCGATACGCGTCCGCGATCCGGAGGTGGAACATCGGCTGCCCCACCTTGTAGTCACCGAGGGCAAAGCCCGGGGCGAGGCGCGCACCCGACGTGGCGGTGACCGCCAACACGTTGCTACCTGACTGTCTGCCGACGCCAGCGGTCGTCATGCCGTTGCCCCCATGGCGTGCCCGCTAGGATAGGTGGGGCCCCCGGCAAGATCAATCGGGGCAACCAGCCGCCTTCGCGCGACTCGTCGCGAGGCTATTTCGGAGGTCACGAAGGCACTTGCATCCGCGATCTCGGTTGCCGGCGGTGCCGAGCAAGCCGTCACAATAGAGGTAGCGCGCGCGCAGTTTCTTGGCGGGTGGAAGTCCGCCGGGAGCCTCGAGGGCGGCCTGCGCGCTCGCGAGCTCGGTGAACGCATCTCCCGAGGCGGCGGCGGCCTCGGCGGCGGCGAGGAACTTCAAGGCCTCCGAGCTGACGGGCTTGGTGTTCGAGCCATTCGCGCTCGCGGGCGTCGCATCCGGCCGCGCGGCGTCGGCGATCGTGATCGCGGTGTCGGGGATCGCGGCGTCGGCGATCGCGGCGTCGCGGCGGGCCGCGGCATCCGGAGGCGGCGCGATCGCGACCGCGGCATCGGGTGACGTCGAGGGAGACTTCTTGGTGACGACCATGCCGATCGCGACCGACATCACGCCGAGCACGACCAGCGCGATCACGCCGAGCAGCAGCCCGCGCCGTTTAGGAGCCACGGGACGGAGCGCCGCGGTCTCGACCGAGACCGCCTCGATGTCCTGCAGCGAGACCCCGGCGTTCGGCAGCAGCGTCTCGCCGGGCTCGACGGTGTCTTGCGGCAGCGCGTCGAAGAACATCGAGCTCGAGAACACCTTGACCTTCGAGGTGCCGGGCGACGCGCCCATCGGCCGCTGCAGCGTCGGCTCGATCCGCGCGAACAACGCATCGAGCTCCGCCGCCGACCTCGGCCGCTGATCGCGGTTCTTCGCGAGACAGGCCTGCAGCACCTCGTCGAGCTCGGGGTACGTCGACAGCTCGGGGCGCATCGCGGCCAGCCGCGGCGGTGGCGTGCGCACGTGGTTCGTGAGCCACTCGATCGCGCTGTTCGCCTCGAACAACCCGCAGCCGGTCAGCATCGCGAACAGGGTCGACGCGAGCGAGTACAGATCGCTGCGGCCGTCGAGCAGGTGCCCGCATGCTTGCTCCGGCGACATGAACTCGGGCGTGCCGAACACGGTGCCGATCTGGGTCAGGTTGAGCTGGCTCTGCGTCGACTTCGCCGCGCCCTCCATCAGCTTCGCGACGCCGAAGTCGAGCAGCTTGGTGTAGTCGGCGTCCGCGCCCTGGCGCATCAACAAGATGTTCTCGGGCTTGATGTCGCGATGGACGAGGCCGATCGCGTGCGCGGCGCCGAGCGCGTGCAGCGCGTGCCTCGCGATGTGCACGACGCGCGCGGGCGTGAACATGCCGTCGACGTCGAGCTCGCGCTGCACGGTGCGGCCGTCGAGGTACTCGAGCACCATGTAGTAGTCGTGCTGCGGCGTGATGCCGTAATCGAGCACCTTCACCGCGTGTGGCGAGTCGACCTTCATCGTGCTGCGCGCCTCGCGCTTGAACCGCTCGATCGACGCCTCGTTGTTCGCGAGGTGCGGCTTCAGCAGCTTGACCGCGACCTTGCGATCCATCGCGAGGTGGGTCGCGCGAAACACCGCGCCCATGCCGCCCTCACCGAGCACCGCATCGAGGCGGTACCGATCATCGAGCGTGATGCCGATCAGGCCTTCGGCGAAGCTGGTCACTCCGCCTGACGCTACTAGAACCGCATGCCGTTCTTCACCCGGAACGAGAACCAATCCCAGGTCAAGTACGCGGCCCCGGCCAGCCCGAGCACTCCGAGAACCACCGGGGCTCCGGCGATCATGACTGCCCCGGAGGCACCGGCGGTCACCGCGGCGAGCGCGCCCTTGCGCTTGGACACCACTTTGTTCCGTTGAACCAGCGAGCTAGCCACCTACGCAGGCTGCACCACGCCCGCCCACCTGTCAAACCGCGTCTGAATGGACACGGACCCTGCGGCTCCACGGACACGCACCCATCCGGGACCCGATCAACCCGAGGCAGATCGGCGAGATCCGGCTGGGCCCGGAACTGCAGGTCGAAGGTCTCGTCATGGTAAGAAGGAGCACGATGTCCAGAGGTACCGGTACTCGTTCGCCGCAGCGTGGCGCAGTCCTGATGGGGATCGCTGGTGGCATGCTCGTCGTCGCTGGTGGGTTCGTCGGCGCGTACTACATGACCGGCTCGCGCAACGTCGCCAACGCCGCCACGCAGCCCGAGGCCGGTGGCTCCAAGCCCACGGCCAAGGCGGATGCCGCGCTGCTCGGCAAGTCGGTCGAGCTCAAGACCTCGACGGGCTCCACCACGCTGACGTGGGCCGAGCTCGGCGCCACCGTGGACGAGTCCGGGCTGTCCCTCGATCGCGAGAAGGCGGTCAAGGCCCTCTCGCTGCTCAAGGCGAAGACCGACCGCGCCCCGGTCGACGCGCACCTCGACCTCGAGAACCGCAAGATCCTCGACGACAAGCCGGGGCAGGGCCTCGACGTCTGGGGCTCGCTCCCTCGCGTGATCACGGCCGCCCAGACGGGTGGCGCCAGCGTGGAGCTCTCCACCGTCGCGATCCCGGCCTCGGTCACCAAGCAGGGCCTCGGCATCGACGACATCTCCGAGGTGATGGGGCACTACGAGACCGCGTTCCCGGTCACCGAGCGCGATCGCAACTTCAACCTCAAGCTCGCGGCGAGCAAGCTCGACGGCGTCGTGCTCAAGCCCGGCGAGGAGTGGTCGTTCAACGGCACCGTCGGCGAGCGCTCGCAGAAGAACGGCTACAAGATCGCCCACGTGATCACCGCCGGCGAGATGGTCGACGGCCTCGCGGGCGGCACCTGCCAGATCTCGACCACGCTGTTCGGCGCCGCGTTCTTCGCCGGCATCGACGTCGTCAAGACGATCAATCACTCGCGCCCGTCGGCGTACACGCCGCTCGGCTTCGACGCCACGGTGGTGTGGCCGAACACCGATCTCAAGCTCAAGAACCCGTACGACTTC
>Ga0075163_10011210_pt1 | contig 11685 bp, 6 predicted proteins | sample JI1023141ADNA_FD_71478 | JGI IMG/M metagenome (GOLD analysis project Ga0075163, IMG submission 71478) | Wastewater effluent complex algal communities from Wisconsin, to seasonally profile nutrient transformation and Carbon sequestration -... | ecosystem: Engineered > WWTP > Effluent > Algae... | reverse complement strand
TGGGGCTCCCTGTAATCCGAAAAGGTCTGAACCATTTGAAGGTTCAGACTTTTTCGGTGTCTTGCGACATCACAGTGTCGGGGTGGCGGGATTTGAACCCACGACCTCTTCGTCCCGAACTCCACTTCCTGGGCGTTTGCCGATATCAGCCGCGTTGGCTCTGTTAAGTATTTGCAGGTCAGCAGGTTGGTTGCGTTGGCCGAGCGTGGCGGGTGATGGAGCTACTGCGGACGCACTGCGGACGGATGTGAGTCAGCAGGCGATGCACTACGGTCGGCCTGTGACAACAACGGCCGACGATGGTGGTGAGTTCGCGGAGCTCGTCGAGCGCCTTCGCGCACAACCCCGTGAGAGTGAGTGGCTCGAATTTAAGGAGAACCTCTCGGATCCGGACGAAATCGGCGAGTACATCTCCGCGCTAGCCAACTCGGCGACTTTGCATGGCGAGACGCGTGGCTACCTGGTGTGGGGCATCGAGGACGGGTCTCATGAGTTGGTCGGTACTACCTTCGACCTCGGCACGGCGAAGAAAGGGAACCAGTCACTACACCTGTGGCTGATCGGAGCCCTGAAGCCTGACCCTGGATTCGAGTTCAGCACGGGCGTTGTCGATGGGAAGAAGGTTGCCATCCTCGAAATCCGGGCGGCAACTCACTATCCAGTCCAGTTCAAGGGCACGGTCTACATACGTATCGGCAGCCATAAGAAGAAGCTGCAAGATCACCCCGCCCAGGCCGCGCAGCTATACAAGAACCTCGATGCGACCCCGTTCGAGTTACGCGTCGTTCTCGATGGCCTCGATGAGACGTTCATCCTGAACACCTTGAACTACCGACAGTATTTCCAGCTCCAGGGGTTACCGGTCCCGGAATCGAACACCCAGATCTTGGAGGCATTGGCATCCGATCAGATCGTCATCGGTGACCCCAACGGTACGTACGGGATAACCAACCTCGGCGCGCTCCTGTTCGCCAACAGGTTCAAGGACTTCCCCGGCTTGGAGCGGAAAGCGCCGCGGGTCATCAAGTACCGAGGATCCAGCAAAGCCGTCGCAGAACGCGAGCAGGTAGGCGAGATGGGATACGCCTGCGCGTTCGAAGGCTTGATCAGCTACATCGACAATCTGTTGCCCCGTAACGAGGTGATCGTGCAGGCTCTTCGCACAACGGTCAGCATGTACCCGCTGGTCGCCGTGCGAGAGATCGTGGCGAACGCCCTCATTCACCAGGATTTCGCTGTTTCGGGGACTGGACCGATGATCGAGCTCTACGACGACAGGATTGAGTTTACGAATCCAGGAGCGCCCTTGGTCGACCCGTCGCGCTTCGTGGACGCGCCTCCCCGTTCGCGTAATGAGAGGCTGGCAGCCCTCATGAGGCGCTGCAACATCTGCGAGGAACGAGGTAGTGGGTGGGACCGCATCGGCTTTGAGATCGAGTTGCATCAACTTCCTGCTCCACTCGTCCGCGTCGCTGAGGGGCAAACTATTGTCTCCCTCTTCTCGTATCGGCCCCTCAGAGAGATGGACCGGGAGGACCGGGTGCGTGCCCTTTATCTGCACGCATGCCTTCAGTACGTCAGCCACAAGCGTCTGACGAATAGCAGTGTGAGAGAACGATTCGGGCTCACCGATAGGGAGACGAGCACCGCGTCTTCATACATACGGGAAGCCGTTGATGCTGGAGCAATTGCTGTTCATGACCCGGATGCGGGTAAGAAGCTGATGCAGTACGTCCCGATCTGGGCGAAGGACTGAAACCCTTCTAAGACCTTTTTCAGAAGTTTTCGGCTGGTTGTAAAGAAAGTCTCTTTGACCTGGGGTTTTCTTTTTCAGAAGTATTTCGCAAGGTCTATCGACGGGCCAGCACGCGTCTTGTGTGGTTCAGAGAGAGAGGAGGCGCTGGCCGTTCGAGGCGTGCGCGCCGGGGACCTCAGGGGTACCCCCCAGGGGGTTCGCCCAGGTGGTCGAACCTATCCCGCCTCATTTCCGGCTGCGCGGGCGACTGTCTCAAAGGCGCGTTTCTGTCTGTTTAGTCGAGCCTCACGCTCAGCCGGGTTCGGAGTCCATTGCGCTTGTCGGCTTGGATGAATGCTCTCGACAACCGCAAGCCCACGGTCGGCAACCACTGTCGGCCGCAGCTTTACGACGCGCTTCCACACATCAACGGCTGCGCCGCCCTGCAAGAGCACCACTTTCAGAGTCGGGACCAAGTCGATCAGTTCGCACAGAACCTCCGCTCCGGCGTTCTTTTCCTCAGCGTTCGGGGCGCGGTCGATGAACCACGGGTAGGCGTTCCATGGCAGCACCCAGCGGGGGGAGATTCCATGGGAGTCGAACAGCTTGCATTGGGCTTCGGCGGTTGCATCGTTGTTCTCGATGCACAAAAAGCCCGACCCGCTCCCGTCGAGCGTTGCTTTTCCGGGATCGCTCAAGACGCTGAGGATCTTGGCATCCACGCCACCGTGCAGAGGAGCTACCTTGGGTAGCCAGCCCCGCCCATGCGGGTCGGTCAGCTGGTCAACGAAGGCGTTGATTGGGGCAATGTGTGGGTCTGATTGATGCTCGAACTGGTTAGCTTTGAACTTTGCATCCCTCATCCGCCGCACCATGGCAGGGAGGCTAGCTGACCGCGTCTGCTAGAACTCGGTAAACGGTCGCTCGGCTAACACCGAGAGCGGCGGCAATAGTTGTCGCCGATTCCCCGCTGGTGTGCATCCGCCGTGCCAGCGCAGCCTTTTGGGTATCGAGGGCTTTGGGTCGACCGATGGCTTGCCCGCGTGCCCGCCGCGCTTCACGGGCGGCTGTGCGACGCTCACGACCAAGTTCTAACTCCAGTTCGGCCAAGCTGGCCAGGACACCGGCCACCATCCGCCCGGCAGCGGTGCTTGTGTCAATACCCTCACGCAGACTTCGCAGGACGATGCCACGCTCACCGAGTTCCCTAATGGTCGTCATGACCTCGGCGGCGTTTCGCCCCAACCGGTCGATTCCGACAACCGTGATGGTGTCACCTTCACGGGCGTAGTCCAGTAGACGGCTCAGACCGGGGCGCTGTTCTTTGGTGCTCGTCCCGGTGAGCTTGTCGGTGTAGATGCGGCTCGGAACCACCCCGGCTGCGGTGAGCGCGTCGGTCTGGGCATCGAGGGACTGGTGCCCCGTGGAGACCCGGCAATAACCGAGGACTGTTCCTGCTGCGGCAGGGGCGGTCGTCGCTGACATACCGACAGCGTCTCAAAAGTCTCACAAAGTGTCAATATGAGACGGCAGTTATGAAACATGTTTTGAGACGGAGTGACGTGGGAGTTTTTCTGGCGCAACAAGTCAGTACGATAGTGTCTCAGTTCTTTAGTTATGCGACAGGTCGAGCATCGCCGGGACTCCAGCGTGCCACCAAGAGTTGTCCGCAGATGTCGCTACAGTCGCGCCATGCTGCGCCGTCTGGAGCCGACTGACTCCTATCGTTCCCTGAGGCGAGGGTTCTGGCCCATCGACCTGCCGCTAGGCAGACGCTCGGTGATCTACGGCCACAACGGCAGCGGCAAGTCGTCGTTCGCAACTCTTCTGTTCGAGATCGCCTCTGAGGAGACCTCCACTGAAGTGCACTGGGAGGATGAAGATGCGCACACTCACACCGTGCATGTCGGGCAGGGCGGCCCCTCGCCCGCCGTGGCTGTCTTCACCAAGGAGTGGGTTCGGCGAAACTTGGCACAGTTTCTCGAAGGTGCCACTGCGTCTCCAATCGTGACTCTCGGGCAGGAGGCGATTGAAGCCAAGGAACAGGAAGTCGAACTCGCTCAGCAGATCGACGACCTCCGCGCACGAGCGGCAGAGGCGGAAAAGCGGAGACGGGACAATGCGGCGAAGGCCAAGAAACTGGCAACCACTGCCCAGGATGCCGTAGCTGATCAGTTGCGTGAGTTTGCATATGAACGGTTCACCAAAAACAAGTACTCGCTGCCTGTCATTGAGGGAAAGCTGCGCAACTACCGCGGTGAGTTCCCCAACGAGAACGAACATGCTGATGCGCTCAAACGCTTAGGCGAGGGCAAGGCCGAACGGGTCAGCGTGATATCCGATCCGCCTAGTCAACACATCGCTTCGCTTGACGGTCTTAATTCGCTACTTGCGGAGACCCCCGTCCGTGTCGCATTGGAAGCCCTCGCTGAGGACAAAGACCGGCAGGCTTGGGTTGAGCGGGGCGTCCAACTGCATCAGCACCTGGACGAATGCCTGTTCTGTGCTAGCGCCATCACGGGCGCTCGGCGTGACCAGCTCGCAAAGCACTTTGACCAAAGTTGGTTCCAGATCCGCGAGCGCGCTCGGTCGCTCTTACAAGAGGCACAACGAACCAGGTCTGCCCTCGCGAGTTGGATGAACAACATCCCAGATCCGAAACACCTGTCCAGTGACCTTAGGGATGGGTATGCCGTGCATGCGCAGACAGTCAGAGAGCAAGTCTCTCTGCGGATCGTGGCGCTGGAAGCGATTGAGAGAGTGCTTGAATCGAAGGCCGAGGACCCGAGCGTCACACCCGACGCGCCCGATTGGTCAGTGCTGGTGTCGAACGTCTCGGTAGCTGCCCTGCAGCAGGCCGTAGCTGAGCACAATAGGCAGGTCGAGGAGCATGACGTCGTCCGTGAGGGGCATTACGACACAGTGCTGAACCATATTTTCGGCTCACGCAGTGAACCCTTCCGCAACCTAGAGGCGCATGCTCAGGCTGCGCGGGAAGAGGCTGAGGCTGCGAACAGCGGGGCGGACCTTGCTCAGCGGACTCTCGCGGATGTTCGTCAGAAGCAATTCTCTAACAGTCAGATGGCGGAGACGCTCACCAACGATCTAGCTCGTGTCTATGGCAAAGACCATCTGAGCGTTGCGGTGACTGAGGACGGTAAGTCCTATGCATGCCGTCGAGGCGACGACCCTGCTACACATTTGAGTGACGGCGAGCGAACGACGTTGTCGTTACTATATTTCCTTCGCAAGTTGGAGGACGAAACCGTTAGCGGCGACAAGAGCGCAAGGCTAGTCGTCATCGACGACCCGTCCAGTTCGCTCGACCGCGAAGCTCTCTTCGCTACGCATCAGTGGCTTGTGGACTCACTCAAGGGTTTTGGACAGTTCATCGTTCTAACCCACGACTTTGGGCTACTTGGCTTGTTCCTCAAGTCGCAAAAGAACGCATGGACCGACTCTCGTAGGAAGATTTTGAAAGAGGGAAATGCAGATGAAGTGCGGTTCCCAAAGGCCACCTTTCTTGAGATGTTCGCGACAACTGACAACGGGGTTCGCCGCACAAAGGTTGCGGCTCTACCTCCGATGCTGTTGCAACACACCACCGAGTACGCCTACTTGTTCAAGCAGGTGATGGACGGGGTGGCCGGCGGTGCGGATCACGAGCGGCTCTTTCTCCTGCCGAACGCAGCTCGTCGGGTGTTGGAGGTGTTCACTAGTTACAAGGCACCTCATCTCGGTAATTTCGACCAGCGCCTAGCGTCCTTGATGGTCGACGCTGTTGCCAACCCGTACCGCGACGTTTACGACTTCTGCAACCGCTTCTCTCACGGCGAGGGTCGCGAAAGTGTTGACGTGCTCGACGGTCGCGTGGTCCACGGTCAGATTCGCAGATGCATGGAGTTCTTCAAGTTCGCGGACTCGGAGCATTTTGAGCGGATGTGTCAGGCCACAGCAGTGGATGCGACCATCGTCGCTTGAGCCAGCTGCGCAAGCTTAAAGTCCACGTCCCCCGGAACCATTCCCTATAGCACTCACTTTGCGAAGGAAGACGGTAACTCGAACGGAGCTTCGTCGCCAAGAGCTTCCCGGTTCTCCGCACGCTGTGATCTCTGAACACCAAGCGACGTGGCTTCGCGTCATTAGACAGCTACCACCCGAGAGTCGCTTCCCTGCCGCGGTGTCTTTCTAGGACATGATTGGACCGCTGACGTGGTCCGAGCTTGAGGGTGGGAACGTGGGGACGATTCATGAAGTCATCGACGCATTTCGACAAGCACCGTCGAACTCCGAACGGGGTACCAAGTTCGAGAAGCTCATGGTCCGCTACTTCGAGCTCGACCCGACCCAAGCCCAGGAGTACGACGCGGTGTGGCGGTGGATCGACTACCCCGACCGAAAGGGCAAACCGGATACTGGCATTGATCTAGTGGCGCGGTCCCGTGACACAGGCGAATTGACGGCAATCCAGTGCAAGTTCTACGAGCCCGAGACCACTCTGACCCAGGATGACATCGGTGGCTTCTTTACCAAGCTGGGAAAGGAGCCGTTCAGCAAAGGCATCATTGTTTCGACTACCGACAAGTGGACCAAACACGCCGAAGATACGCTCGAAGACCAGTCCAAGCCTGTGTCGCGGCTATCACTGGCGGAGATCGCGGGTTCGCCTATTGACTGGCAGGTGGAGTGGGCTGGTGAGGACTTCGAAGTCGCCGTTGAGGAGGCTGCCCGTCACGAGCCGCGCCCACACCAACAGACTGCCGTGGACAAGGTGCTCGCGGGCTTCGGGGCCGGCAACGACCGTGGCAAGCTCATCATGGCGTGCGGTACGGGGAAAACCTTCACTTCGCTGAAAATCGCCGAACGCACTGCTCAGGACAATGGGGGACGCGCCTTTGTCCTGTTCTGTGTCCCGTCGATTTCCTTGCTGTCTCAAACGCTCCGGGAGTGGACTGCGCAGACCACGATGCCGTTGCGGGCATTTGCGGTGTGCTCGGACAGGAAAGTGTCCCGTGCCGCTGAGGACTCCAAAGCTCACGACGTGGCCATCCCAGTGACCACAAAAGCGGAGCAGCTTGCCACCGCCATCGCCGCTCATGGCGAGTGCGAGGGGCTAACGGTGGTCTTCACCACCTACCAGTCGATACCAACGATCTCGGGGGCGCAAGGGTTCGGAACGCCTGACTTTGACCTGGTGCTCTGCGACGAAGCTCACCGCACAACAGGTGTCACGCTCTACGACGAGAGTGAGTCGCATTTCGTCCGCGTCCATGACTCGAACTTCATCAAATCCAAGCTGCGGCTATATATGACCGCAACGCCGCGCATCTACGAGCAGAAGGTCAAAAATAAGGCCGAAGAACACTCCGCTGAAATCGCATCAATGGACGACGAGGAGCTGTTCGGACCCGAGTTCCATCACTTGCGGTTCGGTGAAGCCGTCGAGAAGGGATTGCTGACCGACTATAAGGTCTTGGTGCTGACCGTGGACCAGAACCTTGTCGCGGGTCCGATGCAAACCCAGCTCGCCGGTCCCGACAGCGAACTGAACCTTGATGACGCGACCCGCATCGTGGGTTGTTGGAACGGGCTCGCCAAACGGGCGGGTGCCACGATGGACGGGACGGGGTTCGAGCCTGGTGAGAACCCGATGCGTCGTGCGGTCGCGTTCGCTAAGGACATCGCATCCTCGAAGCTCGTTGCCGAGATGTTCCCTCGCGTCGTGGATGCCTACCGCGACAGTCTGGACGATGACACCGACGACGAGACGGCTTCCACCAACAACCCGAACCTGTACTGCTCGGTGCGCCATGTGGATGGCACGTTCAACGCTCTGGAGCGCAATGCACGGTTGGCGTGGCTGAAAGCCCCTCTGGCTGAGGATGAATGCCGCATCCTGACGAATGCGCGGTGCTTGTCCGAGGGGGTAGATGTTCCCGCGCTGGATGCGGTGTTGTTTCTGCACCCAAGAAACTCGCAGGTTGATGTTGTGCAGTCGGTCGGGCGCGTGATGCGTAAGTCGGAGGGCAAGAACTACGGCTATATCATCCTCCCGATCGCTGTTCCCGCTGACGTGAGCCCGTCGCAGGCTTTGAACGACAACAGGCGATTCAAAGTGGTGTGGCAGGTGCTCAACGCGCTGCGTGCCCACGATGAACGCTTCGATGCACACGTGAACTCCATTGCGCTCAATACGGGCAAAAACGCCGCTAAGAGCGGCAAGGGCAGTGCTTCACTGCTGGGCGGTCATATCAGAGCGGTCGACACCGAAACCGATGAGACCCATACCTTGAGTGGTGAATCCCCCGAGACCGACACAGGAAATGGTCTCGGGGGATTCACGTCTCAGCTTGCGCTGTTCTCGCTGTCGCAATGGCGCGAAGCCATCTTTGCCCGCATCGTCGACAAGGTGGGCACCCGCGCCTACTGGGAGGACTGGGCAGCCGACGTTGCCGACATCTCTGCCGCGCTCATCACCCGCATCAAGGTAATTTTGGAAAGGGGGGATAAGAAAACCTCAAAGGAGTTCGAAAGGTTCCTGAAAGGTTTGCGCGACAACCTCAACGACTCGATCAGCAACGACGACGCGATCAGCATGTTGTCCCAGCATTTGATCACCAAGCCTGTTTTCGACGCACTGTTCGCGGGACATGACTTCGCCTCCCACAACCCCGTCTCGAAGGTCATGCAGCGCATGGTGGAAACCCTGGGTGGCACTGGTCTGGAGTCAGAAACGAACGACCTAGAGAAGTTCTACGACTCCGTTCGGGTACGAGCGTCGGAGGTCAATAGCGCCGAGGGTAAGCAGCAGGTCATCGCAGAACTCTACGAGCGGTTTTTTAAGATCGGATTCGCCAAACAAGCTGAGGCACTGGGCATCGTGTATACCCCGGTGCAGGTAGTGGACTGGATCCTACACGCCGCTGACTGGGTGTCCCGCCAGCATTTCGCGAAGGGACTGACGGATGAGAACGTACACATCATCGACCCGTTCGTGGGCACGGGAACCTTTATCACCCGGCTTATGCAAACAGGCCTTGTCACACCGAAGGATTTAGCGCGCAAGTACGCGAATGAGCTGCACGCCAACGAGATCATGCTGCTCGCCTACTACGTCGCTGCGGTCAATATCGAATCGACGTTTCATGCGCTGGCAGGCAAGACCGACCCCGATGAGTACAAGCCGTTCCCGGGCATCGTTTTAGCAGACACGTTCCAGATCAGCGAAGCTGATGACACCTTCGATGCCGAGATGTTCCCGCAGAACAACGAGCGCATTACCAAGCAGCTCGCCACGAAGATCAATGTCATCGTTGCGAATCCCCCGTACTCGGGCGGTCAGGACAGTGCCAACGACAACAATGCCAATCTGAAGTATCCGTCCTTGGACAAGCAGATTGAGGATACCTACACGAAGCGTTCGAAGGCGACGCTGAAGAACAGTCTCTATGACCCATATGTTCGGGCGTTTCGGTGGGCTAGCAACAGAGTTGGCGATGCGGGCGTGGTGGCACTTGTGTCCAACGGAGGTTGGTTGCGAGGGAACAGCATGGATGGGATGCGGCTGTCACTTGCTTGCGAGTACTCAGACATCTACGTATACAACTTGCGCGGCAACGCCAATACCGCCGGTAAGGTCCGAAGAAAGGAGGGTGGCAACGTCTTTGGCGGTGGAAGCCGAAGCTCCATCGCAATCTTCGTCGGCGTGAAGGATCCAACTTCGAACGGTCCCTGTGAGATCCACTACTGCGATATTGGGGATTTCCACAGCAGGGTCGATAAACTAAATACACTCGATGCGAACGACATTCAGGCGGTGGAGTGGATGTCGATTATGCCGAACGAGTATGGAGACTGGGACGAGCACCGCGATCCCGAGTTCAGCAAGTTTCCCGCACTGGGTGATCGCGACAAGAAGAATGTGCTTGTCTTTAAACGTCATTCGGGCGGATTGAAGACGAACCGGGATGCGTGGACCTTCAGCTACTCGGCGGGTGCGGTGCAGAGAAACATGCAGCGGATGATCGCAGGGTTTAATGCGCAAGTTCAAGGCCTTGGTGCGACGCATGGGAAACGCTCTGCCGCGGAACGCAGGAAGCTCGTGGACGATTTCATCAACACCGACCCAACCCTGGTTAGCTGGAGTGATGGTCTCAAAGACGAACTATCGCGATTGACGACATTGCGCTTCGCCTCTGAAAACATCAGGACCGCTGTGTATCGCCCGTTCTCGAAGCAAGCAGTGTATTTCGATGCTGTCTTGAACGAGCGGCGAGGGCAACTTCAGTCGATGTTCCCTACCTCCGCACACAAAAACGTTGGGTTCATCGTCATGGCACCGCGTGAGGGTGCAGAGTTCGCAGTGCTGGCGACAAGGGAGTTTCCGGACTTGTCCTTTTTTACCTACACTGCGCAGTTCTTTCCCCGATTCACCTACGAGGAGGCTGAACCCTCTGCCGGGGCGCTTGCTCTGGCAACGGGCGAAGGCGAAGTCGATGAGTGGGGCTACCGCCGAATCGACAACATCACCGATGACATCCTTAGGCTTTACCAAAATGCCTTGGGCGTAGCCGAGATTACCAAGGATGACATCTTCGAGTTCGTCTATGGTGTCCTGCACTCCCCGAGCTACCGCACCAATTACGCCGCTGACCTCAAGAAGATGTTGCCGCGCATCCCAACTCCCAAGTCGCGGGGCGAGTTCGAGCAATTTGCAATTGCGGGAAGACAACTCATGGTCCTGCACGCCGACTACGAGGACGCCGAACCGTATCCGCTGGATGTGCAACTCAAGAAGGGCGCGGACCCGAAGAGCCGCGAAACGTGGCGAGTACAGAAAATGAAGTGGAAATCCAAGACGGACCACTCCGCAATCATTTGCAACCCGCAGGTAACTATTTCGGGCATTCCCGAGGACGCCGAGCGGTACATGCTGGGCTCCCGGTCAGCGCTCGACTGGATCATCGACCGCTACCAAGTCAAAACCGACAAGGCCTCTGGAATAGTCAACGACCCGAACGACTGGTGTGACGAGCACGATGACCCGACCTACATTGTGGACCTCATCAAGAAGGTGACGACCGTCGCCGTGGAGACCATGAAGATCGTCGATTCGCTGCCGACGGACTGATTGCGGTGCACGACCTCTGAATCGGCGCAAGCGCTTAACCCTTAGCTATTCGTTCACAGTGAGCGACGCCACGCTGCAACTAATCACCTGATCGTCGATTGTCAGGCTGCCGTGGTAACCGGTCTCGTCGGTCTCGAAGGCGAATAGCTCCGGGGTTATTGTTATTGCTCCGCGCCCGACTTCAGCGAGGGCGTGCCGCAATCGTTCTGCGGCACCTTCGGCGCTGGCGTGGACGAAGTAGCCCGTGAGCGAGGGATTGTCGAGCTCTTCACCGGCTGGCTCGGTTGTGACCATGACAAGCCAAATGTCTTCACCGACAGCGCTCATACCTTTTCTCCTTCTGTGTTAGCGTCCCGCGCGATCAGATCGTCGGGCGGCATTTTGTTGTTAAATCTGGGACTTCTGGTCGTTCGATGCTCAGTAGGCACCGCGCTTGCATTACCACCACCCGGCTTCGGTAAGCAGGAGCGCATCCCAATTCCTTAAGCTCCTTACCGCCGGGGGCCAGACATAGCGCAACCGGTAGGAATGGGCTGGCTATCTAAAACTATTGCCTCGGCCGGCGTGACTGAAGACTCCTGGTGCGCAAGCGTTTCCGTTGAGAAGATTGAGAGGTCGTAACAACTCCGATGTCGCGGCGCTTGGGCATGGTCGCGGGGCTAGGGCAGGCGGCATGTCTCTTCGGAAGGCGTCCAGCGGTGTGAGGTGAGCCCGCTGTAGTGGTCCAGTCGTTGTGGGACTCTGTTGCCCGAGTGCTCGGGCAGGAAGAATCACCAACGACATGGCAACGAATAAGCGCCGGCGGCACACCCCGGATCAG
>Ga0075163_10011209_pt1 | contig 11686 bp, 7 predicted proteins | sample JI1023141ADNA_FD_71478 | JGI IMG/M metagenome (GOLD analysis project Ga0075163, IMG submission 71478) | Wastewater effluent complex algal communities from Wisconsin, to seasonally profile nutrient transformation and Carbon sequestration -... | ecosystem: Engineered > WWTP > Effluent > Algae... | reverse complement strand
CCCTCGGCTTCAAATCCCCTGTCTCCTTCGAGCAATCCATCCAAAACAACTAACCCAACTTTCCGTGTCCACGTTTTCGACGAAAGATCATTCTCCTTCCCCGCCCTTCCCCTCCCATGTCTGACGATTCCATACCTGGACCCACACCGACAGGCTATCAGCGCACTCAGGGCGGTGGTGTGAAGTGGGTGCCTCCTACGGCCGAGCATCTGGGCAAGCTGCTCCCGCAGTATGACATCGAGTGCATCCTCGGATTCGGAGGCATGGGCGCTGTCTATAAAGGGAAGCAGAAGTCGCTCGACCGCACCGTGGCCATCAAGATTCTCCCGCCGGGACTGGAGGACGAAGACGCCAGCTATGTGGACCGCTTCAAGAACGAAGCCCGCATCATGGCCAAGCTCGATCACCCGGCCATCGTCCCGGTCTATGATTTCGGCGAGACGACCGAAGGGCAGCTCTACATCGTCATGTCCTTCGTAGATGGCACCGACGTGCAAAAGATGCTCCAGCAGCAGGGCCGCCTCCCCTCCGAGCACGCCCTCGCCGTCACCGCGCATGTGTGCGATGCGCTGAAGTATGCGCATGAGCACGGCGTCATCCACCGCGACATCAAGCCCGCCAACATCCTCATCAATATGGACGGCGCGGTGAAGGTCGCCGACTTCGGCCTTGCGAAAGCTGACGAAGCCGGCTCCAGCGGCATCACCAAGACCGGCATGGCCATGGGCACGCCCGACTACGTCGCGCCTGAGGCCCTCGTCATGGGCGTGAACGTCGATGGCCGCGCCGATTTGTATGCCGTGGGCGTCATGCTCTACGCCATGCTCACTGGGAATGTGCCGCGCGGCGCTTTCAAGCCCGCCTCCGTCCAGGTGCCCGGCACCGACCCGCGCTTCGACAAGATCGTGCAGAAAGCCATGCAGATGGACCGCGACGAGCGCTATCAGTCCGCTGCCGAGATCCGGCGCGATCTCGATGTCATCCTCACCACCCCGCTCGTACAGGCGGGCGGCCAAAGCAGTGCCGCGATCCCAAAGGCAGCCATCGCCCAGAAGCCCGTCGCCAAAGGCCCGCAGAAGCCGATGGGCAAGAGCGCGAATGTGCCGGTGCGGAAAGAAGCCGCCGCCGCTCCGGCTCCCAATCCGCAATCCGAAATCGCCCATCCGAAATCGAAAGCCCCTCTCTTCATCGGCATCGGAGCCGTCGCCGCCATCGCGGTGGGCGCGTTCGTGATGATGGGCGGGAAGAAGCCCGACGTAGGAGACGACGTGAGGAGTCTCACTTCCAGCTCAGCAGCCAGCGAACAACAGAGACTCGTCACCTCGTCTCCTACACCCGCCGCGCCCATCAAAGTCCGCGAAGACCCGAAGCCTGCCAGCTCCGTCTCCGCATCTCTGAGTGCCAAAGCCTCCACTTCCCCTCCTCTCCCAGTCTCCTCCTCCTCCGCTCAATTCCCTCCCGGCCAGTGGGTGAAGGTGTTCACCAAGTTCGAGGACTTGCCGGCGGAATGGCGCAAACAAGGGGTAAAGCTTGAGGATGGTTGGATTCGGGTCGGCGGCAAAAAAGGGGACTTCAGACTCACACCTGCGCTGAACGGCAATTACGGGGTCAGGCTGACCTTTATCAGGCAGGCGAAGACCAACAACCTGACTATAGCACCCACTGCCATCAGTGTGCGGATGCAAGAAGGTGGCCAGAACCTTTACAATGTCTCGCTTTGGGGGGGCTCGTTGGCTTTCAACCGGCGCATGAATAGAAGCTACGAACAAATTCATACCATTGCTTGCCCCAAAGACCCAGTGCTGGGAGACACCGCATCACTAGGCCTGGCAGTCGTCGGCAAACGGCTAATTGGGCGCTTCGGAGAGGACATGGTGACGTCTATCTCCGACGATCATTTGGCGCAAGGAACGGCGAAGATCAGTGGCAGTGAAGACTTTCGCGACATCGAAGTCATCAACCTCGACGGCATCCCCGAGGCCGAGGCGTTGAAGATTCTCGGAGTGGATGAGAAGGGCAATGACCTGCGCCAGCCCGCTGTCGCGAGTTCAAATCTCAAATCGCCGATTTCAACTCCCGCCGCCTCCTCTCCGGCTCCATCCGCCACCGCGCCCGTCTCCTCTTTTCCAAGTCTCCCTGTCTCCAAGTCTTCCCCCGCCTTCCCTCCCGGCCAGTGGATGAAGGTGTTCACCAAGGTCGAAGATTTGCCGGAGGCTCTGCGCAATCCGGACAGCGGGGTCAAATTTGAGGATGGGTGGATTGCGCCAGGGAATCAGCCGTTGACCCTCTTCTACGGAGAATTATCGGGAAATGATTATGTGCGGAAGAACCAAGCGGTGCGGCTTCGCGCCAAGTGGGGCGACAACAATCTTACTGTTCCTCGCATTCATGTGCGACACAGAAAGGTCGGTCCTGGACTGTCGAAATGCTTCATGCTCAGCGTGGACCGCGATGGCTACGCCATCTTGAATTACGAATCCGTTGGTGAAGGAAAGGCCAAGATAGTCACACTTGCAAAAGCACAGAAGCAACGGATGCCCCTAACTCTTGGCCAGGAGTACCATCTTGAACTCGCTGTAGTCGGAAACCTTCTAGTAGGACGATTGAACGATGTTGTTGTCGTCACAGTGAACCATGAGGATGTCGAGCCGGGACTGGCGTTTTACTTTCGTAGTCAGCATCCCATCCGCGACATCGAAGTCATCAACCTCGACGGCCTCCCCGAAGCGGAAGCACTGCGCATCCTCGGCGTGGATGAGAAAGGCAACGACCTGCGAGCGCTGGCCGCAAAGCAGGAGCAGCAGATGGCCGAGCAGGCGAAGGCGGTGGATGCCATGGCCGCCATCCCGGAGCTGAAGACGCTGCACGAGCAGTTCGTGAAGCTCCAGGCCGAGCGCGTGACCGCGCCGTTCGCGGCGGATGTGGCGAAGCTGAACGCCGGCTACCTCGGCGGCCTGGACCGCGAGATTGAGAAGGAGAAGAATGCCGGGCATCTCGATGGGGTCATTGTGCTAGAGGCGGAGAAGAAGCTGATTCCACTGGTAGGCCGTCTCGGTGAGACGGCTGGCGCAGTTGTAGGCCGTCTCGGTGAGACGGCTGGCGCAGTTGTAGGCCGTCTCGGTGAGACGGCTGGTGGCGACTCACAGAGTCGCCCTACAATCGCGACGATGCCCATCCCCGCCGAAGACGACGACGCCACACCCGCCAATCTCAAAGGCCTGCGCAAAATCTACCGCGACGCCTTCGCCAAGCTCGAAGCCACCCGCGCCGCCAACCTGAAGCTCCTCACCGACCCGCTCTCGATCCGCCTCAAGCAGCTCGAAAGCACCCTCACCCAAAAGAACCGCGTGCCCGATGCGAAGACGGTGCGGGAGTATCGGGAGGGGCTGGGTAGGGCGGATGGTCCTCCATCCGCCGCGAACGCTCTTCCGGGTGCGAACACATCGAAGACGGCGCTTGCAGGAGCAAGCGCCCTACCCGGCAAAGCTCCCCTCAAGAAATTCCAGCCCGGCGACGATCGCAAGGCGGCGGAGTGGGTGCTGGATCTGGGGGGCCGCATCACTATTCTCGATGGCCGGACTCCGGTGAGTGTGGACAACAAGGAGGATTTGCCCAAGCGCTCGTTCGCGATTCAAAGCATCGACCTCAACGCGGAGACGGCCGACAACCGGGCGGCAGCCTTCACAGATTTGGGCCCGCTCACCGGATTGCGCAAGCTGGAGGTATTGGGCGTCAATCGTTTTGCCGTCGCCGATGCCGACATCGACGTCCTAGCTTCGCTTTCCGAACTGCGTCGTCTTAGTTTTACCAACTGTGCCGCCTTCACCGGTGAGGGGCTGGCCCGTCTCAAGGTATTTAGCAATCTCGATTATCTGGCGTTCTCCGGCAGTGGCATCGGGCAACAGGGCCTCAAGGAGATCAGCGAGTTCTCTCAATTGAATTTTCTGCGCCTCTCGAGCTGCAAAGTCGGAAACACCGATCTAGCCCCGCTGCAGGTTCTCAAGAAGCTGACGGGGCTTATGCTCACCAAGACCAAGGTCACTCCGGAAGGTTGGCGTCAGTTCAAGGAGCTGCCTCTCGTCAACACCGGCTTCTCCATCCCGGCGGCAGGTGGCGATGCGTGGTGCAAAGAGCTTGCTTCAATGTTTCCCTTGGTAAAACAGGCGGAGGTCAACATTGATGACGGCCAATGCACAGCCGATGTCACAGCATCGCTCGCCGCCTTTCCAAATCTAAGCGAGATCAGTTTCTCAAGCCCGTTTTGCGATGACGCCGCGTTCGAGGGCTTCTCCCGCATCGACAAGCTCAGTGTGTTCAGCCTTCGCGCAGCCGGGGGCGGTCTGCCCAATCTGACGGATGCGGGCATCGGACATCTGGTTCGATTGAAGCTGCTCAACAAGCTCCATCTTGATGACGCAGATTCCATCACGCCTGCAGCGCTGATGACCCTGACCAAGCTCAAGTCACTCAAGACACTGGGGATCGTGAAATGCGCCCAGCTCGATGACGCCGCCATCGCCGCCTTCCAGAAAGCGCGTCCGGATGTGACGGTGACGCGGTGATTGACCCTGCCGCCGACTTCCGGTATCCTCCCCAGCATGAGCATCACCGCCACGGTCATCAATGACACGATCAAGCTGCCGGAGGGCACGCACCTGGAGGATGGGACGCAGGTCGTCGTGCTGCCACAGCCCGCGAGAAAGCAGACGTTTCTGGAGCGCAACCGGCAGTTCATCGGCTGCATCAAGGACGGCCCGGCTGACGGCGCGGCCAATCACGATCACTACCTTTACGGCACACCGAAGCGGAAGCCATGATCTCCCGCTTTGCCGACACCTGGTTCTTCCAGGCGATGCTGTCCGAGCACGATTCACAGCACGCCAGGGTGGCTGCTTTTCTGGGAGAGCACGATGATTTCATGGTCACGACGCGGTGGGTGCTGGCGGAGACTGCGAATGCCGCCGGTGGCTCCGCCTATCGCGAGCAAGCGGCACAGTTCCTTCGGAATGCCGAACATGACCCGGGCATTCTCGTCGTGGGTGAGAGTGATGCGCTCTATCAGCGTGGACTCGATCTCTACATTGCCCGGCCAGACAAAGCGTGGTCGCTCACGGACTGCATTTCCTTTGTCGTGATGAGGGAGCAAGGATTGGATGAAGCCCTCACCGGCGACCGCCATTTTGAGCAGGCGGGATTCAAGGCAGTCTTTGCGGCGTAAGCATCCGGCTTCCGCATCGCCATCGAGATGACCGCTCCGTAGCGGCGGCAGGGCGGGGTGTAGGAGACGACGTGAGGAGTCTCATGTGTCCGAGGGCGGAGGTGATGTGGAGCATGGGGGGTGAGGTCTTGAGACTCGTCACCTCGTCTCCTACGCAGAGCGGGGCGAATGGCGTCTGGTGGCGGCAGTTCCACGCGTGGAAGCGGGCGAACCACGAGCCTTGGCGGCGCTACCATGCGTGGTAGCCGCGGTACCACGCACGGTAGCGGGATTTCCACGCGTGGTACTGGCGCTACCACGCACCTTTCCGGCGCTACCACGCGTGGTACGGGCTGTACCCTGCCCCTTTTCGGCGCTACCACGCGTGGTACGAGCCGTACCACGCACCTTTTTGGCCGTACCACGCGTGGTACGGGCCGTACCACCTCTTGTTTTTGATCGCCGGGGGTGGGTGGCGGAAAATAAAGGCACCTCCAAAGCGCTAAGGATCAGTGCTTTCAGGGCGGGAGCGGTGTTTCTGGAAGATTTACATCGCTTTCGGGAGGCGATCTGGACAATAACAGATACTGACTGGCAACGACTGTCACTTCGTGACAAACCGCCCCTTCCGGGTGCCACGCCTGACCTAGGATTCAACCAACGGGACGACGGCAGTGGCTTATTTTGGACAAGCGCATTTGGATAGCACAGCGCGCTTTGATGAAGCGCCGGTGCCGCCCGCTCCCACAAGAAAGAAACACACCATGGCTAGAGCTAAACTCGGAATCGACGGCAAGAACGCGGAGGAGCTGTTTGCTTACTCCACCACCCTGATCAACACCATCGCCCAACCGGCGGGCGCGGCCATCTATGCCACGCCGGAGCCGAGCGTGGCGGACTTTAACCTGACGCACAACGCGCTGGGCGCGGGCATCACCCTCGTCGCCTCGCTGAAATCCCAGCTCGCCGCGGCACAGGAAAATCTGCCGCTGCTGGTGGACGACCACGAGGACAGCATCCGCGCCCGCGCCACCTATGTGGATGACACGAGTGGTGGCGACCCCGCGAAGATCCCCCTCGGCGGTTTTGCCGTGGCGGCAACGGCGCAGCCCATCGGCCCACTGCCCGCGCCCGAGAATGTGAAGGCGGTGATGAGCATCTATGCCGGCGCGATCAAGACCTCCTGCAATGTGGTGGATGGCACGAAGACCTACATCACCGAGTGCCGTGTGCATCAAAGCGGCGCGCCCTTTGCGCAATGTGCCCTCGGGCCGCGCAAGAACACCAACGCCGGCCTGACGAGCGGCACGGTCTATGCCTTCCGCATGGCGGCGCTGGGTACGGCTGGCCAGAGCCCGTGGAGTGACGAGGCCGTCTGCATGGCACCCTAAAGAAGACGCGGAGACTGGGAGACTTGGCTGCGAAGCCGCGAAGCGAAACGCGGAGATGAAGAATCTCCGCGCCGCCGTCTCCCTCTCCGCCCCTCCTTGTCTCCTTGTCTCCTTGTCTCCAACTCTTCATCCGCCATGCCCTACGATCCCGCATTCCCAGCCGACAACGCACTGATCGAGTCGCTGCCGTTTCGCAACCAGTTCGGGGGCATCGTCTCCCTGATCACGGCCATCCAAACCATCACGGCCGCGCAAGTCGATGGCGTCACGACGGTGAACCCCGGCGATCCCGCTGCGGCGACGCTCTCAGTGGTGGGCAACACGCTGCACTTCACCTTTGCCATCCCACGCGGAAACGACGGCACGCAAGGCGGCGCAGGTGCCACAGGCCCGCAGGGACCACCCTTTGCGCAGGCGATTGTCGATGCCGTGAACACTCTGCAGCCGGGCACCGATGCCACGGTGGGCGTGAGCTTTGACGGGACGAACGTCCACTTCACCTACGGCATCCCACGCGGTGCCGAGGGCGTCCAAGGCCCACCCGGTGAGGTGACCGCCGCGCAACTCTCCGCCGCCATCATCGGCACGAGCAGCAACACGAACGCCGTGCCCACGCTAGACACGCCTTTCACAAATGATCCCCCCACGCTGGCCGACATGGAGACGATGCGCGCCGCCTACAATGCCCTGGTGCTGGCAGCGCGGAGGTAAGGGGGCGGGAATGGCTGCTTCTTCCTGTACGGTCCGACCGTCACGGAGCGCGCGAAGTGGTCGTCGGTGAATTTGCAGATGGTCTTCAGCTCGGTGCCGTCGAGTTTCATGCTCCGAATGGCGGCTGGCTGCCCGTCGGTGCGGCGCTCGGACCAAACGAGGCGGCTGTTGCCTGGGTTGAGCGCCAGATCGTCGATGTCCGCACCGGCATCGTGCAGGATGACGTCGCGATTGCCGCCATCGAAGTTTGACGCCACGATCCGGGCCGATCCGTCGAGCTGCGCGCCGTGCGACCAGAAGACGCGTCCGCTTTTCACGTCCACGACGAGTCCGGTGGGCACCGATGTTTCGGTGGCGATGATGTGCTTGTCCGACCCGTCGAGTCGGCTCATCCACACGCCCCGGCACGGCGTGGACTGCGCCCAGTACAAGAGCCCCAGCTTTGGGTTCACCGCGATGGCGTTGGGATAATGGACGTGTTTCGCATACACGCGGAAGTCCCCTCCTGCGAGGTCGCTGCCAGCGATGTGTTCGCGCCCTTGATCGCCCCAGTAGATGCGCCCTGCCTTTGGATCGAGAGCCACGCATTCGGCATTTCCGGTGCGAGTCACGAGGCCCTTGTAGGAGCCGTCGGTTCCCCAGGCATTGATGCCCGCCTGCTGCGCGGAGTAGAGCCAGTGCCCTCGGCTGGAATACGCCAGCCCCATCACCATGGATTGATCGGCCACGAGTTCGGTGGCCTTTCCACCCTTCTTCGTAGGCACGCGGTAGATGCCATAGGGCCAGTGGCCAAAGTAAACGGTGTCTGCGCAGCCGGTGAGCAGAATGCCGGTGAGGGCACCGAGAAGGAGTTTGCGGGTCGGGCGACGTTTCATGAAGGAGCCGGCAAGCAACCGCGGTTTTCCGCATCGGCAAGGCCGGTTGAGAAACGAAAATGCATCAATGGAGCGCGGCGCTGGGTTCCTGGCGCCCCATGATGCGGAAGAGCGATTCCTTTCGCTGAAATTCGCCAGGTGGTTCGTATGTTCTGTCCCGACTATGCGACTGACCCATCTTTCCATCGCCCTTCTCATCTCCGCCACGGCAGCCTTTGGCCAGAAGGAGGCGGATTTTATTTCCAATCCCCGCCAGCTCACCTTCGAAGGGAAGCGCTCGGGCGAGGGCTACTTCAATGCGGACGGGTCGAAGATGGTGTTCCAGAGCGAGCGCGAGGAGGGGAATCCATTTTACCAGATCTACCTGATGGACCTGGAGACGGGCGATCAGGAGCGGCTGTCGCCGGGGATGGGGAAGACGACGTGCGCGTGGATTCATCCGGACGGGAAGCGGGTGCTCTTTGCCTCGACGCACACGGACCCGAAGTCGAAGGAACTGCAAGCCGCCGAATACAAGGAGCGCGCGGAGAGCAAGGTGCGGCGCTACTCGTGGGACTACGATGAGCACTACGACATCTGGGAGTACTCGCTGGCGGCCAAGTCGCTCAAGAACCTGACGAGCACGCGCGGCTACGATGCCGAGGGCTGCTGGTCGCCGGACGGGAAGAAGATGGTCTTTGCGAGCAATCGCGCGGCTTATTCCGAGAAGCTGGGCAAGGAGGACGAGGAGCGGCTGAAGATCGACAAGCAGTACTTCATGGAGATCTACACGGCGGATGCAGATGGCTCGAACGTGAAGCGCCTGACCGAAGTGCCGGGCTACGACGGCGGGCCGTTCTTCAACCACGACGGCACGAAGATCTGCTGGCGGCGCTTCACGCCGAAGGGCGATGTGGCGGAGGTGTGGACGATGAACGCGGATGGCAGCGATCAGCGGCAGATCACGAAGCTGGGCGCGATGAGTTGGGCACCGTATTTTCATCCGAGCGGCGACTACCTCGTCTTCACCACGAACCTCCAGGGCTTTGCCAACTTTGAGCTGTACATCGCCGACGCCGCAGGCAAGCACGAGCCGGTGCGTGTGACGACGACGGACGGCTTCGACGGCTTGCCCGTGTTCTCGCCCGATGGCAAAAAGCTCGCGTGGACGAGTGGTCGAACGGCGGGTGGTGCCTCGCAGATTTTCATCGCCGACTGGTCGCACGACCACGCGCTGGCGGCGGTGGGTGCATCGAAGAAGACGGAAGCCGCCCCTGCGGTGGCAAAGCTCGCCGAGCCAGATTTTGCAAAGACGGCGGCGGACATCCGCCCCGAGGACATGAAGCAGCATGTGGAGTATCTCGCGAGCGATGCGCTCGATGGTCGCCTCACGGGCACCGAGGGCGAGAAGCTGGCGACGGAGTATGTGGCGCGTGTTTTTGAAAAGAGCGGGCTGCTGCCGTTTGGGGACAAGGACACTTGGTTTGAAAACTTCGAGTTCACCGCAGGCGTGGCGCTCGGCGAGGGCAACGTGCTCACGCTCGAAGGGGGCAAGGACAAGCCGGTGCTGACGGCGGACAAGGACTGGCGGCCGCTGTCATTCTCGCAGAATGGGAAGATCGCGGAAGCTGGGATTGTCTTCGCCGGCTACGGCGTGGAGACGCCCGATGAGGCGACGGGTGTGGACGGCAAGAAGATCGAGCCCTACAGCAGCTACGCGCACCTCGATGTGAAGGACAAATGGGTGCTGGTGCTGCGCTACTTGCCCGAGGGCATCACGCAGGAGCGGCGCAATGAGCTGATCCGCTACTCCAGCCTGCGCTTCAAATCACTGACCGCACGGCAGAAGGGCGCGCGCGGCCTGATCGTGGTCAGCGGACCGAACAGCAAAGTGGTGGAGCAGCTCGTGACGATGACCTTTGATGCGTCGCTTGCCTCGTCGGGCATTCCGGCGATCAGCGTGACGGATGCACTTGCAGACCAGATGCTGGCCAGCGCGGGCAAGACGCTGAAGGAGTTGCAGGACAAGCTCGACAAGGGCGATCTCATGGGCGGCATCGACTGCAAGGGCCTGAAGCTCTCGGCCAACATCGTAATCCAGCAGGAGAAGAAAATGGGCCGCAATGTGCTGGCCGTTTTGCCACACGGAAACGAGCCTGATGGCCACACCGCGCCGCTCATCGTGGGCGCGCATGTCGATCACCTCGGGCGCAACGGCGGCAGCAACTCGCGCGCGAAGGGCGACGACGTCCACAAGATCCACCACGGTGCCGATGACAACGCGAGCGGCACCGCAGGCGTGCTGGAGATCGCGCAATGGCTCGCGGACCAGAAGAAGCAGGGGAAACTGAAGCTCACACGCGACGTCATCTTTGCCGCGTGGTCGGGCGAGGAGCTGGGATTGCTCGGCTCGAATCATTTCGTCGAAGACCTCGCGAAGATGATCACCGGCAAGCCCGACTCATCGCTCAAAGGCATGATCGCCGCCGCGCTGAACATGGACATGATCGGCCGCTTCAACAAAACACTCGTGCTGCAAGGCGTGGGCTCCAGCGCTTGGTGGCCGAAGGAAATCGAGAAGCGCAACGCGCCGATCGGTCTGCCCATCACGACTCAGAACGACGCGCACCTGCCCACAGATAGCACCACGTTTTACCTGCGCGGCATCCCCACACTGAACGCATTCACCGGCGCGCATGAAGACTACCACCTGCCGACCGACACGGCGGACAAGGTCAACTACGACAAGGCCGCGCAGATCTCGAAGCTCATGGGCCTCATCGCCCGCGGCATCGCTACCTCGCAGGACAGCCCGAACTACATCGCCATGGAAGCCCCGAAGAATCAGGGCTCGCGCGGCGGCATGAGAGCCTACCTCGGCACCATCCCCGACTACTCTCAAGGTGACATCAAAGGCGTGAAGCTCTCCGGCGTCTCACCCATCGGACCCGCAGCGAAGGCAGGAGTAAAAGGCGGCGACATCATCATCAAGCTCGGCGGCAAGGACATCACGAACATCTATGACTACACCTATGTCATGGGTGACCTGAAGATCGGCAAGGAGACGACGATCAAGGTGCAGCGCGAGGGCAAAGAACTGGAGATGAAGGTCACGCCGGGGTCGAGGGATTAATCCGCACGGACGCCCCTCGACAAACCAGCGGCGGTAAACATCGCCAGAAATTGGAATTGCCAATGTACTGCGAACTCCGCTAGAAGGGGGCGCATGAACGCAACATTCTTGGCGGCGGCAATCAATTCGGACTTGGTTCAACTCCTCGGGCCCTACTCATTCTGGATTTTTCTACTGATCTGCGTCGTGCTGGCGGGTGTGCTGTGGCGGAAACTGTTTCAAGTGCTGGGCATCGTGATCGTACCCGAGAACCGCATCGGGTTGGTGACGAAGAAGTTCGTGCTCTTCGGTGCCAACAAGCAGATTCCCAGCGGGCGCATCATTGCTCTGAATGGCGAGGCTGGCTTCCAGTCGCAGACGCTGGCACCTGGGATCTACTTCTGGAAATGGATCTGGCAAT
>Ga0075163_10011208_pt1 | contig 11690 bp, 13 predicted proteins | sample JI1023141ADNA_FD_71478 | JGI IMG/M metagenome (GOLD analysis project Ga0075163, IMG submission 71478) | Wastewater effluent complex algal communities from Wisconsin, to seasonally profile nutrient transformation and Carbon sequestration -... | ecosystem: Engineered > WWTP > Effluent > Algae... | reverse complement strand
GCGCACACGGATATCTCCTACATCAAAGAACATGAGCGCATGTTGAAGGACGAGCGCGACCGCGCCGAAGCCGCATCCGCCGCCAAAGGCGAATTCCTCGCGCACATGTCTCACGAGATCAGAACGCCGCTTACGGCCGTTTCGGGCATCGCGGAAATTCTGACGGGATCGGAAGCCATCACCGACCCCAGCCACAGAAAGCTTATCAACACGCTTAAAACCAGTACGGAAACGCTCAAAGAGCTTATCAACGACATTCTCGACTTCTCCAAAATCGAAAGCGGCGAGGTGGAACTGCACAGCCAGAAATTCGTGCTCGGTGAAATGTTCGAGCAGGTCGTCAGCATCATGTCGGTCAGGGCCAACGAGAAATTCCTCGATTTTTCCTTCGATTTCGACGAACTGCGCGGCACGGTGTTCAACGGCGACCGCCAGCGTCTGCGCCAGATTTTGATCAACCTGATCGGCAACGCCATCAAATTCACCGAGAAGGGTTATGTCGGCGTCACGGCCCGCATAGAACCTGTCGGCGATTCCCATGTCATGCGTATAGATGTGAAAGATTCCGGCATAGGTATTCCCGAGTCCGCGATTCCGATCATCTTCGAGAAATTCCGTCAGGCGGATTCATCCGTTTCGCGCCGCTATGGCGGTACGGGCCTCGGCCTTCCCATCAGCATGAGCCTGGCCCAGATCATGGGCGGCACCATCAAGGTGGAAAGCGAGCAGGGGCGCGGCTCCACATTCTCTCTCATCCTGCCTTTCGCGCAGGTGACATCAGATTCCGGCGTCGATATGTCCGAAGTCGTACGCATGCAAAAGCTCAACGACCGCCTGAAAGTGGCCATCGGCGAGAAAAAACGCATCCTTCTGGTCGAGGATTACGAAGGCAATATCGTGGTGCTGAGCTATATCCTGAACGCGCTCAACTGCAATTACGATGTCGCCAAAACTGGGCTGGAAGCCATCACGCTCTGGAAATCCAAGCACTATGATCTGGTTTTGATGGATATCCAGATGCCCGAGATGGACGGCCTTACCGCATCGCGCATCATCCGGAAAGTGGAAGACGAGCAGGCGCTGCCGCGCACACCGATCATCGGTCTTACGGCTCATGCCTTGGTGGCCGACAAACAAAAATGTATAGAGGCGGGCATGGATGAATATCTTTCCAAACCGATCGTCGAAGCCGATCTTAAAAACGCCATCTTGAAAATCCTCGAAGAAAAACAGCCCGGGTCGGGGACCCAGGCTGCTTGATAATCTGACGAAACAATTGTTGGTGACGACGCTTACGCGGCGCGCTGCAACATGGCGATTTCTCTTTCTTCGATGTTTTCACCGAATTCAGGGCTCATAGGACCTTCCATCATAGCGATGAGCTGGTTACGAGCGCGGGACAGTCTGGAACGTACCGTACCGACGGGGATGTCCAGGATGTCGGCGACTTCTTGGTATTGCATGCCTTTGACGCATACCATGACCAGAATTTCTTTGTGCTCGGGAGACATTTGCTCCATCGCACGGCCGACAGCTTTGACTTCCAGCTTGGTTTGTTGATCCGGCTCGACCGAACGGTTCTCGATGTGGAACTCGGGGTCGTACTGGCTTTCGAATTTCGTTTTGCGACGGTAGTCGGTCACGAAAATGTTATACATAATTTTCGAGGACCATTTGAAGAGGTCGGTGCCTGTTTCAAAGTAGCTGTTTTTTTCCAGAGCGCGTAAGAGGGTGGACTGAAGCAAGTCGTCAGCTTCCGTTGCATTGCGCGTCAGCTTGCTGGCGAATTTTCTCAGTTTGGGCATTTCTACGATCAGGTCATTTTGCTTGAACATTGTAGGCTCCTTAGGGTTAGCGTTGTTTCGTCGTCATGTTTGTAGATTATCGAGGGAACGTATCCGCGCTTTGTCCGTTATGTTTCGAGCGTGAAAAACTTTGTATCTTTTGTGTAACAAACAGTTTGTATAATCAGTTCAATGGGCTATATTGGCTGTAATCCGTTGTTTTTTAGCCATAACCCAGGGAAAACATGCCCAAGGCCACCATTCTCAGCGTCGACGATGATGAAGGTCTGCAGACCGTCATAACGCATTACCTCGAATCAGAGGGCTATGCGATGTTGTCCGCGAGAAGCGGCAAGCAACTAATGCAGGTTCTTCAGGACAACACGCCCAATATCATTCTGCTCGACCTCGTGCTGCCCGATACAGACGGCATAAGCATTCTTGCGCAGCTGCGTGGCGGCAAAAAAATTCCCGTCATCGTCGTAAGCGGCAAGAGCGACACGACCGAAAAAATCGTCTGTCTTGAAATGGGCGCCGATGATTACATGACGAAACCATTCGAAATGCGTGAATTGTCCGCACGTATAAAAGCAGTGCTGCGCCGTGCCGAAGAGATGCCGCAAGCGGCCGCGAATGAATCAAGCGCAGACAACGGTAAAATAGAATTCGGCGATTTCGTGCTCGATAAAGGGCAATTCCAGCTGTTCGATTCCAAAGGCGTCTCCGCCGATCTCACCACCGGTGAATACAGATTGCTCGAAGCTTTGGTATCCGCCCCCAACAAGGTATTGTCGCGCGAACGTCTGTTCGAACTCACCCGCGAAAGCGATTATGATTCCTTTGACCGCGCCGTGGACATCCAGATAGGCCGCCTGCGCAAGAAGCTCGGCGACGACCCCAAAACCCCTGCATATATTAAGACCGTGCGCGGGGCGGGATATATGTTCACCGGTGAAATCAAAAACGCCTGATCCCAGCCCTCTATAAACGCATCAGCCAAGGAACTTTCGAGGCCCTTGGCCGTTTGTCCTGTTGTTAATCCATTTAAACTGCAGGAGAAATATTATGAAAGAAGTCATGAAAGACACAGCCAACAGCCTCAAGAAAGCCGCCGCTGTCAGCCCCATCCGCGAAGATCTGGAAACGCTGAAAGAAGACGCTCTGGTTCTGCTGCGCGATGCCAAAGTTATGGGCCAGGACCTTAAAGAAGAAGGTTACAAGCAATTGTCCAAAGCCGAAGCCCGCGCCAAAGAAGCGCTGGAAGAAGCCAAAGTCAAAGGCAAAGACACCTATTCCGAACTGGCAGCCTTCGTACAGAACAACCCCGGTCAATCCGTGGCGATTGCTTTTGTCGGCGGTATTATCGCCAGCATGTTCCTCGGACGGAGATAATCACTATGTCTCCGCTCGTCACTCCAATTGTGAGGGAGCTTTTGGTTAACGGACTGCTTGCAGGCGCGGCAGTCCGTACCGCCAAGAAATCATCCTCCACCGCGGTCTTCTATGTATTGGCGGGAAGTCTTGTGTTGCTGGCCATGGTTTTTTTCGCCATCGCGGGCCATGCGCTTCTGCTCGAAAATTACACGGGACCGCAGGCGGGTGTTATTACGGGTGCTTTGATCCTGGCGATTGCAGGCATCACGGCTGGTACGGGTTATGCCGTGGCCAACCGCAAAAAGATCGCCCGCAAAAACCCGATGGCCGAACACGGTATGATCAACAATATCGAACATACCATCAAAGGCCTTTTGGATAATTTCGAAGAGCCCGTTAAAGACAATCCCAAAATGGCGTTGCTGATGGCCGCTCTTGCAGGCTTTGCAGCCGGAGACCAGCTCAGCGACAGATTTCACTAAAATATTTTGGAACAAAACAACGGCTTAGCCGTTTGCACTACAACGTTTGACAAAAAAACTGAATTGATAAGGAGAAATAAAATGACAAAATACATTCTTTTGGCCCTTTCCGCCGTAATGCTTGCAGGTCCTCTGGCTGCTTGCTCCAACACGGTACATGGTGCGGGTGAAGACATCGAAAACGCCGGTGAAGGCGTTCAAAAAGCCGTTCCCCCGAAAAACTAAGGAAAACACACCATGAACAATAAAGGTTTATTGGTCGTCATCGCTGTCGTTCTTATCGGCATCCTCGGCGTCATGTTTATGAATTACCAAGAACGTCAGAAAAGCCCCGGTGAAAAAATCGCCGATGGCGTCGGCGAAATGGTGGAAGAAGTCGGTGACGAAATCGACGACAACACCGACGCCCGCTGATTTATCGAAAAAACATTATGAGAAAACCGCATTTATTTGCGGTTTTTTCTATGCGCGCACGGAACCAATTCTTCCATGTGGCGGTTAGTGCAGCGAACTCAAAATTTTTTACATTTACAGGAGAAAATCTATGACAAAGAAAATTCTTATGGGCGTATCCGTCCTGGCAGTATTGGCCGCTTTCCCGGCATTCGCTGCTGATACCGCAAAAGAAAAAGCCGACACAGCCGGCGCGAAGATAGAAGCCACGGCTGAAAAAGCTGCTGACAAAACCAAAGAGACATACAACGAAGCCAAAGAAGCAACCAAGGAAGGCTACGCCAAAGCCGAAGCCAAAACCAAGGAAGCTTACCAGGACGTCAAAACCTACTTCAATGAAGACAAGGATGACGATGCAACGGTCAATATCATTTCCCGCGTAACGGCGGATGAATTGATCGGCAAAAAAGTCCAGAATGCCAAAGGCGACGATATCGGCCGCATCAAGGACATTCTCGTCACAGCTGACGGCGATGCCGAAACCGTTATTATCGATGACAACGGTCTGGGTCTCGGCGGTAAACTTGCTGCGTTTGATTTCGATGTGATCGAAGGCCTGTCCAACGATAAAGATGTTGTCGTTAAGCTGTCCGAAGAAAACATCAAGCAGGCTAGCCGTTTCGAATATGAGGGCGAAGCCAAGGCAGGCGAGAAAATCCGCTTCAAACCCGCCGACCAATACAGCGTGAACAAAATCATCGACGCGAATGTCGTTGACCCCAATGGCAAAAAAGTGGCCGATGTGGACACGCTGGCATTCGAAGATGACGATGCGGATTACCTGATCGTGACGTTCAACAAGATCCTCGGCGTTGGCGGCGATAAAGCCGCACTGAACCTCGAAGCGCTGGATCTGGTGGAAAAAGACGGCAAGATCACCTTCCAGTTGAACCAGCAGCAAACCGCGCAGTTCGAAAACTACAAGGAAGGCACGAAAGCCAACTAACATAGTCGGAGCGAGCGGTCCCGCTTACGGGAATTCGCAGGATCCGTTCGTTTCAACCGTAAAAACACCTTCGTCGATCCCCTCGCGAAGGTGTTTTTTTATGCTCTTTCTATAGCCCGCAGACTTTATTGTTTCAGGAATGTTTCAGTCGGTTTTGCGGCGGAACCATAGCATTTAGGGGGAGTTGGTGATGTGTAAGTTTCAAAAAAAGGAGACCGACATGAAAGCCAATGATTTTATCGCCGATGCCATGGATTCAGAAAACGCCACACTCATTTGCTACGGATGCCCCAAAGGCGATGAGTTGCCGCAGGTGGCAGGCATGGAAGATATCCTGATCGACGTGTACAGCGATATGCTCAACATGCCGCGCGATTATGCAGCGTCACGTCTGCATCATCAGTACGAAGACGAATTCGAGGGATTTGAAACTTTAATCCACTAAGTGAAATTTTAAGAAGGAGAACTCTGATGAAAAACATATCTTATATCATTATGGCCTGTGCAGTTTTGTCGGTTGCCGCATGCGGTAACACCAAAGGCGAGCGTGCGCTTTCGGGCGGCGGTATCGGTGCCGGTGTCGGCGCTGTGGGGAGCACATTGACAGGCGGCAGTCCTTGGACAGGCGCAGTGGTCGGTGGTGCCGTGGGTGCTGCTACGGGTGCTCTGACCGACAAGGACGATATCAATCTCGACTAACAGGCGGTGACGCCAACCATTACGAAAGGGCCTTCCGGTATTGTCCGGAGGGCCTTTTTGTCATGCGTAATTTGCATGGCTGAATTCTCTTTTTGTATGGGAGCTGGCGGGATTCAGCCCGTTTTATAAGTTAATAGAACGGGTTGACCGGTGCATGCCAGCCCTGCATTTTTGTGCATCGCGCAACATACAAACCTGAATAACCACCGATTTCATTTTTTAATTTCAATGATGAGTCCTAATCTAAATGGGTGAGTACGCTTCAACGATAAAAAACAACAGTCAGAAAGAATTGTCATGTGTTATGAAGCGCCCGAATTCGAGGTCATCATCAAAGGCCACAGCATCGTCAAAGTAGCAGAAGGCGGAGTGCGTATCGATGGCCGTGATTTTCATTCCGACATCAAAAATCTTTCCGCGCTGGTCGATATTCTCAACGAGGTTTTGGAAACGGCCCAAGAGGTCAGGAAGCCAAGACTGGTTGCGTAAAAAAAGGAGCCGAGAGGCTCCTTTATCATTTCTAGGCCGCTTTCTTGCGGCTGATCTTCTGGTCGTATTCCCCGATATCCTTGAAAGCCCCCAGAACGGATTCGATATATTCGAACATATCGTGCAGGCGGTCTTCGGAGACCGGGCTTTCGACCACGACGACCAAGGAAGGCTTGTTGCTGGAGGCACGGATCAAGCCCCATGTGCCGTCTTCGAGCGTCACGCGCATGCCGTTCACGGTGACGACGGAGGAAATGGCGGAGCCGAGGATTTTTTCGCCTTTTTTGAATTTCTCTTCGAATTGCTTCACGACCGCATCGACCACGCCGTATTTGCTGTCATCGGGGCAGTAGGGCGCCATGGTGGGTGAACCCCATGTTTTGGGCAGGGCGTTTTTCAGATCGGCGAGGGATTTGCCTTCGTTGCGGTCCATCATGCGGCAAACCGTCACCGCCGTCAGAACGCCGTCGTCATAGCCGCGGCCGATGGGAGCATTGAAGAAGAAGTGGCCGGATTTTTCAAAACCTGCCAGCGCGCCCAGTTCGTTCACGCGGCGTTTGATATAGGAATGGCCCGTCTTCCAGTAATCGGTTTTCACACCCAGTTCTTTCAAAGCGGGATCGGCATCGTAAAGTCCTGTGGATTTCACATCGACGACGAAGGTCGGGTTTTTGTGAATTTTGGCGAGGTCGCGCGCGAGAATGACGCCGACCTTGTCCGCGAAGATTTCATCGCCCGTATTGTCGATAACGCCGCAGCGGTCGCCGTCACCGTCAAAACCGAAGCCGATATCGGCACCCGTTTCTTTTACCTTGGCCGCGATGGCGTGCAGCATTTCCAGATCTTCGGGATTGGGGTTGTAGCGCGGGAAGGTGTAATCCAGCGTGCAGTCCATTTCTATCACATCGCAGCCGATGGCACGCAGGGCATCGGGGGCGAACACACCCGCCGTGCCGTTGCCGCAGGCGGCGACGACTTTGAGTTTGCGTTTGAGCTTGCCGTCCTTGGCGATGTCCTTGAGGTATTTTTCTTTCATGCCTTCGACATAGGTATAGGAACCGCCGGTACGGGCGACGCCTTTATTTTCAAGCACGATATCTTTCAAACGGCCCATCAGTTCGGGGCCGAAGGTCATAGGGCGTTCCGCGCCTATCTTCACGCCCGTCCAGCCGTTTTCGTTATGGGATGCCGTCACCATGGCGACAGCGGGACAATCCAGTTCAAACTGCGCGAAATAAGCCACGGGCGACAGCGCAAGGCCGATATCTTTCACCTGACAGCCGGCCTCGATCAATCCGATGATCAGCGCGTGTTTGATGGAGGCGGAATATGATCTGTAATCATGGCCCACTACGACGGCAGGCGGATTTTTTTTCAATTCATGAATGATGGTGCCGATGCCGAGCCCCAGCTTTTGCACGCCGCGCAGATTCAAATGTTCGGGCGTGAGCCAGCGGGCGTCATATTCACGGAAACCTTGCGGCGCAATGAGGACTTCGCTTTCAAACGATTCCGAATTCGGCGTGATATCTTTGGTCATGGTTTTTTAAGCGACTTTCTTGGATTCGTTCGACGCAGCGGTCTTGCCGAAAAATATGCCTTCGGATTGGGACTTTTGCACTTCGATCATTTTCAGATCGGTATTGCCGCGGTTGATAATGGCGTAACCCGTCGTGGCCTGCACGTTCATGCTTTCGAATGCGGAAAGCGTTTTGATATTGCCGTTGATGGAAAAGGCGGCTTTGCCTTCCAGAACGGTGTAAAGGCACATGCCCGCATCGTTTGCATCGAATGTTTTTTTCTGGCCCGCTTTGATAAGGATTTCGCGGGTGTGGAAAGGCTGGTCTGAATTCAGGCTTTTCACCATCGTCCAGGGCTGCTGCGGTTGCGCGGAGGGCGGATCGATCGCTTCGGGTGCGCCCGTGCTCTTTAATCTCATGACCAACGCCTTCATGGAATCGGCATCGGTTTTGTCCGCGATCAGAATGGCATCGCCCGATTCAACAACCACGATATTGTCGAGACCCGCGATGGCGATCAAACGGTCTTTGGACTGCACGAGGCAGCCTTGGGCGTTGTGCAGGGCTGCTTTGCCTTGCACGACATTGTTGTGTTTGTCCTTGGGCATGATGTCCCAGAGCGATTCCCACGAACCGATATCGGACCATTGCGGATTGCACGGAACGACGGCGGCGTTTTTCGATTTTTCCATGATGGCTTTATCGAAAGGAATTTGTTCGATCTGGCTGTAAACCTGCGCGGAAGGATTTTGCGCATCGGAGTGCATGGCGGCGCGCACATCGGAAAGAATGCGCGGCGCCAGTTCTTCGTAATGCGCCAGCACCGATTTCGCGGTGAAGAGAAACATACCCGAATTCCAGAGATAATTGCCGTCGGCAACATATTTTTCAGCCGTGGCAAGATTGGGTTTTTCTACAAATTCCGCAATGTCCATCACGCCTTTGTCGGCGGGGGCGTCTTTCGCACGGATATAGCCGTAGCCCGTATCGGCGCGCGTGGGCGTGATTCCGAATGTGACGAGTTTGCCGGCGCGTGCGGCATCGAGCGCATCGCACAGCGATTGGCCCAGAATATTTTCATCCGCGATGTGATGGTCGGCGGGCAGGATCCACAAGATCGCGTCTTGACCAAAATTGCGGGATACATATTCCGCGGCGAAAGCTACGGCAGCGGCGGTGTTGCGCGCTACAGGTTCGCACAGAATATGGTTGGTGCCGTTTTCGTCGATTTCGGCGATGTGAGCGGAAACGGAATTTTGCAGTTTGCCGAGCGTCACCGTTACCAGCGAGGAGGCATCGGCGCCGCAGACGCGTAAGGCGCGGCGCATCGTGTTCTGAAGCAACGAGAAATCATTCATCAGGTTCAGGAATTGTTTCGGGTGCTTTTCACGGCTGGCGGGCCAAAGTCTGGTGCCGGAGCCGCCGCAGAGAATTACAGGAACGATAAGGGGTTTAGTCATAAACAAAGGATCCTTAAAAAATGTACACTTTGGTTTTCAATTTCCGTGCCATAGAAACGCTGAAACTGTGGCAATGCTATGATGGGGTGCACAAATAACAGATAGTATGGAAAATAACAAGCGCTTAATAGACGTTCTGGAAGATTTTTTCATGGTTTTAGAAAGGTTTGCCATGATGCCCGGCGATTTTTGCTTCACTGCAACAATTCAGTTTTACCCAATTTCGGCAAGGATTTAAAGCCTTTATTGTGCAGTTGCACAAAATAAATACGGGAACTTTTCGTATATTAGCGAACGCTGAAAGAGATGGGTGCGAGGCTGTGAACGGGGGCGCCGTCTTTATAAATGACGACGGCCAGTTTTTGGGGGCCTTTCGAGACAGGCCAGAGATAACGCGGTTCGTTCGTGCGCCCAAGAGATTGTCCATTCAAGATCCATTCCGCCTCTTCACCGCTGTTCAATCCTGCGAGTTCGAAACGGAATTTTTGATGACCCGCGGGTATGCGCGGATCGTAAGCCATCCTTAAACCCTGTGTGGGGCGGATTAGTTCCCGCGATATGTCTTTTCCAGCAAGAATTTTTTCCGGTGCGGGCTTATGGGCAAAATATTCCGTGCGTTCGGGGCAGGTGCCGTCTGCGGCCGCAGGGCGCGTGCAGATATCGGCCTCGATCAGCGCAGGCGACAAATACAAATCATCCGCATCGCGGTTTTTGTTCAACACCTGAAAGATGGAGCGCATGGCGAGCGCGGGGCCTGTGGAGCCCGTGACTTCTTTCATCGGCGTGCGGTCCAGATTTCCCATCCATATGCCGACCGTGTAGCGGTCATTATACGCAACCGTCCACGCATCGCGGTAATCGGTACTTGTTCCTGTCTTCGCCGCCGTACGGTGCGGGAAGTTCAAAATGGAATCATTCCCGAATTCCAGTGCGCGGGCCCGCGGATCGGACAATATATTGCCGATCAGCGAGGCGGTTTCATCGCTGTAGACGCGCGTTTGTTTACGCGGGCTGTTGTCGTTCATCAGGAATTGCAGGGGCCGTGTTTGTCCGCGGTTGGCCAGGGCCGCATAGGCGCGGGTAAGCTCATACAACGTGACTTCGCCGTTGCCGAGCGCGAGCCCTTCGTCATACACCGATGCATCCCGCGTCAGGCTTTCAAAACCGAGATCGTGCAGTGAGGATAGAAAATGATCCACACCCACATAATTGACGGTAAGAATGGCGGGGATGTTCAAAGAATTGCCGAGCGCTTCGCGCAAAGTAAGCGGCCCGTAATTGGTGTTGGAATAATTCCGGAAACGATGGAGGCCGGCGCCTACAGCTTCGGCCATCGGCGCATCGTTAAGCATCGTCGCGGCGGTCCAGCCTTTTTCGAGCGCATCGGCATACAAAAAGGGTTTCAGCGTGGAGCCCGGCTGGCGTGGGGAAAGCACGGGATCGATATCGCCGGCTTTCGTTCCCTTATCGCGCGCCCCCGCGACAACCCATGCGAGGATGTGCCCGTTCGTGTGATCTATAATAAGCGCCGCGCCGTTGATAACGTTTTTGGCGGAGAGTTTTTTCAGGCGGGAATCGAGAATATCCTGCACCTGTGTCTGCAAGGTCGCATCCAGCGTCGTGCGCACGACATCACGGTTGGTTTGTGTTTTGGCAAAGCGCACGAAATGCCGCGCCTCTACGGGCAGGGAAGGTTTTTGAATATCCAGCGTTTCAACTTGGTATTGCGCGAGTGCGTCAGCATCCATCAAAGCTTTGGCAAGGCGGTCCATGGGTCCGTTTATTTTTTCGGGATTCTTGTAAAGATCGTAGGCGGAAGGTGCGCGGGCCAGAACGGCCAGCGCCAGTGTTTCGCGGGTGCTTAATGTTTCCAGATCGCGGTTGAAATAATAGCGCGCGGCCTGCGTCACGCCGCGGCGGCCCGAGGCATACGGGATCTGGTTCAAATAGAATTCCAGTATCGCGGGCTTTTGCGCATGGTGTTCCAACAATGTCGCCTCGATACCCTCCAGCCATTTCGACCAGAGATTGCGGGGGCGGGGATTGATCATCCGCACGACCTGTTCCGTGATGGTGCTGGCTCCGCGTGTGTTGTGGCGCGTTGCGATCGTTTGATAAAGCGCGGCAAAGCGTGCCTTCCAGTCAACCCCGCCGTGATCGTAGAATTTCCTGTCTTCGGAATGCAGGAATGTTTTTACGAGGAAGCCGGGCATGGCATAGAGCGCCCGCGTGTCGCGGTTGTTCCACGGCGTTTGATAAGTCACCGAAAGCGCGTTTCCGTTCCGGTCCGTCACCGGCACATTTTGGGAATCCGCGATGATGCGGTCAAAAGACTGCGTGACAGGTTTTAGGCAAAGGATCGTTGCGCCTGTGAAGAGTGCCGCACAGGCGATGGAGAAGAATGCCAGATATTTAAGGCGTTTCTTCAACGACCAGTTCTCCCTTCGCCCCCGTGCCGAAAACATCGGCATCGTACATTTCCT
>Ga0075163_10011207_pt1 | contig 11690 bp, 10 predicted proteins | sample JI1023141ADNA_FD_71478 | JGI IMG/M metagenome (GOLD analysis project Ga0075163, IMG submission 71478) | Wastewater effluent complex algal communities from Wisconsin, to seasonally profile nutrient transformation and Carbon sequestration -... | ecosystem: Engineered > WWTP > Effluent > Algae... | reverse complement strand
TGCCCTCGTGAGGCAGACGGACGGTTCCTTGTCGATCACCGACCGTCGCGGGCACCAGGTCGTCGTGCCGGCGGACGCCCTTCCCTTCATCGTCAGCGGCGACGGCCGGGTGCCATCGACCTTCGAACGACTTCGAGGTCCTTCCGCGGTCAAGCTGATGGCCTACGGTGAGGCGGTTGCTGGCGTGCTGCGCTCGCCTCCGATCATCCTGGTCGTGTGCATCGACGGCACGGCTGTGGCCGTCGATCACATCGAGTGAACGATCGACGGGGCCGGCCCCATCGTTCCGACGATGCCGCGCGGGGCACGTTCGAGGGTCCGGGGCAGCGTCGGCGGCCGTAGGCGCGAGTTGCCGCGGCCGCCACGACCCGGAGCGTCTCGGCGGCGGACTCGTGGAGCGCAGGCATGGCGCGGTGAGGGTGTCGGCGAACGACACGTCGGCAACATCGCTGCAGTTGCAGCGCCGTCCCAGCCGGTCCTGAAACCCGGTCGAGCGAGGTTCGGCTCATGTGGGCAACGTCGAAGTAGGCGACGACGTCGCAACCTCACCGTGCCGGGGGCTCGGGTCCGAGAATGTGCACGAGTTCGCGCAGCAGCTCCGACTCCTCGGCATCGACCGCGCTGTCCGCGGCCGCGACGTCGCGGCACCAGCGCAGCACGGCGAGTCGTTCCGCTGGCTCCAGCAGCTTCGCGAGTCGCGTTGCGGTGGCGATCGGATCGCGTTCGGTCGCGGCGACGTCCCAGTTCTTCAGATCCTGCGGCAACACCTTGGCGGTCAGGTCGCGCAGCAGCACGCGATGCACGACGTCGCGTTCGCGAGAATCGACAGCGCCGTCGCGCGCAGCGACCAGCAGCAGGAGGCCGTGGATCGAGCGCGGCGCGCCGGCGCGCAGGAAGAAGCGGTAGTCCTGCGTCGCCTCGAGTCGGTCGAGCCGGGTGCCGAGCTGCCACCAGACGGCCAGGGAGTAGGTGGCGATCGCGAGTCCGATGACGACGCCGACCGTGTCGTACCAGGTGTACTCGTCGAACTCGAAGGGCCGGTGGCCGGCCGAACGCCGGCGCGAATAGCCGGTGCTCGCGTACAGGGCGAGCAGCAGGCCGCTTGCCACGCCGGCGCCGAGGCGCTGGCGCGCGCCTCGCAGGAACCCGTGCCCGTCGAACATCGCGGCAGCGTAGCGAGGCCGTACGGGATCGCTGTGAAGGCGGGGTTCATCGGGCGGGCGGGACTGTAGCGGCGCGCGGTTGGAACGGCGCCATCGACCACCCGCGAGAGACAACCGGGAAACCACCTCCGCCATCCTTGCGGCCGCGCACGTCCTCGTCCAGGTGTAGCCATGCGAACCGCAAGGAGGGGCGGTGGGTGGCTGGCGGAACTGCGCGAGGTGCTCGCTGGGCGCGTCGGCCCTGGTTCCACCTGCGCCACGGCACGGCCGACGGTCTGCCGCCATCGCCCTGCCGTGGCTCACCGCAGCGACAACATGCTCGAACTACAGCTCGCCCAGCGCATCGAGCACGCGCGTCAGCGGCAAGGCGTGAATCCCGTTCGCGATCTCGAACTCGCGCGAGCCCGGATACACGACATCGAGTCGTTCGAGCCCCAGCTCGCTCCTCGCCACCTGCATCGACTTGCTGCTCGTCGGTGCATCGCTGTACTTGAACTCGAAGCCGTACAGCTTGCCCCCGCGTGGAACGACGAGGTCGACCTCCGCTCCCGACGGCGAGCCCCAGAAGCAGGCATCTCGCTCCGCCCGCAGCGCATGGATCACGTGCTCGAGAGCGAACCCTTCCCACGACATGCCGAAGCGAGGATGCGCGAGGACCTCGGTGCCATCGCGCAACGCCAGCAGGGCGTGCAGCACGCCGCTGTCGCGCAGATAGACCTTCGGCGTCTTGACCAGCCGCTTCTTCGTGTTGACGAACCACGGCTGCAGGCGACGCACCAGGAAGGTGCCGACCAGGACATCGACGTATCTCGTCGCCGTCTTCTGGTCGACGCCGATGCCGCGCGCCAATTCCGATGCGTTCAGCGGGCCGCCGTGGCAGTGGGCGATCATGGTCCAGAAGCGGCGCAGCTGCTCGGGCGGCAACGAGATGCCGAAACGCGCCGCGTCGCGACTCAGGAAGGTCTCGACGAAATCCTGCCGCCACGCGTAGCTGGCGGCATCGTCCGCGGCGAGGAACGAGCGCGGGAAGCCACCGCGGTGCCACAGGCGATGCATCATCGCAGCGCCGACCTCGTCGACGTCGAAACCGCTCAGATGGACGAAGGCGACGCGGCCGGCCAACGTCTCGGACGCGCCGCGCATCAGGTCCGGCGAAGCGCTGCCGAGCAACAGGAACTGCGCTGGCTGTCCCGGCCGATCGGCGAGCACCCGCAGGATCGGCAGCAGGTCGGGCATGGTCTGGATCTCGTCGAGCACGACGAGGCCACGCAGCGCTCCGAGCGTGGTCTCCGGCGCTATGGCCAGCGCGCCGCGGTCGGTCGAACTCTCGAGATCGAAGATCGCCGTCGGAGCGAGCCCTCGGGCGAGGGTGGTCTTGCCGCATTGGCGGGCGCCGAGCAGTGCCACGATGGGTGCGCGCCCGAGTGCTGCGGTGACGGCGCTGGCGCGACCGGCCCGTGGGATGGGAGCGGCGAACATGGCCGCAATATCGGAATGGAAGTCCGAAGTTGCAAGATCGTCCGCAAGCTGTGGTTCAGAAGCATGTTCGGGAGATTGCTGCCGCAGGTTCGGGGCCTGGGCGGCTGCTCCGATAGGGCGCGCCAGAACCGGTCGACGGGAGGGGGGGCGATAGGGCGCGGGGGTCGGCGTCCCCGTTTGGCAAGCTGTCGCGTCGCGTGCTTGCACAGCGCCGGGCGGATCTCCGCGCAGCATCGCACGGATTCCCGCGCAGCAACCGACGACTCGCCGCTCAGCGCGGGCTCTCCTTGCGCGACCGAACCGTCCGGGCACGCAGCGCACGCGCGAAGCCGACGAAGGTGAGCGCGAGCGCGCCGAGTGGTCCGACCGCCCCCCATCCGGGCGGTTGGATCACGAGGAACAGCCCGATCACCCCCAGAAAGGCGAGGAGGCCGACAATGGTCAGGACCCATCCCGTGCGTTCGCGCGAGCGCAGCTGGTCGACCGTCATCGTGAGCAACGGCTCGCGTGCGATCCAATAGTCCTCGACCAGGCGCGCCTGGGCGTCGGCGCCGGCTCCGATCGGGATCCGCACGCCCTGCTGCACGCTGCTCGACTTGCCAGTCGAGTAGAGCACGTGGAACTCGAACATGTCGGCTGGTGCATCGACGACGCGCACGTCGAGCACCTCCGCACCAAGCGTGCCGATCTCGTGAAAGGAATCGCCCACGCGAAAGCCGCGCCGCAGCGCCAGTACTTCGATCCCTCCGGCCGGCACTGGCAGGTCGAGTGGGACGGCAGCTGGCAACGCGCCCGGCATCGTGACGCGCAGGCGGCAGGCGGCCACATAGCGCTGCCACTCCGCGTCGGACACGACCCAGCGGGCGATCGACTGTGAGGCCGAGCCGAGTCGCAAGGTGCGCCAGCCCACCCAGGTGAACAGCAGCCCCAGTCCGCCAACAACGAAGGCAGCGAAGAGGACGAGTTCCGCCGGAGTCGGCAGGTTCGCACCATCGTGGCGCTGTGTCGTCCAGCCGAATGCCGCTCCGCCAATGAGGAAGAGGAGCAGGCCGAACTGCACGAAGCGCCGGGCACGGGCGAGGGTCATCGCTGTCATCGGATGGCTCGGCGGGGAACCGATCGCCCGGAGACCGTGCCGACGGGCTCTCGATCGTGTCGTTGGCTACGCAAAGAGCGCCTCAGCATGCTCGGTCCGGGCGGGTGGATGTAGGTGATCCGGACCATGAACTCCTTCGGAATGTCGTTCTGGATGGTTCCTGAGAGTTTGGCGGCGGGCACACCCTGCTCGGCCGCGGCGGCCACGTAGAGGGCGAAGATCGGCAGCACGGCGCCGTTCATGGTCATCGCACCGACACCTTGTCGAGCGGGATGCCCGCGAACAGGATGCGCATGTCGGCGATCGAGTCGATCGCGGGACTGTAGCGGTGCTGGGGCGGAACGTAGTCGGGTTGGGTGGCTCCGGGGTCCACTGGGGAAGTCGATGGCGCGGAGTCGGCCGAGGGCTTCGCGACCGATGGGGTCAATGGGGTCGAGAACGTCGCCGTCGTCGCGTTCCTGAGGCAGCAGGCGGAGGATGACATACTCGGGGCCAAGGCGCAGCTGGACGCGCGTGCGGCCGTGGCCCATCGCCGGTTCAGCGGTTGTACGGCACCTCGCTGATCCAGCGGAAGCCGCGCGTGGTGAGCAGATGGCGCTTGCCTGGGTCGCCAGCCGGCGCTGCCGCCGGCGGGGTCGGCGCCGTGAGGTGGGCCACGATCTCCTTGGCGCTGTGCCACAGCGGCATGCCGAAGCACAGCGCGATGACCAGCAACTTGCAGATCCGTCGCAGCCAGCGCGGCCACCTGCCCGGCCACGCGCTCGGGACACCGACGTCGGTCGAGTTGCGATGCCCGAGCAGGAGCGCCGTCAGGCGCCGCGCGTCGGGCAACAGGATCAGCACGCCCATGATCAGCAGGTGCGTCGAGCTCAGCTTGACGGGCACGTCGTAGCAGTAGTTGAGCATCGCCACGTTGGTCATCACGCCGATCGCCACCAGCGCGCCGAGCAGCATGGTAGGGCGCCAGATCAACAGCACGGCGGCGAGCACCTCGCCGAGGCCGGCGAAGATCGTGTACGGGCGCGATGCGCCCATGAACGCCCACACCACCCCCATCGGCGAGGTCTCCCCCCAGGTGCGGCCGAGCCGCCAGTCGTCGACGACCGGGAACTGATTGTGCACGATCGCCACCTTGGCGAGGCCGTAGCTCAGGCACACCGCGGCGAGCACGTAGCGGAGGTAGCTGCGCAAGAGGTCGATCGACGCCGCGCGGCTCGGCCGCCGGCGCAGCGTCGCGGTCCATACGGCGGCCACCACGAGCGCCAGGAAGAACGCGTCGAGCGAGGCGATGTAGTTCTGCGTCGTGTCGCCACTGCCGTTCGGCGGCACCAGTTCCTCGATGCCGAACAGCGTGCGCGCCGTCCACTCGGCCATGGTCGTCGAGACCGAGCTGAAGGCCGCGTCGATCTGGGCACTCCAGGCCGCGCCCACTCCGGGGAGCCACGCGAGGACACTGGTGAATGGGGCGGGCAGATAGGCGATGAGCCAGTACGCGATCGTGAAGCGCAGCGCGAACCAGCGGATGAGGCTCACCTCAGGGCTGCTGGGTGAGGGCTCGGTCGACTCGGGCGCGCCGCGGGGTCTGCGCAGCGGCGTCAGCCCGAGCACGAACAACGCCATGGCGAGCGCGGGCAGCGCGAGCCACGGCGTCCAGAACGGTTGCTGGGGCGCCTGGTCGGCGGCCGCCAGCGCTGCGGCCACGCGCGGGTCCATCCCCGACTGGAGGCGCCGCTGCTGGTCGCCCGTCGGCTTCGCATCGCTGGCGGCCGTCTCGAGCGCAGCGTCGTCGAACCACGCCTTGCCGCGGCCCAGCACGAACACGCCGAGCGCCAGCTGCACGGCGTCGTCCGCCACCTCGACGACGACCTCGTAGTGCGCCCACTCGCTCGCGCGGATCGGTCGGTCGTCCATGTTGTCGAACCCGCCGACCTGCGAATCCGGGCGATCGACGCGCAGCCACATCTGCGCGGTGCTGCCCGGCGTCAGATCGGCGGTCTTCACCGCGGCGCGAAACACGATCCGCTTGCCGCGCCATGGCGCTGCGTCGATCGACTGCATCAGGTTGGTGAACGGCTGGTCGCCGGTCGACTCCGTCGCGTCGATGCACGCCGAGTGCGCGCCCTCGAATGGCGCCAGCGCGTCGACCGTCGCCTTGCCCCCGGATTGCGACCCGAAGAACCAGCCGGCCGGCGTTTCGCCGGGCGCGCCGTCTTCCAGCTTGGGATTCGCCAACGTCGACGATTGCGCGGCCACGGCCGCGCCGAGAGCCAGTGCGGCGATGCCGCGCCGCAGGAACGAGACGAGTCGGATCATTTGTGCCCCTTCAGCTTGGTTGCGCGCCATGTCGTTCTCCGGCCGAGGTTACCGCAAGCATGTGCCTGGTGCGGGCCAGGCGATTCGGCATCGCGACTCCGCGAGGATCTGTTCGAGCGCTTCCGGAAGGGGTCGGCCGGCTCGGAATCCTCCCTGCCCACTGAACCCTCCTTCGCGCGCGCTCGTATCTGCGCCCGTCTGGAACCGAGCCGGAGCAGGACAAGGAAACCGGCGAGAAGAACAAGAGGAAGTCACAATGAGCGCACTCGACTGTGCCCATGGGGAGTCCAAGCCGGACATGACGCCGATGATCGACGTCGTTTTCCTGATGATCGTCTTCTTCGTCTGCATCGATTTCCAAGTGCTCGAGTCGAAGCTCGCGGCCTTCCTGCCGAGGGACAAGGGCGGCGGGTCCCCGGCTCCGCCACAGGAGCAGCTGTCCGTGAAGATCCTGGTCGACCACGCCGGCGTACCGAAGTACGAGCGCGGCGGGCCCGGTGAAGTCGACAAGACCACCGGCCGCCTCTACCGATTCAAGCTGGAAGGGCACCGCGTGCGCTACGAGGTGGGCCCCAGTCCGTTCGACTCCATCGCCGAAGCGAAGGTCGAGTTGACGCGCATCGCCAGGAGCCCGCTCAGCATGGTCGATGACGTCTCGAAGCCCGGCACCAAGAAGCTGCTCCCCTGCGTCATCGAGGCCTTCCCCGGTTCCTGCTACGACGACGTCGCCATGGTGGCCGATGCCTGCAAGGAAGCAGGGTTCGAGGAGATCAACTTCTGCGGCGGTCTCGGCGCCAAGTAGCCCGCCCGGCCCCGCGCCACGATCGACTGGCTCGGCGCACACCAGCGGCCGCCCTCCTCGGGGCGGGGTCTCGTTCCAGCGCGCCGTGTTGCCTACCCCTGCCTGCTCGCGGCGATCCAAGACCCGGCATCGATCGCGCGCGTGCTGGGAGCGATGGGGCTGTCGGTGGCGGTCCCTGAGCAGTCAGGGTGCCGGGGGCCGCCGACAGGGGAAGGGGTCGACGACGGCGGCGACTGCAGCTTGGATCTCCTACACCCTGCCATGGACGTCGAAGCGTCGCTGCTCCAACTGATCGAGACGTGCCGCACCACGTCCTTGCCGAACTTCGACATCGAACAAGCGATCGAACTCGTCCTGGCAGGGGAATGCCTGGTGGCCTTGGAAAACCTCTGTGTGCAGCTGGTAGAGCACGACGTGCGCCTGAATCTCCCTTTGATGGAGGATATCCAGCGAATCGGGGCTCTCCTCGGCATGGCGGAGAGGTACTGGCAGCGCCTTCCTCGCCCCACCTGACGCTGAGAGCCTCAGGCGAGCAGCTCGCGTCGCACTACCCCGTGCACGTCGGTGAGCCGGAACCCGCGCCCCTGGTACTTGCGCGTCAGCCGTTCGTGGCCGACCCCGAGCAGGTGCAGGATCGTCGTCTGTAGGTCGTGGACGTGGATCGGCGTGTCGACGCCGCGCGGTAGCCGAACTCGTCGCTCGCCTCCCACCACCGCACCGTGTTTGGTTCCGTCGCGTTCTTCGCGGAACTGCTGCTTGGTTCTGATCGTGGCGGGTGTTCGTGCTCCATGGCCTTCGTGCGCCAGAGGGCTGGCGGACGAGGCGCGTCGCGGCCGACGTGGTCGAGACCGCATTCCTTGCCGATCGTCGACCACGATCCTGGTCAGGGACGCGCGTACTTCACGAACCAACGGTTCGCGAACACCGTCTGCGGATCCAGCCGGCGCTTGGCGGCGAAGAACGCCGCGGCCTGCGGGTAGCCGCGCTCGAACTGCGCAACGGTCGCGTCGTTGCGGTAGGTGAGGTAGTAGGTGCCACCGACGTCCAGCGCGGCGTCGATCACGGCGCGCGTCAGTGCGGTGACGCGTGCCGAGGCTTCGTCGGTGCGTTCGACGTGGAACAGCATCACCACGCCGAACACCGGAACCCTCGCGTAAGGCAGCGCCGTGTCGAGGTCCGGTTGCACGTCCCGCACGGTCAGGTTCAGCAGGTCGACACCGCTGGCGGCGAACATGGGGCGGATCGCGGCCACGAACTCGGCCAGTCGCGGCATCGGCACGAAACTCTCGTGCAGGAGGTCGACCCATCCGGGATCGCGGTTGGTGAATCGCGCGACCGGCTCGGACTGCAGCTCGCTGCGCCAGCCGCCCGGCGTCTGGCCGAGCCAGCTCTCGCCCCAATCGCGCACCAGCTTGCCGAACGAGCTGCCCGCGGTGCCTCGGAACACGAGCCGTGCCAGGGTGTCGGCCTCGGCCACGCGGCCGGCGGACGGCCGACCGTCGGCTGGGACCGCGCGCAGCACGTTGACGCTCGCGCTCTCGAGGAAGGACAGCGGCGAGACGCTGATGCGTCCATAGGTCATGCCGACGGACCGGTCCGCGGTCTGCTCCTGGAACGTTTCGAGGTAGGTCTCGGGGCGCGTCATCGTGCGCTTCGCCACCAGGTAGGCATCGTCGACCACCTCGAGGGTCGCTTCGGTCACGATCCCGAACAGCCCGTAGCCGCCGAGCACGTGGCGGAACAACTCGCGATGCTCGTTGTCGCGCGTGCAGACCACGACCTCGCCGCCGGCCGTGACGACGCGCAGCGAGCGCACCGTGCTCGCGATCGGCGGCAGGCCCTGTTGCCAGCCGTGGCAGTTGACCGCGAGCGAGCCGCCGATCGTGAAGTCGTCGTTCGACTGCATCACCTTCACCGCGAGCCCTTCCCGCTGCAGCCTTGGCACGATCGCGCGCCACGAGGCTCCGGCGCCCGCGGTGACGGTCCGCGCGGCGGCATCGATGCGGACGTGTGCCAGCGGGGTCGTGTCGACGACGATCGCGTCGTCGAGCATCGTGTGACCACCCATCGAGTGTCGGGCCCCAGCGATGGCGATGCGGCGTCCGGTGGCCGCCGCCCGGCGCACCAGGGCGCACAACTGCGACTCCGCCTCGGCCAGGACCGGTGCTACGGTGACCACTTCGGCCGGTGCCGCGCTGCTCCCACGGCTCGCGTCGCCGCGCCCGGGCTGCGTCGGCGGCAACGGTTCGTTCGGGTCGTTCCAGGCGGCGATACCGAGGTGCACGCCGACGACCAGGATCGGCACCGCGAGGACGACCGCGCCAAGACGCAGGCCGCGGCGCAGCCTCTTGCTCATCGCCACCGAGGGACCTCGCAGTCGCGATCGCCGCATCGATCGTTCCGTCCCGCCGACCTCGGGGCGCTCGAGGCCGTGGACGCGCGCGTCGACGGCGAGACGTTGGTGGTGGAGGGTCTCATGCTGGGCACACCCGCCATCTTCGTCGTGGAGGGACCGGAGCGGAAGGCGCTGTCGGGCGAGGGCCTCCGGGCGGTCCCGCATCGCAGTTTTTTCCTACACCCGCGTCACGCCGTCGCCAGCGCGGGGATTCACCCTCCGTCCCGCCCCGCGTCGGCTGTCGCCTGCCGGGTCCCGCGGGAATGGCGTGGGCCCCGGCCCTCGACCGTCGCCGAGCCTCCGATCCAGGATTCCCGATGCGCACGTTCATCCCGTCGTCCGCCGCTGCGACGACCTCGCAGCAGGCCCGATCCCCGTTCGGCCTCGCCCGCGCCGTCGCCACCTGCCTCGCTCTCGCCGCGGGTTCCGCCGCGACGGCGCAATCGTTCCAGCAGGGCGACCTCTACCTGTTGAGCCCGGCGATCACCGGCGGCGGCGCGGGGAACGGCGCGCTGGTGCGCTTGCGTCCGAGTGATGGCAGTGCCGTCATCGTGCGCAACCTGGCAGCGACGCCCCAGTTCTCCGACGGCCTGACGTTCGACACGCATCGCAACGCGATGCTGTTCGTGGCGCAGCTCGTGGTCGGCGGGCCCTACCAGCTCTGGCAGTGCGACGCCGCCGGCAACACCGTCGGCCTCGGCTCTGTCGGGAGCGGGTTCGCGGCCTTCGCGCCGACCGGCGACGGCCGCGTCTACCTGCGGGACCTGCAGGAGATCCCGGCGGGCCGCATCCACTACCTCGACGCCGGCAACCAGATGCACACGCTGCTCGACAGCACCGGCACGGCACCCTTCGAGTTCTTCCCCGGGCAGGCCACGCAGTACCGGTGCATGCACTTCCACGCGCCGACCAACGCGCTGTTCGTCGCGCAGTCGTCGGGCTCGACGCAGGTCTGCGGCGGCGGTGCCGCGACCACCCACCTCGCCATTCGCCGCGTGCCGCTGTCCGCCGACGGCACGCGCGTGGTCGGGCCGGTCGGCTGTGCGGAGTTCGAGGTCAGCACGACCGGCGAAGTCGTGGTCGGACTCGACCAGGTCGACGACGGCACCCTGCTCGCCATCGTCGACACCAACTCGAACGCGGCGGAACCGCGCATGGTGCGCATCGACCCGTGGACGATGGCGACGAGCACCTTCGCCACGAACGGCTCCTACGTCGGCGCCGCGGCGACGAATGCGGGCTGCTACTCTTCGACCCTCGGCAGTGCGGTCGTCCACGACACGTTCAGCAATGGACTGCGCGGCTTCCTCGCCGGGCAAGCCGGCGGCGGCACGCCGATGACGTTCTCCGTGCCCCTGTCGCCGGGCGGCAGCAGCGGCGAGATCACGACCCTGGTCGAGGTGCGCGGCACACCATGCGGCGGCACCTTCGTCGGCTACGGCGACGGGCTCGCCGGCAGCGGTGGCTTCGTGCCGATGCTTCGTGCGACCGGCTGCCCGGTGCCGGGTGCTCCGCTCGATCTGCACGTCGCCGCAGCCCTCGGCGGCGGCACCTGCGTGCTGGCGCTCGGCACCGACCCGGCGGCGGTGCCGATGTTCGGCGGCACGGTGCTGCTGACGCCGCTCGTGTTCGTCACGATCTCGTTGGCCGGCACGCCGCTCACCGCAGGGGAAGGGCACTTGGCCGTCCCGCTGGTCCTGCCGGCGAATCCGTCGATCACCGGCCTCAGCCTCTACGGTCAGGCGGCGGTCCTCGATCCTTCTGCAGTGCAGGGCATCGCACTGACGCCTGGACTTCGCATCGTCATCGGCTGACGTTCGCGTCGGCGGGCGTCTCGCGGCGATGCTGCGCCGTTCAACGGCGCCAGAACTGCCACCAGGGTCGCCCCGGCGTGATGTCCGGCGGCGGTGGCACGAAGACCTTGGCGACCGGTGGCGATGGGGCAGGAGTCGGTGTGCGTCGGCGCGACCGGCGGAAGCAGAGCAGTGGCACCGCATCCGGGTCCAGCGCGGCCTCAGCGGCACCAGGATGGCCGAGCATCCAGGTCTTGGCACCCATGGTGCCGAGCCTAGCAGCACGATGCCGGCGCCGACGACGCGCTCGAGGCCTACACGCGTGGAGTCGAGGTGCGCGTCGCCGGTCCGTCGGCGTCCAACCGCATGCTCTGGCCACGGTTGCTGGCACGGCTCCGCTGTGCGGAGGATCGAGCGATGGGCCCAAGCCGCTCCTGTCCCCGAGGACGCGGTGCAGCAACCCGCCCGGTAGCATCCCCGCGATGGTGTGTCCTGAAACTGCCCGGCTCGTAGCCGGGCCAAGCTGTGTCGAGCTTGCGGGTGCGAGTCCCGCCGCGGCAAGCGCCGAAGCGCCGCGTAGCAGGCTCCAGCCCGGGCGAGAGATCGCCCGTGCCGAGCGGAGCGTCCAGAGCCCGCGTCGAGGCGTATG
>Ga0075163_10011206_pt1 | contig 11690 bp, 10 predicted proteins | sample JI1023141ADNA_FD_71478 | JGI IMG/M metagenome (GOLD analysis project Ga0075163, IMG submission 71478) | Wastewater effluent complex algal communities from Wisconsin, to seasonally profile nutrient transformation and Carbon sequestration -... | ecosystem: Engineered > WWTP > Effluent > Algae... | reverse complement strand
CTTTCGTGAGATTTACGGCGAAGGAAGTGGTAACGGGACCGACGGTCACGGTGGTGTCGACGACCGGGCTTTCGATGGTGAGGTTGCCGCGCGCGAAGGCGACGAGGTCGCGGATCGTGGTGTTGGTCGTGGTGAGCTGGCCGCCGGAGATCGTCGCGGTGCCGGACCCGGTGGTGAGGAGGCCGCCGCTGCTGAGCCGAAGGAGGTTGCCCGATGTGCCGAGGTTGAGCGCGAAGTCGCCGGCAGTGGTATCGAGGACGAGGGAATTACGGGTGATCGCAGCGGTCGGCGTGGTGGCGGGCGCGGCGGTGAGGCGAACATTATCGGTGGTCGCGCCAGTGGTGAGGCTCGACGTGTAAGCCGAGAAGGCGACGACGTTGGCGGAGCCATCGAGGGCGGCCCAATGGTTGCCGGTGACAGCGTAGCCGCCAAGGATGCCGTTGGTGTTGCTCGCGGAGGAAAAATGCACGGCGCCATCGCCGCCGAATTCCAAAGCGGCACCGGCGCCGAGCCGCGTGAGGGAGGAGAAGTTTAACATGGCGGCCTGTCCGGATGTGCGGCTGACCTCGATACGCGATTGACCGGCACTCACGGTGAGGGGGCCCGTGGTTTCGGCGGTGGGCGCAGCGCCGTTTCCGAGGAGAACGAACGTGCCGCCGGCGAGCAGCGTGGCGCGAGTATCGCCGAGGCGATCGGCGAGGAGCGTGCCGGTGTTGTCGAGCGCGAGCGTGGCGCCGGCGTTGACGGTGACGGCGGAGTTGAGGAGCGAGCCGTTGCCGGCGAGCGTGAGCCGTCCGCCGGCGACAACGGTGGCGCCGCTAAGCGTGTTAGCACCGGTGAGGGTTTGGTTAGCGGAGCCGAGTTTGTAGAGGAAGAGCGAGGCGGCGGTGGTGGGATTGTCGGTGAGACGACCGGCGAACGTGGTGTCGGTCGTGCCGGCGAGAGTGAGAGTGAGTGCACTGGAGCCGCCGGGACGGACGGTGCCACCGGTCGTGCCGCCGCCGGAAAGGTCGGCAAACGTGGCAGTCAAAGAGGACTCATCGAACGACAGGATGGCGTCGATGATGTCGGCGAGGACGACGTGAGTGGTCGGGCTGTAGAAAATGATGCCGCTGTGGGCGAGTTCGCCGGAGGAAACCACGATATTGGGAATGCCGGCGAGGGTCGTCGTGAGGGCGAGACGGGCGGAACCGGTCTTGGTGAGCGTGGTGCTGCCGGTGCCGACGAGGGCGGAGACGGCGATACTGGCGGGTGCGGCGGCGTGGAGGGGAAAGACAGAGGAGGTGACGGTGAGTCCGGAGGCGGTCTCGGAGGCTCCGACAACGGAGTAGCCTGCGGTGTTGAAAGTGAGGCCCGTGACGTTGACCGCGGTGCTGACCGTGATCGCGCCACCGGCGCCGGCGAATGTCGCGGTGCCGCCCATGAGCGGCCACGACGTGGAAGTGGAGCCGTTGAGCCAGACGGAATTGGCGGTATCGACATTCCACGCACCGGAGCCATCGGGAGTCGCGGGGCTCCAGACGAATTGGGCGAGCGCGATCGATGAGAACAGTGCGGCAGCAAGGCCGACGAGATAGCGGACGGCGGCGGCGAAGCGAGGGGTGGCGGGACCCGACGCCGGGGAAGCAGAGGCAGTAAACATGCGCGCCCCAAACGACGGCGCGGATGGAAACGTTACGGGATTTTATTCGGCCGCTTTCTCAGCCACAAAAAAGCCCCAAGCGCAGGTGGCGCGGTTGGGGCAAAGGAAGGCGAACGGACCAACGGTCTACTTGGTGCGCTGCCACTCGAATTTGTGCTGATCGATCCAGCGATAGTGGTCGGCGTAGTGGAGGCCAGCAGAGGACGTCTCGTCGAGGATCACGGTCGCGCGCGGGTGGAGTTGGAGCGCGGAGCCGGGGCAGATCGCGGAGAGCGGGCCCTCGACCATGTGCTCGACGGCGCGGACTTTGGCGGGGCCGAACGCAAGCAGGAGACAGCGGCGGGCGTCGAGGATGGTGCCGATACCCATGGTGACGGCGTGCTTCGGCATGGTCTCAAACGAGCCGAAGACGGCGCTGTTATCGCGGAGGGTTTGCTCGGAGAGAATTTTGATCCACGTGCGGGAGCGGAGGGAGCCGGTGGGCTCGTTGAAGCCGATGTGGCCATTGCGACCGAGGCCGAGGAGCTGGATGTCGATGCCGCCAGCTTCGATGATACGCTGTTCGTAGCTGCGGCACTCGGCGTGGAGATCTTTGGCGACGCCGTCGGGGACGTGCGTGCGCTTCTGGTCGATGTTGATGTGGCGGAAAAGATTTTCCCGCATGAAATAGCGGTAGGACTGATCGTGGTCGCCGCCGAGGCCGACGTATTCGTCGAGGTTGAAGGTCGTGACCTTGCTGAAATCGAGACCCTCGTCGCGGTGCATGCGAATGAGCTCTTGGTAGAGGCGGAGGGGCGTGCGGCCGGTGGCGAGGCCGAGGACGGCGGTGGGTTTTTCGCGGACGACGCTGGCGATGATTTTGGCGCCGAGGATGCAGCCGATTTCGGCATTGTCGCGGATGATGACTTCCATGGTGGTGGGAAACGTGAGGTTAGTCGGGAGAGGTGAAGGAAAGGTGAGGCTTGAGCCGGTGGGCGGCACTGGCAATGACAGGCAGAGCCTTTTTCCCCCTATCCCCCGATGCAAACGAACTATTTATTCCGTATCTTGATCATGCTCGCTGCCGTGCTGCCGGGAGGGCGAGCCGATGCGGCAGACGTAGGTTCGGCCGGGGCAGAAATCGTCGAGGTGAAAAAAATTTGGGACGCGGGCGGACACAATGCGTTTACCGATATGTTGCGGTGGCAGGGGCGCTGGTGGTGCACGTTTCGCGAGGGGTCGGGACATGTGGGCGGCGATGGCGTGATCCGCGTGATCGTGTCGGCGGACGGCGCGACATGGGAATCGGCGGCGGCACTCGCGGAGAAAGACGTGGATTTGCGCGACCCAAAATTGTCGGTGACGCCGGACGGACGGCTCATGCTGTTGCGCGGAGGCTCGATCTACTTGGGAACGAAAGAACTGAAGGGGCGCCGGCCGCGCGTGAGTTTTTCGAAGGATGGCCGGGCGTGGACAGAGCCGGTGAAAATCCTAGCGGAGGGCGACTGGCTGTGGCGCGTGACGTGGCACGAGGGCACGGCGTGGGGCGTGTCGTATCGGTCGGTGAAAACAGCGTCAGGCAGCGGCGAGGAAGTTTTTCTGTGCAAGAGCAACGACGGAGTCGCGTGGAACGTGGTCGGGAAGATGGAGGTGCCGGACCGGCCGAATGAGACGACGCTGCGGTTTTTGCCGGATGGGCGGATGATCGCGATGGTGCGGCGCGAAGCAGGCAGCAAGCTGGGATGGTTTGGTGAGGCGCGCGCGCCGTTTACGAAGTGGGCGTGGCACGAAAGCAACATGCGCTGGGGCGGGCCGGATTTCGTGGTGCTACCTAACGGGCGTTGGATTGCGGGGACGCGCGAGTATGCGAAATCACAAGGAGGAACCGCCGCGAAGACGGGAACTATCATCGCCAGCGTGGATAATTATCAACTGAAGTCGCTGGTTACGCTGCCGAGTGGCGGCGACACGAGCTACTCGGCGTTTGTGTGGCACGAGGGGTTGCTCTGGACGAGCTACTACTCGAGTCACGAGGGGAAGACGGCGATCTATCTGGCGAAGGTGCGGGTGCCGGCGGTGGGCAAGTAATGCAGAAATGGCAGGCGTAAATTGAGCCCTGCCAAGCCCCACCGGACACGAAAATCAGCGGCGCGGAGGTGGCGGAGTGAACTTCGGCGCGGGGCAGCAGCAGTCGGAGCCGCAGCCGGGGTGCTTTTTCTTCGCGAATGCGCGGCGCACGAGCCACGTGGCGGCGAGGGCGACGACCGCGAGGGCGAGGAGAGTTTGTAGTTCGGCGCTCACGGGAGAGGAGACCTCAGAAACCGAGGGCGGTGCCGGCTTGGAACACAATGAAGCTGAGAATCCAGGCGGTGCCGGTCATGTAGCCGATTTGGAAGAGGGGCCATTTCCAGCCGTTGGTTTCGCGCTTCACGACCGCAATGGTGCTGATGCACTGCATCGCGAAGACGTAGAAAATCATCAGCGTAAAACACACAAGGGGGGTGAACAGGGGGCGCCCGTCCGGCCATTTGGCCGCAAGCATGGCTTGGCGGAGCGGCGTGGTGTCGTCGTCTTTGGCTTCGGCGTTGAAGACGACGCCCATCGTCGAAACAAAAACTTCGCGGGCGGCAAACGAGGTGATGAGGCCGATCCCGATCTGCCAATCGAAGCCAAGTGGTTTGATCGCGGGCTCAAGGAGGTGACCCGCGCGGCCGGCAAAACTCTGCGCCAGCTGCTGCTGATCACTCGCGCCGTCGGGAGCTTTCGGATACGCGGAGAGAAACCAGAGCACGATACTGATACCGAGAATCACGGTGCCGGCGCGACGGAGAAACAGCCAGGCGCGCTCCAGCATGTGGAGGGCGACGTCTTTGACGCGCGGGAGGCGGTAGGGCGGCAGCTCCATGATCATGAGCGGAGGGGCGCCTTTGAGCAGCGTGCGTTTAAATAGCCACGCGAAACCAAATGCGCCGATCGTGCCGAGCGCATACATCAGGATCATGATGGCGACTTTGGTGGCGAGCGGCACCCGGTCGCCGGGGACGAGCGCGGCGATCATCAGGAGGTAGACCGGCAGGCGGGCCGAGCAACTCATCAGCGGCGCGACGAGAATGGTGACGAGGCGGTCTTTCTGATCCTCGATCGTGCGGGTGGCCATGATACCGGGAATGGCGCACGCGTAGGAGCTGAGGAGCGGGATAAAACTTTTCCCGTTGAGACCGACGCGGCTCATCAGGCGGTCCATGATAAACGCGGCGCGCGCCATGTAACCGGTGCTCTCCAGCAGGCCGATGAAGAAAAAGAGAATGAGAATTTGGGGTAGAAAAATGATCACGCCCCCTACCCCGCCGATGGCGCCGGAAGTGATGAGATCGCGCAGATCGCCCGCCGGCATCGCGTCTTTCACCCAATCAGCGAGGGCGGCCATTTGCCCGTCGATGAGATTCATCGGGTATTCGGCCAGCGTGAAGATGCTGAGAAACAGCAGGGTCATCACGGCCCCGAGCGCGAACCAACCCCAGACGGGATGTGTGACGACGGCGTCGATTTTATCGGAGGCGGTCGGGCCGTTTTCGGTCGTTTGAACGACAACGTCGGAGGCGATGCGACCGATGGCGTCGTAGCGGGAATTTACGAGGATGCCGGCCCAGTCGGTCCCCTCGCCTTCCCAGCGTTTCTGCCAGCCGCGGAGGATTTCCTCGGTGCGCTGATGCAGCGGCGTGGAGCCGGCCACGCGGACGCTGTCTTGATCGGTGAGCAGGAGCAGCGCTTCCGCGCGTGCAACAAGCGGCGCCTTACGATCGTAAGCGGCGAGCGACGCCTGGAGTTCCGCTACGGCGGGCGCAATTGCAGCGGGGATGTCCCAAGCGTGTCGCGCCAAAGGCAGGTCCGGGCGGCTCATCGCGATCTTGAGCTCAATGAGGCCTTTGCCGTTCACGGCCTCACAGGCAATGACGGGAATACCGAGTGATTGTTCGAGATCGGAGATGCTGACGGTGACGCCGGCGGCCGTGGCGAGATCCATCATGTTTACCACGAGAATTACGGGGCGACCGAGGTCGAGAATCTGGTGAACGAGGTAGAGGTTTCGTTCGAGATTCGTGGCGTCGACGATGCAGAGAATGCGGTCGGGTTGGGCTGTGTCGGCGCGCCGGCCCAGGAGGACATCGCGGGTGACGGCTTCGTCAGGCGAGCGGGCGGCTAGAGAATAGGCACCGGGCAAATCGATGACGGTGATGGGCTGCCCGTGTTGCGAGTAGGCGGTGCCGACTTTTTTTTCGACGGTGACACCGGGGTAGTTGCCGACTTTTTGCTTCAGTCCGGTGAGCGCATTGAAGAGCGTGCTCTTGCCGCAATTGGGGTTGCCGACGAGGGCGTAGACAGGCGTGCGGGATGACGACGGGTTACCAGAGCCGGAGGAAATGTGCGACGGAAGGGCCATGGTGCGGCGCGGAACTAACTGACCGTGATGGGCTCGACGAGAACGTGTTCGGCCTCGGATTTGCGGAGGGTGAGATTGTAGCCGCGGAGCTTTATCTCGAGGGGATCACCCATGGGAGCGGTGCGGATGAGTGTCACCCGAGTGCCCGCGAGAAGTCCCATTTCGCGGAGGCGAACAAAGGCGGTGCCAGTCTTGGGAAACTCTCGGACGGTGGCGGAGGCGCCGACGGCGAGCTCGGACAGCTTGATCGGTGCAGCCATGGGCGGCTCAGCGGCGACTTAGTTGTTCGACCAAAATATTTTTGGCGGCGTCGTGGCTGAGCGCGATGCGATTGCCGTTTACCGAGCAGAGAATGGTTCCGGAACCGGAGACTTTCAGGACGCGAGAGGACTCTCCAAATCCCATTTCACGCACGCGCTGGCAAAATTGGGCGTCGCCGGTCAGCTGGCACACGCGGCCCATCGTGCCGGCCGTAAGCTGGCAGAGTGGGAGCAGAGTGAGAGCGGAGGTCGGTGTCATAGACAGGTGCGGAGGTGAAATGAGACTCGGTTTCATTGCGCGGGCAAGGAAAACGTCGACGAACCCGCACTGATTCTCGCTAAGGGAATTCTTTAGCTCGGGGCTTTCAGTGGGAGCAGCCCAGGACCGTTCGTGGACACAGAAAAGGCGCGCCGGAGAAGCGCGCCTGGAAAGTTGGCGGGGCTTTTTCGCGTCGGCGTTAGCGACGTTGGCGTTTGACCGCGAGTTGGACGCCGCTGTAGCGGACGAGATTTTGGAGATACTCGTATTGCTTGGGATCAATATCCTTTGCGACACGGAGCTCTTCCTCGGCTCGTTTGAGCGCGGCTTCGACGGCGTTTTCGTCGATTTTTTCCTCGGTGATCGCGTGCTCGGCGAGCACGTGAACGTGGTCACCCTCGACCTCGGCGAAGCCCCCGCTGATGGCGAGAAAGCTGGTTTGGCCGTTTTTCGTGACGCGGAGTTCGCCATGCTCGACCTGCGTGAGCAGCGGGATGTGGCCGGGGAGGATGCCGACTTCACCGGACGTCGTCGGAATGACGACGGTGTCGATGGTGTCGGAATAGACCCGGGCCTCGGGCGTGACGATTTCGAGCGTGAGGGCCATGACGGATTATTTCTTCGCAGCGGCGGCGATGACTTCGTCGATGCCACCCTTCATGTAGAAGTCGCCTTCGGCGATGTGATCGAGCTCGCCGTCGAGGATCATCTTAAAGCCACGGACAGTTTCTTTGACGGGAACGTATTTACCGGGCGTGCCGGTGAACACCTCGGCGACCGCGAACGGTTGCGAGAGGAGGCGCTGGATTTTGCGGGCGCGGTAAACGGTTTGCTTGTCCTCGGGGGAGAGCTCGTCGAGACCGAGAATCGCGATGATGTCTTGAAGATCTTTGTAGCGCTGGAGGACGCGCTGCACTTCGCGGGCGACCTTGTAGTGCTCTTCGCCGACGATGTCGGCTTGGAGGGCCTTTGAGACGGAGGCGAGCGGATCGACGGCGGGATAAATGCCGAGTTCGGCGATGGAACGTTCCAATACGATCGTGGAGTCCAAGTGCGCGAAGGTGTTCGCAGGAGCCGGGTCGGTCAGATCGTCCGCAGGGACGTAGACGGCTTGGACGGAGGTGATGGAGCCCTTCTTCGTGGACGTGATGCGCTCCTGGAGGAGACCCATTTCGTTGGAGAGCGTGGGCTGATAACCTACAGCGGAAGGAGAACGGCCGAGGAGAGCGGACACTTCGGAGCCGGCTTGCGAAAAGCGGAAGATGTTATCGATGAAAAGGAGCACGTCCTGGTTCTTTTCGTCGCGGAAGTATTCGGTCATCGCGAGGGCCGAGAGGGCGACGCGCATACGGGCACCCGGGGGCTCGTTCATCTGGCCGAACACGAGCGCGACCTTGGACTTCGAAAGGTCTTTCTGGTCGATGACGCCGGCTTCGGACATTTCGTGGTAAAGATCGTTGCCCTCACGGGAACGTTCACCGACGCCCGCGAACACGGACATACCACCGTGGGCTTTCGCGATGTTATTGATGAGTTCGAGAATGACGACGGTCTTGCCGACGCCGGCGCCACCGAAGGCTCCGGCCTTGCCGCCCTTGATGAAGGGGCAAATGAGATCGATGACCTTGATACCGGTTTCGAGAATTTCGGCCTTCGTATTTTGCTCAGTGAGCGTGGGAGCGGGGCGGTGAATCGGATACTTCTTGTCGAACTTCACGGGACCTTTGCCGTCCACGGGATTGCCGGTGACGTCGAAGATGCGGCCCAGCACGCCGTTGCCGACGGGGACGGAAATGGGAGCGCCGGTATCCAAGACGGGCATACCACGGACGAGGCCTTCGGACGAGGACATCGCGATCGCACGGGCGACACCGCCGCCCAAGTGCTGCTGGATCTCAAGGGTCAGCATTTCTTTTTTGCCGTTGACCGTGAAGTCGATCGTGAGCGCCTGATAGATGGGCGGGATGGCGTTTTCCGCGAACTGGACGTCAACGACGGGGCCGATGACTTGGACGATTTTGCCGATGTTGCTCATTTGAGAAAGGGACGTGGGAAAAGTGGGGTGGTTGTAAATTAGGCGGCGAACTGCGCGGCGGCGATTTCGAGAATTTCCTGAGTGATGCCGGCCTGACGGGCCTTGTTGTATTCGAGGGTGAGTTCGCCGAGGAGTTTCGTGGCGTTGTCTTTGGCGGTCTTCATCGCGACCATGCGCGCGCTGTGCTCGGACGCTTTGGCGTCGATGGCGTGCTGGAAGATTTCGCGGTTGATATAAAGAGGGAGGAGCGTGTCGAGGACGCTGGCGGCGTCGGGCTCGAACAACATCTGGTTTTCGGCCGCCTTGGCGGGAGAAGTGGCCGAGATGCCGGCATCGGAACGCAGGTCGGAGATGACGTCGTGCAGGCTGGTCAGGGGAAGCAGCGGCATGACCGTCGGCACTTGGACGAGCGTATTGCGGAAGCGCGGCCAGATGATCTCGACCGTGTCGACAGCTCCGTCGAGGAACTGCTTCACCATGAATTCGGCAACGACTTTGATGTCAGAAAATGTCGTGCGATCATTCGCCGGGAAATCCGCGAGCAACTCGCGACGCGTGCGGGCGATGAACTGGGAACCCTTGCGGCCGATCACGGCGTATTTCGCCGGTGTTTTAATATCGGATACAACCTTGAGGACGTTCGAATTGAGCGGACCGCAGAGGCCTTTGTCCGAAGTGATGAGGATGATGCCGCGCGTGCGCACTTCACGCTTGGTGAGCAGCGGGTGTTGGGACTCCTCAACGCGATCGGCGATCGCGGCGAGCATCTTGGCCATGAGCTCGGCGTAAGGACGACCGGCGAGCGCGGCCTGCTGCGCTTTCTTCATCTTCGACGCAGCCACCAGCTCCATCGCCTTGGTGATCTGGCGGGTGTTTTTGACCGACTTGATGCGCCGGCGAATATCGCGTGTTGAGGCCACGAGGAAGTGTGATGGTTAGCGCGAAGACAGATAGACGATTAGGCGGCGAAGGTGGGCTTCCACTCGTCGCAGGCGGCCTGAAGTTTCGCCTCGAGGTCTTTGTCGAGAGCGGCCTTGGTGCGGATTTCGGTGAGGAGCGCGTCCTTGCGGGTGGCGAAGAACTCTTTTAGCGAAGCCGAGGCGGCGACGACTTTCTTGGCGTCGATCGGATCGAAGAAGTTCTTCTGCATCGCGAACAGGACGGCGACTTGCAGCTCGATCGGCGCAGGGCTGAGGGCCGGCTGTTTGAAAAGTTCGACGATGCGGGCGCCGCGCTCGAGCTGAGCTTTGGTTTTCGCATCGAGGTCGGAACCGAACTGCGCGAAGGCGGCGAGTTCACGGAATTGGGCGAGCTCGCCCTTGAGTTTTCCACCGACCTGTTTGGTGGCCTTGATCTGCGCGGAGGAACCGACGCGGGAGACGGAGAGACCGACCGAAACAGCGGGGCGGATACCTTGGTTGAAGAGGTCGGTCTCGAGGAAGATCTGACCGTCGGTGATCGAGATGACGTTTGTCGGAATGTAGGCGGACACGTCGCCCGCCTGCGTTTCGATGATCGGGAGCGCGGTGAGCGAGCCCTTGCCGTCGAGACGAGCGGCGCGCTCAAGCAGGCGCGAGTGGAGGTAGAACACGTCGCCCGGATATGCTTCGCGGCCGGAGGGACGTTTCAGGATCAGCGAAATCTGGCGGTAGGCGACGGCGTGCTTGGAGAGATCGTCGTAAACGATCAGCGCATCCATGCCATTTTCCATGAACCATTCGCCCATCGCGGCTCCGGAGAACGGGGCGAGGTATTGGTTGGCGGGATTGTCGGCGGCAGGCGCAGCGACGATAATCGTGTATTCGAGGGCGCCGGCATTCTCGAGGGCGGACATCGTGCGAACAATGTTGGAATTCTTCTGACCGACCGCGACGTAGATGGAGTAAACGGGGCGGAACTTCGGGTCTTTGGACGCGAGGCCGACCTTGTTGATCTTCGCCTGATTGATGATCGTATCGATACAGATCGTCGTTTTGCCGGTGCCGCGGTCTCCGATGATGAGTTCGCGCTGCCCGCGACCGATCGGGATCATGGAATCGATCGCCATGATGCCGGTGAAGAGCGGCTGGTTGACGGATTTGCGCGCCATAATGCCGGGCGCGATCTTTTCGACGGGATAGGATTCGGTGGCAGCGATGGGGCCTTTGCCGTCGACGGGATTGCCAAGGGCATCGACCGCGCGGCCGAGGAGCGCTTTGCCGACGGGGACGGAGAGGAGCTTGCCGGTGGTCTGGACCTCGTCGCCTTCTTTGAGGAGGGAAACGTCGCCAAGAACGACGCAACCGACTTCGTCCTCTTCGAGATTGAGCGCAATGCCGATGGCTCCGCCGGGGAACTGCACCATTTCGTTATACATAACCTCGGAGAGGCCGTCGATTTTGGCGACGCCGTCGGCAACGGTGCGGATTTTGCCGGTATTCTTTTTGACGGCCTTGCTGGAGAGCTTGGCGATCTGCTGTTCAATTTGGTCGAGGACGGTGCTCATCGGAAAAGTGGGAGGGGTTGGCGCAAGGCGCGTTCGTATTGAAAATTATTAGACAGCGGCGGCGAGGGCGCCGAGTTGGCCGGCAACGGAGGATTCGTAAGTATCGTCGCCGACGCGGACACGGAGACCGGCGAGCAGGGCAGGATTGGGTTTGGCGACCCAAGTGACTGGACGGGAGTATTTCTTAGTCAACGCGGCTGCGATTGCGTCGAGGGCGGCGGCGTTCACGAAGCCGGCATGCTCGACCACGGCTTGGCCTCGGGCGAACTCGGCCGCGACGAGGCGTTGGTAGGCCTTTAGAACGGCGAGAGTGTTCGCAGGGCGGTGTTTCTCAATATACTCAAGAACGCCCGCGACTCGGTCGGCGGAAAGAGTTCCATCAACGACGCTCAGTTTGAAAAACTGGCGGGCGAGCAGTTGAACTTGTTTTTTGCCGGAGGCCATGACGCGGGTGCGAAGTGTGATACAGACTTAAACGCTGGTGAGTTCGCGGGACGCAGCGTCGTTGTAGGAAGCGCGATCGGCCTCGGATAGTTTCTTCGCGAGGACTCGTTCGGTCGTGGTGACCACGAGGCGGGCAATTTCCGTG
>Ga0075163_10011205_pt1 | contig 11691 bp, 29 predicted proteins | sample JI1023141ADNA_FD_71478 | JGI IMG/M metagenome (GOLD analysis project Ga0075163, IMG submission 71478) | Wastewater effluent complex algal communities from Wisconsin, to seasonally profile nutrient transformation and Carbon sequestration -... | ecosystem: Engineered > WWTP > Effluent > Algae... | reverse complement strand
GGGCTCACCGCATGACGCACTTCCCTGCTCCAGACGAGGAAGCACCCACCGACTTCGGGCCAGACGACGACCTGCTGGAGCTCCATCGCCTTGCCGTCGTAATGCATCGGGTTAAGGCCGCTCTTCTGGCTGCGCACCCAGGTCATCTCGTCCAGGTCCCAGACGTGCTCGGACCCCTGCGTGACGATCTTCCACTTGCCGGTCATCTCGGCGTCCAGCTTGTCGGCCATCACTCCTCCTTCAGGTGTCGATCGAACGCTGCATGGACCTCAGCCACCTTCGTGTCCGAGTCCCGGTTGTCATCTCGACCCACCGGGCCGAGCTCGTGGGTGTGCCACATCATGCAGTCACCGCCGCGTGCTCCTGCGTAGTACCCGGCCATCAGCGCCTCCATGTAGACCCCGGTCATGATGGTCCGCAGTGCATCCACCGCGCCGTCCTGCTGAAGCACCAGGAAGACGGAGTCGAAGTGTGGAAGCGCGTCCATCGAGGAGCGGGCGTAGGAGGTCATCCTGTTGTTGATCGAGGTGATGGTGTCCTCGTCCAGGAGCCGCTCGAAGTACTCGCTGCGGGTCTCGTGGTAGTAGTACACGTGCTGGATGGCCCGGATGACCTTCTGGGAGAGCGTGTCGTTGGGGAACTCCTTCTGGTCGTCCACGACGGTGTCCTTGGCGGCCGCACGAAGCAGGTTCCCCCGGATCGTCATCGTCTCGTCGAGGGTCCCGCCGAACCTGGTGGCCATCACTGTGACCACCTCCTCGGTGAGCTCAGCGATCTTCTCCGCGTCGCCTTCCGCGTCCCGGATCTCCTGAGCGAGCCTCAGGAGGGTAGCGGCCTCCTCCTCGTTGATGCCAGTTCGCTCCGGATTCTCCACAGCGAACTTGATGGCGGTCAGGGTCTCGTCCACCGACATCACGTCGAAGACGGTCTCCTTGTCCGCGTACAGCTTGTGCAGCTCGTCCCGGACGTACTCCCGGAACTCCTGCTTGTTCTCAACGCACTTCATACACACGGGTCTGCCTTTCGTATCCGGACATGACAAAGGCCCCCGGTTCGTCCATTGGGTTGGACTGGCCGGGGGCCTTCAAAGATTTCGAGGTATCTCCTAGTGCCCTTGCGGGGGTAACGATTCCTCGGGTTGTAGAGCGGTTGGTAAGCCGCGCTCTAGTGGCGACCTACAGCGGTTGTTCCGCCTTACGTGTCTATTGTAGCAGAGTTTTTGCTGTATTTCAATGCAGCAGGTCTTCCCTGACATGGGCTGCGTAGTGCGCATCCACGATCATCATGGCCGCGTTGTGACCCACTGCGTAGTCATGCCAGACGCTGCAGACCCGGCAGGTGATCCGGTACTTGTACGGGGGCTTCGTGTAGTACCGGCGCACCCGAAGAAGACGTGTTGCCCTGACCACGCTCTTCATCAGGTGTCCTGCAGCGGGCTGAGCTCCTGGGTGAGATCGGTGAGGATCTTCCGGTGCGCCTCGGTCATGCCGACCTCCGGCAGCTGGATCCCGGCAGAGATCTCCTCCAGGCCGTAGCCCGCTCGTCTCTCCAGCGCGGTGACCCGCTCATGGAGGATCTCGGTCAGCGTCAGCTGTGCCTTCAGCGCGGTGCCGAGCCTCTGGGTCACCTCCGTCAGCCTCAGCATCTCTTCTGTCTGGTCCTTGCTCACGTCATGCTCGCTTTCTTCTCCAGCCACTCGGAGTAGGTTCGGTAATTGACCTTGCGCTCATCGACCACCTTGTAGGCCCAGTCCAGGGCTTCTTCTCGGGTCTCGAACGTGTACTGGTGTCGCTTGAACTTCGGCACGTAGTGCGACCACTTCCCGGCACGGGAAAGCCGCTCGTGATGAAAGACCGTGGTGACTGCCCAGCCCTTGGTGACCCACCGAACGAAGATCGCCCAGCTGTGCCACTCCGGGTCGTCGGTGGTGCACCCCAGGGGAAGGATCATCGTCTCGGTGAGGACCTCAACGTGGTCAGATGGCACCGTGAACCACCGGACGTCGCTCCGCCTCGATCTTCTTGAACTCAGCGATGGCAGCGTCAGCTGCGAAGAGGTACTTCTGCTTTACGGCGTCATCGGCTGCGTCCCAGGTGGTGACTACGCCGCCCGGTCGAGCAACGTACAGGGCCTTGGCCAGGCGATTCCTGATCTCCTCGTTCGGGTCGTGGGCCTTGATCATCTTCAAGGACTTGATGTGCGCGAAGGACATGTAGTACGGGCCGATGATGAACCCAGTGAGCTTGTCGATATACCTCACCACCCCTTCGATGATCGTGCCGTCCGTGCGCTCGATCCGAACCAGGTCACCATCCTCGATCTTGTACCACTCCTCCTTGCGGAGGTATCGCTCATGCTGGATCACGACGTTCCTTCTCTCTCTTGGCTGTCTCGTTGGCTGCCCGCTTCCTGAGGAACAGGGCCCAGGCATTGGGGATGGACCGGTAGTCCGAGGGGGTGGAGGGCATCGTCATGAGCATCACCCCGGTGTCCTTGTTCCTAACCTTCAGGTGACCACCGGCGTGCTCGATCTTGTACCCAGCCTCCAGAATGCGCTTGGTGAGCGCCTTCATGTTGTTGGGAGCGGTGCTACCGGCACCGCCCTGTTTGCGGGTACCTCCCTTGTAGTTGTGGTCGTCCACCCAGACGCTCATCACCACTGGAAGGTCCTTGTCCCGGTGACCGACGACCACCGTGACGTCACCGGCGCGGTAGCGCACGATGAGATGTCCCACCTCTGCTGAACGAGGGTCCAACGAGGGTCGGGACTTGTTCAGCAGGATCAGTTCGCAGTCTTCCCTGGTCAGCCCAAACTGCGCTGCGTAGGAGACTGCGTCGTCATGCCAGAGAATTTCCTTGAACTTGAAAGGCTTGTCATTCGACATGGACACTTCCTGTCTAGATGGGACGAAGGACAATGCGAGCAGCAGGAATGTTCTTCTTGCACGTTCTGCAGTGCACCACTCCCTTGTGCTCGGTAATACACCTGTCGATAACCCTGTTGGTGGCCCTCACACAGACCCTGCACATCATCCAGGCACAGCTGGATTCAGCACCGGAATGGGTAAGGAACCAGGAAGCAGGGAGCTTGTGACCGGAAAGGCAGTTCTGGAGATCGCACGGGTACTCCTTCTCCATGCTCTCTTCCAGGTGGTCGATCGTCTCCGTGACGGTCTTCGTTGCCACGCTCACTCTCCGATCGGCTTGAGGATGATGTCCTCGACTTGAACGACCTCCATGCACTGTGCGCACACCGCCTTGGCCCGGGAGATCCTCTTGGCTATGAAGATGACCGTCACGATGCTGTCCTTGCACGGAGCACAGATCAGCTTGGTACAGGAAGGCTTCGCTCCCTTGTGTGAATTGAGCCAGGTAGCGGGTTCCTGGTGGTTGGAGCTACACCCTCCCTCCTTGCTCTCGCAGGGAATGCTCTTCTCCAGGAGCTTCTCCAGGTCCTCGATGGTGAGGGTTCCAGGGTCTACCGGTGCAATGGTCATCAGCTCACATCTTCCGGGTGATGAAGGCCTTGTAGTTCATGTTCGAGCGACCACAGAGGACGCAGTGGAAGCCGTTGAGACCGCGCGACACACAGCAGTGGGCTACCCAGTTCTGGAATTGCTTGACGCAAGGCTCACAGAGCATCACGGTGCACTTCGCCTCCGCGCCCTGGTGAGTGACGAGCCAGGTAGCCGGTGCACTGTGTGAACTCCGGCACGAGGACTCCTCGACATCGCAGGGGAGGAGCTCGCTGAAGTCCTCCACCGTGAGGGTGTCGAAGTCGAGGTCCTCGTGGGTCTTCTGACCGGGTGCAATTCCCGGAATGGACGTGCTCATTGTCTTTCTCCTTCTGGCTAGTTGTCTTCGGATTCTTTGATGCCGAACTGGTTGAACGAAGGAAAGCGATGTCCATCTCGGCATTCGAGGACATCGCATTCAGTTCCTGACTGGAACTCCATCCACTGGTCCATCATCCGAGCGATAGCTCGGAGACGACACTCTTCACAGCAGAGCCACACCAGGGGACAGTCACCGGTGTAGTCGGGAAGAGGATGTTTGAACCGGTACCTCCTTTCTGGTTCTTCGTTGTCGTAGTGCTCACAGCGACCGATCTCTTCGATCATGTTCTTTCTCCTGGTTGACGTTTAGCTGGAGGCACCTTTGGTGCCCAGGACTGCTACGCAGACTGCTTTCTTGTTTTTGGGCATAGCAACTCATTAGGCAACCGCCTGGTTTTAAAGCCCTAGAGCTCGCTACCCCGAAAAGGGGTTAGGCCCAGTGAGTGCTACGGACCGGTTATGCTCCACGCTGGTTTTCTGGTGCATCGCTGCCAGACCCTGGCTCAGCGATATGGGCGTCAGCACCATGCCCCCGGTCTACATGAGACCCTTCAGGAAGGATGGCTGCTCCACCGGAGCACGGTCCTTCACCGCGTCCTTGCGTGACTGAGCACGCTGGGCTTCACGCTTGCGCCATGCCTCGAACCTGGTGTGGTGAACGTTCTTGCGAGGTACTCCCACGCAGCGGTCTCCAGGCCAGGCGTTGCACTGCGGGCACTGGATGTTGATTGCCAGATCTTTCCTGGTCTTCTTGACGGCACCGACGATGGACATCGACGCTCCGCCACGGCTTCCCTTCACGCTCTACCTCCTACTGGTTGTTCCGCAGCAGGGGGAGCGCTATGCTCGACCTGCTGCGTCTCGACAACGCCGACACTACCCACTCTCGCCAGGACCCGCAACGACGGAAAGCGAGAGTGGGTAGTGCTTTGTTCAGGCCCGAACAGCTGTGCGATTACGCTCTTCCTGCAGCATCTCCGAGATCCGGTCCACCCGGTGCCACGCTCTGCGCAGCTCCATCCTCAGGCGGTCGTTCTCCTTCTCCAGCTGCTCGATCCTCTCCTGCGGGTCCATGCTCTGCCTCTCCTTGCTCCTGGTAGGCCCTCAGAACGGCTGCAGCAAGCACTACAGCCCCGTCTGCGTATCGGTGCGCCAGTACGCCCTTGCGCGTCCACGAGGCGCGCCTGGTGGCTCCTCTGGGGAACTCCAGGCCACGCCAGTCGTAGGTGTAGAAGCCGTCCTTGTCGATCTTCTTTTTTCGGCGGACGGCCACCCAGCTGAAGATGATGTCGCCGTTGATGCGGATATCACCGTGCAGGGCCATCTCAGATCGCTCCTGTTCCTTTGATCTCGTAGCGCTCCCCGTCCGGGGTGCGCATCAGTACCCAGACCTGGTGTGGCTCAGGTGTGTAGTGATTCCGGGTATCGAGGCACCCCACGGGAGGTGCTTCGAACTTTGAGCCACCGCAGGACATGCAGGGTGGCTCCATGCGGTTTCCGGGCATCGGACGTCCTCTCGTAGACGGTCTGCTTGTACTTGGCGTGAGCCTTGGCCTCCCGGTGCTCCAGGCGGCGGGTGAGGATCTCCATGGACAGCAGCCAGCACATCGAGGCGATGCCTGTGCCGTTGATCCAGCCGAACCACTGCACGAGGTAGTACTCCACGACGATCACCTCGCGTTCTCCTTCCTCTCGTACCAGGTGATGGTCTTGGTCCACTTCTTGCGCCGCACCAACTTGACGGAGCTGACGCTGAGGGAGCCCGCAGAACGAAAGGCCTGTCGTAGATTGCTCACCTGCTGCTCCATGCTGTTTCGGCCCTGCGGGTACTGGCCGTCGTCCCAGTGGACTTTGGTGCCCTGGTCCGGGGTGACGACCTCGATGCCGTACTCCCAGACCCAGGCGATGCGCTCGTTCATACCAACGCCTTGATCTGGTCGATGCGGTCGGAGACCAGCATCAGGGACTCGGCAAAGCCAGCCGCTGAGATCACCAGCTCGTACTCGGTGTTCCACTCCCGAGCACGCTGGTAGGCAGCCGTCTTCTCCAGCTCGCTGGCGTGGACGTGGCAGTGCTGCCCGCCTACGTACGGGCGGTTACCGCACTGCCGTCCCTGCTTGGTGTTGCCCATGCAGCGGATGCTGGCGTCCAGAGGCTCGCCGGTCAGGAACAAGACCTTGAAGCGGAACATGTCCCGGGCCATCCCCTGGTTCCTCCCGTACCCCATCTGCTCGAAGGCGACTGCCCGGAGCCGGTAGAAGAGGGTGTGCAGGGAGTCGAGCATCAGCGGTTTGTGCTCGTCAGGGATGGTGTCCACGAAGGACGTGAAGTACCTGGTGAACCAGACCAGGTCGCTCACCTCGGATCACCGAGGAGGATCTCGACCCGCTGGACCTCCCCGAGCTTGCGGGGGAGGGGGAAGGTCAGCCGCTCCCTCCAGTCCTTGCGGGTGGCGTCGTAGATCGGGGTGTTCATCAGTTCTGCTCCTTCCACTTCAGGAACTGTTCAGTCAGCTCCTGGGGGTTTGCTGACTTGGCCTCACCAGCCAGGATGGCCTCCTCCATGGCAGCCTTACCGCCGAAGCAGCTGGAGCACATGGATGCGAAGTCCTCGCTTGCGAAGATGTCCTTGCTTCCAGGGGACAGCCAGGACTGGTGCCCGCAGTCAGCGGTCACCTCGGTAGATGCCTCCACCCAGGCCGGTTCGGATACCGGGCTGAGAACCAGCAGTTGCTTCATTCCTCCATCAACTCCTTGATCTCCTGGACGCACTCGTCGCACATCCCGTCTTCATCGGTGCGCTGGTGACGGCGGTACCAGACTTCGAAGCCGCCTAGGGGCCAGGCATGGACCGAGAACACCGGGTTGCAGTTCTCGTCGTGATTGATCCGAATGAACGGCCACATGGGCGTAAGGGCACCGGTGGAGTTGAAACGGACGCGCCCGACCCACAGGCGGCGTCCGTACCCCATGTCGCTCTTGTAGTACCGGATGAACTTCATCAGATGTACGCCGACGTTCCGGCCAGGAACTGCTTCTTCCAGGCCCACTTGTCGCGGACGTACATCTCGAAGGCCCCCTGGTCGAGCGTGAAGGTGTTCTCGGTCTGCCACTCGGCCATCTGGATGGCGGTGTCGTACTCGTCCAGGTACTGCTGGGGCACCGGGAGCATGAGCACGGTGCGGGTGTCGACCTTGCCGCCCTTCTCGATGATCCTGGCAGCCTTGTAGAGCTCGGAGACCATCTTCTTGCGGTAGGCCTTCATGGCCTTCTTGTAGGTCTTCTTGTGCTTCGCACGGTTGGCGATCAGTGTCTCCAGCAGGCGCTGACGGTCAACCTCGATTGTCTGGTTCACGTGCTTCTCTCTTTCCTTCTCTGCGCTCACGCCGGTGGGTGAGCTTCTTGATCTTCTTCCGAACTCCTGGCCTACTGATGTAGATCAGGTAGGTCCGACCCCACTTGCTGTAGGCGTCGGTCTCGAACCACCACTTGGTCTTCCTCACGCATCTCCGATCCGAATCCACTGGGCCAGCTTCTGTTCAGCAGTCATCTGCCTACCGCACCTGCCGCAGTCCATGGGAAGACCGCTTCCACGTACTCCTTCAAAGCACTCGTCGCAGATCTCGTAGACCCTGTACCGGTCGCAGTAGATGCAGGTCGACCGGACCAGAATGGTCGCGGGGTGGTCGTTGACTCCGTACTTCTGCGAGTGACGCTTGTACCTGCAGGGCACCATCGCTACCGCGCCCCGATCTCGTACAGGTAGTCACAGAAACGCTGGTGCTTCCTGTGCTTGCGGCGGGAGCGGGCGATCCGGCCACCGTGCCTGCCGACCGGCTTGGCGTCCCATCCGGGCTTGGGGAGGCCCTCGTAGTACTTGGAGCGCCACCCGGGCAGGTTGTCGCAGCCACAGCCGACCAGACCGACTGCAGCGAAGATCTTGTTGTTCCACGGGTCGATGGAGACCTCGCAGGTGCCCCAGGGACACAACCGACGCGTGGAGCGCTCGAACGCTGCGCGCTCCTTGAGAAGAGCGGCGACGAACTTCGGGTCCTTCATCATCTCCTCGATCCAGTCATCGAGCTTTTTGCTCTCTTCGAGGAATGCTTCTCGATCCTTGTAGATGTCCATTTCACACCGTTCCTAAAATGTGTAGACCTTCGGGTAGATAACGCATGTGTTCACACTCCAGGCACCTCCACGTCCAGCTTTTTTCTTGTCGGCTTGCCTCTAGCTTCATGTTGATGTACTCCGTGCACGGCCAGCAGATGTAGATCACGTCACGAGCTCCGCAGTTCGGGCACTCCCTCTCAAGGAGGTGGCTGGCTAAGCGGCTGTCTTCTTTCCTGGCCTTGCAGTTGTTGATGCGGCGCTGGCAGATCTTCTCCATCACTCCACCTTGTTCTCGTAGACGGTCCAGGCCCACCTGGCGTAGCTGTTTGACCCGCACTGCGGACACCAGGTGGTGTTGTAGTTGTAGCGGCTGTCGCGGGCATACGCACCGTAGTGCTGAGCACAGGGGGCACACAGCTCGAAGATGGCGTGGTAGCTGCAGTACCTGCACGCGTGCCGTAGGTAGTGGGTCACTGGGGCAACATCTCGGGTGTAGTGCTTGTTGCCTTTCATCTTGCAGAACATGCTCATTGTGACCTCCCAAGCAGATCCCAAAACTCACTGGCAGGGGCAGTAAAACCGCAATTTGTGCAAGACAGCGGCGACCTGTTGTTGATGCGCTTCTCGACGAAAAGAGCACACCTGTCACAGATCGCTATCACCTTGAAAACAGGACAGCCGTCTGCGTTGTTGGGGCAGCTGATCCTAAGAATCGTGGTGGTGTACTGGTCTCTCATGTGCTTCCAACTCCAAGCACATTTTTCAGGTTCTTTATCAGCCATTGGTCTCCTTAAAGAGATGGGCCCCACCCGGGGTTCCCTAACCGGGTGGGGCCGAGCGGACTTTCCGCTCCGCGCAGGGTTCCGAGGCAGAGGAGAACCCTGCGACGTCTGGTCACTCCTTGTGGATCTTCTTCGACAGTGGATGCTCCTTGAGCGCTGCCTCGACGCTGTCGTACCACGGGATGTCGGGATAACGACGCTTGCAGATCTCGACGTACTGGTCAGAAACTCCAGCAGCCCATGGGAGCATCTGGTTGCTCAGCCAGTCAGATCTCCGCCTGGCGAATACTCGGAAGTTCTCGAAGAACTTCCTGACGCGGTACTGCTGGTACTTGATGAAGGAGAGCGACAGCGCCGCTGCTCCCAATGCGTAACCGATCCACGGCCAGGTCTCCGCGTCCCGGAAGAGTGCGGAGACCAGACAGAAAGCCATCACTGCGATACCCAGCCATACCGGGATGAACGGCCAGCGCCCAGGGGGCTTCGGAGGCACAGGCTCTCCGCCCTTGTACGTACTGGCTTGGAGATTGATCAGGGCCAAGATCTCCATCTTCTCTGCTCGGAACCCGGCCTCACCGTAGGTGACCCGACCGTACGCCTTGACGATGGCATAGACGCCGTTGCGGGCGGGAAGGTAGTTATCCGCGTGCTTCTGGTGGAAGTAGGAGTAGAACCCGCACGAGCAGTGCAGCGAGGCGATCTTGTGCTCGTTGAGGTACCTGGTTTGTCTTGAGCTGTCATAGGTGAATTCCGCCCGGTAGCACTTGGCGTGGTTGGGACCTGGCTGCCAGATGAAGTGTTGTGAGGGAGATCTGATCCTGCCTATGGCGTCGACTTCCATCGCTCTGATCCCGGTCAACGAACCTACGTACGTCGGGATCTCCTTCTTCGAAAACTCTCTGATCATTGCTGCCCTTTCCGCGAGGGTGCCCCCGGGTCGCAACTCCCGGGGGCACCTGCTCGCTACGTCGTCAGGAGACCGAGGCCAGCTCGCCCTTGAAGGTCAGGGAGTCCGCGCTGTGGTGACCGTCTTCGGTCTGGCAGCCGCAGTAGAAGTCGTCCCGGTACCCGTACGAGCTGCAGCTCCAGCACAGCCGGACCACGTGGTTCTCCTCCTTGGTCTTCTTGTCCGGGCAGCACTCGTTGTTGACCTCGACCATGATGATCGCGTCGCGGTCGCCCCGGTGGTAGATGTACTGGCACTTCTTCCCGGTCTCCCGGTACGGGTCGACGTCGTCCTCGTTCATCCGGTCGATGTTGACCTTGTAGTTACTCGCCATTGCTTTCTTGCCTCTTTCTTTTGGTGGGGTACTGCAGGGGTTCAGCGGCGCTCGCACTTGGCGCAGTGCCGGTTCTCACCTCGTGGCGAGGTGGTGTTGATCAGGCTTCCGTAGGTCTCCTGACCGCAGGTCGCCCGGATGTACCGGGTTTCGGCGCGACGCGCCTCCGCGTTGGGGACCTCGTGCAGGACGCGGCCCTCAGCGGTCATGTAGGCCCACTCCCGGTTGGTCCGGGCGTCTCGACCGCCACCGGGAGGAGGACCCTCGACGGTGACCAGCTCCATGGACACGATGGAGCTGACTGGGAGCTGGATCTGGGTCGCTCGCATCCCGTTTCCGCTGATCGAGAGCTCGCCCATCAGCGTGATGATCTCCGCCTTCTGCTCCTCCTCGCTCTTGTCCAGGAGCTTCGAGGGGTTCACCTTGACCTCGAAGATGAAGGGATGCGAGGTGGTGACCTTGACGGTCACCGCCTTCTCCTTCTTGATCCCGAGGATGTCCAGCTCCCGGTCGATCTGGGAGCAGAACCCATAGGCGCTCTTGCCTCGCTGGGCGCGCTCGTAGACCAGCTGCTTGAACGCCCGAAGCTCCGGGGGATCGGAGGACGCCTCGACGAGGTGTGACACATCCAGTGCGGTCATTGCACTTCCTTTCAGTCGATCTCGATGACGGTGACGCCGAGCGGGGTGAGCGCGTCGATGATCACCTGGTTGGTGATCTTGACGTGCGCGGATACCCGGATGAGAACCTCCCGGGTGGGAGGCTTGACACCGAGCTTGAGGAGCTGCTCTTCTGCCCACTCCTGAGCGTTGTAGGCCGTGGAGCTCTCCGTGAGCTTGTGGACGATGTCCCAGATGGCCGCGTCGAAGTCGTCCGGGGTGGACTGCTCCGTGATCTCGACCCCGGGCTCGGGGATACCCACGAACTCCTCAGCGGACATCGTGACGGCGTCCTTGCCCACGGCTGCCTCGATGGCGTCGTCGAACGCCTGCTTGACCGCCGTGTCGGGAACGTCCGGGTCTCCGTCCACCTTCAGGCGGGGGTGGTTGTCCAGGTCGTACTTGATGACGACCCTGCGGTAGTTGTCCAGGACGTCGCTGAGCTTGACCTCGGGCAGGAAGTCGATCACCTTCGTCTGCAGGCTGAGCCCATCCGGGTTCTGCTTCGAGATGGTGGACGGCTTGTACGAGAACTCCGCGATCCGCGACTGCTTGCCGTTGCTCTTGACCCAGACCTTGTAGTGCGGCAGCCACACCCAGAAGGTGTTCCGGTTGGTGACGTAGACGTACCCTTCCTGAAGTTCGGTCTTGAACTTCAGCGCCCGTTTCAGGGCGATTTGGTCCAGAAGGACCGGTTCGAACGTGTTCTTCACGACGTGCTCCTTTCAGGTCGGATGTACAGCCAGACTGCAATCCAGACCAGGACGAGGGGCCAGTTCTCCGTGACTACTCCGAAGAGCAGCGCCAGGAACACAAAGCCCCAGAAAAAGAGAAACAGCCCGGTAAGGGCTGCGAACAACTGGATGAACCACATGGCCTGCCTCCTATGCAGGGACCTTCTCGGGCTCCTTCACCGGCTCCGGAGCGGGCTCCTTCACCGGTGCTTCTGCGGGGTCCTCCAGGGGGATGAACTCGACCTCCCGGGGGTCTTCTCCGATGTTTCCCATGTCACCTCCTCAGGT
>Ga0075163_10011204_pt1 | contig 11691 bp, 6 predicted proteins | sample JI1023141ADNA_FD_71478 | JGI IMG/M metagenome (GOLD analysis project Ga0075163, IMG submission 71478) | Wastewater effluent complex algal communities from Wisconsin, to seasonally profile nutrient transformation and Carbon sequestration -... | ecosystem: Engineered > WWTP > Effluent > Algae... | reverse complement strand
TGGCCGTGCCGGAGGCCATCCCCGGGGCGCGGCGCGCACGCGGGATAGTCCTCCCAGGTGTCCCTGCACCATTCCTTCACATTGCCGCCGAGATCGTGGCACCCCCAGGCATTGGGCAAGAACGAGCCCACCGGCGCGTGCGCGAGGAAACCATCGTCGAGCCAGTCGAGGAAGCGCAGGCGTTGGTTGCCGCCGCGGTCGCGCGAGGTCACGTCGCAGAGGTTCTCGCGGCCCTGCAGCGAGCGCTCGTCCTCGCCGCTCGGGTAGCGTGAGCGCGAGCCCGCGCGGTAGGCCCATTCCCACTGCGCTTCGGTCGGCAGGCACAAATCGAGTTCGCGCAGCACGCGGTCGGTATCGAGCCACGAAACGAGCTCGACGGGGTGGCGTGGTTCGTTGGTTGCCGTGAGTTCGTTGCCGGGGTGGTAGGTGCTCGGATTCTGCCCCGTTTGGCCTTGCCACTGCTCCTGCGTCATCTCGAACTTGCTGAGGAAGAACGGTTCGAGCCGCAGCGAGTAGCACGGGCCCAGTTGCGTCGTGGCCGTGCTGTCGACGTTGGCCGCATGGCCAGCCGCAGGAGGTTTGGCTTCGGCGCCGAGCACCGCCTCGCCGCCGGGAATCAGCACGAGCACGATCGCGGCAGCCGCGGCGAGCTGCAGGCGACCGTCCGCGTCGCGAGTTGGCAGCGAACCGGACGTGAGGTGGGCAAACTCCTCGAGACCACTCTGCGGATCCGGGCCGATGGGAACGAGGCCAAGTTGCGGTGCCAGCGTGAACCCACCGTAGCGCGGGTTCTTGGCAATGCGCGCGATGGCCTGCTGCCACGCGCCCTGGTGGTCGTCGATCGAACGCTGCCGGATCGTCTGCGCCGTGTCGAGTCGCTGCTGCACGCTGACCGCGGTCACGGCGAGGGACACGAGCTCCGTGCGCAGTTCCTCCAGTTGTTGCCGCTCCCAGTCGGCGGTGCGGTCGCTGCCGGCCGCGGGCAGTTCGTGGAAACGCCGTTCGTGCAGCGGCGCGCGCGCGGCGAGTTCGGCAAACTCGCGTTGCCAGCTGAGCATGGCCGGTTGCACTTCGGGGCGGGCGGGCCACAACGCCGCACTGCGTTGGCCGAGTTCGCGCGCGAGCTTGAGATCGGCCAGTCGATGCACCGACGCGAGCGCCTGCGAACTCTGCTGCCAGAGCCACGTCGTCGTCGCAAGACCGCCCGTGAGCACCACCGCGAGCCCCAACAAGGCTGCGGCGAGCCCCGGATTGCGCTGCATCCAGCGGTGCAACCGCACGAAGGCGCTCGCGGGCCGCGCCTGGATCGGCTCGTGGGCGAGCACGCGCGCGAGGTCGTCCGCCAGCGCGGCGGCGGTCTGGTAGCGCTCGTCGGGGGCGCGGGCCAGCGCCGTCGCTACGACCACGGCGAGATCGCGCGGCACCGCCGGGTTGCGCGTGCGCACGTCGGCGAGGGTTTCGTCGGCGATCGCTTTGAGCTCGCTGGCCGTCGTCGCGCGCTGGTAGGGACGTTCGTGCGTGAGCAGTTCAAACAGGATCGCGCCGAGACCGTGTACGTCGGCACGCGCGTCGGCGGTTGCTCCGGCGAGGCGTTCGGGTGCCAGGTAGCACAACGTGCCAAACACGGCGCCCGGCATCGTAATCGTCGGCGTGCGACTGTCCGCATCGCTGGCGAGCCCGAAATCGACGAGCACGGGCTCCTCGGGTCCGGCCAGCAGCAGGTTGGCGGGTTTGACGTCGCGATGCAGGATGCCAGCGCGATGGGCCGCATCGAGTGCTAGCGCGCTGCGTTCGACGAGCCGCACGATGCTCTGCAGCTCCGAACGCGTCTGCGGGCGAGCTTGTCCCTGCGCGATGCGTTTGGCGATGCACTGTTGCACACTGCCGCCGCCCACGTAGCGCATCGCGATCCAGGCGGCGCGTTCGTCGTGGCCGGTCTCGAAGATCGTCGCGATGCCCGGGTGATCGAGGCGCGCGATCGCATCGGCTTCGCGCTGCAGTCGCAGCATCGCGGGGCCGGCCAGCGCGGTCACGTCGCGCGCGAGCACCTTCAAGGCGACCTGGCGATCGAGCCGCGTGTCGTTGGCCAGATAGACGACGCCTTGGCCGCCGCGGCCGAGCTCCCGCACCAGCCGGTAGGGGCCGATGTGGTCGGCTTCGCCTCCCGGCGTGGTCGCGGCGCTCGGTTCGGCGAGCTCCTGACCGGTGGCCAGCAGCCACTCCTTGGCGATGCGGGCTTCAAAGCGCGGAAACCGCGCCGCGTAGTCCGCCAGGGTGCGCCGCTGGTCCATGGCCCGATCCGCCAGCAACTGCTCGAGGAACGCGATCGCGGCGCGCTCTTCGAGTTCGTCAGGGGTTAGCGTGGCGGGGGAGGGACTGGTCACTGGGCCGCGGGAGAGGTCGGGTTGCCAACACTTGCGCCGGTGGCCACCTTCGTGACCACGTTTGTGGAAGAAGGGCCAACGAGGCTCAGGATCGTCGCGCCGACCTTGAGTGGCGGCTCACTTTCCGCCGTCACGATATGCAACTTGTGCTCCGGGGTGAGCACGAACATCGGCAGGGTGTGTTCGCCCTGGTTGGCGAGGAACTGCTCCGGTCCGAACTGCTCGGTGAGGCGCGTGGCCTTGAAGCGAGCTCCACTGCGCAGGCGCGCATGCAGGGACTCCAGCGTGCACTCGGCCTGGAACGGCGTGCGGCCCGGTTCGGCGGCATTCCGCTGCACCTTGGCCTTCGCCGCGGGGCAGATCACGAACAAGCCAGCCCGCCCGAAGGTCGACAGGAACTGCCGCACGGACAACCGGTTGACCTCATCGCTCGGCGTCATCGCCAGCACGTTGCCGATGCCCGCCAGTTCGGCTTCGTCGGCAAACCGCGACGACAGCACGCTGCCATGCCAGGTGCGCAGGCCGAGGGTGCGCGCTTCGGCCGTGTTGCGCGCATTGGTGTCGACGAGCAGCACTTCGATATCCTGCGCCTGCAGCGCGGCCCCGATCTCGCGACTGACGCGGTCGGCGCCGACCAGGAGCACACCCTGCGGATCCTCCTTGGCCACGCCCAGAGCGCGCGCCAATGGCCGCGATAGCAGGCCGTAGACGAGCACCGACAAGACGATCACGGGGAACACGAGGGCGACGATCTGAGGACCACCGTCATGGCCACTCTGTTCGAAGTGCAGCGCAAACTCCGAACTCACCGCCGCTACGACGATGCCGCGCGGCGCCATCGCCATGAGGAACGCGCGATCGGGCCAGTTGGTGCCGGTCCGGATGGTCGCCGCAAGAACCGCCAGCGGGCGCACGACAAGAATGAGCGCTCCGGTAAACAACGCCGCGCGCCAGCCGAGCTGGGTCACCTGTTCGAGTTGCAGACGCGCCGCCAACGACAGGAACAGGATCGCGAGCAGCACGGTGCTGAGTTGTTCCTTCCACTCGGCGATGTGCGTGATGTCCAGCGCCTTGCGGTTGGCGAGCACGATGCCCATCACCGTCACGGCGAGCAACCCGGCCTCGGCCTGCAGCATGTTGGCGGTCACGAACGACACGGCAACGGTGCCCAGCGTCACCGGCACGTGCAGCATGTCCGGGATGTGGAAACGTTCGAGGGCGCGAGCGAGGCCGCAGCCGGCGAGCAGCCCCGAACCGGCTCCGACTGCAACCGTCTCAAGCAGGCTGATCACGATGTCGCCCCAAGTCTTCGCGTCCCCCGAGATCGCGTCGAGCACGAGCAGCGCCAACACGGCGCCGATCGGGTCGATGAGGATGCCTTCCCAGCGCAGGATCGGGCCCAGCGGCGCCCGCGGACGCACGTGGCGAACCAGCGGAATCACGACCGTCGGCCCCGTGAGCACGAGAATGGCGCCAACGAGAATGGCTACGCGCACGTCGACGCCGACCAGGTAGTGGGCGGCAAGGCTCGTGAGCACCCAGGTGACGAGCGCGCCGATCGTGACGAGGTTGCGCACCACCTTGCCGCTGCCGCGCAGTTCGTCGAAACGCAGGGTGAGCCCACCTTCGAACAGGATGATGCCCACCGACAGCGACACGAGCGGTCGGAACGACGCGCCAAACACGAGATCCGGGTCGAGCACGCCCGTGATCGGCCCCGCGAGAAAGCCAAGCCCGAGCAGCAACAGGATCGCCGGCAGGCGAAAGCGCCAGGCGACCCATTGCGCGAGCGCGCCGACCCCGAGGAGTAGAGCCAGGGCGGGGAGGGGTTCGAGAGGTTTCATCGGGGCGTGCGGGCGCGTCGGTTTCCGCGAAGCGATCCTCAGGGGCAGCCGAGACCGCCGAGTCGCAGCCGCAGGCCATTGCTGAGCGCCGCGCCGCCAAACAGCGGGCCACCGGGCACAAACTGCACCACTTGCCCGAACAGGTCGATCGGCGCCATGCCGGCCGGGATGGGCACGGCGAAGCTGGCGAGACCTGCCGGGTCGGCAAACACGAGTTGCGTGCCGAGCAGCTGGTTGCCATCGAGCAGCTGCACGCAGCCGCCGCCAAGCTGGCCGCTGGCGCTGCCGAACGAGAGCGCGAACAGGTTGGCTGCGCTCGCGGTGCCGCGGACCTGCAGCGCGTAGGTCGCGTTCGGCACGGTGGGCAGGCCGTTGCTGAACAGCTCGGGCGCCGGGTTGCCGCAGCCGGCCGCGACGAACTCCTGGCCGAGTTCGCCGGGCACCTGGGCTCCCACCGCGATGCTGAGCGCACCGGGGCCGAGGCGGGCGCGGTCGATGGCGAGGGAGCCGGCCACGGGGGCCGTATCACAGTCGAACCAGACGTTGTAGATCGTATTCCAGTCGAGGGAGTTGCCGGCTGGCGCTAGCCAGGCGAGCTCGTTGCTCGTGCGATTCACCTGCCATTCGTTGAGCGCATTGCCGTCGATGTCGCGGAAGCCAGTGTTGCGCACGCGCGCGGTCGCGCACAGTGGAATGCGCAGCGCGGCGGCGCCGCTGGCGTTGTCGAGGTTGTGCACGGCGATTTCGTAGTGCCAGAAGCCATCGACCGGCCCGGTCACCTTGCATCCGACCATGAAGTGGCCATCGTCGAGGCCGTTGCGTCCCGTGGCGACGGTAGCGCCTGTCCAGCGCGCGAGCACCGGCAACTGCGCGGCGGTGCCCGTGATGGAACCCGAGAAGGTCGCGCCGGTGTTGGTCACCAGGATGGCGCGCGAGGTGGCGTTGTTGGCGCGGTTCTGGCCCGGTTCGCCGATGACCGAGACCTGCACCTGCCCCCAGAAAGTGCCTGGCACGAGCAGTTCGCGTTCTGGCACGATCATGCGGTTGTAGGTCGGGTCCGACGAGGTGATCGGCGAACGGATGCCGTCGGTGGCGCCGGGGCCACTGACCGCAGGATCGCCGCGGTCGAAGTAGCTGCCAACCGGGTTCCAGGTGCCGAGCCACGGATCAATCTCGTCCGTGGGGCCGAGCGAGCTGAGGCCGCTGAAACCACTGCTGTAGATGTCCGAGCAGTTCACTCGCCACGTGTTGGCCGCACCGGATTGGCACGTACCGCATGGGCCACCGCTGAAGTTGAAGGCCTGTCGCGAGTGCTTGCAGAACGACTTGCCAGAGATCTGCACCATGCGCCCGTTGCTCTCGCGCGCCATGAGCGAAGCGATCTTCGGGTAGGTGGGCAGCATCACGCCGTTGAACGCGCCACCGGTCCACGGGATTGCGACCGTGCCTGAGTTGCACATCGAGTGGCCGAGGTTCCAGCCGACTTCGCCATTGGGGAACGCGGGGCCGCGGCGGCCATAGACGGTCGCATCGCCGAGGTCGTAGGTGTTGACGTCGACCCCGGGGATGGCATTGCTCTGGGCAGCCAAAGGCAAGGCGCTGCAAAGCACGATGGCAAGGAACTTGTGCATGGTGGAGTTCTCGGCGGGTTCTTCGCCGCGGTCAAGGGGGCGATGCGGAGTCAGCGGTTGCGGCGGAAGGCGATGCGGTGGTGGCTGTAGTCGGTGATCATCACGAAGGGGTTCAGCAAGGCGGCGCCGATGGCCCCATCGCGCGCCGACGCGCTGCGCGACCCCTTGGCCTCGAGCAGGAACAGTGCTTCGACCCGTTCCTGGCGCACTCCGCCAAACTCAAGCCAGTCGAGCGTGCCTGCCTTCGCCGTGATGTCGCCGCCGACGCCGCGCACCTTGGCATCGCGCAAGCCGGGCCGCTGTTCGAGTTGCCAGCGCTGCACCGCCGCGTGCTGGCAGACGACCGCCGTGTTCTGGCCGGTATCGATCTGGAAAAGGCCTTCGTGGCCTTCGAAGCGGGCACGGATGGCTGGGGTTCGCCCGTCGAGGTTGAGTTCGGCCCAGTTGGCGCCCGTGAGCTCGTAGTGGGCGGGATCGTGCAACTGAAGTCGAGGCGTTACGAAGTCGAACTCGACCACGCATTGCGACAGCACGCCGTAGCCGATGATGCCATGGATCTTCCTGCCGAGAGGTTTCTCGAGGAAGGCGAGGTCGGTGGCCATCAGTGGGTGGTTGCGCAGGCGCAGCGGGCCGAGTTCGAGCTGGTCCGCGAGGTAGGTCTGCTGCGTGCTCGCGCCACCGATGCCCACGGCCTCGATGCTGCCCGTGGTGCGGAGTCCGAGGGGCTGCACGGCGGTTGGGTCGATGCAGCAGATGCCAGCGCCGGTGTCGAAGATCCAGTAGCCAGCGTCGGTACCGTGGATCTTGGGCTGCACGAGCAGGTGTCCGGTGGGGGCGCGCGTGACTTCAATCGTGGGGGAGTGGCCTGGAACGAACTCGATGCTGCTGCTGGGCGGAGGTTCGGCGCGGGCGTCGGCTGCAACTTTCGTCGGTGCCGCCGAGGCTGAGGAGCGGGCTGCCGGCGAACTGCAGCTGACGAAGGTCGCCACGATCGTGGAGATGGCGAGCAGGGTGATGCTGGTCGGTGACATCGTTGTTGTGGTTGGTTGGTGTGGGCTGTGGTTGTGGTCAGGGCTGCTTCTGCTGCGGGGCGCGGCGGCGCGGTGGCGTGCTCGCCAGCACCCACGACAATGCGATCGGTTTGCGGCCGGGGCCCGGGCGACCGCTGCGCAGCAGCGCCACGAGGCGTTCGAGCAGGTCGTTTGCTGTCGCGAGTTGCCCGGCGTCGAGCCAACCGCGGGCGCGACCACCCCAGTGGTTGCGGGCCTTGCCGGTGGTGATGGTGGCCGGATCGGTGAGGCCGCGTCGATGGTCGCGCATGGCGAGCCGCAGGATGCCGGCGACGACGGCTTGCAGATCGGTCGGCCGGGCCTTCGCGCGGTCGATGCGCAGCGGTCGGCCGGGCACGTCGTAGATGGTGATGGTGTGCCTGCCGACCCTGCGTTGTTCGACTTCGACCACGAGTCCCACCTTCTGCAGCAGGCGCATGTGGAAGTAGAGCGCGTCGGCGGCGCGGCCCAGTGGGGTCGCGAGTTCGGCAATGCCACAGGGGCCGATCGACTCGAGTACGTCGAGCAGTTCCTGGCGCAATGGAGAGGCCAAGGCGCGGAGCTGCGCGGGGCGGTCGATCGGCGTGTAGGCGATGCGCTGCTTGCGAACCCGTTTCTGCTTCATGAGTGAATTATGAGCGAAATATTCAATGGTGCAAGGTGGACGGCGGCCGCCGAAATCCGTCACCGGGTCGTTGGCCAGCGCCGCGCCTTGCCGCGGCTAGCTCAGTTGCCTTGGACCGTGCCGGTGTCGAGCAGGGTCTGCAGCAGATCGCGCAGGTTGGTTGGGTTGGCGAGCACGTGTGCCGCCTCGGCGAAGGCCCGCCGATGTTTGCCACGAAGGCACCTTCGGGCATTCGGCGATACATGTCGACGTCGGTGCGATCGTCACCGGCGCAGAGCACGAAGTCGTCGGGCCCGATCTGTGGCAGGATCCCCGCCACGTAACTGCCCTTGTCGAAGCCCTTCGCGCGCACTTCGAGCACCGCGTGGCCCGAGAGGGTTGCGGCGGGGCGATCCATGAGCAGTTGGTCGAGGTGCTGGCGCAGTTCCTGGGCACGCCATGGGCCATACCCAGCGTCCGCGAGTCGGTAGTGCCACGCCAACCCGCAGCGTTTGCGTTCGAGGAACGCGCCGGGCACTTCGTCGACGGCGCGCTGCAGGATGGCGTCGACCTCGGGCACCCAGGAGAGGTCGACTTCGACGGGTTGCACCCATTGGCCACCGGGGGCCCGATGGACAAAACCATGCTCGGCGCACAGGTGGATCGGCAGGTGGCCAAACCAGACTCCGAGCACGCCGCGTGGTCGGCCGCTGACGAGATGAACCTGCGTATTGGGTTGTTGGCTCAGCGCGCGCAGCAGTGTGATCAGGGCGGCAGTGGGCGCGGCGTTTTCGGGGCGCTGCGTGATCTCGCGCAGCGTGCCGTCGTAGTCGAGGAACAACCAGCGTCGCCTGGCACTTCGCCAACGTTCGCCGAGTTCGCGGCGCTGGGCGCGATTCAAGGGCGCCACCTGGTTTTGCAGGTTGTGCTCGGCGGCCCGGTCGAGGCGGCGCAGGAAGCGCGTGGTCCAACCTGCGCTGTCGAGTTGCAGCACCTGCTCGTACATCTCCGCCATGCGGTCCTTGCGTTCAGGTTCCGGCATCTGCAGCGCGGTTGCCATGGCGCGCGCGACGGCGGTGATGTCCCATGGATTGACGGGCAGGCTGCGCGTGAGCGACAGCGCGGCACCGGCGAACTCACTGAGCACGAGCACCCCGCGCGCGGCGTCTCTTGCGGCCGCGTCGTGGCCCTGGCAGAGCACGAACTCGTGGGCGACGAGGTTCATGCCGTCGCGCAGGGGAGTCACGAGGCAGGCCGATGCGTAGCGGTAGAGGGCGGCGAGTTCGCTGGTGTCGATGGAACGATGTAGGAACTCGAGGGGCATGCGGCCCGGACTGCCGTAGGTGCCGTTGATGCGGCCGACTTCGCGTTCGATCTCGCGGCGCAGACTGCGGTAGCTCTCGTTCTCTTCGCGGGACGGCACGAGCACCTGCAGCATCACGGTGTCCTGGCACCGTTCGGGTTCCAGTTCGAGCAGGCGCGCAAACGAACGCAGCTTGTGCAGGATGCCCTTGGTGTAGTCGAGCCGTTCGACGCTGAGCAGCAGCCGGCGATCGCCCCAGCGCTGCGCGAACTGCGCCAGCTGCCCCGCTACCGCTTCGGTGTCGAGCACCGCCTGGAAGGTCGCAACGTCGGGGCCGAGCGGATCGACGCCGAGTGCCACGCGCCGACCTTCACTCTGGATCGAATCCGGATTGGCACCAAGGCCGAGCACGCGCAGGCACGAATCGCGGAAGTGACGCAGGTAGTCCGCGGTGTGGAAACTCAGGTAGTCGGCACCCAGCAGGCCGCGCAGCAGTTCTTCGCGCTGCGGCACGATGCGCCAGATCTCCGAGGATGGGAACGGCACGTGCAGGAAGAAGCCGATCTCGAGTTCGGGCCGCGCCTCGCGTAGCAATTGCGGCAGCAGGAACAGGTGGAAGTCGTGGATCCAGACGCGGTCGCCAGCAACCGTACGTTCGAGCACCGTGTCGGCGAAACGCCGGTTGACCTCGCAGTAGGCTGGCCAGCTGCGGTCGTCGAACTCGACGCGGCCCGGAAAGTAGTGCAGCAGCGGCCACAACGTGCCGTTGCACATGTTCACGTAGTAGTGGCGTTCTTCCTCGGCGGTGAGGAACACCGGCATGAGCCCCTGCGCGGTCAACAACTCGCGAACGCGAGCCCGCATGGCCTGGGGCACAGGGCCTCCGGACCAGCCGATCCACTCCTGGATCGAGGTCGCACTGCGCAGGGCGGAGGCGAGGCCGCCCGAACTGCGCACGACTTCGACGCGGCCGCGTTCGTGGTGCACACGCACCGGCAGGCGATTGCTGACGATGAAGGTGCGACGGTCGTTGCTTGTGCCCAAGGTTCCTCCCAAACTGGGTCTACGGAGGTCCCATGGTCGCAGCAACAGGACTGGTCGGCAACTGCTCGTTCAACGCGTTGGTCGAAAATGGCCGCGTAGTGTGGCTTTGCTGGCCTCGCCCCGATAGCAGCAGTTTGTTCGGGGAACTCATCGATGGGCCGCGCAGCGGCACGTTTACGATCGAAGGCGTGGGCGAGTACACGACGCACGTCGAGTACGTTCCGGACACGAATATTCTTCGTACGGAGTTCCGCGGCGATGGTTGGGCCTTCGAGATCTTCGACTTCGCGCCGCGGTTCTTGCGCTTCGATCGCTGGTATCGACCGACGATGCTCGTGCGCATCGTGCGGCCGCTCAGCGGCGAACCGCGCATTGCCGTGCGCTGCGACCCTGTCTACGACTACGGGCGTCTGCGGCCGCAGTGCTGGCAGGGCAGCAACCATCTGCAATACGGGGGGCTACCGGCGCCGCTGCGGCTCACCACGAATGCGCCGTTGACCTATGTGCAGGACGGCACGCCGTTCCTGCTCACGCGCGATCTGCATTTCGTGCTCACCTGGGGTGAGCCGCTCGAAGCGCCGCTCGAGGAAACGGCCGAGTCATTTCTGCAGCAGACGCGCGATGCGTGGCGCCGGTGGGTGAAGAGCGGCCGTATTCCGCGCGAATGGCAGCGCGAGGTCATCCGTTCGGCCCTCACGCTGAAGTTGCACCAGTTCGACGATACCGGTGGCCTGCTCGCCGCGACGACCACCAGTCTCTCGGAGTCACCGGGCTCGGGGCGCACCTGGGACTATCGGTACTGCTGGTTGCGCGATGCGTACTTCACGATCGCCGCGTTCGAACGCATGGGCTACGTCGAGGAGATGGAGCGCTTCCTGCTCTATCTACGCAACCTGTGCGGCGATGGCCACGACGAGCTGCAGCCCGTGTATGGCATCGGCGGCGAGCGCCGGCTGGAGGAGCGCATTCTTGGCCATCTGGCGGGTCATCGTGGGGATGGGCCGGTGCGGGTTGGCAATCAGGCGTACGCGCAGAAGCAGAACGACGTCTACGGCGAGCTCATCCTCGCCATCAGCCGGTTGTTGCTCGACGTGAGGTTTCGCACCACGGAAGGGGTCGAAGGCGCACGGGTGCTGGTGGCTGGGCTCATGGGGCAGATCGAACGACGGCTCGAAGAGCCCGATGCAGGCCTTTGGGAATTGCGCGGCCAGAAGCACCTGCACACTTTCACCTTGTTGACGCACTGGGCGGGTGCCAAGCGGGCGTTCGACATCGCGTCGTTGTTGGGGCTGCCCGACCTCCGAGAGCAGTCGGCGCGGGTCGTCGAGGCCGCTGCGGGGTTGATCTGGTCCCGGTGCTGGAACGATCGTATCGGCTCGCTGACGCAGGCGGCGGGGGTCGACAACCTCGATGCTTCGAGCTTGTTGGCCTTGCACTTCGGGTTTCTGCGCGGCGACGACCCGCGTGCGCACCGCATGGTCGCAGCGATCGATTCCCAACTGCGGCTGCCGAACGGTCTGTTGCGGCGCTACGACGTGCGCGATGACTTCGGCGTGCCGGAGGCGGCGTTCACGGTCTGTACCTTCTGGCTGGCCGAAGCGATGGCGATGGTGGGGCGCAAGGAAGACGCGCGGGTCGTGTTTGAGTCCGTGCTCGAAAAGCACAACGGGCTCGGGCTGTTTGCCGAGGACATCCTGGTCGCGGACGGTTCACAGGCCGGCAACTTTCCGCAGACCTACAGCCACGTCGGGCTCATCAATACCGCCTTCCGCCTCGCTCGCCCCTGGGATTGAGGGCCCCAGGTGTGGCGGGCCTCAGCCCGACAAACGCCG
>Ga0075163_10011203_pt1 | contig 11692 bp, 10 predicted proteins | sample JI1023141ADNA_FD_71478 | JGI IMG/M metagenome (GOLD analysis project Ga0075163, IMG submission 71478) | Wastewater effluent complex algal communities from Wisconsin, to seasonally profile nutrient transformation and Carbon sequestration -... | ecosystem: Engineered > WWTP > Effluent > Algae... | reverse complement strand
ATGATCGTCGGCATGGAGCGTGAGCGCGAAGAGCTGATGCGCATCAGCCGCGACCTCACCAGCCAAGCGCAAAACATCGGCGACTCCATCGGCAAGCACACCAGCTCGATCTCCGAAGCTGCGCGCGTCGCCGAAGCCGAAGTCCGCGCCGCCGACCAAGCGCTCGATCACCGCCTCACCTCCTTCGGCGCCGCCGCTGCGCTGATCTCCGATCGCACCAACGGCCTCTCCAGCGCCGCGCAAGCCAGCGCAGATTCCGCGCTGCGTCTCGAACAAGCGCTCTCCACCGCGCTCGATGTCTTGGCAAGAGCGACAAGCCTCACCGACGCCGCGCGCCATTCGGCCGAAGCGGCATCGCACGCGGCCAACTCCACCGCCGGGGCCGTGCGCGACACCACACACCGCGCCATCGACGACGCCAAGCGCGCCGCCGAACTCATTCGCGGCGAAGCTGTCAACGTCGAACGCGAGGCCGCCGTCGCCCTCGAACGCCTGCGCGACGCCGCCAACGCCGCCCGCTCCGCCGCACGCGGCGCACGCGACGCGATTGGCGATGATGAGTCAGCGCCTGGCTACGATCGCTCATGGCGCGACGAAGCGGCCGATCCGCTCGAACTCCCGCCCGCGCGCAATCGCAACGATCCGCCGCCGCCCATGTTCGGCGACGCGCCCCCCGAACAACAGCAACAGCCGCAACAACGCCAACGCACGCCGGCGCCCGCCGCTGACAAACCTGTGCCCGGCGATTGGACCTGGCGCGATCTGCTCTCCAACGTCGACGGCCCCGAGCAAGGCGCAGCGCCAGCCGCGCCGCAACGCCGCGAACCCGCTGCCGATCCCGTCGCCCACCTGCGCCGCCAAATCGCCGAGCCGCGCACGCAAGCGCTGCCGATCGTCGAAACCATCGAGCACGCCGGCCTGCGGCTCGACGACGTGTTCTCCCCGTCCGCGCTCGAACGCATCGCCCAACGCGCCCGCTCGGGCACGCAAGCGCGACGCCGCGCCGTCCGCGACGCAGCGCCCGAAGCCGCGCGCCGCATGGGCGACTTCCTCAACCGCGACGCCAACGCCAACCAGGAAGCGATGCTTTTCCTGCGTAACGAAGGCGCTCGCATCGCCGAACAAATCGGCCGCGGCCGCGCCCAAATGAACGCCGAACTCACCCGCGCCTTTTTGCTCATCGACGCCGCCGCGGGCTAATCGCCCATCGACTCCCCGCCCCCTTGCGGGGCGGGGTTGGGGGCGGGGGTATCGGCGCCGCTATTCTGAAATCGCAAAACCACGACCAACCTCCCCACATTGACTCATAACTCTACTTATGTAGAGTTATGTCATGGCCACCCGTTCCCGCCGCCTCTCGCAGCAAACCATCGACGTGCTCGCGGCACTCGCGGAAAAGCGCGGCGGCTGGCTCTACGGCCTGCAAATCGCCGCCGCGACTGATCTCAAATCCGGCAGCCTCTATCCCATCCTCATCCGCCTCGACGAACGCGGGCTTCTCGAAAGCAAGTGGATAGACTCCGAACATCCCGGCCGCCCCGCGCGCCACGCCTATCGCATCACGGGTGCCGGCCGCGCCGCACTCAGCGAAGCCCTCACCACCGCCACCGATTTACGCGGAGCGCCAGCATGACGATTGCGGATTGGATGATGAAACTGACGCGCGTCGCCGCGCCGGAAAATCGCACCGAATGGACGCACGCCATGTCCGCCGAGTTCGATGCTCTCGACGCCAACGCCAATCGCACGGCCTGGGCCGCCGGCTGCGTCAGCACCGTCTTCGCCTGGCGCCTGCAAGCCTCCGCACTTTATCTCATCGCACTCATCGCCATTCCCGTGCTTTGGAACGTCGCCATCAGCACGCTGATCTTCATGGCCGCGACCAGCTACGCCTTCGCACAACCGATCAGCCAAGAAGAAATGGGCGAGCTTTGGATGTCGATCTCTTTCGCTGGCACGCACATAACTATGTTCGTGTTCGCTGCAGCGCTTAGCGCCTATCGGCCCCGCTACGCGCTCTTCAGCGCGATCGTGCTTTGGATCGCAACCACGGGCGCAACCTTCATCATCATGTTCGGCCCCGAATTCGCGCGCCTGGTCAGCTCCGCGCCGTTCAGCACCGAGAACAATCACCCTGCGCTGCCAAATGTCGTGATGGCGCTGATCTTCCTGGGTGGCGACGTGTGGGCTGTCGCCATGGGCGGCTTCGCCGGCTGGGCCTTCGCGCGCGGCAAGCGCTACACTTGGACCGCAATGGCCGCGATAAACGCAGCGTTGGCGATCGGCTTCGCGCATTTTTTCTTCGATCCGGACGAGACCATCTCAGTCCTGAGCCCGATCTCCAACATCGCTTTCACGACCATCGCCGCCGCATTCCTGCTCGCGATCCTGTGGTCGCTCTACACAACCACGCGCGATCTCAACCGCGCCTGGCGCGCCGCAAGCTAACGCGGCACAACACCCAGAATGTTCGGCAGCGCCCAGGCCCGATCGTTATCGTCGTTTTCGTTGAACCCAGTCTCGTAGCTCCCGAAGCGCTCAATCACCTCGCCCGCGCCACGCGCAACAAGCGTCGCCTCTGGCCCGCCCTCCATATACATTGCCCGCACGATCCCCAGCGGCAGCGCACGCACCGCGTCGACAAAGTCATGCACACTCAGCGGCGAGCGCGCGTGCAGAAACAGGATCTTGCCGTCCCCATCCTGCGCCACGCACGCCGTCGACCACATCCGCGGCTGCTGGCTCCAGACATTGCGCCCTTGGCACGACACCATTCGGATCGACTGCAGCGCATTCTCATGCGCGCTCGCGTCAAACGCATCGCAAGACGTATCGAGTAGTCGCGCGCTATCGGCGCCAAACACAAACACGCTCCGGTCCGCACTCATCGAAGGCTGCACAACACGCCCATCCGCCTTCGCAAATCCCACCGGCAACCGGTTCGTGCGAAACATCCCCGCATTGATCGCCGCAACGAGCCCGCGCTCATCCGCCCATTGCCGCGCCGTCCGCGGCGCAACGCCCATCGCGCCGGCCAACAACAGAACAAACCGGTTCAACGTCGGGTCAATGCGCACAACGTCCAGCCGCCGATCGCCAATCGTCGAAGCAATCCGTGCCGTCGTATGCTCAAGCCCTGGCCCCAACCTGCGCCACGCAACATCCGCATAAGCCGGCGCGGCAAAGCCAACGCCCGCCGCTAACACCGCTCGCCGTGTCACAATCCCTCGCGCCATGCGCTCACAGCGCACGCACAAAACGGCGCTAGTTTGGCGCGCTACACCTTCGAAGCAATCGCGCCCAGCTCTTCCAATCCAGATCGTGCTCGAGATCGTACAGCGTCTCGTCGTCGATCTCGCCGGCCCGATGCAGTCGCACCAATTCATCACGCCCCGCCCGCACTGCTGCAAAAGTTAAGGGAGGTTTGGGAGGGGTGCGCCTGGCGTGGGTATCAAAGACCGTGATCTTGCTGTGCGGTACCCGCGATTTCAATCTCGCGGCGACACACCGCTGCGGCAGCGCGCGTCTATGTTTGCCGCAAGGTCTTCGTTCCACCACCGGCCAGCTTCATCTGGCCATACCAGTAGCGCGTAGTGGATCTGCTGGGCGCTTCTGAAAGACCCGCTTTGCGCCATAGCTTGAGCTAGCGCCACAAACTCGGTTTGGGTCTTAGGTTTGGTCCGCATGCTCGGCATAGCAACGGCACGTTCGGTTTGATGTATTGAGCGTGATCAATGGTTCGCCCGTCGGTTGACGCCAATCCTGCGAATGCGCGCGATCCTCCTAGTCTTCCGCTGTTGAGCGTCATTACACATTGATTGCGCTCAAGCGCGCAAACCGCCGCTTGCTGCAATGTATCGTATGGAGCCTAAAGTGATGACCACCCGCGAGACATGCCCATGAGCGAACATTTCGACGTGCTGATCGTCGGCGCCGGTATCTCCGGGATCGGCTCGGCCTATCACCTAAAGCAGCAATGCCCTGACAAGTCATTCGTCGTCCTCGAGGCACTCGAAAGCTTCGGTGGCACGTGGCTGATGCACACCTATCCCGGCGTCCGCTCCGACAGCGACCTGCACACCTTCGGCTATCGCTTCAAACCGTGGATCGGACCGCCAATCGCCACGGCTGCCGAAATCCTCGGCTACGTCGGCGATGTGATCGCGGAGAACGATCTCGCACCGCACATCCGCTACCATTACAAGATCACATCAGCATCGTTCTCGCGCGAGACTAATCTCTGGGCCGTAGAATCCCAGCGCACGGATACCGGCGAGCTCCGCCTCTTCACCTGCACCTTCCTCTGGATGTGCCAAGGCTACTACGAGCACGCGCAGGGCTACACGCCCGATTGGCCGGGCATGGCGGACTACAAGGGCAAGATCGTTCATCCGCAAACTTGGCCAAAGACTATCGACCTCAAGGACAAGAACGTCCTCGTCATCGGCTCCGGGGCTACAACGGCCACCGTCGTTCCCGCCATCGCCGGCGAGTGCAAGCACGTCACAGTGCTGCAGCGCTCGCCAACCTATTTCATCCCCGGACGCAACATCAACGAACTGGTCGAGATGCTGCGCACGATCGGCGTCGATGAAAGGACCATCCATGACATCGCGCGCAAGAAGATCCTGTACGATCAGGATCAGTTCACAAAGCGCTCGTTCGAAGAGCCGGAGCCGCTGCGCCAAGAATTGCTCGCCGGCGTGCGCATGTTTCTTGGTCCCGACTACGACATGACGCATTTCACGCCACACTACCGCCCCTGGCGTCAGCGGATTGCCTTTGTGCCCGATGGCGATCTCTTCCAGGGCATCGCCGCTGGCAAAGCCACCATGGTGACGGACGAGATAGACCGTTTCACTGAAGCCGGCGTGCTTCTCAAATCAGGACAGGAACTGAAGGCCGATGTGATCGTAACTGCTACCGGGTTCAATCTGAGTGTCCTCGGCGGCATCCCATTCAACGTCGATGGCAAGCCCGTCGATTTCGCTAATACGGTCACTTATCGCGGCATGATGTTCACCGGTGTCCCGAACATGGTCTGGGTGTTCGGATACTTCCGCGCCAGCTGGACGCTACGCGTCGATCTGCTTGGCGATTTCGTTTGCCGCCTGTTGAAGCACATGGATGGAAACGGCGCTCGTCGCGTCGAAGTCGTGATTCCGGATGGCGACAAGACCATGGAAATCTTACCGTGGATCGATCCGGAAAATTTCAACCCCGGCTACTTAATGCGCCGCATGCAGCTCTTGCCCAAACGCGGCGCCAAGTATGAGTGGCAGCACACGCAAGATTATTGGCGCGAGAAAGACGAGCTGCCGGCGATTGATCTCGGCGAGCCCGAATTCCGCTACGCCTAGTTTCCAACTTCGGAGCTTCTCGGACATCAGAAAATGGGCGGATGACCGCTTCTGGCCCGAACCGGACGTTCGCGTCTTCACTGGCCATGCCACGCTCCGTCTAGCAGGGCCCAGATTAGGCAAAGCGCTACGAGCACAAGCGCCCATAAGAACCGCCGGTGAAGCGGCCAGCCGTAACCAAGCACGTATTTTCGGAACCAGTCGTCGCTCATGAATGCACGCGCATAGTTGAAGACAATGATTGACGCTAGCACTGCGGACCTATCAGCGAACGTCTGCTATCGGCGAAACCGCACCTTTGCCGAGGCTGCCAAGCGATTGACCGCATTGGAGCAAGGAGGCCGCTCACGAAATTTGGCAATCCGCCTCGCCGAGACGTCTCAAGCTATTTTGGTCTGCGCCACACTGCGATCAGCGCGACTAGCGCGAGTAATAGCACACTGGCGCCCGTCAGTTGGACCACCGCCCACGGGCCCTTGAGGCGGAGCACGATCTCGTAGAGGTCATCGCGCAAAGTGACATTGTCTTGCACGCCGGCGGTCTCAAGTGCGCCATAGACGCTGCCGGTACTTGCAACAACGGACGCGTCGCCAATGTTAGTGAGTACGATAAGGCCCGCACCGAGGATGGCGAGAAGCGCCAGCAAAACTAGCAAGAGTGTCCGCGTCTGACGCATGCCTTCTCAGTATGCCTATGTGGGTAAACGAATGCGTAAAAGAAGGCGGCCCAGATTGATCTCGGCGAGCCCGAGTTCCGCTACGCCTAGTTTCCAACTTCGGAGCTTCTCGGACATCAGAAAATGGGCGGATGACCGCTTCTGGCCCTTTTCGGACATCGCCCGTGTGATGCTACGCTCGTATCCATGCACCGCATCCTAGTTCCTGCGCTCTTTTTGCTTGCTTGCAGCCCTGTCCAGCAAACCGCGCTCCCTGCGCAACCCGACGCCGGCCCGGCGGAGCCGTCAGTCGCCGAAGCTCACGGCGTTTCGGTTCGCTTTGTTCAGGCAATCGAACAACAAGTCGTCATGCCTCCGGGTGCCCAACCGCTGCATGAGTACAATCGATTTTACGTGCGCCGTCAGCTTTCTGATCGCGACGTTGTGCAAGGAAGGTTCTTGCTGCGGCGCCCTTACTACCCCCAACGCAGCGGCTTTGCGCTTGAAGGCATCCCGAATGCCTACGCGACGACTGAGCAAAGCCTACCCATAGTGATGGACGGAGGCTGCACGGTCGTGACCGTGTTCTTCGACGTTGCAACCATGACGCTCTTGCCACTGGCGCAGGAAGGCATGGCCGGCGAGGACGCAACAGGGCTGGCGGTTTGCAACGGAGTCGCGTGAGCCGCAACGACAGCTTTCGGCGACAACACGCCGTTTCTCCGAGCGCTAGGCCACAGGCCGCAATCGAGCGGGTAAGCCGGTCGCGAAATTCGTGTCGATGACGCACGCTGGCCCATTTCGGACATCCGGTTTCTGTGGTCTTGATAGAGCATGAATGGAGTGATCCGCGCTTTCATGCTGCTCGCTGTGCTCGTTCTGGTGGCGCCATCGGCATTCGCTGTGGTTCGCCATGCAGAGTTTGGTTTTGGTGAAGCGCCCCGGTACACCGAACTTTACGATGGCGAGTTTCGCGATCTTCTAGATGACGCGCGAGCGCCCACGATGGCAACGCTCGGCGATAGCGCGGTAAGATTCTCTAGCCAGCCCGCTCTCGGGGGAACGGGATATATTATTACGCTCCATGCCAACGGGACCGCCGAAGTTTCCTGGTTTCGAGGCCATTCGAGGCTCGGTTGGCGTAGGACGCGGCGCATCCGATTTCATATTGAGCCGACAGAATATCGAAGTGTCGTTGCTGAGGTTGATCGGATGCTGGCGACAGGCATCGAAGACGCGCGTACTCGGTCAGAGGCCACTGACGAGGTCATCGTCATGTGTTCTGATGGGCCGGGCTATCTGACGGAGCGGATTCGCGACAACGACGTCATCTGGTTTCGACCGTCGTGCGGCGGGGTAAACGCAGAGATCGCAACATTCCTAACATCGTGGGCCTTCAGGAAATTCGGCTCTTAGGAACGACCGTTGTCGGCGAAACCGCGCCGAAGCGCCCGCAGCGTTACCGACGACACGATTGAATCGGCTCGGCCATTCGTAAGAGAATGGCGACCTGGGTATCGCTGGCCCGTTCCGGACATCTTTCTTTTGCTGCAGTTTGCCAGCGCGAGGGACTCATGATGCGCGCAGTTCTGATTTTGGCCCTGCTCTTGGTAGCGAGTTGCCAGACGTTGAGCGCCGAAGAGCAACGCGGCTTCTGTGGCTACGGCGATCATCGCGCGTGGGTTCCGATTGATGAACCAGCATCGCGCGCTGGCAACATGCGGGCCCTTGCTGATGCACACCCTAACTTCCCCGGCTCGAACGCGTATGGGCGCGAGACTTGGTACGCGCTAACCGAGGGCGAGGTCATGCTCTGCCGCTCCGACGGAGAACCACGGCGGTCCTGTGCTGGTCAGTGGTGGCAATTTCGGTCGTCTGGCGACCAACCCGCAATCACGGCGCAAGACGCTTGGCTTTGCTTTAACTGAATGGCCGCTCTCGGCGATTTTCGGACCTCCTCGCGCCGCGCCCCGCGACGCCAATCCTCCGCATACACCCCAATCTATCCTATAGCGCCGCCGCGCCATCATACTCGCGGCGCACATGACCATCGCCGCCGCCCTTGCAACCAACACTGCCCTGTGGGATCGCCTGCGCGCCACTTTTGCGCGCGTGATCGCGGCCATCGGTGCGCCGGCGGCGATCGCGCTCCTCAGCCTCACCGCCCCCAGCACGCGCCTCACCATCCTGCGTCAACTCTTCATGCTCGAGAACCTCGCGCGCAAATTGCTGTTCGCCGAACTCGCCACCCGCGCCGCCGCGCTGCCTCCACGCGGCCCGCAACTGACTCACGTGCTGATACGCCCCGGCCTCGTCATCGTTAACCCGGCGCGCAAACGCGCGCACCGCAACCCGCGCGCGGTTGATCTTGCGCACCCCGAAACCTGGTCCGCACCGTTTGCGCTCGCGCTTCCCCGTGACACGCGCCGTGTCCGCGACTGCAACGCCCCACGCATCCGCGACCTCTGGGCCCCGAGCGCGCGCCCGATCGAGCCGCCACCGCGCGCGCCACAGCGCCAGCGCTCTACACCGTTCTGCATCGCGCGCCGCTTCGAGGCGCTGCGCCGCGTGCTTAACGATCCTTCACCGCACATTCGCCGCCTTGCGATCGCGCAGAGCCGCGCACTCAAGCGCGCACCAGAAGTCGTCTCGCGCTACGCGCTCGTCGCGCCGCGCCGTTACGGCTACGATCCCGTTGACGTGCGTTTACCAATCGACATCACGTGTGCGGCGCTCACCGCTCGCGCGAAGCTCTGCGACTCAACCTAGCCGCGCCCCGCACCACACATCCACGCCAGCACGCCGTCACGCATCGCGTTTCGGTGCGTTCACGCACGCCTTAACGTTACTTCTCGCGCATGGCGCATCATTGGCGCGCTCTTTGCTCCGATTTGGAGCAAGCCCCACACGAGAAACCCACTCGCCTCGCTGGCATGGCCGTTGCAGCCGGCGGGTTAACGCCCGTGATCCCATGGGCGCGCGGGAGTTTACGATGTACTACGGACAAGAGGACGACGAGCGCGATCCGTTCGACGATTTCGGTGAAATCGAAAACGTCAACGAAGATCACGCAAACGATTTCGCGGGCGAGTTCGACCGCGAAGAAGATTTCACCACGACGCGCGACGAGCCGGCCGTGATTGAACCCAAGCGCGAGATTAAAGTGAAGACGGGCTTCTCATGGGCAGCCTTCACCGGCGGCGTCATGGCGTTCGTCTGGATTGTCGGCGCGATCGCCGGCCCGCTTTTCTATTTCGGCGTTGAAGCCGTGATGGCGATGGACCCGGCGATGCAAGCTGGCCTGATCGCCGCCGCGTTCGGCCCGGCCCTGCTCTTCTGGGTTGCCGCCTCGGCCGCCGGCGAAGCGCTGAAGGCGCGCAAGCTTGCCGTCGAACTGACGCGCATTGCTCGTGAAGCTCAGCTGCCCGTCGAGAACGGCGAAGCCCAAGCTCAACGCATCACCAACACCGTGAAGAACGAGATCGACCAGCTCAACGACGCGGTCTCGTCTGCATTGGATCGCCTGGCGGAACTGGAAGCCGCCGCGCAACGCAATGCCGCTCTCTTCGGTGACGCGGTTGCCGCTTCGCGCGCCAACACCCAAGCGATGGCCGACACGCTCATTCGTGAACGTGAAGCCCTCGTCGAAGTGAAAGGCGACATCAAGGACCAAACGGACGTGATCGCCAATTCGATCGGCCGCCAAGTCCGCCTGATGCGCGAAGCTTCCAAGCTGGTGAAGACGGAAGTCACCGCCGCTGAACATGCGCTCGAAACCCACCTCAGCTCGTTCGCCTCTTCGGCCAACATGCTGGGTGAGCACACGACGCAGTTCCACCGCGCCGCTGATCACGCCAACGCCGCTGCCGCTTCTCTGAACGGCTCGATGACGGAAATGCTTGGCGGTCTCGCCGAAGCCACCCGCCTCACCGAGACGGCAAAGAAGTCGACGGCCGAAGCTGTGCTCGCCGCCAACGAAACGGCCAGCGCCGTCCGTGAAACGACGCGCAGCGCCGTCACTGAAGCCAAGCGCGCCGCTCAACTCATCCGTGCCGAAGCGCAAGCCATGCAGGTAGCCGCCAACGATACAATGGCGCGTCTGAACGACATGGCGACGAGCGCCCGCACCACGGCGAGCGAAAGCCAAGCTGCTGTCGCCACGATCGAGAAGCGCCTCGGCGCCATCGTTTCAACGGCGGCCGTGAAGAAGGCTGCAAAGCCGGTCGAGCGTCAGCCTGAGCCGGTCGCCTTCGAGCAAAGCGACGAGATGAGCACCCTGCACGCCGCAGCAAACGCTGCCGTGTCGCGCGGCGGCTCGCGTCCTCGCGTCGAAAGCCGCATGGACGTCACGCTCGAGCGTGAACCGAAGAAGGTGTTCAAGGGCTTTGGCTCATGGGGCAACTTCATGCCGCAACAGCGCGAAGAAGCGCCTATGCAAGCCGCCAACGAAAGCGCGTTCGAACTGGCTGACTTCGGTCGCAACGAACCGGCCGTCGACACCGAAGGTCAGATCAAGACCAACGCGATTGATCTCGTCACCAACTCTGGTGTTGACCTCGACGACGTGCTCGACGCTTCGGATCTCGAGCGCATCGCTCGCTGCTCGCGTGACGGCGCTTCGGCCCGCCGCCGTGCGGTGATCGACGCGGCTCCCGGTGCGGTCACCCGCATCGTCCGTCACATGAAGCGCAACGCCGACGCCCACGATACGGCGATCACGTTCCGCTCACGCCCGGACCTCGCGAAGAGCGACAAGAAGAGCGAAGGTTCGGACCTCGTCCGCGCCTACCTGCTGATCGACGCGGCTCTCGCGTAACTCAGTGACTACCAGTGCCGGCGGCGCTTGTCTGAGCCGTCAGCGCTGCATCTGCCGCAAACTCCCCAATGCGCGCGCTGCCTTCACGGGCGGCGCGCGCAAGCGCATCAGCCGCCACCGAAGAAGACCGCGCACTCACCGGCGCAGTGGCGTCGATAATCCGCGACGCAATAATTCGCCGCCCCGGCGCAACAAGCCGAACGTCCGCACGGAAGTGCGCCGTCATATCTTCTTCGCGCACTTCGAAGTCCAAAACCTCCCAACGGATCTCATAATCCGACCGCGCCTCACCCGAACGCGTCGAAGCGCGGAAGCGGCCCTGATTGATGATCGTCTCCGCCAAGATCTGCTGCAGCGCATCGGACGCCCGGTTCGACCATTGCGATTGATCGACGTACGCAATCGTATCGCCCGTCCGCCAGATGAGATCGAAGCCAAGGATCGAGCGCTCACCCGTCGGCTGCGCCACCGCGATGACCGCATCGATGGGCGCTCCTTGCAGCGGCTCAACCGAACGCGCTTCAAGCACATAGGTCCGCGGCGGCGGCGGCGGCTTTGGCAACAGCGAGATACAACCACCGAGCATCGAGGCGGCGAGCAAAAGCGAAGCGGCGCGGATCATGGTTCAAGCTCCACGGTCGGCCGCGGGGCGCGCGGCGTCAGAACGGATGGGTTTTCTTCGAGGTTGTTCGCAACACGGCTGATCGAAGATGCGGCGCGTCGAATTTCTTCGGCCGCCAGCGAAAGCTCCGGCAACGTCTCGCCAGCAGCAACGCCGGCCGCCTGGTTCACGCTGCCCAGCACCTCATCGAGATCAGCCAAATCAGACTGCATCTGACGCGCAAGCGTCGCGATCTCTTG